>Ga0115846_100003_pt1 | contig 97734 bp, 81 predicted proteins | sample InSIn5gowninarea_2_FD_83860 | JGI IMG/M metagenome (GOLD analysis project Ga0115846, IMG submission 83860) | reverse complement strand
ACTCGCGAGCATGCAAGACACGATGGTGGTTCCTGGTCCTTCACCTACCTGCTCAGTTGTTTTGACATATCAGACTGGATCTTCGAAAACGTGAGGCTAAGCTTTGATGCGCTGTGGTGCATTTCCAACAACAATGGAATCCTGCCTCAGCCAAGCGCAGTCATACTTTTCTTGTGAGTCTATTTCCAGGAATACTCTTACGAGATCACACTAATTACATCTCGAGGTGCCGCCAGTGTTCATAAGAAAGCCTGCCTTACACAAGTCCTAGCATAAAGACAAAGTTTTCGAATCAATAGCCTCTATTACTATAATTGACTTCTTGCATTTGACAATATCACAAAGATCAGGCTGGACTTCTCGGCGCTAGTGAAAGCTTCCACACAATTTCCATTGTTACTATTGAAAACCCTGAAACAGATCGACAACTTGGCTGTGATCAACAAACGCTAACGTACTGCAAGTAATGTCCATCATGACTCAGCATTGGTTGTGTTGAATTGCAATAAGTGCTCAGTACTTACAACCTATGGCTATCTCAATCAAACAGACTAAGACTCTCCCAACATCCAGCAGCAGCGCGCAGGATGGTAAGAATTAGAACAACCCCAACACCAGCCATCGCAGGGACTTCTAATCATCGGCAAGACTCAAAAGTCTGTGGCTGTGAGAGTAGCTCCAAGCAGCAGATGTAATCAATTATGGATGATACACGACTGGCTCGAACAGTCGAAACAGTCCTTGTACAATACTTCGTACTGCTACACCGACGGCGGGAAATGTTTGGAGCACCACTCTGCTTCCACCATCATGCTCAAATCACAAGCAACGCGCTTAAGGAGCTCTTGCTGCTCCACACTCGCATGTGAAGCTCAAGGTCAAGCTTCACACAAAGCTAAAAGCATCTGACGTGCAGAATCAGCAAGTGAGGCCAGGGCCATGTCGTGGGGGTAACCTATTATTGAACTCCTCTTCACAAAGCACTGAACTCGAAATTATGCCATTGGTCATTGCCATGAACCTGGTTGTGCAACGTGTCAGCAGAGCGGTCTAGCTTAATGTTTGTCCCGCAAGTACCCGTCGTCTCGAAGGTTGTCACATTCCGAGGTGGAGATCCGTTGTATTATTGCGATCTCGAGAGCACGGCAACAAGGACTTGAGCTGCATGAAGCCCACTCAAGGGCACCTGCTGCTGCAGTCGATTGATTTCAGTTGTGTGTGTCTCGATGTGAAACTAGCTTCATCCAAACCATCGAAGCCATAGATTGGCCCGGGCTGAACCGATGGAGTCGACAGAACTCTCGCAAAAAGCTCCGTATCGGCAGAGCTGTGATAGGATGTCGAAAATACCTCATACCCCTCGTTGTGCAACGACTTGAGGCAGAGTTCGAGAGAATGCGAGCCAAGGTCATGGTGACTTCGAGTACGGTAAAGTACTGCACAGTACAGTGCTTTGCAGTGCTCCTCTACCCTTGTCGAACGAACATGTGCTTATGCACTCATGCACCTATGCACATGCCATCGGCAGGATTCACACGATTGCTGTAGGGTACAGTAGATGAGATGCCGTCGAACAGGCATGAACGCCCACGATATTGGGCGCTCTCCTTACTGTAGTTAGAGTTCCACTTCTTTACATTAGTAAGTGCTGCAAACAAATGGCGTGGATGATACTGTAAATATTTGAGTGCTGCAAACGGTAAAGCATGGTCTTTGAGCATTCTGGAGCGACGGCGATAAAGCTTCTGCATGTGAGTGGTGTCAGTGGCTCTGCTGTACTGACCACGGCAGCTCCCCTTTGCTCTCAACAAGATACGGCAGTAGGAAGCCAGTGGATAGTATGGAATGAGGTGGACGGCGCGCCAAACATTGTGATACAATATGCAAAGCCGGGTTCCTCTTTTCTCGCAAGCGACCGTGAAGAATTAACCTTACCAATGTTGGTGAAACTCTTGTCCCGTCTTGACTAGGATGCGAGTCAACATGCTGTTCCCAAATACTGCACAGTACTGTACAGTACAATACAGTATGATGGTCCAAAAAATTGCGCAGGCAGAGATACCTTAGCTGCACAGTACATGTACTCGGGCCATCGGAGGTGTCAATCGGTACGAATCACTTCGGATAACCATATTGTATCTGTAAACAGCTACGGTAACCTTGTACCGTAACAGGATTTCCACGCCCAGAGTCAGTGCAATGTACGCCATATGACGTGCGAACGGGAGCGACGAGTTACAGATCTAATGAATCACGTATTTGAAGTCCTCCGTCATTCACCACCGATGGTGGCTGTATCCCGATCCCGAGGTCATTTCCTTGTGCGTACCGTAGTGTATGATGCATGATGGGAAGACTTCCCAGGTCGTCCAAATGATGATGCGACGGCGTAGGGAGAGTCGTACTGCGGTGAGGTTTCTGGAGCAACAGCTTTGTCCTTCATAACGACCAACAACCTGGCTGCCATAGTAATAATGAGAGCTAATCCGTTCCAGTGGATGTACTGTAGCAACATCGACCTTTCAATTCGATTTTGTAATGACATGACGCAAGAAGACGAGTTGTCCTCGGTCCTCTCCGAGTGTCGAGATCACGAATCATTAAGCAACATGAATGTGGAAGCCGAAGCAGAGTGAAACTTCCCTGATCGCACGTAATATGTAATCGTAAGAAGGGCATGTATTGTACTCGTACAGAGCAGCCATGGGTAACATGGAAGCATCCAAACCCCACGGGAGCACACCCCAATCAAGTATCTGGCACACACCTCGGAATCTCTGCGTGCGTCAAGACATACGTGACACTCTGCATAGCTCGTGCATGACTTAACTGTTGCGTTGTCTAGATCCTCAGCTCGAGGGACCATCATATGACCCAACTGCTTCTAGAGTAGTCGTTGAGCATTGCGTTGAGACCGAGCAGGGCAGTGAAAAGTGCTCCAGAAAAGGTGAAGAAGGTGGTAGAATGAGTATGTAATCAGAACAAGTATTGACAAAGATGTTTGCAATTTCTGTGGCTGGCCGATTAGGAACAAAATAAGAGCATTGATTCCAGTATTTGAAACTGTACTCGGTTGGAAAATTTAACTTAGGCCTCTCGGACTGCACTTGATTTCTAGTAAGCGTCCACTGCCCACCTAATAACGACACTGAATTTTACCTACTCTGTTCAGATCTCCACTCCGAGATCCTGGCTCCCGAATAGACAAGCCCACGAACTCTTCTGGATTTACCCAATCCTCCCATTCTGCGCTTGTTTCGTCCTCAACCACGTAGAAATCTCTTCTTTGTCACTCTTGGGGTTATTCACGACCTCTCCTCCAACACATCGCGACCTTCGTGTGTTTGCCCAGCGCTTTTGTCATCAGCTACTTGTTTGCCACCATTGGCGCAGTTTACGGTCTGCTGATTTATCGACTCGGCAACGGCTTCTTGCGCACTGAAGCACAACAATTCTTTAAGTGCTTGCCAGAAGACCGACACATCTCAATAAACCACACTTTCAACGCTATGTCGTCTAATTTATAACAAGCACGGTCTTCGGGCCGCACCATACCACACAATCAATACAGTCACTGGTTGCATCTCTCACAGCGGTCGTTTCTCAACAATAAGCACATCGACCATACTTAGTTGAGCCCTGCGAACTTCCACAATCTTAAGGACAAATTGGCCACCATGGAGCACATCCTCAACATGCTTAAGATTAGCCATACGCCAGCAGTGCCCGCTACTGAGGACGAGAATGCCATTGATGCCGATGAGCCACCGGATGATCGGGCGCCTAAATGGACCGCAGCCTTTCAGAAGGAGAATTTATACACAAAGAATACACCTATGCCACTGTTGAACAGAAAGGAATCCCTTTTGACTCGAGCGATTCAAGGTAGTGCTCCAGCGTCTCCGACATCACCTTCTACGCCTGTCGTTCCTCGGGGCTTGTCGACAACATCTTCACACAGTTTTGCAAGCACTGCCGAGCTGACCAGTGACGTGGAAAGCCCGACACGATCAGCTTCACCCAGTCCTCCGCCACCTCTCAACCGCCTCCGCTGTACGACCGCTAAACCAGTTGAAGTCAGCAAAGTACTTATTGCTCCCATAACTCAAGACGATAAGCCAACTGTTGTGGACACAAATGAAGCCGTGGTTGAGAAGACACTTGGTCGCAAGCGGTGCATCATGTTCGCATGTCGAGATTCAGCCTCCGAAAAACAGCAGAAGACCCAAGTCAAAGCAGAGGTGGCGGCGGCTCCGAAGGATGAGCCTGCTCCCAGGAAATCCCGTATATCATTTGCTTGTCCGAGCAGGCCAAGTCCCGAATCCAAACCTACAACCACTTCCAAGGCAACACCTAGAAGACAATCGTCACCCGTCCTGTCTACCGCGCAGTCCGCCACTCCAGTCCCCACACCTAGAAGAGCTACTGAAATATTATCTACTGCAACAGCTAGCAAGGGACCTACTCGTCCTGAAGTCCCTGTCTCTTCCAAACACCAATCTTTCCATGAATTCGGTAGCTCTCAAGAGGATGGTGAGGAGTGGGTGGTCAAGGCCAATGAGCTTACCAAGCCCAAACTTACTATTGATGACTGTCTGAAGAAGGAGAATGCAATTCGTAAGCTGGGAGAAGAAGCCGAAGAAGAGGCTGAAGCAGAAGAGCGAGAGCAAGAGGAGCTTGAAAACGAGTTCGACGACGAAGATAATGGCGAGGATGACTTTGCACCTTCCGACGACGACAAGGATGATGCTTCCGACGGAGGCAACGAATCCGACGACGAGGGAGGGTTTGCTGATTCGGACTCTGAGAGCGAACTTGGCTCTGAATACCAATTTTGGGCTCCATCGACAAATACGGCAGCCACAAGTGCCGAAAATTTGACTCATTTCTCTTCTCGTCAGAAGTCTCGGTCTCGAGCAAGTTCTACTTCAAGCGCCCAATCCCTCAGTCATGCTGCACCTCGTGGACGTTTCGCTCCTAAATCACGGGGATCCCAGCCTATCAGGATGCGGCCTGGTACACCAGATCTCCCTGATAGTACTGACTTTGTTTGCGGTACGTTCGATGAGGATAGAACTTTGGAAGATGCGTACATCTCTTGCCGAGAACAAAGGCGGCGCGAAAAGCATGTGCTTATCCCTCAGGATATCGACCCGAGCTTTCCTACCTCTGACCCTGAGGAAGAGATCGACGAGGAAGAAGGAACTGCCGAGTCTAGTGACCACCATTGGATGCAAAAGCAGTTTCAAGACTTCGACGAAGACGTGCGTGGTCGTCGACCATCCGCTATTCGCATACCATCTCTTCAGTCACCAGTCCCAGCCATTGCTGGACCTCGTCCAGTGCGCCCTGCTATAGCCCCACGTGCAACCAATCGATCTCCACCTCCCAAGCACCACATTGTCAAATCACCTGCACCTCGTCGACTCTTTGATCAGCCCCCGAGACGCCTTCGGTCGCCACCTCCGATAGGAGGTCCACAGTCTCCTCGCGGCTCGCCCACTCACCTTGGCGGTGCCCCTCTCGGTATCACCATCAATCGCTTGGCACAACGACCTAAGGCTGATAGAACGTCCTCCCTACCTCACGCCACTAATCCTTTCTTCCGCAATTGGCAACAAGGAAACCAGCCAGTGTCGAGGATCACGTCGGCTGCCGGGACACCTGGCACTAACGAAATTCGATCTGATATGCACGTCCGTGGTCCTGTCGACATTGTCATTGGCTTGGAAAAGAAACGTCAGAAGCGCAAAGAACGATACTGGCGACAACACTGCCGCAAAGCTGCAAAGGAGCAGGCCGAGAAGAAGCCAGTCCCAGGACGAGGAGCCGAGAGAATGAAAGAGTTGGGCCTCGAATGTGCAGAACGGACGCGAGGTTATGGCCTTGGACAGCAAGCTCAGCATGTCCTATCTCTCTAACACGACTTACGATCTCAACAACCTTGTGATACCCCAGAAGTGTTGATGATAAAAATTATCTTATTGTAATACACTCACTATTCACGCTGCATCGTCAGTCAGCAACATTTATTTTCACATATTTATCAGCATATCATTGGGTTACAAGGAGTCTGGTCGCGGTATATAGTACGCATGGAGGGTGCCCTGATGGCGAATGATCATTTCATCTTTATCGGCGTTGCACATCAACGGCAGGTGTTGCATTCTTGTGGGATGCCGGCCGTACATAGTACATTGACTAAGGGGAGTTGCAATGTAGCGCTCTCTCGAGCCTTAGATAGCTCGATCGATTGAGCCTCGAACAGACACATTTTTAAAGATATGAGACTTGTTCATAGTCATTCTATTGTTTCCCTTCGCGTTTTCGTTTGCTTTGAAAATTCTGTTCACGTGACAACTTCGTACGGATCTTGTATCAGCCTTGGCATACATGCCGGCAATAGTTCAGCATCTCTGTCCTCTGCACCCTAGGAAGAATACACTCGAATTGCAACACACTTCAACTAGCATTCGTTCTCTCAATCTGTATCTTTGAGACTGACGAATTTGCGCCTACACCGATCGTGAACAAGCAGTCTCGCGACCACTACAACCAATATGTGGATTATCAATTGGTGTATGTGAAGAAGCATACCGAAGCGATAGTGATCGCTGACAGATTTGATCAACAGTCTACGACGTCCTTGCTTCCCTCGGCCTCCTTAACAAACATGCCAAGTTGCTGTTTCTCGGTCTTGACAATGCCGGAAAGACAACACTTCTCCATATGTTGAAGGTGAGCACAATACCAAAGACTTGGGTCATACTATGTTCCGCAGTTTAGGAACTGCACGGAACGTTGGTGCTTGAGAACCTTGCTGGAGTCACAACAGTTGAACTTGAGGCTGATAGAATGGCAGAATGACAGAGTGGCAATCCTTCAACCAACATTACATCCAAGTATGTTTACAATTTGAGACAGTACACGATACAGTGAACTAATATGACCCAGCATCTGAAGAGCTAGCGATTGGCAACAACAGATTCACCACATTCGATCTTGGAGGTCACCAGCAAGGTACGCCGCTTTCACCACTGTGCCTTACCAGTACTGACACTCCATCGCAGCTCGTCGTCTATGGCGAGACTATTTCCCTGAAGTCAGCGGCATAGTCTTCCTCGTCGATGCGAAAGACCACGAACGACTCGCCGAATCAAAAGCCGAACTCGATGCCCTCCTTTCCATGGAAGACCTACAGAAAACACCATTCCTAATTCTCGGAAACAAGATTGACCACCCGGATGCTGTATCTGAAGATGAATTGAGACATGCCTTAGGTCTATATCAAACAACAGGGAAAGGCAAAGTACCGCTTGAGGGTATTCGGCCGATTGAGGTTTTCATGTGCAGTGTTGTCATGAGGCAAGGTAAGTCGATCAATTTTTGAGGATAAGAGGAAGCTAGTAACACATTTACAGGTTATGGTGAGGGTATAAGATGGCTTGCACAATATGTCTAAGCTATTCTGGGAACTCAATTGCTTCAACCGCTAGATGTTCCAACAGAATGGCTCTATTGCGGCAACACGAATCACGTTTCAAATGCACCCCTTAGAGTATAGGTCTGGAGACATCGCTTAGTGGAGCTCTTCAGTATTTTTGACACATTTAGCGAGAATGGAAGTGATGACACATTGTATTGGTTCTGGAGATTCGCCCACGCTGGCTCACCCAAGGTGCTCCGGTCAGGGCTAACTGATCAAGTTCCAGGCTTCAAACCTCTTTAGTGAGCTTGAACGTTCAAGAACATACTGCCGACTATGGTCCTTTTTGACACCTCGATCACAATGGGACAAGATGGCGGCAGTATTAGATGATTCCATTGGGCATCATGATTATGCCTGATCCCAGCCGGCACACGAAGCAGCAATCAGGGGCTACGAACAAATTCTACTTCCTTCCTTAGCACGATATTGGCATTCTTGATTTGATACAACGAAAGATGTGCAGCATATAAGATTGTTCTTGTGTATTCATAAGTTATTGCTCTAATGTTGTCCTAGTAGGCAATCATGGTCCGATCTCAACACTTAGACTCGAGCTCCTTGGTTGGCACTGGCTCAGAGTGTCTGTCAGTGTGTTACTCTACCTGCCCTAATCCTTCCATCCAGTCATCTTGTTTTAGTGAATGTCAAAACAGTCTACTCATGGATACCTGTCTCGAAGAACTGATATCTAAGCTCCATGTCCATTCTCCTTCCGTCGTGCTATATATCGATAGGAGAGTTCTCCCAGCATTCTGCTCCATTACAATGCCTATCTCGGAATAACTAGCAAGCAGAAGCCTTACGATTACATGTCGACGTCGCTCATCGTCTTCTCGCCCTGTATCGTCTTGTTGATAGGTACGTCGTGGCTCCTTGTCATACCCTCGAACTCGACAACGACACGATGGGTGACAAGTGAGGCATTCTCGTACAGTACTTGCTACAGCAATGTAACAGAGCAACATATCGCAGATACTACAGCACCCCGTAAAGGTTCAATATACATCAACATAGAGGACGTCAATAATACTTACCCAGGTACCGACTGAGCAGACACTACGATCACCGCAACGCACACAAGCTGGGAATGTCACGGCGTGAGTATCTCAAGTCTGAAGAACCTCATCCAACTACTGAGTCAGTACCTAGCTATATAGGTAAGGTAACTTCCCTCAGGCGCGTGGAACACCTGTTTAAGTGAGCGGAGTATCAAACTATTCAAAGTTTACCTGATTTGTCTTGGTGGGTTGCGCATGAAGGGAGTGCACCGAGTGGATAGACGAACCTGTGATTGTGCTGCAGTCTGATACGTGCTACCGCTGCTCCCCTTGAAGGAGGGATCGATAGTATTCACTTATCAGTTTATGTGTGTCAAGTAAACAAGTATACAAATCGAAATCCGGGATTAGGTGCTTCAGGAGGATGTAGCACCAAGAGTCCTGTTAGCAGACGAACAGGGTCCGGGTTGTGTACAAGTGCTAATGAACGGATGAAACCACAGCTAGCAGCTAGCGGATAGACAGCTCCCAGTGCAACGCACTAAACTGACATAATAGGATGGGCATGTAGTGTAGATATTGAAGATGGCGACTATTGAAAATGTTTGCTCGAGAATTGAGGACGTTGGAATTAGAAGGAGGAGGAGGAGGAGGACAACGAAAGAGAGGAAGGAAGCACGATACTTGGCTGCCGCGCTGTTAGGGGGGTTGCCAAGTAGCGTATGCATGCCTTCCCTAAATGTTCAAGATCGTGTCTTCCTCTCATTCTTGGTCCTGACCACGTTTTGTCCTTCAGTCAAAGTGACGGTCATTCCCACAGATCCTTACAGATACTTCCAAGCTCCCACGCAGCGTCGTTATTTTTGGTACCGTTACGCTTTTCATACGCGCGCCAATCAAGCTCCACTGAATCCGCGCAACAAATGTTTTGATAGGGTGGCATCTTGATATTCCCAGCCGTTTCGTGACGTTGCTGGAGCCATGTACTAGTGTACGCGAAAGATATCTTTCACACTTGCAAGGATTTGTTGTGTGGTGTAATTACGATATGGAATAGCTGTGACAAGAGTTTGTGGGTCAGTGTAGTACGTAGACACGGACAGGGAGGAATTACCAAAATGTTACCAGGAAGGTCATAACTAGAGCCTTTTTCTACTAACCACGGAGATAGATCCAGTGGCAAGGCCCATTCGATGAGGACATTCGGTGGGAGAGCCGGCGGGAGAGCCATTGTATCCACAATCCAGATATTCACGACACCGGCGGCGACTTCCAGGTCATTCAAGTCTTTCAGTAGTACAGACATTGAGGAGAATTGGACTATTGGAAATCGGTCGGGACCACCCCTTCGATGGACGATCGCAGTATCAACAATGGAAATCTTTCGGAGGTTCGGAAATGGCGAGCAGTAGTCTTTGAAGATTTCGAAGCCTTCGTCGTTTGAGATGAGATTTCCATCGACGAACGATGTACCTCTACACCGAGCCGTCAAAGTAGTAACGCGAGGGCAGAGGAATTTGATACGACGCAAGATCATATGTATTACATGTTCAGCCCCCGGCTGGCGCAGTAGGTGGATTGTACCGTCACAGGCAGCGAATGCGGTCGGTTTCACCAGTCGGTTGACATGTCTCGACAACTGTAGTAGTGCAAAATGCGCCAGAGTTGGCCGGTTTTGAAGTGGTATAGGCTTCGTCGTTATGATGATGGTCCACGTATTGACGGCATAGGAGAGAACTAACCGCTGTAGTTCAACAGGCAGATCGAGAAACAGGAAGGCTGGTGTGGTACCGTCCGTGGTTGAATGATGTGATTTAGTGACTGGAACGTCAGCACGAATGAAAGATACTGACATGCCGTTTAACCCGCACACAGAGGGGGTGATCTTCGTTAGTGAGCTATTGAGGTGAGCTACTCAAAGAAAAAGGCGAGAACGCGCTTCAGGCCATAGAAACTGTAATTTTAGGTAGAGATTCTTTGATCGAGACGATACAGCTAGGTAGGAATGCTTGCCAAGTAGTGAGTTGGCAATGTAGCATGCCTAGGCAGAAATAAAGCACCACTGTTGCTACGCTTGGCTCAACTTAGACTCTCTGCAGCAACATTGAGAGGTCTCCTTGAGCTGGAGCTATGTCTAGAGCAGTAATTCGACTGGTATCATAAACAACCCACGTACGCAGTGGTCAAGGGAATCAGGCTGCAGCTTAATGGTTTGTGTAGTCAATCCATCACGTGACCAGCACTCTGGACTTGCGGTTTATACGCGTTGTCAGAAGTCCAACTCACCCTGAGGACCAACAACATAGGTCGAACAAGGGTGTTACAACCACGACTTTGTTATTCTACTCGAGCTCCCGAAATGCTGGAATCAGTCGGCGGAGATACCAATATGGAGTCGGAAACCTCCACTATCTGGGCTTCGGGGTGGACCCTTTGACACTCGACCTTCATTATCAGTCAGCAGTCGCTCACCAACATCTTATCACTCCGGTATCAGGCTGGGTTCGATGATTTTCGCAATAATTTCTGCTCATGGAATGTCCGACTGTCAATCTGTACTTCATCGATCAGCTCCGCCATCTTCGCCAATTTCGAAACACGATGATACCGTATTCAACATCAGATGTTCAGGAAGTGGTTGCGTGTGTGTGCTTGCTTCATCTTTACTACAGCCGAAATGAATCCAAGCTATATGTGCCCCAGGCACATCGTCGATATTCGTCGAAATTCGTCTGGCTCTATGCCTTCTTTACAGTTCAACATTTCCAAGCTCATGCCATCTAGGTGGTGACACTACCATTTCGAATATCCAGCTCAGCAGTCCTCGTTACCTCGATGACTATGGTGAGTATGATAGAATTGCCTTCGCGGTCGTGCTGGCCGCCAAGACTCAAACTCCCATTCTTCGCGGACAACATTGCCAGGACGACCTCGCTCAATTATATGGTGCGTCTCAACATAACGTTCGGAGTCATTGCTATAACGTCGCTCCTGAGAGTGGTGTGTTTCAGAGTGACGACGACGACGAGGATGTGAACGTCTAATGTTTCTGTCGCCGTCATCGTAGCTCTGTTCACGAATCCTGTCCCGCTCAGGCTCACGCGTTCTTCGTGGGCTCTGCCGGTCTCGATTTCGGTCTCGATCTCTGTCACGCCGCTCGGTATCATACTCCTGCTCTCGTTGTCGATTTCGATTATTCCTCCTCCGCGAGCTCTGTCGGTTCTGATTACGTATAATCCGTGAAACCTCCGACTCCCGCGCAGTACGATTAATCCCCAGAACTTGCTCAGCCGACCACCTAAAAACCCGGTTCTCCAGCTCTTCGAGATATTCAGAATTAGGAGGTCTCACTGGTGCTTGCGACCTCTGCGATCTCTCAGTATCTACCGAAGACCTCCGATCCCGATCCTGGTGGCGATGCTGCCATCGCCGTTCTCTCGGAGGATCCCATCGTGGTAGGGGAGTCGTTGGTTCCTGATCATACTCCTCTTCTACGTCCTCAAGGTACGTACCATACCGAACCGTTGCTCGTGAACCGTATTCATCGTGGTATTCAGAGGCATTACTCATGGAGTCACTGGATCGCCTCGACATCCCTGGGATACTTGTTTCTGTTTGTGGAAAGGGCAAGGAGGGGCTTATATGTGTATACTTCTAGGTTGGTCTTGAATAAGTTTTGACTTGGGTTTGAATTGGTCTGATCTTGAGATAAGGAATAGCATACAGATAGGGGAAGGAGATGACATAAGTAAGTTCCCCTATAAACAAAAGCTTTATAGACACATACCGTTGTCATACTCACGGCGGATTTCGTGTGTATCTAAGTGGTCACTCACTCATTCTGTTTACCTCACTCAGCGAACCGTCTGTACGTCAGTCAGTCAATCACCCCATTCAAACAGAGATAGAAACGAGTGACGAAAACTATAGTTGCGATTGTAAGGCTGTGGTTCGTATGATTCGCTCTCACACCCAAACATACTTGTGTCTAATACTCATATACGATATCACTAACTAAGTAGCAGGTAGACCAGTCAGCTGGGGGTTTGGTCTCTATCAAGCTCGGCCTACTAACGTTTTTCGCCGCTCCATCACAGGATGCCTAAGAATACGGGAGATGGGAGGGCAGACCACGCCACCGTTGCAGTCCGCTTTCCGCTACCATATTTCGAGACATCGCTCGCATCCCTGCTTCCACTGCTGAAATCTCGTGTGGACGCACGCATCTTCCAACTCTGCTTAAGACTAGATGGACGTTGTTGAATTTTCTCACGCATCTGTTGTTCGTAGAGGATGTTGCCAGGACGGTTGTGCTCAGTTGTATAATATGTCTCATGCTAATTTCCAAGCCCGTTGCTGTTACCGTCGTCGTTCCTCATAGAAATGCCCTTCAGAGTGGCGACGGTGAAGATGACGAGTCGCGATCTCGGTCGCCGTGGTCGTGCTCATACCCACTTTCACGATCACGCTCAATCTCGCGCCTCGAAGGCGGACTCTCCACATCCTCCCGATTACGCCCCTGTTCCAGAACACTTTCAAGCGCCAAATTAGCAGTCATGTTCTCCAACGAACGATCACGCCCATGATCATAAGCTCGTACTAGCGATTCCGACCTGTCGTTACACAATGACGCTGTTCGAAATCGACGAGGCCGTCGGCGCTGCGTCCTTTTTCTCGCCGCGCACCACTCTTCTTGTTCTTCGCTATCTGTCAAATACTCCTCCACCCTGATGGTGTATATACTATCCGACTCTGAAAGGTCATCTGGAGCATCAAGTTCTCGAGGGTGATAGCTTGCAGTCGCGTTCTCCCGATCAAGATACTGTCTTCGAGACGGTGGCATGGGCGAAGAACTCACTGACCCACGTTCATGTTCACGGTCACCCTCTTCTTCATCACTGGATGTATCATATTCAACGACCTCTCGTGGCCTATACGCATGCTCACGTCTTCGAGGGTGATTCTGAGGTGCAGAGTCGGATATGTCGGATATGTCAGAGTCACGGGAAGCGTCGTTACTTATGGATTCCCAGGGTTCGTCCGACATCTTTGATGTACTTCCTTCCTAGAAAGATTGAGGGGAAGGGAGTTGATATGTGTATACTTGAGTGGTATTCAATGTGCCGTTACTAAGTTTGGATTGTGAATGGAAAAAGCGAGGAAGGAAATGGGATGAGTAGATGCCACCATAAGGAACAGTCTTATACATTTCTGTCGTCTTGCATGAATCACTTAGTCACTTTGTTTGCCTCACTCACCTAGCCATTTGCACATCAGTCCACCAGTCGACTAGTCCCACTAAACAAAAACAGAAGCACAGATGGGACAAAGTGACGAAAACACAAAAACAGCTATGAGTCAGCAGCCAATGATTCGTATGGTTCACACTTACACTACACCTACACGTGTCTGTGTCTAAGGTAATACTTATACACCTTACCACTAGGTACCTCAAGTACCAGGTAAACCAGTCAGCCGCTCAGCTTGCCAGGAGATTCACCCTCAACCAAACTTACCAACGTTTTAGGCTCCCATTCATCAAGCGATCCGCAAGGAGCGTCCGCACGGTAAACCACACCACCAGCGCAAATCAGTCCGTTTTCAGCTCCTGTTGAAACATTTTGACACATCGCTTTCATCGCCCTTTTCCAATCGATATCGATAGAATCTCGTGCGGACACACACACACACACGCACATATCTTTTCGACTCCGCTTAAAGGTAGATGGACATTGTTGATTTCAGTCACGCACCAGTGGGAGCTTCAATGACTGGCCCAGAGCCCCGCTGTAATCGCAGTCACGTAGTGGACTAATCGTTCAATGGACAGAAGGACAATATGTAGTCAATACTGGTTGTGGTTAGGCCGTTTGGAGGCTTTGTGCCGAGACTGTGACAGAGTCGAGAGCATAGCCTAGGCCTAGTCCTATGCGTGATCATGAAGACGGAATGAAGTAGTGACCATACTACTGAAACGCCGCCATCTAGCACTCTTAGAAAACGTGTCAGCTGGTAGCTTGAAGGGAATGAATGACAAGCTCTACAAAGATACTTTGGATATTCTAGTACCCGCTATCCTCAACCAATCCCATCCTCTTTATCTCTCCTTCTCTCTTTTTTCTAACCAAAATAAAGTTCCTCGTCGCTCCACCATACTATCTTCTGCCTCTACCTCTTCCCTCTAAACACCACAGTTGAACCCAGCAGTACTCTGGGACAAACAGGTGGTCACCCCGACTACGTCATTAGCCGTGCCGCAGATGATGTTGGAAACCACGCCGGTGTTCAGCTCGATCTTGCAGCTGGTGAACTGGTTGGTGCATGTTTGGACGGTAGTGAAGCAGCTGGATTGTGGGGAGACGCACACGCGTGCGCTGACTGAGTTTTGGCCTATTGTTTCGATGGTGACGGAGCAGAGTGCTTGTGCGTGGACGACGGATACGAGGCTTGCTGAGAGGCTGATGGTGAGGGTGAGGAACTGCATCTTGGACAACTGGTTGCTTTGATTAGGTTGGGATCCTGTCTTGGTGCCTGTGTCTGGGCTGTCTGCTTACAGAGCTTGGTTATAGGCTGCTTGCTGTGAGCGTTTCGACAAGACTTGAAGTAGCTGTAGGAGGCTCGTTGTGATAGTTGTCAAGGTATCCGACTTCGAGGATCCCCATTTCTGAGGGCTTTGAGCTGGCTTTTATGCTTCTTGGTTTCCTAGTTTCGTCGCGGGCACATGTGCTTGCATAGTAAGTACCATGGAACTGTTGTGTCAGTTAGAGAGGACAACGTCTTGTTGGCACTATCTTTGACGAGTCCTCGCCGGTGTCCTCGAGTCAGAATTGAGGGGTAAGCCAGTCATGCAGATATTGTACGGCCCCCTCTTGCAATTTTTATGTCAATCTCCCAGCAGGTGTTCGTCTCCATAAGGTTGTCTTGGATAGTTGTCATAGAAACTTGTCGTGATTGAACATGATCGGCGTACCCTACCATAAGGGGGACCTGAAATCATACTAACATCATTCGTGCTGTGAATGCCACAGGAACAGGGGTCTAATGACAAGGTGGATAGTTGTGAAGGTAGGTATTGTGGCAGTCAAAAGTACGTATTGTAGTGCATGGATAATCGGCCAAATTCATGTGTTACTATCGTTACGTACGTGCCCACGTTGTCGACCATCTTTACCTTGGTGTGGCGCTCGTCACAACGTAAAAATCTTGATAGCTAGGTTTCGATCCGACCTCGATACTGATGCCCGGCTCGCAGGGGTTTAGACAAGAACATAAGTTCGTGATTGTATCTGCATCATGCACAGGGCACCGAAGGTAAATGTAGTAGTATGAGACTCTGCTTCTATAGAGAAGCACGAGAGGAACAAAAGAGGCACTGTGAAACAGAACGGGTGTCAAAGAGGCATATGGTTGAGAAAAGAAGTATCCTTGTTTGAGCTGTGACTGCCTATCTAGCACATCATGTCCCGTACCGGCAGGCTGCTTGTACAGAGCACGTAGCTATCTTGGGGATAATCCACCTGCATCAGCAACAGCCCTAGCGTCTCGATGTCGCACGTTTCCTGGGAAGCTGTTTTTTGTGGCTTGGAGTGTGAATCTTCACTTTAACTGTCTCTGAGCGGCGAGGGACTAGATGATAGACCTTGGTTAGCATGATGTTTTGATTGGAAGAGAACTCATCTCCTGGAAATGAATGTAATGGATGATCGAACCCGTTGCTAGACAAAGGAAATGGGTTGGTATTTAAAGGAGTGTGTGGTTGCTGATACATAGCCCGTTTGTGGAGAAAGATTGGATTCAGGCCTGCTCGAGATCCTGTTCCTATCACTGGCCTGCAGTGGGTTTCCTCAAATACTTTTGTGGTTGTAGAGAAGCTGATATGTGCTCTTCTTGGGGTCATCGTTCATCAGCACTAACAGTGTTCGGTAGTCCCGTCAATCAACGGTATAATGAGCCATAATATGGGGGCAGGGGTATTGAATACCTACCACCATCATTTGTGCAACATCCCCGTCTTCTGTCCTGAGCCTCTTTCTCTCTCTCCCTCATCTCTATTTCATGTCTGGCAGCAGCAGCGCGATGGCGTAGATTATCTGCGGCACTGTTGAATTCTCCTGGTCCGGGTTGGAATTTGATGTCAGCTCCCATTTCTGAGGCAAGACGTAGCCAGAGTTGTGCTTCTGCTGGATTGAGATCGGTAGGACCTGTCCATCCGCCTTGTTCTGGTGCGATGGTGATGCCCCCGTTGGATGCGCACAGAAGGATTCTGTCAGCGTCTCTGTTTCGGTTGTCTTGGTGACCATTGTGTTGCTGGGATGGTTGTTGATGGGCGTGAAAAGTGCTGGGTCTGCTGTCATACTGTGGGGAAGAATGATAACTGTGGTGGTAGGCCCGATCTTCAGGGATTGTGTAGAGGGGCTGAGATTGAGGTTGAGAGCCGGAGCAGAATTGCGAATGGCGACGATGATGGTGATGAAGATGACACTCCAGATTCTCGTAAGGACGACGATGTTGGTGATAGTGACCTGTCGAAGCTTGACAATTTCCAGAATCTGTGTAGTAAGCAGGCATGATACCATTTCGGTGACGAGAATCGTGGGAGTGATGGTGGTTATGACCGGCCGTCCAGCGGCTTGGGGCATAAGTAGACATTTTCGAAAATGATGTAAATGTGTTGTTCGGAGGTCTGATGATTGAGAGTTTATTTTCTTCGTTGGATGATCTGATGAAGGCAAGAAGGACCATGGTAAACGTGCTGAATTAAATAATAATCGAATCACCGTAAGGCGGCGTAGGCTGACGTGACAAGGTTGCCATTTCGAAGACAAAGCAGGCGTAGCGCAATGCCACCTTCAGTGACCAAGAAGCAACACGAATGGCTGTGCTGAGGGCGGCGCAAGCATTCTATGCTATTGTGTACCAGTGGTCACTAGCCATTGCGTGTATCTCTAGTAGCAGATACGCCTCATGCATGGTTCTAGCGTTGGACGCTTACGAGCGCCATGAGGGTGACAGTCTCCTCCCCGGTGTTGCTCAACGGCTTGACTTCTGTCACCCAACGATAGTCTTTGCAAATTGACTTACCGTATGATGAACTCATTTTGTTAGAGTTGACAATGGATTAAACAGATGGATGAGGAGCGTGTAGAAACAGAGGTTGCTTTGACTCTCACAAAGAACAAGAGCATTGTAGACTTGATTGTGTTAGAGCTAAAATACAATGTCATTGTTTCTCTCCCATTGTGTACTTTACTGGTCAGTCCGATCTCGCTCAAGAACTCCAGTCGTTCTGGTACATTGTGCCGATTAGTACTTTCATGCAGCAACATCCGGGTTCTTCGATGTGTCAGAGTTCATGTCACTGAATAGTGGTCACTGTTGTTTAGGCGGTTAACCTCACCCTGGTGAGCAAGCATGAGAGATAGCAACGATATCTGAAGTTGTTACCACATTCATCTCCTTGAGTCACCGTTTAATCGTAGAGGCTCATCATGATTGCAGTTTCCTGAGTAGTGGTAACCCTGCGAAGCCATCAGCGCGATGATTTCCCTGCTCCTATATGGATCTTAGTAGTCATCAACATAGATCCAGTAGCCTCGACCACCATAACCAGGACGAGTGTAACTATAGCTTCGACGACGAATACTGTGTGCGGCCGACCGATCAATAGTGTGAGAGTCAGAGTTTCCCTTCAGTTTCTTCTGCTCATTCTGGATGGCAAGTAATTTCTTCTTGAGGCTTTCCTCTTCCTGCTTCAGCTTGACGTGTTCATCTCCAGAGGACTTAGGTTTGCTGGAGTCGGGAAGTGAAGCTGGCTTAGAGTGCCTCTCCACAAGATCAGCTAACTTTCGGGAGTCGGCGCCAGCAACCATTCCAACCGGCTCACCCTTCTTGAGAGCTAAGAAGGTCGGTATACCCTTGACACTGTGCTCTGAGACAATGCCGGGGAAATTTTGGACGTCGATCTTGAGGAAGGCAGTTGACGAAGAGGCATGAGCATTACATGCTGTTTCGAGAAGCGGCATCATAACTCTGGATCGCGTACTGGAATCGTGGAACATCACGAATACCGTAGGGTAATCTCGTAAAGTGTCGCGAAACATGCTTCCTGAGGTGACAGTAATTGGTCGGGACATCGTGTCGGTCTCGTTCTAGATCAGGTTATGATTCGAATGGCGTTGCTATGATGGAGATGTTGAAGGTTGGTCAGTAGGCAAGAGTGGAGTTAGCAAAGTCCATTTATACCAGAGCATACGCAGTCAATCCCATAGTGATACGGAATAGCAAGAGAACGCGTGATAAACGGGCATACGTGTTTGTATCGCCTAAGCCCTCATCGACCGTCTCACCAACAATGTCCTCGGCACGGCAAGAAGTGAAATTCCCGGTGACATGGTAGCGACGTCAAACCATAGCAAACACATACCTGATCGAATGTGACATCCACATGTCCTATTATCTTAATCTAGAGATGCCTGGCGTGTATCGAGCTCGGTGACTGCGGAAGTGAACCTACCTTGGACAAACTGAGAGCATTATACCACATTCTCTAGCAGCAGCATAACAACGACGTGGAAACGACGCATGACAAACACGGCGCTGGTGTTCGACTGGTATCTGGAAAGGCTTCTCAGGCCCGTTCTACATCCGTCGACCCAAGTTAGGTCAACTTCGATCTACTTGTGTGAGAGTCGCACGTGTAGCCAGTTCGCTGGAAATAGTGGAAGCAATTAAGTGCAAAGGAGCACTACTGATACTGCCAGTCCACAAGAAAAAGGCGCTTGAAGCCTCAGGCACCAACTCGGTACCTTCACCACCATGTACGAGTAGCGTTTGGCACTTTCAACACCACGGGCGCAACCTGTTATCAGACTTGTACTTGGTATCTGCGAGCCCCTTTTGAGAATAGAAGAATGTATGGCTCAAACGGAGGACTCGATGCTTTATAGGTCAGCAAGGTCTTTGCACCTTACTACGTTTCACAGACATGGGGTAGGCTGAAAAAGATTGTCCAAAGAAGCCTCGCGATGAAGAGATCACTGCTGTTGAACGAATTGATAGCAGCGAGAGCAGAAAGAAATGGTTTTGAAATGCCAGTGCTTTCCTGACGTCCGACAACGATCATTCAACAACTGTGCTCACACAAAGGATGAGCCAACAAGTACATCAAAAAGCAAGAGTTCCTGAGAAGTCGGACTGCAAAACATGACAGCTCTTCCAGTCCTTATTAACTTCGCTCCACACCCTCGACACTATCACTCTTAACCACAAACTTGACACTATCGTTGGCATAGGCGCATTTGCGGTGTTTGTGCCAAAATGTCCATGTGACATCGACTCGCAGAAACACCTTGCACACCTCGTTCCCATTGTCCTTCAATGCTGTTGCTAATTTGCATAGACCAAGTTTTTCGGCAGCATATGAGAAATCATCGTCATGCTGTCCTGCCCTGAACTCAGTCTGATAGGACGCTGAATCCCTTCGACTGAACTCAGGAGTATATTCTTGCTTCTCATAGTCGTTGAATGTTCGCCGGTAGGCGTCGAAGTACACGTCGACCACCTCCAGGTTCGTCAGCTTGTCAGCGACTGTCTGCCAGTCCTGATCATAGCGTATACTTTGGTTGCTGTACCCCAAAATCGTCAGACTCTCGACCTTGTGCAACTTGTTTATGAGCTTTCTGTGTTCAAGGACCTCCCCAATACTGATCGAACTGTACTCCTTGTTTTGAATATTCAGAGACCAAGAAGTTGCGAGCCTGAAGCGTCGGGTGTCTTGATTGAACTTCTTGCAGACTAAGCGAAGATTTCGATCAGGCCCCTTGATGACAAGAATTTGTGGTGCACATTCACTTCTGTCTACCTTGTTGTCTCGACCGTAATATGCTACCGCTCGCTTGTGGCCGGCGTAGTAATACTCGAAGATTTTCTCTTGGAGTTCCTGAGATAGGTCGAGAAATTTGTGGCCAGTACTGGTGCTGATAGTGTCAGCGCAGACGATATACTATGAATGTGTTAAGAAACTGACCTGGAACTGGTTTGCCCTGGGCGACCTCAGCGTAGCTGGGCATCTTAGGCTTCACATTGCAGCGAACCGACAAGGCTGGATTCGCCTTTCGAGGCACTGATGCCACGTTCCTGAAGCCTCCTCGAGGCATGATTGCTGTCGTTCTTGATCAAGTTTTGGTGGTCGTGCTTGATACAAAGTTATGAAGAAGTCGAAGATGCATCGAGAAGAGAGAAAGTATTTATTTATAGTCGCAGATTTGTGAATAGTGACAGCTTTGTGAAGCTGGCAGTAGTAATCGCTGTCACTCAAGATGACTGTGTTTGAGGACTGTTCTCATGATGTCGCTCGTTGCAACACACCGAAGCCGCGTCCATAAGTGACAAATAGATCGCGTCTCATGCTGTGAGCACGAGAAGTATTTGAATGGGAGGTCACAACTGAGGAACATTTATGAATCAAGAATAAGCTTGCTGTGTCGGCTTGATGGTGCTTGTTGTTTTCCCCAAACCTATCACAACAGGTTTGATCAATCGATCAAGCATCAAAAGTAAAACTACCTCGTGCACATACAACATTCGTGCTCGCAAGCTGAGCGTCAGGCTAAGCTCATCTGATCAATACATACCTGGGTACATTGGATACACTCACCGTAATGCAGCAAGTCCATGTTGCGAAATCCCCCGCCCACGTCGTCTTGTTATACTTCAACGAACCCGGCTGGTTGAAAAGCTAGTCGTAAAAGGCTTCGGCACAAACGGTCTCTCATGCAATTCCTGTGCATCATACTTATCCCTACTTCTTGCGTAAATGAAACCAAATCCGCTTGACTATATCTTCATGTAATGTGTAATGTCCGTGAAGGATTGCTAACCTATGAGCGGATTTCCCTATCTGTGGCTTTTCAGGAAAGGGTCGTAGTCCAAGCCCCAGGAGCCGGATTGAGTGGTATCTCAAATAGTCTGTATATTTGTTCCTTTGTAGATTACATCTTCGTCGATAATATGATAGGATGGTTTACCTTGGAGTTTTCTTGCTCCGTGAATGGCATCCGTAGTTTAACGTAGTGTTACGTATTTTATTGGCGTGAGTCTGACTTAATCACGTACACCCCGGACTGAACAATCGGAGAGACTGTATGGCATACTATATTCTGATATTGCCCAAGGTATATCGTTAACATAGGAGAATTGAGAGTGGTGGTCGAAATTACTAGTACAGCTGATCCGGGCCAAGGAGGAACAACGATCGCAGTCTGCCAAGAAATCCGGCGTATCAAAAGTGGCGTGCAACTTTTACCGAGTGCTACCTGGTAACCCTCCCCACCTGATTTGTAATATTAGGTATTTACGCGTTGGACAAGCCTTGTACATATAGATACGTACTGTATATTGCAGCTGGCATCATGGAACAGCCCAGTCCGTCAAACAAGACTTTGCCCTAGCGCTCCGATGTTACTCTCCTATCATATACGAATTGTCCTAGTCGTCTTATTCCTCATCTATGGCAATAACTCCCAGTCCTTGCCCCAATTCACTTTCAACTATGGCAATATCTCCCAAACCTGCCCACAATGGGTGATCTCCATGCTGGAGATAGAGTTAGCCAATCACACCACTTGGCCAGGCATTCAACTAACACTGTCGTCGCCGCACTGCAGCCTTGATTGCACCACAAGCGTCCAATCAACGGCGAGCGACTTCGCTGACGAGCCAGCTCTCTTCGACGACACCACTTGGCGCCTTGCAAGTATCACGAAGACCTTCACAGCTGTGGCCATCTTGAAACTGGCGGAGCGGGCGCAGCTGGATCTATACGCTCCTGCTGTACGATATCTTCCCAGCTGGGCCATCGGCCTGCTTCAACAATCGCAAGGATCCGAATATGCTGAACAAATCACGACTTGGCATCTCTTACACCACACAAGTGGATTGAGTGATTTTGCTAGTGATCCGCAATGGATGCAAGAACTTCTGCGTACACCACAGCATATGTGGACCACACGATCCCTCATTGAATGGTCTACAGTCAATTCGACATCTGTTGGATATCCTGGGGAAATCTATCATTACAGTGATACCGGCTATACTCTCCTTGGCCTAATACTGGAGGATATAACACGGACTGACCTCGCAGCCGCTGTTCGCGACTTGACCAGCCTTGACGTGCTCGACATGCCATCTACATGGTGGGAACTCCTGGAGGCACAACCTGAAGGCTCCCGGCCACGAGCAGGACAATACTACGACACTATCGATGTTACACGTTTCAATCCGAGCTTCGACTTATATGGAGCCGGTGGTCTAGTGAGCAATTCCAGGGATTTGAACCGTTTCGGACGAGCACTATACCAAGGTCGATTACTGAACGAAACAACCACAAAGTTGCTGTATACCTTGGAGCCTTCAGGGATTTATGGCTGTGGTATTGTCAAGTACTCCTTCGGCGGGCAACAAGCTTGGGGCCATACAGGCTTCTGGCACACCTGGTTGTATTGGGTTCCGTCTCTGGATCTGGTCATTTCTGGGGCAAGCAATCAAGCGGCCGGCGACTCATTTGACACGGACAAATTGGTTCGAAATATCATCGACCATGGCTGTACCCCGCTGTAGATTTGTACGCTCACGTTCGGGCCTGTGTGAAGAGCAGGAGCGGCCTTCACTCGACCTTTGAACTTTGTCGAGCTTTTAGAAAAGCAAGCCTTGCATAAACAGAATGATAGGTGACGTGAGTTTCGGCCATCTCTGGGACAGGTCCGATAATTGAGTTTGGACTGCAGATGCTCGCAGCTGCGTATACTACCTAGGTAGGCTGATGCTTGAGCATAGAGTTTTGATAAGTCCTTGAGGAATGCATCCAGGCTATGCCCATTCCACTCTTGTACAGTACCCTGTTACCATTTGGCATTACAATATGATCTAATCATTCCCTACAGTGCCTTTATCCTCCATCATCAAATTCCTGTTCAAGATTGACCTGATGTTACGATCGTGGCCATTAGAGCTATCAAGGCTATGTACTCTAGTGATCGTCGGTCGTATCGGAACATCAATTATCCGAATTCGAGCCATCTCTTCTGCCTCGGCACTGCACCCCTGCTCAGGCTTGTTCTCCTCAACCGCATCTATACAGCAGACTTTAATCGTGGTTCATGATGTGAAGCAATTGCAACAGACGAAAGCTCCGACCTCGAATATCATTTGAGCTCCTGCCTAAGAAGTAAGTTCACCTTGACAGAATACAATCATGCCATTCCTCGACCGTAGCGGAGTCAAGCTGTACTACGAAGTCCATGGCAGTGGCACACCACTACTCTTGACCCATGGCTACTCCTCAACATCAGCAATGTGGCAAGGCCAGATAGAGCCTTTCTCGAAGAACCACAAATTGATCATATGGGACATGCGTGGTCACGGTCAGTCCTCATACCCAGCAGATCAGAGCCTCTACAGCGAAGACCATACTGTAGCCGATATGCTCGCTCTTCTGAAGCACGTCTGTCCGGATCTCAGCCAAGCTATCGTGGGCGGACTCAGTCTAGGTGGCTATATGTCTCTCGCATTCTATCGACAGCATGCCGAGCTTGTTTCGAAGCTGTTGATTATCGACACAGGTCCGGGCTTCAAGAAGGACAGCGCTCGTGAGGGATGGAACAAGACTGCCCATGGTACAGCTGAGAACTTCGAGAAGAACGGTCTGGCTCCACTTCAATCTGCTTCTCCAGAACGGTCACGGGTAACACATCGGAATGCAAAGGGTCTTGCACTTGCCGCACGAGGTATGCTCGCACAAAGGAACAACAGCGTGATCAACTTGCTGCCGGATGTTAAGGTTCCGAGTATCATCGTGGTCGGAAGTGAGGACAAGCCATTTCTGGTTGCGAGCGACTATATGACGGCTAAAATTCCTGGTGCCAAGAAGGTGGTGATTGATGGTGCTGGACATGCTTCAAACATCGACCGTCCAGAGGCGTTCAACAAAGCGATTTTGAGCTTTTTGGGTGACGAGCAATCGACTAAAGCCAGATTGTGAGGTGTGATGTGGTATTACTGATGCACAAGATAATGAACACTCTGTATGGGGAAAAAGAACAAGAAACGACATGGGCTAGTCGGCCCAGATTGAAGAGTACCACCATCGAAACCAGGATTCACGTTGTCCGAACCTTTTTCTAGCCAAAGTCTGGATGAACTTGATTTCGCGATTGGGCGGACTAGGGTTCTTGAGGTTTCACTAGATAGCAGACCGGTGTCATTAGGTCGAGAACGACTGATGTTGCTCTACCATGCTGGTACCACCTACCCCTCTTCAATCTTACCACACGCTCAATTTTTTCGATGCTACGTGCTCGTACCGGTCACAAAGTTCTACCTTTCCCATACCAGTGACGTGAGTGGTGGCAGGCTCGATATCTGAGATGGAGTGGATCATAGCAGTAGCTCTGACAAAATGCTTTGAACATCTGAAGGGACAACCTAAAGGGTTAGCAGGATAACATAATCTGTGTACGCATCATCTCGAATAAGAGATCCAACGATTGCCACAATCATAGTCGCAGTATACGTGAGGTGATCGTCAGGCAGTGTGAAAAGGAAGCCTCCCACTGCAGCGTAGGAAGATTGGAAAGTGGACCCACCCTGCCAAGCTTTTACCTAGCTGCTTACCTGTACATTTGTTCCTTCGACAGCGACACCTCGATGCCTTGATGTTACGATTACACAAAGACCAGACCTTGGAAGCCTTCGCGCATGGTTAAATTTCGACACATACAATTTTACTTAATCCTATGTATAACTCTACTAACACGACGCGTGCTTGGGAAGTCACAACGATTGCAGGTCTAGACCAAGCGGTGGAGTAGTGGACAGGAAGATATGTTACTCCGACACGCCGAGCATTCCACAAGTACTACCTCTTTACTCCACCAGCATTGAGGTTACCACCAGCAGCATCGATGTTGATGCCTTGGAATCCGTCCCAGTAGACTGGTTGAGTAACATCCACGTGCCGAGCATGACTGGCCATTCCAAGAGCCTTCACCACTTCAGGAAATGCACACTTTGATGCACCAACCTTAAACAACAGGAAAGTAGTATGCACTATCCTCGACCAACTTGACAACAGTATCAGTTATCGTTAACAGATGCAAAGCAAAATAAGTTTCCCTCCACTTGGAATACTACACCATGGTAACCAAGCACATGGAAGCAAAATGGCATGGGACATCGACAATGCAACCAGGTCGCAATCCAACACTGTCTTCGGTGACCAGAACTCGTAAATCCTCACAACTTCAACAAGTATAAAGAGCAGAGGTAAGTCACTGTATAAACACAACATCCATCCATCAATCCATCTATCCAACAACACAGACAAACCAAAGCAAAGCAAACCATCAAGCAACCACCACCAGACCATCAACTTACCAGACTACTTCAATACCTCATACCTCACCAACAAACCACCACGCCCCATACACCACAAAACCACCCATACCCAAAAATGTCAAGCGCCTTCCTCTACGTCCCACCCCAAATCGCCCTCCACCGCGTCCCCTCATCAACACCATCCTTCACCCCCTCCGCAACATCAACCGCCAGCAACGAAGCTCTCGAACAAGCCATAACAAATTCAAACCCCGAACTTTCACCAACACTCTCATCCACTTCTACCTCCTCAGCAGCAGACTCTGCAACAAGTGAGGAGAAGCGAGCGAGTTTGGGCCGCCGTATTAAGGATAAATTGCGCAAGGAGTTTATGCTTGTTGTTAATGCTCATGAGACTAGGACGGCGCCGGATTATGCTGTTTGTTTGAGGACTTGCTAGAGTAGCTGGTTCTGTTCCTTGATGCTGAGTTGAATTGCACTGCATTGAGTTGGTAGAAGCTGGGAATGGTAATGGTTGAGTTGGGTCACGAGGAGCATGGTTACTTCGCTGGTTGGTTGGTTAGTTTTGTAGGACGACGCATTGGTTTCTGAATTTCCTTTTGGAGTTTTACTTTGGCTACGTACATTCACATAGACCAAGGGGTATCCAACATACCCACCGCAGCAATAAAAAAAACATCATCAAATCAACGAACCATTTCCATTCTCAAACCGCTCTAACGCCCTCCTTCCAAACCCCACTAACCCCATCCCTCTCCCACAACCCTCCCAGAGAATTATCCCCCGTAACATCCCCCCTCACAAGCAGCAAATCCGCCCTCTTCCCAACCTCCACAACGCCTCTATCCCCAAACCCAAACCGTCGTGCCGTAACACTAGTAGCCGACCGCAACGCCTCAATAACACTCATCCCACACCGTTCCACATAAAGCTCCAACTCCATCCACAAACTCGGTCCTATCGCCGAGCCCTTAAGTCCAGCCGCACTATCCGTTCCAGCAACAATATCGATCCCATGTTTACGAAATAGACGCACCGTCTCAAACGCGTGTTCGATTTGCGCGGATTCCGCTTTCAGACCGATGCGGTCTTGCATGTTATCTTTTGTGAAGGCGTCTATCAGACCATTTTCAGAAGCTATGGTCGCGAACTTGTCGCGTTTATCTTGGAGTTCGGCCGTCAGCGACGACAGGATAACGAGGGTTGGAATGACGAATGCGTTGTTGCGTTTGTAGAGTGGGATTATGGATTCTGTGGGGTGTTGGTCGATGAAGGTGTGGGTTAGGCCGTCGGCGCCGGCTTTGAGGACGATCTCCGTGCTTTCGAGGGCGGTGGCGTGGGCGACGACTAGCAGGTTGGCGGCGTGGGCGGCGGATATGACGGCGCTTTGGAGTTCTTGACTGGCGACGGGGATGCTGTTGTTGGGGAGGGCGAGGGAGCAGCAGTTTTCTTGCATTAGTTTGATGTAGTCTGCGCCGTTGGCTTTTTGGGTTGCTATGTAGGCCTCTGCTGTGGAGGGGGTTATGGAGGGCCAGGTTGAGACTATGGCTTTGAGCTGGGTTGGGGGGGTTAGTGCTGGGCTCTAAGATGGAGGATGGGCTTGAACGTTTGAATGAGCGGACTAAGGATAAGAAGGACAGGGATATCGGTGAGTAGACAGAACAAGGAGCCGAAGAAAGGAGAAGTTCGTTGCAATCATACCTCGTCGGTTGGATCATGCCCGAGAACGATCGGCTTCGGCCACCCGCCCTCAATAGTAGCCGCATACAAGCAGGACTTCAAGTCAGCTAGCTCAACCTTCTTCCCACTGCTTCTAACACTCTCCATCTCATTCTTGATCTCCTTCCTGAACTTGTGAATAGTCTCTGTGTCAGAGAACATATCGCAAACAGTCGTCACACCGCATTTCAGTGGTTGCCTCAGCACTGAAGAATGGTCTGCCCCCTTGGGAAGATGAAGGGCGTGGACATGAACATGAGCATCGATTAAACCTGGAAGTAGTGTATGGCCTGAGCCATCGATGACTGTTGCGTTGGCTGGGATGTCAGCAGTAGAGGTGGAAACAGCTAAGATGGTACCGGTGGAGGAGTCGAAGGTTACTGTTGCTGTGGGGTGGACATCGTTCCCGTCGAAGAGACGGACTGATTTAATGACAGTGACAGTCATGGTGCCTTAGTCTCGTGATGATTTGTTGGGTACACAAGATCTCGGACTTCCGGTGGCAGGACTTTGGTAATTATTCGTTAGCTTGAGTAAGACTCGCAAGTAAGACAGGTTCAGCAATAAATAAGTCACACTATAACGATAATCAGATCTGCCGCTTGCTCACTCTCTGAACTGAATTGGATTTAGTTGTCTGGCTGCTCTGGCTTTGAGGCTACGAATTGCTGGCGGTCTACTGTACATCGAGATTATCATAGTCGCTAAGATCTGGTAAGTGGAGTCGCACTCGCGGGGAAGATGTTATCACAGAACTTGCAAAGGTGTAAGAGCCCGGCACTGCATGGATAGAATTCAAAGTAGTTCGTTATTGCCTACCTAAGTACCTTGAAATACAGTAAAGTGTGCATCGTGTGTAAAGGCATTAGCTGTCAGCTGCAAAGGCCGGATCATGTGGATCAATCTCTGCCATCGGTTTGTGTTCATAAGCTGAAGAAATGATACATCCATGCCAAGTGGTTAATTCTGCTTTAGCAATACATACATACCTCCACAATGCTTCTCAAACTACCAAGTCGGCCTCTCAGTTTGGAGTCGTCCCATTTGACGTGATCCGTCTGCAATGAGGTTCCCGCTTATGTGCCTCCTTTCAAGAACAACTGAATTATCATCGATCTTCGTCGGATTCACCTTCATCGGATCCGACATTAGCTGTGACAAACAGTTCTGTATCATCGTTTTTGCCTAATCCTCGACCTGGACTGACTCGAGCTCTGATGTTGAACGTCAAGCTGCTGCGGCTTCCTGGAGAGTTACTACGCGATGGACTCAATGCAGACCGTTGATCAAGCGAGTATCGTCTCCCACCAGGCGAGTGTGCACTTCGGCATCTGCCCCGAACGGGGGTGTTCGGTCCAGACTTGCTGGATATCATAGACTGAGCAGGATTTTTGGAAGGCCCAGGCTCTGCCGGCTGCACGAACTTCTTCGTCAAAGTAGATTTTCTTGACATAGCTTGTCCGTCTGTTCCTAATGCGCAAGGGACTTGTGTCAGAGATTTGGTGTCAGTGAAACATGAGAAGCACGTACCATCTATGCCAGAAATGTTGATAATTTGTTCCGGGCTGGCTTGAAGTTGTGGCAAGTGTTGGGCATCAATGGCACCAAGATTTGCAACGCTCTGTTTAATTTCCGATTCTTTCACAAGAGGCTCTTCCAGGTTTTTATCGGTTTGGGATGTACCTTTACTGCTGGATGCCCTGCGTCGAGTGGCGGTAAGTAGACCTTTGATAGTACTTCTGACCACACTTGGCCGTGACTTGAAATGATGTTCATCATTCTCTGCTGCGCTAGCATTAGATCGACTTTCTTGAGTGGTTGGGGTGTCACTGAAATTGCGTGGATGAAGTCGTCCGGGCCAGCCAGAGGATGCGGAGGGTCGGCCCAAATTCCTTGCGTCACGCGCTTGTGTGATTTCTTGCTGCGGAGATAACTGAGGTTCCTGTACAAGACACTCCGTTTGTTCTTGTTCTTTTTGCTTCTTCTCAGCATCGAGCAGTTGTGGCAATGCCAAAGCTATAGGTGGAGTGGCAGTTCTGGACTGTGCCTCACTCGATCCTTTCTCTGATGGTTGATAGGGAAGAATGGTGTCTCGAGAATCATGTAAAATGGGTAGCTCGCGCAGATTTTCGTTGCTCATGCTTTCCTAAAGCAGTCGTCTTTCTCGAACAGGGCTTGTGAAAGGAAAACCAGGCGGACGCATGGAAGGCATCATTGGCTGGGATATCTGACGGACCTTACTTTCAAGCAATTGCGTTTGCGCAGACTTGTATTGCACCGACTCACGAGGCGTAACAGAACTCTTGCGAGGCATCTCTTGTGGAGTAATGTTCCCAGGCAGTGGACGAGCTGGACTTGCTGGTGGAGGAGCAGGCACGGGTAGACCTCCACTAGCAGAGCTAATATCGGAGGCAACTTCCTTCCTCCGATCGTAAAATCTGCTGTGGCTGGGGCCACTAACTTTCAGACTCTGACTGCGGGAGAGAGTTGTCGTGGTTGGCAGCGATTGTTTAGCTGACGATATTGAAGCATGCCGGCTATGAGATTTGACCATGCGTCCCAAAGTGTTAGAATGGCGTACCGGCGTCATAGTGGTTGCGATTGCATCGTCAAGCATGTTCCCGAGCTCGTCCATCATGTCATCTTTTGCGTGTGAACTGCCACTTCTCTCTCTCCTAACCATGTTCTGTACTGAATAGAGGCGTGACCGCACAACATCGAGAATTTCACCAAGCTCTTTATCGCCGTCCTCTCGAGACTCTAGAAGTGGTTCCCGCCGCAACGTTCGTCCTCGCTCGGCAGGTTGTTCATTGGACAGCTGAGGAGCAAATGTCTTGGTGTTCCCTTGACCGACGGTGATGGGCATTGGGGATGCAATCTTGACCGGCTCGTTCTCAATTATTGGTACTTCTTCTTTCTCCTTCGTAGCTGACGTCGTAACGAGAGTATGTGCGGTACCCACTCTCGAGAAGATCGAGGGCATATCTGCCGATTGTACTTTTGACTTGGCTGATTGAGAATCGTTATGGATGTCGATATCAGGCTGGAAATCGGATTGGAATGACTGGATTCGTGCGGCAACCCGACCAGGAGGGATATTCCATGCTCTAACGCAAATTAGTGACTCGTCGGTATGGGTAATGGACAACTTTCTTTGCTGGACAACCCATGATGCATCTGCTGAAGGCTGACAACCAACAATATCGCCTACTTATGTACGATTAGCGGATTGACGGTGAGCATGCAAAGCTGATTATGTTAAGAAGCATAGGTAGGTAGCATTGGAAAAGACTAGCAATTGTCGTATATCTCCTGCCTCCTGCTTCTTGCATCGGGAAGGGACGACCGGACAGTGGGCATAAGGCAACAGCTTTCGAACGTCGCGTCAATGAAAAATGTAGGCTATGGTGTTCCAGGCTACTTGCTCAACATGAGCGTGGCTTTCGGATGGTATTTACACAGCATGAGGTGCTTCGTCTATTTCATAGCAGCCTGTAGACTCTCGAGCACCTAATTGAGAGGTTAGTATAACTCATATCCACTAAACTCCTCGTTTCTCGTCTCACCTCAAGTTCAATCTTCGCTTCGGCAATATCCTGCTCGCTTCCACTTCCACCTGCAATCTTCTGAGCTTCGGAAATTTGCGACCTGACTGCCTCATCGCTGAAATCTTCGATGGGGTAGCCCTCAACGGCATTTATGCTGAGCACTGAGTTGGGCTGCACAATAGCGAAACCACCCGATACTACTTCCAGTTAGTAGTACTTCTTGTAACTCTGTGTATATTCCATACGGAAAAACTGCTTGCTGCCACCAGCCTCTTCAATGATTTCGATCAAGCCTGGTTTTAGCTGTTCGATAGAGGGAACGTGCTGTGCGAGGATACCCATCTCTCCAGATTCTGCCGGAATGTTCACTTGGACACTGAAGGACATTAGTTCGAGGGGTTCGAGGTGGATACATAGGTCTGCTCGTACACGTCCTGTGACTTATAGATTGACTGTACACGGCTCGGTCAGTGTTTGTTCAACCAGCATGCTTGCCTCTTGCGCTATCACGGCCATAAGATTTGCATACCTGGTGAGGGAGTGCTAGGGAGAGCTTGATCTTGTCGGAAACGGCATCGGCATAACCTCGTTTCTGTACTGGTCGACTGACGACGGCAGAGCGTGCCCTAAGAGCTGCTCTCGCAATTCTGATCGAGCTCATGGTGCGTAGAGACCTAAGTTGTGAATACTGACTTGTGAAATCCGAATCTGTAGAGCTTCAAGCTGCAGTGGTTGCGGAATTAATTACCAATCACGTGACGAACTTGTCTACCTCACTTTGAACGATCGAGATTCCATTTTAAAGTCTTATGCGTGTAATCTACGACTAGGGTTTTGTGATCGATTCAGCAGCACGATGTTTTGGAGCTTCCGGTCTTCAAGATATTTTAACTTGTCGTGTCATTACTCTGAAGGCCACTCGTAGTGCTCACCACTGGGTGTTATGCAACATTATTTCTAGCTCTACAGAATGTTGAACGTTGGTGCGACCACCTCCACCCAGTATCTCATTCCAAAATCATTAGACCTTACAATCTGTAGCTCGGGTAGTCACGGCTGCTATAGATGATGTTGTCTTCTCGCACGACTGACTACCAATGAGCTTTGTGAACAGATAGTCCTTGAGTTGTGCTCCATGTGGTTATCGTCCTCCTACCTCAGGTTATTCGACTGCAAATACCCGAGACAGCAATGCGGGAATGGAAATCACAAACCCTATTGAAAGGTCCAACGTCGAGAGGTTGCCCTTGTTATGCAGCTTAAGGTAGGTGCAAATATGTATGTCTTCTGAATCAACATATCAGCTGCTTTCGCTCTCGTCATCCATACAATGGCTGTGACTGCATCTCAGTAGATGTCGTATGCCCGTTACAATATTGACAGCTCTCGATTCAGAAAGACAAGCCGGAACTGTCAAAGGTCCACTCCATGGAATATCTTTCACGCTCAAAGACAACATTACAACCACTGACAACATGGAAACCACAGCTGGAAGCTACGCAATTCTTGGCAATATAGTGCCTAGAGACGCTCATGTACTTTCCAGGCTACGCGCTGCGGGGGGCAAACGTGTTTGGCAAAGCTGCTCTGAGCGAATGGGCAGACATGAAATCCTCCAACTATTCTGAGGGATATTCGGCTCGAGGCGGCTAAGTAAGGTCTGCATATAATCTGACAATGACTCCAGGTGAAAGTATATCCGGCAGTGTGGCGGTAATGGGCGCCAACATTACAGCCTTCAGCATCGGCACAGAAACTGATGGCAGTGTGATCAACCCTGCCGAAAGGAATGCAGCTGTAGGCTTCAAGCCAAGTGTGGGTCTTACCTTGCGAGCCGGTGTCATCCCTGAATCTGAACATCAAAACACGGTTGACTGCCTTGGCCGATCAGTCGCAGATGCAGTCTATGTCCTGGACCATGTACGGCCCTGATGCTCTCGACAACTACACCCTAGCCCAGACAGGCCATACTCCTGCTTCAGGAACCTATACCCAGGACTTGACAAACTCTTCAGCGCTCTCAGGCGCTACTTTCGGCTTACCATGGCTCTCTTTCTGGCAATACGCAGACGAGGACCAGCTTGCCGTTCTCACCTCAATCATGAGCCTTCTCGAATCCGTCGACGCTACCATCACCAATAACACCGACATCATCAACTATGAAACCATCGTAAGCCCAAATGGCTGGGACTGGGACTATGGCAACGCACGCGGCGTTCCCGATGAATCCAAGTTCACCACTGTCAAAGTTGGTTTCTACAACAACATCGCCACGTTCCTATCCCAAGTTAGCAACACCGACGTCCGTACGCTACAAGATATAGCGGACTCAAACTACGCCAACGATGCCTTCGAAGGTGGCAAGACCTTCGCGATAGCCGACGACAACGGTACAACGACGTACACTGGCGGTGGTATTCAAACCTTCTGGTCCGGCCAGGACAGTTTCCTTGCCTCCCTGGCGACCAATGGAGTACGTGATGAAATCTACTACCAAGCACGCAAATGTCGACAGAGCAGGGGATCGACTTCGCGCTCACGAATTACAGCAAGGGCACACAACTGTCTGCGCTTCTCGTCCCGCCGGACGTTGATCAGACTTACCAGATCGCGGCGCAGGCGCAATATCCTATGCTCACACTACCGACCGGGTATCATGCTAATGGAATGCCGTATGGGTTGGCACTTATGCAGACAATATGGGGTCAGGCTGAACTTGTACGCTGGGGGAATGCAATTGAGGATGCAAGGAAGAGTCCTGCTGGTGTGGCCCTGGGAGTTGGGCGGAAGAGGCCCGAGTGGCGGGACTACCTTTCCAAGAATCTCATCTTACTCGCCTCCTGATGAGCAGTTCGCTTCGTGCGGCTGGCGTGCTACCTCGTTCGTAGATGGGCTCGGACTAGATTGTGTATGAAGCCAAGAATGCAAACATAGCAAGCACGTGTTGTAGGACTAAGACATGCTGGGTTGCTCTCACATGCGCTTTCGCGTTTGTAACTTGTGATCATTGCTATCATCTCAGATGCAGATGATACTTCTGAGTTACATGCTTTCGACTGCAGGGTTATGTTTTGCAGTATCCAACAATTCACGTATTCTCAGTACAGCGGCAATGATCCGGCATTTACTCTTTCTCTCTCCGTACTCACCGAATCGAGACAGTCATCTCGTGACATGAGCAACACCTCGAAGCTCATCACGGCGCATTGCTCGACTGGAACATAAAATTTATGAGCCATTCGTCGGCTCGAATCTTCACAGAAATTTACATAAAATTGGTGGGGAAATGATTGTGAAGATTTCCGATTCATGGATGTATGGCCAGAGTATATGAAGACACGCGCGCGTGGGCAAATAATAAAAGTGTGAAAAAGCACAAATGTAATGCACTTCAGTACTAAATTCGAGCACTTTTATACCAGTGATCGATAACAGTGATAACATGAAATCAAGATTCTTCACATGAGATTAGTATTACAATAATCGTAAGAATTCCCAATTGAAGAGTATCATAATTGAAATCTATACAGATCCGTGGTTGTGAAGTAATCTACAGATGGTGCCCACCTCGACTTTCTGGACGTTGACGGTTATCGAGTGAAAATAGTGAGCAAGTTATTGGTGGGGGACTCTTGGCATGGGAGCCTCGTGCCAGGAAAGACAAGGCTCCGGCGCTAAAACTTATTTGCTGCACTTGTAAACACTGTCACGTCTGATGTTATTACTACAACTCTTCTTCCTTTGAACACAAACCTTGAACTTCATGTCTCCAAGCAGCTGTTTCGCATAGTTTGCAAATATGGTCAACACACGATCTTCAGGCGGGCACAAGCCCTCAAAATCTCCCTCTACCAAGCGGTCGCACGACCAAGTTGAAGAGTCGACTGATTCACCTGCAAAGCGCACTCGAGGCGATGGTGGTGATTACATCTTTCAATTTGCGCGCGGTGAAACCATCACCAATTCGGATGATGAGGTTACACGATCGGCTTCCTCAAAGTCATTAGCAGACACAATCCGACGAGAGAGACGCGAACGCGCTGAAAGAAAAGCCCGAGAGCAACTATATGGAAAATCCACAAGCAAAGATGACAACACCCCACGTCCTGGCAGCATTCGAGCTAGTAGCAGATCCTACAAATGGCAGCAAAAACAAGCTATGCAGGCTGCTAGTGACAGATCTGATGGAAGTCCAGAACCATCAAAAAATAATACTCAACATGAACGCGAGGCTAGAGATAGATCGGCTGCGCCAGAGCCTGAAACTCCTCAGCGCGGTTTATTCGGAAGTTTGCGCAACTTAGGAAGTTCTACTATCGGCCGTGCACTCTCGACCATTGGCAATCTTACACCTTTGGGTAACAAACTGAAGTCAGTGACTCCAGATAAGAAGGGCAATTCTGCTTCTACACAACCTCAAACTGAACCTCCCAAGCGAGCAATTCGCAAGCCAGCCTGGGAAATTGATTACCCTGCTATACCAAATCCAGATGACATTCCTAAAACTCCTACCCGTCGAATGTTTGGAGAAGTCCCGGAGTCAGCAAAGGTTGACAAAGAAGACGACTCGGAGTCTGAGAAGAAGCGAAAGGCATTCATTCGCGCCTGGGGAGAGCCTGACCCGAACTATGATCATCTCCACTTAGTCCCGCTCGAAGGCCGTCCAGAAGATCTACCATATCCTCCAAAGAAGAAAGCTGTCGAAACTGAGTACGTTTCCACTGCCACTGAACAAGAAAAAGCATTCTTTCGTGCACGAAGAGCTCGAAGAGAAGCCATTCTTGGAAAACCACCTGTGGAGGAGATTCCTACAAAAGCACCCTTATTCGGTCCTAATAGTCATTACGTTAGAAAGACGAGAGCTCCCGAAATTTCTAATGCATCCGCTGCCTTCACTTCGTCAATTGATCCGATACCTATCTTCGGCGCAGGCTCAAAGAGGAAATTTGTGATCGAGGGGGATGCCAATCATCAACCTGCGGCCGACAAGCAACAACCAATGCACGCTACTGTTGAAGATGCACCCCAATCACCAGAGACCAATCAACATCCATCAACACCTGCCGCCAAAAGACAGAAGACGTTTGATGGTCCCCTACAAACCCCACGATCTGCCATGAAAACACCAGGTTCGATGGGTCGCTCCGGGCGCAACGTGGTCTTCAATCGCAATCCTGTGTCCAGTGTTCGCAAGTTTAGCCCTGTAATGGGTGATCGCCGAGCTGGTGACCGACCTTTCGTCCCTGGAGATCCATACAACACATTTACAGAAGAGATGGAATACGCCGAAAAGCAAAGACAAAAGGCTTCTGCAGCCAGAGGTATAGATAGCCCGTTGTCCGTTGCTTCCACTGAATCATATACCGTCTCTCCAAACACCTTCGCAAACACGCAAGCAAACCGCTATGTACCAGACGTGGTTCCAAGCGGTCATCCCGGCGACGCACTTACTCAGATGATCAATTCGACTCTGCCTAAAGTACAATATGTCTGGTCCGATCCTAATGATCCAGATTGGCGGCCGTCTTTAGCAAATCCCTCACCTGGTACCTTCCGCTACGTCTTCGAAGATGAAGAAGACTCAGATCTGGAGAACCTTGCCGACCTTGAAGAGGAGGAGACAGGTAAACGACCAGAGAGGCGTGCCATGTCATTCGAATCTGAGCCTGAATCACCTCTGGCAACACCACCACAACCTGCCGCCCCCCGTATGTCACATGCAGAACTGCCCAAGCCACCCACACCTTCTGCAGCCACCTCGGCTAGTGGCCTCGAAGCCGCCAACCTCGAACGTCGTCGAGCTGAAGCCGCGAAAACAAAACCGCGCACCGGATCCCGACTAGCAGAAGTTACAACAGCACAATCGCGCTCTCCATCTCCACCTCCACTTGACGCAACTACTGCCTCCGATGACAATGACTCCATCCAGACCCTCTCTCCGACCCCCGAGTCTGGCGTTGCAATGGCTACAGGCCATGATGAAGCCACATGGACCTGGACAAGTGAAACAAATGAGCACATTTGCTCGAATTCCTCCCTGCCCGACTTCGCATACAATCTACACGACGAGTTGATTCCTTCCTTCTGTCTTCGAACCTCCGCAGGCGCGTATGACGATAGCCTTATCGGTCCAGACGGCATGACAGAGGCCATGCGACAGAAGCATTACATGGCCAAGTGGGCCGAAAAAGAGAGTTTTGATTGGGATGAGCCGCAGACCTACGAGGAGAGCGGTTGTGGTACAAAATTCATTCATGAGTTGTTGAAGATGAATGAGAGGAAGCATCCTGGTCTGTTTGAAGCTTCACAAGAACGGATGGAGCAGGAATGGAACGAGCACCAAGGTGCTATTGAGAAGGCGGAGAAGGAGGGGCGGGAATTGGTCGCTACTTATCCAGATAGAGAATGGATGGAGGAGCCGATTGAGGAAGAACTCTAAGTGCTATATATTATCCAGCGTGGCGTTGGGAGGTGTCGTTCATTTTCAGATATTTTACTTCTCTAGCTGCCGACCTACCTTCCTACTCAACCTCACCTTCTGGTGTCCTCGCCAGCACTGTTGTCTCCCTCATTTGACCCCTAACTCGCTCTCGAGCTGGAGTTTAGGTCAAGTGAGGTTGAGCCAGTGCTGGTTCGAGCTCGGGGTGAGGTTGGGGGGTTTGGTAGGCGGTAGTCTAGCAATCAACAAATTAACAACCTGTGTCTTCAATGTCTTTTTGTTTTTGTTTACTTTCTCCTCTCAGGACGATTCTGTGCGTCACTTGATATCGAACGATGTCGTAAGTTTGAAGATGTATCTACCTGGAATTCACCTTACTGTACTCTGTTACTCTACTTTACCATCACATCCGGAAAGCGCTGCACCGGGCTTGGCACTAGCGGCAAGAATTATGATGCCTGGCGTCTTTCTGGAGGTGGCCGCGAGTCCATCATGATGATAACACCAAGCCGTCCACTGGCAGTCTATGCACACGCTCTGAACAAACGGGCAGGTCGCTTCGGTGATTGTGATTTTGAAGCATACACCACGAAGAGCTTGGTGGTCAGCAGGATCCATACCTCCTTGTACCTCTAGCACATCTACAAGCAGTAAGGGAAACACAGGAATTATCCTAAATACTTGCATTTGCGCGTCCATATATTGCATTACGCAAGAGATCACTTTCACTCGAACGAAGACAAGGCGCATGATTTCTCCTAAGCAATTTGTGCCAACCTAACTCTCCTGACGATCTTTCGTTGCTTGCAATCCTGGGAAGCGATGGTGTGGTCGAGGATACCTCGATGAGCTCGACGCCGGAAGATGGCGAGGCCGCACAGGATGCCGCTGTGGACGTCGAATACCCTGCCGACCTTCCGGACGAGACCCTGCCAATTGACGAAGTCGAAGATAACACCGCCGAGGCTACGATCGTTCCAGAGCAAGATGTAGACACAATCCCAGAGCTAGACGCTCACCATGAAGACGAGGTTGGCACAATCGGGGTCCAGTTCGAGGAGCTGCATGATACAGGATCTCTGTTACCATCTGTTGAGATACAAGGAGCAAGTCCACGTCCGGCAAGTCTGGACGATTCAGCATCCATCCCGGACGACACCATATCTATTCAACGTTCAGGCTTGTCGTCACCCAAGAGCGATGCGCTGCTTACACCACCCCCCTTGTCCCGTAAGGGCTCTACGGCGCCTAGGCGACCTTTTGAGTTGCGCTTCCAGTCGAGGTTATCTAGCTCGTATCTGAATTTACCTCGTTCAGCATCACCCGCATTTCTCGGACCTCATTCGAGGCATTCGTCCCTTGCCAGCTTCGGGCCTCAATCTGATACAGCTACAGAAGAGGTGCAGACACCATGGGAGGTCATACGATGGACTAGACTGAAAAAACTGACCGGTCAAGCATTCTCGGAAGTCGGTCGTAGGAATTTCGGTAACCCAACTACACTGGCTGTGACTGACCAGCTTGTCATTGGCACATCGAAAGGCTTAATTTTGGTTTTCGACCATCAATCGAACAACAAGGCTGTCATCGGTGCTGGTACAAAAGCAGCAGAAGCAGGTCCTATTACTGCCCTAGCAATCTCCGCTGATCACACTGCCATTGCTGCAGGTCATGCTACTGGTCAGATCTTCACATGGGAGATCACTCGCCAGTCCCGGCCATTCCTCCATATTCCTGCCGTCGATGCCACACAGGCCGAGGCACGCAAGGTCGACGGACATGTTCAGGGCAGCGCAGTCCTCCATATTGGCTTCTTAGGCTACAGGCGCACTGCACTCGTTTCTGCGGATGACAAGGGCATGGCCTTTTCTCATTTAGCTAGTCGTGGTACTGGCGCTATTGCGCGTACCGTACGGACTACGAGAATTCTTGGTAGGTATCCTGAGTTAATCGTGAGGAAGTCAAGCAAGCCAATTAAGAAAAGCTCTGTCCTGGCATTCTCACCACTTCCCTTGGGCAACGTCGAGCAGAACACGGACGGCCTTGGACTCGTCGCTATGCTCACTCCCTACCTTTTGGTCATCGTTTCAACGACGCCCATAGCACAGACACAACACAAGGCAGCTCGACCGAAAGAAGTAGCTGTGCACAGTGCAATGACAGCCGCACTGGCTTGGTTTCCTGCAATAAAGCTCAAAGGTAGTGATGCGGAGGTTTCCAAGAACAAACTTGCATATGCCTGGTCCAACGTGCTCGTTGTCCTTGAGGTGGAAGAAATGCCTCGAGAGCCGGGTGCACCAAGTGATAAGCAAATCGAGCTGCAATTCGTGCCACGAAGTCGGTACGAAGCGGAAGAAGCCATTGTTGCCATTCAGTGGCTCAGCCGGTCTGTTATGGCTGTGTTGACCATTACGCAGCAACTCCTGATCATCGAGGACGTGACTATGAATGTCACAGATTCCTTCGACTTACTGCCGAAGAATCTGTATCATGCCGATCTCTTCTCGAAACAATTACAGTCCATCGTCGAGAACCACGATGAGGAGGACTTGTCAATGCATGGCGTCGTTGCAGACGGGTACTACATGAGCTTTCGTGGCTACAAAGGACGAATTTTCCTGCTTGGCTGTAATGATGTCTGGTGGGGAAGCCTCACAAATTGGGCTGACAGATTGCTTGCCATGATGGAAGCGGGCGACTTTATTGGAGCCATTCGATTGGCAACAAACTACTTTTCTGGTAGTGGTGAGAAGGTGACCATAGGACTTCCAGAAGATGATGCATTACGTTCATCTCTGGTACGTGATAAGCTTTTGGAAATGATGAGTGCCTCCTTGAGGTATGCATTTGGTAAAAATGAGCAAGCAGGAAGACCGACAATCGACCGCCAGCAGCTAACAGATCTAGCTGTCGCTTGCATCAATGCGTGTTTGAAGATGAACGAACCAGACTTCATGTTCGAGCAAGTCTTCGATTGGTTCGACGAGAACGATGTGGGCGGTATCTTTGTCGACGTGCTCGAACCGCATATTCTAGATCGGCAAGTTACGACTCTTCCACCAACGGCTCTCAAAACGCTCATCAATCATTTTGCTGTGACGCATGCACCATCTGAGCTTGAGGAGATTATATGTTTACTCGATGCGTCTGCTATGGATGTAGACCAAGTAACAACACTGTGCAAGCAGCATGGTTTGTACGATGCTTACATCTATGTTTGGAATACAGCGTTATTTGACTACACAAGTCCACTTCTCGAACTCCTGAGGATGGCATCTGACAATCAAAATGTGAATGGAGATACTGTGATGCCAGAATCAAACAACTACGCCAGCCAGAAAATATTTCCATACTTGTCTTTCGTCCTCACAGGTCGTGTATATCCACTTGGGGAGTTCATGGACGACGACCGTGCTGTCATGGCAAAGACGCAGATTTACGAGATGCTCTTCTATGGCAAAGGTAGTCCAGATGATCCATTCTCAGTCTTGAGAACAATCTTACACTACGACGCGGGAAGTTTTATGGCAGCGATGAATGAAGCTTTTGAAGATCCATTCCTCAACAGTGGACAGGATGACGATTTCGAGGACGACTTACCTAATGGTGTGCATGCATCACGAACAACACTTTTAAATCGGCAGATTATTATTCGCATTCTGCTTGACGTGATGTCGACCGGCTTCGGAAACGAGGAGCGGCTCTATCTAGACATGTTTATTGCACGCAGCTTACCAAAATACCCGCAGTACATGCTTCTATCGGATTCTGTTCTAGAACAGGTATTATTGAGGTTGTGTCAGTATGAAGACGAGGATACACACGACGATGCGCAGCTCAGCGTTGAATACTTGATGTCCGTGTTTCGGCCAGTGAATGTCTCCGAGTTCGTACCTATGTTGCAACAGGCGAAGTTCTATCGAATCTTGAAGACAATCTACCGTCAGGAGAAAGAATGGATAGAACTCCTCAGGACCTATTTTATCGACCTCGAGCATCAGCAACAAGTTTTCGACTTGGTTGTAGAGTGCTTGCGCTCAGCAACGGACCTCAACACTGATCAACAGCAAGCCTTCTTGACTGAAGTTAGAGCTCATGCCACTGAGCTGACAGATATCGACATTGCACGGACAGCGAGAACAGTGGACCTTGTTATGCCAACCAACCACATATTCTTCCTCGAGGCTCTCTTCGACGACACGAAAGCACAATTCAGCTACTTACGAGTTCTACTAGGAGATGATGATAATCAAGTGAGAAGCAAGAACGTTTCTACACCAATGCTGGGACAGTACGTTCGTTTGATGTGTCAGTACAGTCCGTCGCACGTCGTGGAGTACATTAATACAATCAAAGAGGGCGAGTTGAACCTCGAAGAAGTTTTGCCCGTCCTTGAAACGAGCGGCAATATTGATGCAGCTGTTGTTCTCTTAGCACGACAAGGTCAAGTCAGAGACGCAATGGACCGCCTGATCAAACATATCTCAGCTCTTGAAGCAGCCCTGAGCGGTATTCTCGATAGCGCAGCTGATAGTCCGGACGAGGTAGCTACGAACGAGGCCATTGAAGACCTACTCGAATCTATCGATAAATATGCGAAAGTCGGGATCTGGCTTTGCGAAACCCAGATGCAAGCAGTCAAGAAGAGTAAATTGGCGAGCAGGTCTCCAAGACGGCCATCAACCAAGCAGTCCCTCTCGTTTGAAGAGAGTTTATGGCTTGACTTCATTGTCGCTGTAGTCTCGGTAGCTCAGAGAGTTGATCCTGCTATTATCCCTTCGAATGGTCAGCGACTGTCCACTGATGTGGACGAGCTGTCACTCCGCCTGCGAAATACCATCCAGCGAGTTTTCACATCACTTCTCACCTCAACAGCAACAACTCGTGGCGACGCTCAATCCGATAGTCTCACGTTCTTACGCATTCTTCGAGCTTTCCTCACCCGTGCAGCAGAATCATCTCCATCGCTTTCGCACCTACGACATGTCCTTGCATCCATTTTCTCCGCATATTCATACGAGGAATCCCTCCTGTCTCTATCCAATGCCATGCTCGACAAAGATGCATTCGTCCAAGTCGATGAAGTCACTAAACTCCGTCAAATGGGCTGGCGACCTCGCGGACAAACCTGCGGCATCTGCAAACAGCGCCTCTGGGGTCCCGGAACCGGTCAGCGCGTATGGGATGCTTGGCGCAAGAAAGAGAATGAACGTACAAAACGCCGACAGCAGGTACAGCGTGGCGTTACTGAAGAACATGAAGGCGAATCTATGGCCAGAGGGAAAGGGAAAGCTACTGCACCCAATGTTGCGTCCGACACGGATGAGGAGGAACAAGAACAAGAGGGAGACGAAACAGCGGCGGCCAACAATAATGCTAAAGAGGATCGAGGGCCTCTGGTGGTGTTCGCATGCAGACATGTATTCCACAAGAAGTGTCTGGAGCAGCGTCAAGTTCCTTTAGAAGGGAATGGTGAAGAAATGCACGGTCCTGTTGAACGGGATGGTGGACAACTTGAACAGAGACTGGTGTGTCCTGCTTGTGTATAGAATCGTACTTTAGCAGTCGTTGGTCGACTGTGACTACCTACCTAGGTAGATATGCATTTCAATAGATTTCTAGCACCGGAAATCACCGTGCCATCTCCAACCAGGTCATGTTGAGCATTTTTATCCATGGTAGTGAGTGTACTGTGACGCCGCCGAGGGATTCGAATACAATCAGACTACAAATGTCGTGCCGTATCTGTTCTAAACGACGATGGAACGTGAGTCAGGATACCTATCCATGAGCTCCTCGATAAGTAGGAGATGGAATTTTCAACTCAAGTAGAGTCGTGAATACGTAGGTCGGGATGGAGGTATCATAGGTTAGGTACAGTAGGTAGACATCATCGAGATTCGGAGGATAGAGGTGTATTCATTTCAGAGAACTACAGATCAAGATCAGCACGACTCAGTGCGGTGATTGCTTAATATTTCTCTAACAGGCACAATCTGCATGTAATTAAGGAATTACAGTGTTAAGCACCTGGGCACCAGAAAGTTTGCGACATGCGTTTGGCGGAATGAGCTTAATTTTAGTAGATTTGTTAAGGTTGGGTGATTGAAGTATGAATGGAAGTTAAGCAGCTCTTATCGCTATATCGATAGATCCTGATCCGGTGGCGGAAGACCTACTGTGGCTAACGTGGTGGATAATGGTAGGTGTTATGCTGGTAGTCATATAATAACCTGAAGTGGAGAGAATTGTGTAGTATGGCAGAGAATGGAATGGACTGGAACAAGCTGGAGGGGAGAGGGTTGAGAGGAGATGATAACGATGCGACGAGGGAGGGCTGTGCTTGGTGTGAGTTGGTATAATTTGGATGGGAGATTTGGGAATTGGTGTTGCCGTTGATGGTTAGAATTCCATGTGGCTGGGGAAAGAGATGAGCGAGTATGCGATGGAATTAAACGGCGAGGTTGGGAGGACGAGGATGGATGGCTGGCAGTATATCCATGTGTGGCGAGTCATTTGTAGATCATCTAACTTGTAAATGTCTTCGGGTTTGATGATACGAGGTTGAGGGCTGCCTGTCATGTTTTGCTAACGACATGGTTCGTCTATTCTGTGGAGTGGTCGTGATTTTTCTTGCCTTTGCGGCTCATAGATCATGCTTTGCCGTTGAATGCGATGTTCAGACGAGAGATGCGGAAGAATAGTGACGATTATTCATGTCAGTGTGTGGTTGGTGTCCCGCTTTGACAGGTGCTGCTATGGTTCGAGATTCTTTATTTCTCGTTTCGTTGGTGGCATTTACTGAACGATGGACACATATAGGTTCTGTCAACTATCATGCTTTGACATTGCAGGGGAACGAAAGCAAGATGACAAGGTAGATGGAAGAAGAGAAAAGCCTCGTGTGATTGTAGTGCAGGAAGAACGAGGTTCAGCAGGATGACACTAAACCTCATTAGTCTCTTGGCGGATATTAGGTCAAGCACATTTGGGAATTATGATTGGTCGGCAGCAGCGTCTCACCATGCTTACCCCTAGTCCTTCTTTGACCCTCATCTGTCCCTCTTTCCAACCCCTTCTGACCTTTTTCACAGCCTTTACGTCTCAGCTCCTGTGCTCTCCTGGTTTCACCTTTTTGACGAGCGCCCACTGTACGCGAAAAGCGTGGATGTGAACAAGTCATCTGGTGTACTCACTTGATGTCAACACCATACAACCCACTATTGGCACGATTGATAGGAGAATTCGGAGTCGTTGGCGCGTATGATACAGCCTACACACATGACCTCCTGCTCAGCAAGTTGGCCTTCCACTCCACTACGGTTTTCTTTCAGCTGTTACCGTGTAGTGGGCGCGTCTCCCAGTATTAACGTTCCATACAAGCTCATCCTATTCCAAACACATCTTGACCCTAGAACCATGTCACGATCTACCCGGATAAGATCTCAACCTTCAGTCTTGACTCCATTGGATCCATTCGTCACACTCCTGGAACGCACTGATCCTCCTTAGTTGTCTGGAACGAGATGAGGCATGAGGCTGAGTCAACCACGATCCGCTATGCTCCATAACACCTGTAAGTTGGTAGAGTTCCACTCACCTGCTCCTATCATGCTGCAGACGCCACACTATCTCAAGCGGCTGATGCTTCAAGATGTTGATATAGATATACTCACCATCACTACCTGACCTCAGCTTTTGTCCTTCTGCTTTCTACATCCATTCCTTAGGTGCTCGTCTGCTGCGATTCTCAGGTTGTTCTTACAACCATTACATTCCTTTTCCATTCATTTCTATACACTGCTGTGCGGTGTACCATTCCTTTTCTAGAACAATCCCATAAACCCTTTTGCCAGAGTCATCGTTAGCCTACTCATCTCCCAAGCTGTCTTGTACCACAACATCAAAAGAAGATGAAGCTTTCAACTCTATCCGTTCTTACCTTGAGTAGGCTCTTCAGCCTCTCAACAGCGGCATATACCATCAAAGATGACTACAGCCCGACCAACTTCTTCAGCATGTTCGACTTCTTTACCGACGCTGATCCTACCGATGGATACGTCGACTACATCTCGCAATCGGCTGCTCAATCCGCCTCCCTTATTAGTACGGCAAACAACCAGGTATACATGGGTGTCGATAGCACTTCTGTTGCCTCCGGTCGTGGTCGACAGTCTGTTCGCTTGACCTCAAAAGCAGTCTACAACCATGCTTTGATTGTGCTCGACCTTGAGCATATGCCTGGCAGTATTTGTGGTGTATGGCCTGCATTCTGGACAGTCGGTCCCAATTGGCCAACCAGTGGTGAAATTGATATCATCGAGGGTGTCAATACTCAAATGCAGAATGCCATGACCTTGCATACCGGACCGGGTTGCACTGTCGGTGGGACGACTGGGGGCTTAGGCGGCACAGTATCAAATGCCGCTGCCTCATTCTCAGGTAGTCTAGCAACATCAAATTGCGACATCAACGCTGCTGGACAGGCTGCGAACGCAGGTTGTTCAATCTCAGACTCTGCTCAGTCTTCTTATGGCTCGGGGTTGAACTCAGTGCAAGGAGGCGTCTACGCGACAGAATGGCTTTCTACCGGCATCTCGATATGGTACTTCCCAAGATCGCAAATACCATCCGATATTGCATCGGGCTCACCCAATCCATCTAATTGGGGAACTCCAACAGCTTTCTTCGGTGGTTCTGGCTGCGATATTGATGATAGTATCAAGAACCAACAGATCGTCTTCGATACAACCTTCTGTGGACAGTGGGCCGGTGCAGTCTGGAGTTCTGACGCGACATGCTCGCAGAAGGCAAGCACTTGCCAGGCTTATGTACAGAACAACCCAAGCGCATTCCAGCAAGCTTACTGGACGATCAACAGTCTGAAAGTATACACTAGCGATGGTAGCTCAGCATCACCAAGTTCAGCTGGCGCTACATCAAAAGCAAGCAGTATTGCGGCAGGCACTGCAAGCAAATCTGCAGTTTCAATTGGCTCCAGCATGCCTGTACCAGTCCCATTCTCAAGCTCAACCAAAGCAATTCCAGGGAAACCATCAGGTCCTGCAACCAGTGCTGCTGTCAATACTCCAGTCATTCTGTCCACTCCAGCATTCGTGTCCACCTCAGCACAGGGCAGACCAACGACCACTGCTGCACCATTTGTTGGACAAACCACATCTCGAGGCGGGCAACAACAAAACACCTGGTCCAGAGGGAGTGGACACAGATCGTCAGTTGCCGAAGCAGCAAACGTTGTTGTCAGTGGCACGCTTATATCAGAATCGTCAGCAACCAACACTGCCAGTGGAAGCTCTGCCCACCAATCATCACCTGCAATCCTCGCGACAGCCATGCTCGGCGCACAAGACATATCAAATGCCACAACAAGTACTCAAGCAGTGGCTCTATCTATAGCCATTGGCACCAGTACTTCCGCCGCCACCACTACCACCACTACTGTCACTAGTAGCAACGTACTCTTCGCACCAAACACAATAAATCAATCCATCCAACCCATAACAACCACAACCGTATCCAACACACAAACCACAAACCCATCCCTCCTCCAATCTACAATCCCCTCCTCCTCATCCTCTATCCCAACAACAACATTCATAACATACACATCCCACCAAACCCTCACCACAATCGCCACATCCACCACCGCCACCACTCAAAACGCAATCCTCACAACCACAAAATCTCCCTCCCCATCAACCCAAACCTCAAACGCAGAACCAAACTCCAACTCCAATTCGGACTCCGACTCCGACCAACCCTGGAACACATTCGACAACGACTCCAACAACAACGTAGCCTGGTCCGAGTGGCCCTCGCGCCGCAATGTCAACAACAACGGACGCAGAACCCTGATCTCACCATCTGTAGCGTCGGTTCCGGCGTTGGACACGCGCTTCGTGCCTGTTGACGCTGACGCTGCATCACGAGCGGACGGGGAAAGGGAGGGGCAGAGGGAGAGTGAAAAGGAGTTGGAACACGTACGTGAACATATGAGGTTGCATATGCATGTTAAGCGTCATCAGAAGGGGGAGCGACGGTGGTAGAGGCTGACAGTAGATGGGAGTATGTAGATATGATAACTGGGGAAAAGGGATGGAGGGAGTGGTACACACAAACATGCACGTATACCGTACACTCTTTTGGAAAACACCAAAAAAAAAGAACGATGGCGATTGGATACAGATGAGCGGAAGGTTGGTGGTTGCTGGATTTGGTTGATATGGTTACCGGTGGATGTAAATGAATTAACGAATTACGAGCGTCATCTATTGCAACTTTCTCTCCCTCTCACACACTCTCTCGTCTGTTTCAGCTCTTGCGTGACAAAACCTTCATCTACCACTGCAACTTACTTCGAACAACTGACAGGAAGCAAGGTAGTGCCAAAAACAGACGTGGATTATTAGACGCCTAGCAGCACTATGACTAGGTATGAACGCCTCCAAGCCCCATGGCCCGTACATGTTCCTGCCATGGTGTACCCGTACGATATGCTCACTCATGGTTAAGCCACAACGCCTTCCCAAGTCTTCCATCAGTGTGCGCCGAGTGCCAGTGAACCATATCTTGTCGTCATCGTCGTCGTTCCTATCATCCGTTCAGAACCAGTTTGTTTTCAATCGCGAAAGCAATTGTGCCTTATTCGTAATCATTCACCCCCTACCGCACATTATGACAGCCCCGTCTTGCGGGCCGAGTAACCACATCGTCTCGTTGCGCAGTCATCTCCATATGTAGACATCACTCAGTCGCTCTTCAACATACTATCCACCAGATCTCCCAACGGACCCCAGAAATCCTTCCCACCACCTTTCTCCAATCCAAATTCATCCACAAACAGGACGTAATGTTTGAAACTCGTGTTCAAATGCGGTTCCAATCCAAGATGTACCACAACAGGATAGTGGTGGCAGTAGATGTGAGCGTATACTCGGTATAGCCGCTTGAATAACTGCTTGATAGTCTGCTGGAAGTGTTTTGGGAACGGGGCACCAATGCGTGAGGGAAATACGGATTCGTTGTCGATGAGGGATTGTGTCCATGTCATTAGGTGCTCGATGTATTCTGGGGCGGACATTTTGGTGGGTTTGGGGTAGCCGGTTGCGGCGTCTTGCCAGAGGTATTCGAATCTGTAGATGGCATGTTAGTTGCGGCATCTGTATGGGTGTGCGGTAGTTCTTGTAGTATGATGGTTTGCTCTTGTGGCGGACTTACTCATCTGTTGCTTTCATTTCGGGACAACTCTGCGGCGAGCAGAATTCTGTGATTGAACCATATAGTAGATTGATCTGATTGTAGAAATCAACCACTATCAACAGCTGTCAGTCGTTATTCGTACCGATATAGATCTCTTATGGCTCACCGTTCACAGCTAACCACTCGTTCAAATCTTCACCCTCTGGTAACTTCACTGCCTTCCTCAAACTCCCACTTCCAAGTGTGGCCTCCGCAAACTGTCTCAACTGATAGCTTGTAGTACCCTTCTGCGCCCTCTGTGGCTTGAATTGACCCCTCGTTCGAGCATTACTATATTGGTACAACAAATTGTCAGCTAATTTCAATCTCTCGACTTCATTTAGATTGGGGCTCGATAGGGAACACGTGGAATATTTGAGTTCATCTTGTAGGAGTTGAAATGCACGACCGCCATGATGGAGGTCCTGTTCTTCTCCATGAAGGGTATCATGCAGAGTGTAGCTGCTGGCTGTAATGCAGGAGGCAGATTGTTTAAGTGTGCAATAAGGTGGTAGTGGTTGTGCCTGCGCGGAGGGACCACCGAGAAATGAGAGGAGAGGTACCAACATTGTTGTAAGAAGAGAAGTCATCTCGTCGGTGTGGGAATGACGCCTGTATTGAGATAATATTGTGCTGTGATTGACCAAGTTTACTGCATTCCAGTGACTGTAAGATCGCCCTGGCAATGGACAAGTATCGACACAGTGGTAAGGTTTGCCTCCGCTTCGAGGAGGAGATGTGAGGAAAGGATCAAGCGTGATACCTACAGCAAGAAGCTAGCGGTTACAACGAGTGTTCGGCTTGGTCAACGAATGTGGTGAGGGAGTTGAGAGTTGAGTGCTGTGCCCTCCACCAAATTCACTGCAAGGGCATTCACAGGCGCCTTGCCATGGGACGTCTGCCAAGCGCCCGCTCTGGTTGGTTGCTACAGCAACAGCACTACCGCTTTGCACTCTACAACATCGAACACCATGACATATCTCTGTAAATATGCTCATATTCGTGGTGATCGAAACAGATGACCACGGTATCCTGACATCCATGTCTCTATACCGCCCTGCCCCGAAACTTTCATCTAGAGTGGTATCACGACAAGCCAACAACGTACACGCCAGCCTCTTCCATATCATTATCATAACTCGTGAGCCACATTAGCTCTTGTCCAACGCCGTGTAGCTGTTCTATTCGCAAGATAGCCCTAGGACTCGCTCAACGCCGTAACCAATCGAATTTCTTCTTTTCTGTTGCGCCTGCAACAGGCTCAACTTGTTTACTACGTTCGTAAAGTTCTTGTTGGGGATCAGCACAATCCTATTGATGGTCAGCAATGTCGAATTTGGAACACCCCTGGCATACACACCTCATCACCCTCCAGGATCTTCGTCTCAAGTATAAGCTTGTCGATCTCATGGGCTCGTGCTGTTCTATCTGGGAAGTTATAGGGTTGTTCTTGGCTTCGTTGAATGCCCACAGTTGTCTCTCCCATAAGCTCGAACTTGCTCCATTTGATGTTTCCCCCAACAAATGTTGGATTACCCATGGCTGCTTTCATAAGATCTTCCTGAATTCGCGGGAGGTATGGAATTCGCTCGCCCGAAGAATTGTCCCAAGCCATGCGATACGTTGCATGTGCTTTTTGATGACTCATAAGAATTTTCAGGCGCATGAGCTGTTTGTGCTGTTCATTTGGAATCAGCTCTTGCGTTTGTGAAAGACGCACAATCTCTTCTCCGTTGAGAGCCGCCACAATGGCACCTAGGGCGTGGTAATTGTTCATCTGTCGAACTTTCCACGCAAGGTCCATGAACTTTTGGAGCATTTTAGCTCGATGCTTCGGTTTATCGCGCAGTAATATCATCCCGGCAACGAAGAGCGCCAGATGATTGAATTGTTTGGTCATCATGCCAATGTAATCCACTTGTCCAGAGCGCACCCGCTGGCTGTTCCGAACCATGGCATATCGGATAAAATCGCGAGGGCGGATTGCCGAGTACATAGTCCAATCGATTCTGGTGATTTCCACCGCCAGCTCCTCTGTTGAGCATGCCATGAAATGATGCCATTGTGCTTTGCCCAAAGGAATGTGCGGAATTGTGCGAAGTTTTCTGGCGTTTTCTCGGGCAGTCTCTAGATGGTGTAGATTGTCTGATGTCTGGCTAGTGACCTGAGAGCCCTTTGCCAGACTTGACACTGATGATGCCGTTGCTGATTGTCGCGAAGAGGAGAAGGCGGGAGCATTGGTATCGGAATCACTATCATCGTCGTCTTCCGCTTCCTCTGCATGGCGTTGCTTCGACCCCGTGTCCTTGAGAGAAGTCTTGCGTGAGTCCGTGCTGCTCCCACTCCTGTTGGGCTCTATCGTATCGGTGAACGCCCAGTCATCGTCATCATCAGGTACAGACGTAAGGAGGTTATTAGCTATCTGTTTAGCAGCGGCTGCGAAACTTTTGTTCCTTTCAATGGTACTAATGAATTCTGTGGCGGCGTTTTTCACCGGACTGCTCGCAAGGTCTCCTGGATAACGTGTAGTCCATAATCCAAGCACCCCCAGGTATCTCACAAGTTCGGCTGTCTTCTTAGGTGGAGTTAAGTCGCTCTTTTCAGTTTTCAAGAACCGGTTAATGATAGCCACGAGTAAGCGGTGTGGGGTAGCGAAAGCACGATACAGACACAAAAAGGACGGAATGAATTTGGAGTCGCCTCTCGATATAGGCAGGGCGAGGAGCCTGTCCACTAGCGCGTTGAATGTAACAGCCCCTTCGACTGGTGAGCCACCATTAAGTGTGCTTCTCCGTAATCTATCGTCCATCTTCTCCACTGAACCAGTCTCTTCGTGTCCTGATTCGTCATCCATGTCCAAGAACGTATGATGCGAGTTCTTGTCTGCGTCCAACGCACCATAGGTTGAGTCCGGCGTCTGTGGCACGCCTGAGATACCACGCTTAGCTGGCGATGTCAACCGTGCTGCATGCACTTCTGTGGTTGATATGGGCGTTTGTGGTTGAGCCATCCGGGAGGCTGAAATTGCGCCACGTGTATCAAGTCGAAGTGGTGCTCGGGATGACAGTATGGTTGGAGCGGCGGCCTCGTCAGCCGATGAGTCTTCGTCTTCTTCCTCGTCCTCAGATTCGATGATTGACGGAGACTTTGTCGTGAGTAGGTTCTCTCGAGATTTGGATAGCATAAGACGCTGTCTCGATGCGCTTCGACTGCGTGACGAAGAGGTATTGCGCGACGATATTCGTGGTGGGACCCCGAGAGGCACGTTGTGGTCAGTTGTTGATCGATCAGGAAGGTGCGCCCGGGTTGTTTCCAAGAAAAGTTTAAGGATCTTCAACAAACACCGTTGCGCACTGTCAGGGGAATTCATACTCGTCTCTTCCAACAGGACTGAGGGAAACTTCTCCTTTACCTTATCAAGAAATCCAGGAGGTACATCGTGGTCGCACGGACAAGTATCAACTTTGCAGGCTACTAAGCACGTTGTTGTGCCCGCATTGTCGAGAGCACGAAGGAAATGAGCCATACCCTCTAAGCTGCCCCTGTCCGACACATCATATAGACACAACACACCATCATACTTCGTAGGCGATTCGGATCTAGAACTGTCAGGCCAAGCAATATTGCCATGAGCTAAATTGACAGATTCGCGGGGTGTCTCGATCAGCTGTAAACAGTGTCCTCCCACTACTACTCTGTTGGAGAATTGAGAAGTGATGCTCGTCCTTGGTAAATCCAAAGCGTGGCGAATGAAGACCGATTTGCCGACGCTTGTGTTGCCAACAACGGCAAACGTGATCAAGGACAAGTCGTTCGACTCAGTAGAGTCCTGGAGTATCGGTCAGAGGTTACATTTTTGCTTCGTGTGTTTCAAATACGTACTTTGACAATGTTTTTCGTAGGTGACAAACTGTCCTGACTGGTTGTATTACGCTCGGGTATCTGTGAAGCACCAAGGTTTGTGGAAGGTCCCGAACAAGATTTGTCACGGGAACGTGTCTGAGAGTTCCCTTCAGTCCTGTCAGAAGTCTTGGATACGTCGGAGGAGCGTTTGTCATCACTCGGTCGAAGACGAGCGGCTGAAGGTACAGAGTAGTGCCGTTCCCCATGGTCTGATCGCCTCTGTGAGTTAGAATTAGGGGCGGGTTGACGTGAAGCGCTTGGTTCGATGCCAAGTGACCGAGATTTTTTCGAGCGTTGGGGGTCCATCTCAAATCTTCGTACAAAGCTCACGAGTCGACCATGTTAGCGATGAACTTCACAATCGTTGCTTTGTACGTCGGTACTTTTGGCTCGAGATTGGAAGCAAGATCACTGCAAGATTGCTTTTTCCCGACCAAATGCGCGAACCGTGGGGCCACGAACGCTTGTGATAGGGTGAAACACTCAACTAAGAGGTCTCACTAACACTCGAGAGCAGAAAACCATGCGTCCTGAAAGTGCACAAGAACGAAAGCGAAAGTTGTGGTTCGGGTCGATTTTAAGAATGTGCTGCGAGTCGCACAATGGCGGAGTATCGTCTACCTGGGCATGCGAACTTCTGCCTACTCGAGAACAACTTGAACAGGACGAGAAACACTATTGAGCTGACGATCGGAGAACGATCACACAAAAGGCCAAGGTTAAAAAAAAGTTATGCTGGGCCGGACTACTGTAGGCATAGCTACTGCTTGTCAACAAGGTAGGGATTCCGTTGACAGCATCGTCCTGCAGTAGTCGGTGTTTTTGGAGCGAGTTGCATCCGTTAGTGAAACTCTGTAAAGCATGCGATTTGAGTGGTTGCTGGCCATGTTGACTTCACATACACACCATGTGCCAGTAAGCGCATGAGATAGTGTTTGAAACCATCTTTGCAACGGGCTAGACATCAACTGGACGTGAAATACTAGGTAGCTGAGCAGGCTCGGCAGCTACTGTAGAGTATAGTACAGCACTGAACAGTCGACCTGTACAATAGACATGGTGGCTCCGTCACACGCCTAGGTAGCTGGAATGTCCGGCCATTTCAGTTTGCATCGACATTTAATAGCGCTGGCGGCTGCTGTTCCCCGGTATGCTGTTTGTTCCCGATCTTTGACAAGGGTTTATCTGGTACAGTACCTATGTATGCTTGTGAGGCATAGTCCAATTGCGACATATTTGGTATTGTAACGCAAGAACTTGTCGACATCAGCCTGTAGCCTACCTAGGTAGGTTTCGCTACAAAATACGCGATGAGTGACCGGCAGCCAGCAGCGAGGATGTCAAGGCAGGTCCGACAGACGGCATGAAAGGCACAATGTCAATACATACTGTTCTCGGGCTCCAGTACCGAGTACCCTGGTCAGTACCTTATCCATGTTCGTGCTGACATCAAACCAACAAGTATCCACCTCGACAGGCTAGTGGCAGGTTTGTGTACAGGTAGATACTGTACAGTACTATGAACAAAGAAGACTATTTATATCTTTCGCTTTGTACGTAGCGAGTGTGATCAGGTGTAATCGAGTAATACAAGTATCTGGTTGCCTCGCTGAATAAGGACTTCTCCATGGATAAAGACAAAGATTATCGGCAGAGGCGTAAATGATCAACGATTTATTCGATAGGTGGTTGTGGTTATCAATCGAGACTTGGTGGTCCTGCTTCAACTCTGGGTTCCTGTACATCAAAGACAATCACCGGACGGATCGCACAGAATAGGAAGAAGCTGCCACTGGGAGAGGCAGGAACTGCTGTACTGTAGACGAAGACCGGAGGGTTTCAGCCATCCCCTCAGTCTCATGGGCAATCATCCTGTGTATTATGATTCATTCATTAGGTACTCAGCAACCCCAGGTTGATGCGGAACTCTTTTTGGTCACGAACAAGACGAAAAACGATGGAAGTAGCTCAAAATTCATCATATACAACGACTGTCATAATTCCTGGCGTCTTCAACAACTATCGATCATGATCGGTGTCGTATGACCAAGGCAAAGATAAGGTAAGCACATTGATGCTTTTGAGATGTCCGTATACAGAGCATGCAGGGGTCATCGCTGAACTACAGTACAGTATTGCTCTGAACGTGGTTTTGGGCATACCATGAATGTGAAGCCATTCAAGTTGTTCCCGAATTATAACCCACAACAAGCTAGAGTGGGGGTTAAAAGTTAATGACAATTTGGCAGAGCTTACTGAGACATGCACACTCATCACATCGAAACTATTCTTCAGCACAGATCGGATCGTCCGAGCAGCGATTGATGAACCCCTCATTTCAAGGACCATCCAACCTCAGCAAATTGCTCGGAACCTCCTCGTGGCTGAACGAGCTTTTCCCGAAAACGCCGTCTCCTTAAGCCTTGCATAACCCATGCTTGGTGGCTTGCTCCAATATGGCGGACATGCCAACCACATCGGGAAACGATCCAAGTTCAACTCGACCTTAGTGCACGATTGCAATCTTGGCCTGTAGCCACGAGATCTCTTGGTTCCTGTTCACTCACGGGGCGCTGCTGAGTTGGAAACATGGGCTTGATAAGGTTTGATGTCGGGGTCGATCAGAGAGTGTCAAAAGCTGGAGTGGCATGAACCGCCATTTCTTCATCATGTACGATTCCCTCGCCCAAATGTGTGTGCCATGTCGCGTGTGCTACCTGGTACCAGAGACGATGATCAAGGGAGGATAACAGATACTCGTTGATTTCAATGTCTTGCACGATATGTCTCTAATTTACTCGAGCCAAAGGAGCATTTTCGATGAAGTTGTCCTACCTGTGACATCCAACTCAGTGCCCCAAAGTCCTGCAATAGCACAGCCACGACCTGTTTTTCGTACAGCACTGAGCACGCCCAAGAATAATACGCTCCTGCCGGACGACCATGGCGTCGACACTGACATCTTGACGCACAAGCTTCAATTGTATCAACTGGACATGGACGAGGGCGAACTGAGGTCAATGCAGAGGAAGAGCATTGCGAGGGAACATGCGGCCAACATGGCTCCTGCAGCTCGATCGAGAGACGAGCTTGAAGAGAACGACCAAGACCAGCCACTTCGAGAATCACAGGAAACGCCAACGAAACCAGGACGATCGCGTTCAACAAGTGGTGTAGGGAGACTCAATACGAGTAGCTTATCCACAAACCTGCCCACCTCAATACCCACTAATTTCTTTCGGTCAATGCGACCTGAGCCGCTGCAGCTATCGCCAAAACACGTGGAACCCCAAGCAGTGCAGAGTGCTATACCTTCAACTTCAAGAAGCAAATCCCCGAAGTTGTGTGGCAATGAGACGAAACGTCATTGGAGGCGAACGACAATATCAGCAGGTAGGAACGCAAGATCTACCATCATCATGGTCTCGTCGCCAGGCAAGATATCAGAATATGATCTCGCTATACCACCCGTTCCGCAGCTATCAGACTCAGAGCTATCAACACCACTTCCATCAACAACTATAGCGAACGAAGATCAGCTTCGCCGGGAACTGGAGACTTTTGCACTTAAGGAGGGTCCCAACATTCATTTGAGCCGTCGTAGTTCACTTGCTTCTCGACGGCGGATGCAGACTGCGTTTGTTCCTGATCCAGAGGATCGTCTACCACCGGAGTTGACAAACGAGCTCGAGACCTTGACCGCCCTGGTCAATGACGGGCACGATCTGGTTAAAAGACCATACCAACAGTCGGCTCTGACCAGGAAAAAGAGCATTTTCAGTATGTTCGAAAAACAGGATGAAGTTAATGCTTTGCTGGACCTATACCTGACTGATGAGCAGTTGAGTGAGGATAGGTGGCAGAGGAAGAAGTCGACGAAAATGAGACGTCACTTGACGAAGATGTGGCACTCGTCTGACAGCATACCACAGAAGATTGTGAAACCAGGCTGAAACACTCCAGCAGCGGAAACAATTGACCAAATCGATTGTTTGGAAGTCTCAACAATGACCAATGGGGTTAACCAAATCTACAACGACTTCTCTGCCAGCAATTTCAAGAAAGCGTTCAGACCGGCACTGTTAACGTTTTCGTCCTGGAGAGATTTGTCCAAGGTTCGCAATCCAGCTCTGAAACCATATTCTGGCTTCCAGAACCGGTTTGAGGGACGGTCATCTGCCCTATTGGACACACCCGCATGAGTATCACTAACGCTTGGGTCCTTGGTCGAAAGATACACTTGCTGTAATTGAGTCCTCAAGTCCGGATACTGTTCAAACAGTGAATGAAGATTGGATGGATCGACAAGGGCGCTCGAAGTTTCGAGTTGCATTTGCAGAAGTCCTGTCGAGGCGATCTCGTCCTCTGACTGAGACGGAGGACGCTTGGTGGCAGAACATGCTGTCTTATGCTGTTTGAAGCAGTCTAATGAGCAGCTATCAAGAGTTAGTGATCAGTGGTGATTGAAGAGTCTCGCATCAGACAGACCTAGGCAATTTGCAGTTTGGACACTTGTATTTTGTGTCTTGAGAAGCGCATACACAGCAGACAGTTGCTGCCATGATAAGTGAACGGCAATGTTAATGGATCGGAGAACAAGGAAGCTTCCCAGCGGACCTAGAAGAGTTTGTATCAAGCGTGTTGGCCGCTTCGAATAGCTATGAAACTGGTAGACACAATATCATTAAGTGACTATCATGATGGTACTTGATAAACTTCCATGCCTGTGAAACCAAAGTGACCGATGCTCTCACTTTGACAAGCATAATCTGTGGCCACCTTGATTATACATTGCTTTGCCACTACAGTAAAGTTCTGAATTCGTTTTGTAAGCAGAATCAGTAGCGTAGCTGCGTCATTGCCTTGTCATTTTATTAAATATCAAACTGCGCCTCTCACATAGATGGATTGAAACCCACATTAAACACGATATCAATCTCGTTCGTGAACCATAGCGCTGTTGCCAGCCTCGTTAGTTCAACATGGTGAATCCAATTGCACCTTTATTACGGTCATCACGCAGCATTGCCCGACCAAGCATCTTACCAAATTCGTCACTTCTACACAATTCAAGGCCTCAATATAGATCATTTCACCGCGCGGTGAGAATACCTGCCATTACTGCTTCGCAAGCCCGAAGAAGACCGACGGTGACTACCCACTGTCAGACTGCTGCAACATTGCCTAGCCAGCCCTCTTTGACAGCTCGAACGATATTCATTCAAACTCAGGATACACCCAATGCAGATGCTCTCAAATTTATACCGAATTCGACAGTGCTGCCGGACGGCTTTCCTATGACTTCAGTTGAATATACATCTCCTCGATCGACATTAGCACCGCCTTATCCCTCGCCATTAGCCGCGAGGCTTCTCGGTGTTGATGGAGTGTCTTCCATTTTCTATGGACCTGACTTCATCACAGTCACCAAGACCACGGACACCAACTGGGCTCATGTCAAGCCAGAAGTATTTAGTCTAATCACTGAAGCTGTGTCCTCAGGAGAGCAGATTGTTGCAATAACCGACAGAGGCAGTGGCGCCGATGGACCTCCCGTTGAAGAAGACAGTTTGGTCATCAAAGATGACGATGACGAAGTGGTGGCAATGATTAAAGAACTGCTTGACACCCGTGTGAGACCAGCGATTCAAGACGATGGTGGCGATCTCGAGTTTAGAGGCTTTCGTGATGGTGTGGTTATGCTCAAGCTCCGTGGAGCTTGCCGGACGTGTGATTCTAGCACGGTAACATTGAAGAGTGGTATCGAGTCTATGCTCATGCACTACATCGAAGAGGTCAAAGCTGTTGAGCAAGTCCTAGACGAGGAAGAAGAGATCGCTATACAGGAGTTCGCAAAGTTTGAAGAAAAGCTGAGACAGCAGAAAGGCCCAGACGCGACAGCATCAACAGTCGGTAAGAGCAGTCTTGACTACGCCGAATAAATCGTGTCACTATCACCATCTGCAACGCGACAAGTCTTGCTTTCTTTGTCCAAATCTTTCTTCAACCAATATCTTAATACTTCAGATGAAGACCTCGAACGGTGCGGACACGCTGGGCACTTTATGTCGCCGTGCTTCACCAACCACAATCACTCAGTCAATGTTGTTCCAGCGACATCAAGGTCCATAGCGCCACCGTGAGCTTGAGCCGTTCAACGGTGCGCTTCCTACCACATAGTGTGGTGCAAATACTGCCGCAGCGATTACAGTACTAGCTTCGTTACCATTGGTTTAGACAACCATGTTATGATTGCGGCATTGTGCATACTAAAGAACAAATCCAGAAAGCTTGCGTCATATCGCAAGCATTGTGGCAACTCTAGATCGTTGATCACAATCCCCGGACCGTATCAAGTACTGTAGAAAGCTCCAGCTTCATGGCTTGGAAGCCAGAAATACGAGATCGATCATGGTCCGATCGTTCTTTCGAGTGACTCGTGTCCTTTCTGGCATTTCCCCTCAGATGGTCCCGCCTACCAACCTGTTTGTGTGACGGTCAGGTGAGTTGCACGCCGGACGTACAACAGGGGCGTTGTATTTGAGGTCATGCGACAACGAGTCTTGGAGGGTTCTTGTCTCCTTGACCTCGGCAGCTTTCAGAGCTTTCGCTCTCAGGCCAGCAGCCTTGCATATAGAAGCTCCAGTCTCATTGCTAGCGTTTCGTTGTGGATTACTGTCATTTCTTTTGAAGATCAGGCAGGGCCAGCGGGCAGGCTAATCTCGCGTTTATGTCTGCCATCCTCTGTACTTGTATCCCATATGCAAGTAATTTCAAGCAGATCAATTAGCTAAGAAGTCAATGATCGCCCCTGGACCAGCCTGGGGCGAATTCACCAACGCATAACTTTGCCCTGGCACTATGCCTGTGCCATGGCCCAATAATGCTTCAAGCCATGCTTCCGAGCCCCATATCGCAGATAGCTCACCCCGCAATCTGCTGGCAATCCGCTTAAGTCAACCAATCTTTTCGATCGCCTTAACCAGTCAGCTCCACCACATTTAAGAGCTTCCAAGAGCACCACCTTCGAACAGTTCCTTTCTGAGAGCGGCCGCTAACAGGCTCTTTGCCTGTTGATTTTGCCTCTCTCCGCTTACTGTACATCTGCGACCAGTCTTCGTACGGGGCCCGGCCCTAAAGCGAACTGACCCCTCTCGTGCCGCCGCAAAGTCGGTGCTGTGCTTGCTATCCATTGCCCATCCCATTCTATTCACGTATTCATCGAGCGTTCGGTTTACACGATTGTCTTTTATCTTCTTAGACTTATACTTTCTCTTGTTATAGACCTTTGCCTTTGCCACGCGGATGCGTTCGGAAGATTGTTGACTTGATAGAATTCCACATTAGTGTGGCAGAGTGTATCATTGCAATATCAACAAGCACGTCGCAATTGCTTCGAGCCGATCGAATACAACCGGATAAACCACGCAGCCAAAGCTCAGAAGTTCACGTCCCCTTCATACAGATTAAGAGCACAATGGCTATTGTTCTCACCAACACCAAATAGGTAAGTCTTATTCTACACAACCTTCGATGGCTTTGGGAGTTTCATGTGGTCCATCAAACAAGCTGGCAGTGCTCTGAGCTCGTCGTTTGCAGGACAACTGCGTGTTTCACAATGTCCTGCATGAGGCTGATGGAAACGGCTTCTCGTAATGACGACGCAAAAGGCCTGAGGATGGCTCCTGTCTTGCTGGTGTTGCCCGTCATTGTTCTGATGATGTCTCTATATCACATGACCATCTGACTGACTGTCTTTGTCCTTAGGAGTGCTTGATTTGAAGAGGTATATTGAAATCTCTTTAGCACCAGTTCAATCCATCCAGGAGGACGCCCATACCTACCCATGCGTCTCTTTTGCTGTTTCAAATATGCTCAATTTTACGCAACCCATACTCTATTAAGACACATTGTGGGGAAACTGGGGAGGACGCCAGTACTTCAAACGCATACATCATCCTGTGCTTGCTAGTACTGTGATGTCCTTCTTCGAGCTCGGAGGGGTCATCCGTTGGTATTTATGATATAATGGTTTCTTCCTCCCCTGTGTCTACTTTTTAGCCTGTTTCTGCGACTGCCCGTTTGAGAAGCACCGACCACTCCCTGTCGCGAATGCGTCTTACCAACGCGAGTGAGGGTTTTGTACCTTATCCTGCGAGGTCTAGGCTCTAATAAGTCACTCGCTTTCGTTGGCATTGCCCTGCTTTATTGTCTATATATGGAGACTCTTTCCTACCAATCTTGAGTATCTACTCTTCAGAGCTTCAGGAGCTAACATGAATATTCATATAGAGGCTTCGGCCATCATCGACCGATCCTTACTCCTACAGAGTTCGGAGAAGTTCAATCCTTTTGATACCACCAGCTAATACAGTCACGGTGTTGCTCATACGACGATCTCAGCATTCATACAACTTCAATCCAGCCTGATAGAGGATATGGCTACGACTGGTTCGGGCCATATGCCCCACAGCTTTGCTTTGCGCTCTGGGCTTCCTACCTTTGGAACCTTTGGCAACACACTGCTCGAGCGAAGCAATCCCGGGCTAAGAAAGTCTACTCCTGATTCCGAAGCTTTGGCATCGTCAGATGAGGAAGTCGAGCAGTCACGCTTACGCTCTGCTGCCCAACGGAAAGCGCAGAACAGGCGGTCATCTCTTTTCGCCGAGCAGAGTCAAGACTCCAAACGATTATCATTCGTGGGAAACAACACATACAGCCCAGCTACAGGATCACAGCCAAATACGCCAGGTGGTATGAACGAGAATTGGTCCACCATCAGTCCCAGCTTAGGAACATGGAATACAGGTACAGCCTACCCTTTTGGAGCGAATATCTGGGGAAGCAAAGAAACAAATGCCTCACGACTCTCAGAGGCACAACGTCAAGACAATTCGGAGCGTCACAGCTTTTCCAACTCGTCACATCCTAATCCATCTGTTCACAGATCACTTTCTTTCTCAGTTGGACAAAGTGAACACGATGCTCATCCTGTCTTGAACTCAAGTACAACGGACAACTCTGGACGACCAAATCAGTACCTTACACGACGGTCCTCACGACAGAGCAATCTAGCAGCTGAAGCTTCTACTCTAGGACGAGTTGATGAAGTAGAACATAACCCTATCAGTACAAGCTTCACGCAACCTCGCATGCAATCACGGACAATGTCCAACATGTCTACCGGGTTTCGCACAATTGGACTGCGTAACTCTGTACATGAACGCTCTGAAATTGCTATTGATGATATTGACGAGCCAGTCGTGCACGCAAGAGTTCCGATACGTAATGCTCCTTCACGACGTTTAAGTGATATCCAAGCTATTACGTCGTCCCGAGGGTCGATTGGCCAACCGTTTTCGACATCAGCATTTGTACGAAGCTCACGGGATAACCTGCATTGGTCATCCGGTGCGGACCTAGGACAGGGACATCTCGAGACAATTCCAGCAAGTCGTCGTCATTCCTTTGCTGATGTGCCCACACGCCGTGGTTCTCTGGGGTCAACAGGTATGGCAAACGCACCTGCGACTACATATTTACAATGCAGGTACTGACTGGTGTCAAAGAAGACAACGTTCCTGGTCCAACCTATGATAGGACATCATCTGTGCTGCTAGAAGACCAAGATGGTAAGTCAAGTACCAAAACCTCCGCCTTCACTCCTCATCGTTGCTCAACTTTCGCGTCACTTATCTGATCGTTGCCTGTTCGGCGTCACTATCTGTCCCTTTATATACCTCTCTCTCTGCCCAAATCTTTTCTTCAACCTCATTCTTCTTTCCCGTACATTACTTCTCACCTCACTTCTTCATTACACTTACACAACATTGCATCTTCTGTCAAAGACAGTTTCTTACCGCTCACTGTGGTCTTTCCTCTTCATCCGCGACATCAAGATGGTAAAGAAATCTAACTCCTATGTCGCAGCGTCATACTTCGACAAAGACTTCCCAACCAAGGAGGTTGCGCGCATGATAACTCAAAAAGTTGAAGAACAACTACGTCAAGACCATCAGCAAGCAATCTTTGGTGGACCAACTCCCTACAATGTGGTCCCTTCCTCGTCAAGCATTGGCTCCTTTCATGGACCAAATCCTGCTCCCCTTTTAATCGTCAACTTCAAATGCTGCCGAAGCGAGATATTCTTCGTTGCAGAGGGTGCAGGCTTGGTACTTCAAGAAGGCGATCTAGTAATCGTCGAAGCAGATCGCGGCACGGATCTTGGCAGTGTACAACACATCAACGTATCTTGGGAGGCTGCACGCAAATACAAGACCTTGTACGCTGAACAACACTTTCAATGGCTTATGATGTTCTCCAACCAGTCAAGAATTGGTGCACCAAACCTATTCAACCCTAATGCAGTTGTCCCAGGCAATGGCGGCGTCAACCTTCCAGGTCATGGCTCACGAGATGGTGACATCAAGCCCAAGTTGATCAAACGTCTTGCACAAGCCCACGAAATTCAGGCGCTCCAGGACAAAGAAGGAAATGAAGCTAAGGCTAAGCGAGTCTGCCAGCAGAAAGTTCAGGACCACGGCTTGAACATGGAAATTCTTGACGCCGAATTTCAAATGGACGGTAAGAAGTTGACCTTCTACTTCTTCTCTACTGAGTACATCAACTTCAACTCTCTCGTCACCGACCTCTTCAAACTCTACAAGACACGAATCTGGATGTCTGCCATCAACCCTGCATCATTTCAGAGCCCAGTTTCCCAGCTCGGCCTCACACCGATCTACCCGAACACTGGCCCTGGTGCCGCTAGCGTTCCAACCACTACAAATATATATAACGAATCGCGTGATGACAGCCGATACTTCGCTCAAGCGCCACAGCACCAAGCTCAGCAACGTGCCATGCCACAACTCTACTATCCCGGCTATGGCCAAGCTGGTCAAGTCGCTCACGTTGGTGCAATCGGTTCAGGTCCTCTCACTGGTCAAGTTGGTCCAGCAAATGGATATGGTGGCGGCCTCCCTCCCACCTACCAACAGCCATTACTACGAACTGACCCGTTCTCTGCTCATGGTGCACCAAGCTATAGCGCTCGTGCTTCACGACCACAAAACATGGGCACTTCACGATTCGGCAACCAAGCACAACCTGTTCAGCGAGCAGACGGTACTTTTACTAATCAATTCAACTCACTATCGCTGGCACGATAGGATCTGCTGTGGGATGAGGCGATGAGAGACAGTACTAGAAGAACCAGAAACTAGACCTCGAATTATGGTGGCAAGTATGTGTGATACATGGTAAGGTTGGTGTTAGGTGTCAATCATTAAACACGACCAGAATGGACGGTTCGATTTTACGGAATACATGTCTATAGGGCATGCACTACATGAATACGCGATGTTTTCAGAATTAACAAGAACAATTGCTACGATGTGGTGGTCATCCTATTCACGAGTTATAATACTCTGGATTGGCTGTTACCGTGGGAGCTATGAGGGCGATTGTTCAAATGAACAAGTCTATGGAGGAGCTTTCGGTGTTTCAGAGCAAAGAGCGATTACTCATGAACGAAAGGAGCTTGTTATCATGGAGGGCAGTTCCATGCACATGAAGCAGTGCCATGTACATTACCACAAGAGCTAATAGGTATACCAAGAATGAAAGACTGTTGTCTTCAACTCCCTACCGTAGCTGCCTTGTAGAATTGTGTCTTTCGTGCCTTCCGTCCCTGCCGAACAGCAAGCATCTGCCTCCATGGACTCGTAAAACGGTGAACGCACACAATGCAAGTAAAGTTTCAACATATTTCGAGGTACTACCAAGTAGTCGTCATCTCGTTCACGGGGCGGTTTCGAATCCAACACCAACACACTGACAGCTTATCAGTGCCACTGCAATCGAGATGGCACAAGTCAAGCGTCCAGGTAGGAAATCCTGAAATCCTGTCATGATTGCGCAATGCTGACTTGTGGTAGCCGAGAAGGCCATCGTCTCTCAACCAAAGAGACAAAAGTCGGCCAGGAAGGGGGCGCGACCAACAGATGATCACCCAAATCAGGGAGGATACATTGGGGAAGTGAACCCTTCTGAGAGTCAAGGTGATGGAGTCGACGGAGAAGAGGTAGTAAAGTAAGCACACTAGCATATGCCCCCACAGAGCTGATATTCGCAGACAATTGACAACGAGGTTGAGCACCCTGAAAGAGCAAGCAGATCAGAGAAAGACTTGGGCGAAAAACTTCGAAACGAGAGTCAATGCTCAGCACGCAGACTTGTTGCAGAAGATTGAGGATGCAAAGACGAGACTGTAAGTTCATTGGTAGACGCACCAGGTTGTTGATCTGACATGACTAGGAAGACCAAACGCGAGGCTTTCATCACTTCTATGATCCCTGCTCTGGCGTCCGCCATGAGCGACTTCCATCTCGAACTCGATCCGCAGACTCCAGTAGAGCTGCCATTGCAAATCGAGATCAAGCATTCCACAAAGGCACTCACGGAAGCGAGCAAGCTTTTTGAGAGCTGCGAGACGTTGATCGCTTGTTACGATCAAATGACAGTCGCCAACGCTCCTCCTTCATCAATACCAGAATCGAGGCAAAAGTTTGCAGAAGGAAGCGAGGCACTGACAAGAGCATTCCATGCGGCCAAGAGAATGACCTACAACCAAGCTCACTCACATTTGGTTGATAAGCTGAGAGGTGTGCGGGAACCATACTCGTTGACCGCAAAAGACGAAGCTCTCGCTCGGAAGGTCCTCGAAAAGGGCACATCAGCTCAGGAGCGGAACCATTCGAAAGACGTTGGGCTGGGTCATCTCACGGAAAGTATGAGTAAGGTTGTGGACATGATGCAGAACGTGATTGAGCATTAAGGTGAGAGCGCAGGAGCACATTGTGTCAACTATCATATTTTATACGTACGAGTAGACACGAATCAATATCTCCGTGTTCGAGGTTTCGCATTTAATATTGTGATACAGCAAGGTGGCTGATCAAGATAGTTGAATGCCGCGTTCTTGGTCTTACACACTTGGTCGTTATTGACTGTAACTCGTAGTGCATTCGTGCTTGTCGTGAATGTTCAGAGGAAGCACAGACTCCACACACAAACAAATTCCCGCCAAATGCCAAGATTTCGTGGAGGGCGTGGCTCGCTTATCCTGTTAATCCATTTTCTCAACACGCCCTCGATCGCAATCCACTTACACCAAGCATATCTATCTCAAAGAACGCCGACAACATGCCTGGAATTAGCCTTGCAGACACAGTGGCTCAACTGGGCCTGGAAGACGAATGGGGCCCAGAAATCACCACCTCAACCACGCTGGAAGGCGTCCCATATGCACCATACTCGAAAGGCGATAAACTGGGTCGCATGGCAGACTGGACGCAAGAAGGGAAAGAAGGCAGAGATCGAGGACAACGATACGGCAGAGGTTACAGAGGTAAGTTCTAGAACGTCGTGGTAGGATGTGGACTAACAAGTATTTCAAGACCAACAAGTTTTTGGCGCAGGCACATCTTCGTTGTTTGCCGTGCAAGTAGCGGAAGACGAATCCTCCTTCTCAGTTGTTGACAACACAAGAGCTTCAGCTAAAACCCGAGGGTTTGGTCGAGGTGGCGGTACGGTCTTTAGAGGTCGAGGCCAGAGGGGTGCGCCACAACGTGGTGGTCGAGGTGGAGGGTTCCAGAGAGCCGGTCAAGGACAGCAACGACAAGGTCAAGGCCAATACTACGATCAGCGAGGTGGTCGAGGTGGACGTGGCCGCCGATTCGGATGGAGAGATTACGACAAGCCACAACGAAATCGAGATTCTTCCGTCCTCATTCGACCTGGTTGGACTATGAAGGAAGAGATCGACTTCAACAGATTGACAAAATTGAACCTAGGCACGAGTGATGGAGAAGATCTCGATGATTATGGTTTCCTCTACTACTACGACCGTAGCTACGACAAGCCCCCCGTCAAGAATGCTGAGAGGAAGTTGCAGTCGCTGGAACGAGCTGCATACAATGTCACCACATCTCAGGACCCTGTCATCCAACAGCTAGCTAAGGATGATGAAGCTACTATTTTCGCAACTTCGGATATTCTCTCTATGCTGATGTGCTCGACGAGATCAGTGTACAGCTGGGATATTGTTATTTTGAAACAAGGCAATAAGATCTTCCTTGACAAGCGGTTGGACAACACAATTGACTTGGTTACGGTTAACGAGAACGCTGCAGACGCACCTCTTGAGGCTGACGCTCCGAACACACAGAGCAATGCTCAGACAGGTGTTAAGCCCGACTCCATCAACACGCCTGGAAATCTTGCAATCGAGGCAACCATGATCAACCACAACTTCGCCCTTCAAGTTGTGCAAGAATCACAAGCCGCCAAACTTGATATGGCACACCCTAATCCATTCTATGTTGCAAGCGAAGAAACAGAACCACTAGCATCAAAGGCGTACAAATACAGAAGGTTTGATCTCAGTCTGGAGACTGACGAGGACGCCCTCCACCTGATTGTACGAACAGAAGTCGACGCGGTGGTGAAGAACAACATTTCTGGTGACGATCAATACCTCATAGTCAAAGCCCTCAACGAATTCGACCACAAAGCCCAAGGTAGTGGCGGTGCTCTCGACTGGCGCACGAAACTTGCATCGCAGCGCGGTGCTGTTGTTGCCACGGAAATGAAGAACAACTCATGTAAACTAGCACGATGGACAACTCAAGCTATTCTCGCCAAGGCTGACCAGATGAAGGTCGGGTTCGTGAGTAGGACGAATCCGAAGAGCTCACAAAGTCACGTCGTTCTGGGCGTAATGGGTTACAAGCCAAGGGAATTCGCTACACAAATGAACTTGAGCTTGAGTAATGGATGGGGCATTGTGAGAACAATCGTCGATTTGGTCCGAGGTATGTCTGATGATAGCGAAGGTGACAAGAAGTATGTGCTTGTCAAGGATCCCAACAAGTCAGTTGTGAGGTTGTATGATATACCGTTGAGCACGTTTGAGGATGACGACGATGGTGCTGGCACTGTGATGACTGATGCCAACCTTGAGGCAGAAGAAGAGTAGGTTCGTCACGAAGCAGGCGAAGGACGGTACCTTTGCGTTATACATGAACGGTGTTATTGATGCAGGGAAAGTGATGATGAGAGCATGAGAAATCCTTCATGTTCAGACACAGGAAAAGCAGACGGTGACTGGTGCACGAAGGCGACTCTTCACGAAAGACCAATACAAGCTTCATTATGCCTTTATATCATTTACCTTCAGAAGTGATAATGTAGAAGAAGCACAACAGCTGCCACTGACAGAAGCAGGCGCGTAGAGCGACCCCGTACTAGTAGCAGTGCCAAGACCTGATCGTTGCTAGCCGACGCGGCTGCGTTCGACACGACTTGTACCACCGGATACTGAACGTATACTCATTGCATCCCCATCAACTGTTCAATTCTAGTTGACAGCGCCATTCATACTCGTCTGTGAGTCTACACACGTTCTCTATATCTTCACGACCTCAACATGTTTGTGCTTGCCATTGCGCAGCTGCATTACTGTGCTTGTTCATCATTATCCAAACTTCCCTTGCAACCACCCTACCACCTCCGGGTGTGCTTTTCTACCTGACTACCTTTTGTGACGAGGAGCATTCTTCTCGTCTCCCTGCCTTTCCCTTCATGATGTCGAGATCATGGCGTTCTTTATTTTCTTTTAGACCTTGATCTAACTTCCTTTTTGCTTATGCTTAGCTCTTCGGCATTCTGCCTCCCTTGCAAGTCAAGAGTCACCTGATCGAGTTTCAACAAACGCTTCATGCGACGAGTCGCTGAATACACCGAGTTCTGATCAAAGAAACCACGAGAGAAACCACTCGGGGAAGAGAGGGTTGTGCAAGGACAAACACAAACAGGATGAACCCGTACGACACGTATGGTGGCTCTCTAAGTGATGAAAGACCAGCTGGGAGATTCGACGAGCGGGATGAAAGACGTGATAACTACAGAAGACGAACACCCGGTAAGTCGCACTGTTATTTCGTCCAGACTTGCCATGACTAACACTTGCTTCAGTTGACGACCGGCGCCGACCACCCAGAAACAGATCTCGATCACCAGTCATAGACCGATACCAGCCCAATCGAGATCGACCTGCGAGGGACGACCACTACGATTCACGACAACCTACAAGAGATCGTGATGATCGCCGACGCGCTCCTTCTCCGACACCTGCGAATATCGATCGCTATGTGCCGGGTCAGGATTCCGACAAGCCCATTATCAAAGTCAATCCCATCCCCAATCCGCTCCTGATGGACACACAAGCTGGATTTAGTTACTTCGCTGAGTGGTGGCGTAATGAGCAGCAGATCAAAGAGGACAAGGATCGAGCTAGACACGGTGGACGAAGACCTTCTGATCGACTACGAGGGGAGAACGAATCTCGGCAAGATAGGGAGAAAGAACGCGCTAAGATTCAAGAGTCATACGACCAATACAAGCAAGACTTCCAAGTCAAAGCTGCAAGAACTTTCGTGCAGCAGCATAAGGATGAGGAGTGGTTCAAGGAACGATATGTACCTGAGATGCGAGATGCCATACGAAAGCGATTGATGGAGTTCCGCGAAGGTGCATTCGAGCAGTGGAAGACCGACATGGATTCGGGAATCTTCGATGAATTCACTCTTGAAGGTATCTACAAGCAAGACAGTGATGGCGCTGGTGGCATGATCGAGAAGGAGGAGGGTGAGGCTGTTGGCGGTGCCGAAACTCTTGGTGTTCAAGATCTGGTTCCAGCAAAGGGTGGTGACTTGAAAGACGAGGCCATGAATCAACCGGCGCTGCTTATCAAGACTCTAGCTCCTAATGTTGGTCGAGACCGGATCGAAGAATTTTGCAAGGAGCACTTGGGTGAAGGTGAGGGCGGCTTCAAATGGCTGTCGCTGAGTGACCCCAATCCTGTCAAGAAATGCCACCGCATTGGTTGGATCATGATCAACCCATCTTCCGAGGAGAACGGTGAGGGAATGGAAGATGTCAAGAATGAACGAGGTGAAGGCCGTGAGGATGGTGAAGAGGAGGAGAAGCCAAGAGAAGACAAGTCCAGCGTGGCACAGAAGGCGCTCGAAGCTATCAACGGTAAAACTATCGTGGATCCAATTAGAGGTGACTTCACTTGCCATGTTGGTGTACACAACGCACCGTCAGCGCCTAGGAAGAAAGCGTTGTGGGATCTTTTCTCCGCACCGGAACGAATCGAAAGAGACTATCAACTCGCACGACGACTGGTCACAAAGCTCGAGTCAGAAATGGGCAAGGACGACATGAGCGGCGGTCTGGCAACTATTGACGCTCGCGTCGAGAATATGCGAAGTCAAGGCCTCCTCCAGCCGCCTCCTAAACCTCCGAAGAAGAATGCTTTCGCTGATAACGACGATGAAATTAAATTTGACCTCGAGGATGGCGAAGAGGCTGGTGAAGAAGAAGAAGATGATAGTGAAGAATTGCTAGTGGTAAAGAAGAAGCTTGACTTGCTTGTTGAATACCTTCGACGAGTATACAACTTCTGCCTCTTCTGCGTGTTTGAGTCAGACTCAGTGCACGAATTGGTTCGAAAGTGTCCTGGTGGTCACTTGCGACGACCAAGAGCAGGATTGAGCAAGCTCGCCAAACGTGCTGCCGTTGCTAGTGCTAATGGTGATCCATTCCCCAAGAGCAAAGACAACACGGATGAGGAAATTGGCAGTCCAGTCGATGATCGAAAAGGCAATAAATTCAACAAGACAGAACAGCAACTGTTAAAAGCCTTCAACTGGGTGAAGACGTTCGAAGAGAAAGTCCTTCAACTCCTCGAACCAGAATACTGTGACCTCAAGAAGATTGGCGGCAAGCCTGTGGAGGAAGCTCTGGACGAAGAACTCGCCAAATATGTCAAGCAAGAGGACGAATCGAAATTCCGCTGCAAAGTGCCAGAATGCACGAAACTCTTCAAAGCGGAGCACTTTTGGCGCAAGCACGTTGAGAAGAGACATGACGAATGGTATCTTGGTATCAAGAAGGACGTGAGTACTTACGTTGCTAACGATATGCAAATGGTCAAGACTAACAGCCAGGCAGCTCAATTTAGTAAACACATACGTCCTCGACCCTTCTCATATTGCCCCTTCCCGCTCCGATGCAAACTCTAACGGACATTTCCCTCTTCCACCAAATTATCAATTCAACAACGGAACACCTCGAGGCTTCAACCTCCAAAACATCTCTTCGTTCCATACGAACATGATGAATCCAGCAATAGGCTTCATGGCTGGCATGCCTAATATGGCCAACAATCCCGATGCCAACGGGACCAATGGCCATAGCACCGGTCCAATCCGACGAGGTGGTGGACGTTTCAATAACCGACAAGGTCCATATGACAAGAACAATCGAAACAACAGAGGATACGGAAACATGACGGGCATGGTAGGCACAGGTCGAATGGGATTCATTGCACAGGGAGGTGGTGGTAGTGGCGGCAGATGGGGTGATGGACAGGGACCAAGTCTGAACGCGATTGGACCAAAAGAAGCAGTGCAGGGACGAGCAATTCGAAGTTACGAAGACCTGGACGCACAGCCATCTGGAGGCTCAAATGGAATGACTGGTGATCGAGCCGCAGCAGCGGCAGGAGCTGGCAGTGATTCTCTCGATTATTAAGACAGCAGTGCTGGAGGCTTTCGGTCAAGACGGATACTGGACGCACTGCTTAGTGTACTAGGGTGGCATGGTATGATTTTTCAGGTGTTAGTGGAAGTGGAAAGGCAATAAATTCAACAAGACAGAACAGCAACTGTTAAAAGCCTTCAACTGGGTGAAGACGTTCGAAGAGAAAGTCCTTCAACTCCTCGAACCAGAATACTGTGACCTCAAGAAGATTGGCGGCAAGCCTGTGGAGGAAGCTCTGGACGAAGAACTCGCCAAATATGTCAAGCAAGAGGACGAATCGAAATTCCGCTGCAAAGTGCCAGAATGCACGAAACTCTTCAAAGCGGAGCACTTTTGGCGCAAGCACGTTGAGAAGAGACATGACGAATGGTATCTTGGTATCAAGAAGGACGTGAGTACTTACGTTGCTAACGATATGCAAATGGTCAAGACTAACAGCCAGGCAGCTCAATTTAGTAAACACATACGTCCTCGACCCTTCTCATATTGCCCCTTCCCGCTCCGATGCAAACTCTAACGGACATTTCCCTCTTCCACCAAATTATCAATTCAACAACGGAACACCTCGAGGCTTCAACCTCCAAAACATCTCTTCGTTCCATACGAACATGATGAATCCAGCAATAGGCTTCATGGCTGGCATGCCTAATATGGCCAACAATCCCGATGCCAACGGGACCAATGGCCATAGCACCGGTCCAATCCGACGAGGTGGTGGACGTTTCAATAACCGACAAGGTCCATATGACAAGAACAATCGAAACAACAGAGGATACGGAAACATGACGGGCATGGTAGGCACAGGTCGAATGGGATTCATTGCACAGGGAGGTGGTGGTAGTGGCGGCAGATGGGGTGATGGACAGGGACCAAGTCTGAACGCGATTGGACCAAAAGAAGCAGTGCAGGGACGAGCAATTCGAAGTTACGAAGACCTGGACGCACAGCCATCTGGAGGCTCAAATGGAATGACTGGTGATCGAGCCGCAGCAGCGGCAGGAGCTGGCAGTGATTCTCTCGATTATTAAGACAGCAGTGCTGGAGGCTTTCGGTCAAGACGGATACTGGACGCACTGCTTAGTGTACTAGGGTGGCATGGTATGATTTTTCAGGTGTTAGTGGAAGTGGAAAGGAAGCTTATGGAATGGCAAAATGGATCAAGGAGATAAAGTCTGATATTCAGTGCATCTGAGTTTGCTATATACCTAGGTACTATTCTCGAGAGCTGTACTCATTGATACACTTGCTTGCCACCTACCATAGCTAGAGGTCGAAGAATACATATAGTTAGTTATTGAAGATCAGCAAGACCACTAGGGTTTTTATTGTTACTCGTGGAAGAAGTGAGCTTCATTCTACTAAGGTAAACCATTCATTCATTTATTTAGCAATGAGATCAAATTGTTGTTATGTCATTCTACGTACTGTACATTTACATCTACATCAACGGCAATGGCTTCTACAATGGCGTCCATCTGCATTTACCGTCGCGTACATCTACTGTAATCAAGTACATCTAAATACATCCAAGTACCGAGACTACCTCTCTACGGCACTGCATGCGAATAAAGTACTTGTACATACACACCATGTACTGTATGTAGAGAAAGAAAGCTCCGATACGTATTTGATATGAGTTGATTCTGCTTTGGTTTGATTTGTTTCCAATCTACCTGATGGTACGTACGTACGTATGCAGTAGCTAGGCCAAGTGATTCGTTCCAATCCAATCCAGTTCAATCCGGTTCAGTTCATACTCCTTCGTCGTTCGTGGTGCTCGTATCAGGGTTTACCATACCAGCCTTCAATGTTGTAGGCTTGGCTGTTGTAGTCTGTTCATGCTCGCTCGCTTTTTTGTGAGATGGTTGCTTTGGTAACGCTGGCTGTACTGCTGTGTAGTGCAGTGCAGTGTGGTGTGGTGTGGTGTGTTGTGGTGAGTGCATTGACCATCGTGTGGGAGGGTGTTGTAAATCTAAGTAACGGTTCGATTTTGGCAGGGTAGAGGAATAGTCAGAGAGCTAACTCAGAAGAGTAGTCCGATCTTGAGAGTAGCTCTTCTGGATCTTTTCCCATTTATTTAATTCCGTTTCCTTAATACCCTTCCTGTCGCAACTGGTACGTCTGCTGTTGTTGTAGTTTTCTTCGTGGCTCCGACCCTTTTTGCGGCTGCATTGGCTTTGATTGCGGCGGTGGTGGCTGCTCGTTTGAGATTCGCATTACCTGACTTAGGACTTAACTGAGTGATCGTCGTTTCACTGACCATCGTCTTCGATTTTGTAGCTGCTGTTGTGATTTTCTTGGCTGCTGCAGTTGTGGTCTTCGTAGTGGGAGCACGTTTTGTAAGTGCTGTTTTTGTTGTTGTGCGTATGGGTTTCGTGACGACTGTGCTATTGGTCTTGTTGCTGATTGTGCTCTGTTCTGAGGCTGCACTACGAATTGAGGCTTGCGAAGCCGTACGTTGAGGGGATATGTTCTGCGCAGCATGAGAGCTTGTGATAGTCACGAGGGCGGGACGTGGTGGTGGTGGAAGCATCTTCCCAGATGGAGATGTCAGACCCACCGGTGCAGCTACATCCTTGTCACGGCTGGAAGGTCGAAGACTGGCAGCTGCAGTAGCACCTAGTTTTGCCAGGCTGGAGAGTGCAGATGTTGCGGCTGCAGTAGCAGATTTGAAAGGTGATACTGAATGCTGCATCTGCTTGAGAGGTGACGCCGGTTGTGCTACCTTGGATGGAGACTGTGGTTGTGGCGCGTCCTTGACTGGTGAACGTGGAAGAGTTCTCGAATTGTGCGATCGTGGAGAAAGGACGCCAATCTGGTTACTAGCATTTTTGGTTTTGGTCGCTGGCTTCTTTTGTGTCTTTGAAGCTGTACGTTTCGGTGCTGGCGCTGTGGTAGTAGCGTTGTGGTAAGTGGTTGCCGCTGTTTTGGCACGCTTTGCGTTCTTTTGCACAGGGAGAGAGCTGTTGTCGAGCGCTGTATTTGAAGTATCTGCCTCGATAATTGTGTCCGGTTCATGATTTTCTTTGTCAGAGGGAATATTGATGGCTGAGCTCTTTCGTTTGCGCGATTTGGGCGGTGCAATATTCTGCTGCGGTTGTTTTCGAATCGGAGAGGGAAGCTTTGGTTCTTCTGGGAGTGCAGGCAGTGGTCGATCAAGAGCATCAGGTAGAATTTGTGCTTGAAGCGGCTTGGTTGGACTTCGTACAAGAGGCTGAGTAGGCGCCGTATCTTTGCTTGAGTTTGATTTTTCATGTTGAGCTGCCAGGTCACCCATCTTCATCTTCCGCATCGCGACGGGCACTCGATTTATTCGTCGCTCAATCCGCGATTTAAGATCCTGGCATTGTAACGCATAGTGAGCTCGAAGCTGACGCGCTCTTTCGGTGACTGCAGCATTGTCAGCTTATTCCTCTATCAATCTCAATAACCCCTACTTTCGAGTTGCAAGTTGTCAATCAGAGCCTGCTTTTGTGGTTGGGTGATCTTCATTTTCTTTGGAGCTGGACTTCCAGTAGGTGTACTTGGACCTCCCTCCATTTCGTCTGATTTGCGCTTACGCGCTGTCTGGGGTGTCATATCGGTTATCGAGGTGATGAGTGATGAGCCAGATAGAAAAATGGCAAAGCGACGCGTCGGATGAGTTCGAGATGTTGGAGGTGTTCAATATGTTGTTTATCTGTGGACTGACGGAGCATCTCGAAAGGTCCCGACAAAGTCGCGTCAACAAATCCACCAGCTAACACGACCTTGGCGCACGCCATAATACTCTTCCCCGGAAGCCTTATTCTACGCGGCCTTGTCATCTCTAATTCAACTCGGCAAACAGCTAAAGTCGAGATCACTGCACATGGATTCAGAACAATGGACATATAGCGTAATACTGATAAGTGTATTGTGCTCGAGCTACTACTCCTCCATGGTAGGACCATTCGTAAAGCACGAAGCTATAAGATAGCAGAAACCATCCTGCAATTGACATCCATAGATTACGAGAACGGCCAACACCCGTGTGACACAGCTTCAGTCTTTCGAGTGATATCTTTCACCATTGTCTTCATGCTACTGCGCAGCCGAATGTGAAACGAAGCACCGTTCTCGATCGGCATGTCTGAGGCTTTTCGTGCTGCTCATCTTCCACCCTCGAAAACTAAAATGCACTCCGCATGTCCTTGGCCTCCACGAATTGTCAATGGTCGTGTAAGCCGTAACGATAACCACAGTCCTTCCACATAACCTATTCCTCAAGAGTTGTATGCAGCGTTTTGTGTCGATGTTTGATTGCACACTTTCCTTGCCATCCGCTTTTCTTCATCTCACATAACCTCCTCTGTAGCTACCTCTGGGACCATACCCACCTCTACCGTAGCCATAACCACCTCTACCACCATAACCTCCATATCCACCTCTTGGATATTGTCCATTAAATCCATTGCTGTAAGGCGGTTGAGCTGGTCTCTGTTGTCTGTTGTCGTAGGACTCCCGTAGCTCGTAGTCGCGGTTGTAGTCTCTTTCACGCTCTCTTTCCCTGTCTTTATCCCGCTCACCCTCGCGCTCTCGGTCACGATCATGGTCCCGATCTCGATCTCGATCTCGATCTCGTTCACGTTCACGATCTCGGTCATCACGTCGTCTGTCTCTCTCGTCCCTTGGTCTTTCCGAATCTCTTCGCTCATCATCGCGTCGACCACTGCCAGACCCATCTCTATTGCGGTCCCGGTCGCGTCGATCTCGGTCTGCGGCTTCTCGGTCGTGGTCGTAGGCTGAAGTAGCTAAATAGTCGGCTGGGGCTTCGACATCATCCATTTCCATGTCGCCCTCACCTGTCATGCCAACGGGTCCTGCTATGTTGTCTGATACAGAAGTTACAGGTTCGACTGTTTGCGCGACAGGGTTACTGTCTCTACCTCTATCTCCTGCGGTCCTCCGTGATGAGGTTAAGGCTTCAGGGCCTGACTTGGACAAGGTGACCTGTAAGATGCGACCGTCGGCCTTTAGATTGTTGAACTTGCTAACAATTCGATCGGCAACACTTTTCTCAGAAAAGACCATTTCTGCGACAACGCTGGGTCGACTTGACAGTATCTGGCACGATTGTAGACAGTTATTGCCGGCCTCATCAAACAGCTCGGTGTGTAGAGCAGCTTCAATATCGGCTACGGTAGTGCCAGGTGCGAAATTCGAGGCGAGGAGGGTGAAGGGGCCAGCCGAGCCTTTTATGGTAAAACCTGTCGATGCGGCACCATTGCGAAAAGAGTTATTGCGAGGTGATGATAAGCTTATGTTTGGGCTGTTGCCGCTGTCAATTTCGGATGCTATCCTGGATGCGCGAGTGGAGGATTGGTTGTTGCGATGCGAAGGTGTTGTGGACGACGGTCGAGAGGGGGGATTGAATGGATTCTTCTGAGTCGGCGTGGTACTCGAAGACGCTCGCTACATCACATCAATCAGTTGCTGATCGTTCAGTAGCATAGTAAAGTGCGATTTGTTATACACACCTTTTGCACACCCATTCTGCTTGCGAGACTGGGAGTTCTCTCTTTCTGTTTCTTATCCGCGGACTGTTTCGCCTTGGCTCGGCCGAATATCTGGTTCGCTAGATCTTCATTCTTTTTGCGCTGACGATCTGAAGTTTTTGTCATCAGCAACAATTCCAGGGCCCTGGTTTCTGACAATCGGCTTACCCGCGTGGATCATGGCCTCGAATGCATTCCTCTCATCCTGCGACGCCATACCGCAGACTTGTGGTAGGCTTGTAGGTCAGTGTGGCGTCACGACGGTAGAAGATTATATTTGCACAATATACTGGTGCAGTTGAAAAGGCCGTGGTGGAGTGAAGGTCTATCAATTCAGGGACTTTTGGATCGACATGCGGAAGCTTCTCATCAAACACGCTAAACAAACAGAGCAAAGTGTGGTATCCGGGCACCTTTACTGTATAGTAGGTAGATATTTCCTCCCTTCATGGTCTCGTCCACCAGAATATATAATCCTGTAAAGCTCGTATCCCTACTCGTACACGATTCTTAGTGCAGAAGGCCTCCTCGCTGTTGCTTGTCACCAGCCACATAACTTATGGACTTTGCGCAAAGTCCTACCACCTCTGATCCACTGTCTTACCCCGGTTTGTTACCTTTTTTAAATCAGGATATTCAAGCGAAGAAAAACTCAAAGCCCAGTGTTGTAGTCGTGCGAACCCATTTGGGATGCATCTCTTTGAGGTGTTCCTCTACAATCCATTTGGCCCCGAGCCAACAGCAACAAGGAACGTTAGGAACTGCTTACGTGGACACGCTTCTTGTGGCTCAGCGCCAACCACTATCCCTTTTGGTCTATTGAGAGTCTTGCTGGTCATGGGGAGGATGCCTTCACTGTTAGTCCTGTTTGAGAGTTCCTGTCCGTCCTTTTCCCAGCTTGATCCATTCCTCCCATGGGGGTCCTCCCAGTCTTGGCGAAACGTTGTTGTGCCATCAGATATAACCCATTCATGAATTAGTGGAGCCTACCTGTACTCTTCCCAGGTTTCAAGTTCGGTGAGTGAATGGAAGTGACCGTGCAATGACTTGTTGAAAATGGGCGGATGAATCGGGTAGATTCAGCGAGGCTGGAGTCGCTGGACGCGCACCCGAAACGCACACCGACGTCAGTTTTTGCGGTCGCGGCGGCTATTACTGTACAATACATGTACGCTGCACCCAAAGGCGTATGGCGTACATCTGATCTAATCTTGCTTTCTCTCTCGGATCCGACACGATCCGCGACTGAATATTCCCATCTTCAAGTTACAGTCGCCACAACACCATGATAAACCACAGCTAACACTGGTGCGGTATGGTATATGGGGAGGAGTCGCCGCTTCTTGTCTCGCCGCCTGGAAATTTTAGCTACGACATGGCCACCAGTAGCAGTATTCAACAATTATTGCCTGACGGTTATGTCTGGGCACCAGGAACAGTCGTCCTCGCCGATCATCATGAACCATCCTCGAAAGCGGTTTTGTTCCCAATTCCAACTGAAGATCCAGATGACCCATTGAACTGGTCTTCGCGCCGCAAATTCGTCAACTATTCGATCGTGTGCAGTTACGTGTTATGGACCTTTGTTCAACTCGATGTCGGTCTCACAGCATGGGGTCCTCTAATGGATGAGCTTGGCATTTCACAATTCGCCTTGAACGCATCTGTCGCCGCCAACTACGCAGGTCTAGCATTTGGCTGTCTGGTGTTCATCCCCTTTCTCTACAGATATGGTCGCCGGCCTATTTACCTATTCAGCGTGGCCTTACAGCTTGGAAGTTGCATTTATCAAGGACTGGTCCAGAACAATACTGACATTATCGTCTCCAATCTCCTATCCGGTCTAGGAGGCGCTATCAGTGAGACGGTAGTTCAGATCACAATCGCCGATGTCTTCTTCGTGCATCAGCACGCTGAAATGAATGCGTGGTATCTGATCATGACTGCTGTTGGCGCCTTCCTTGGGCCTGTCGCATCCGGTTACATTACGGATAGTCAAGGTTGGCGATGGGTATGGTGGTATTGTACAATTTTCTTGAGTATTCAATTCGTCGTTTCAATCTTCGCCTTCGAAGAATCAAAATATATTCCGAATTTCCGCCGTTCATCCTCACAGGCGCCAACAGTGGTCGCAGACTATGGCAGTACTGAAGACATCCCTAAGCAAAGAACGCAAAGGCGAGGTTCGGTTCTAAACAGATTACGGCCACAACTACTAAGAACGAAATCTCAAACCGACCCAACCATTACCAAAAAAACGTATCGACAACGCATGGCATTCACCACAACCACCAATGCTCCAGTTGTCCGCCACTTCTGGCAGCCTGTAGTGGTACTCTTCACTTTCCCCGCCATCTTATACACAGCCGTCACTTTCGGCATCATCTTGGCAAGTTTCGCCGCCGAAACCACCATACAAGCCACCTACCTCCTCGAACCACCCTACAACTTCTCTGCATCAGGCGTCGGCCTGATGAACCTGCCACCATTTGTCGGTGCAATCCTCGGCTTTCCCTTTGGTGGATATCTAAACGACAAATCCATCCGATGGTCCGCATCCCGCAACCAGGGTATCTACGAGCCTGAAATGCGTCTATGGATGGTCCTACCTTTCGCCCTCCTAATCCCAGGCGGTATCCTCATGTTCGGCCTCGGCCTAGCCTACGTAAGTCTCCATAACCATCACAAACCACACAAACATAAACTAACACATAACCACACAGGGCGTCCACTGGTCCCTCCTCGCCATAGGCTATGGCGTCTGGGGCTTCGGCTTCATAATTTGCTCCGACGTCGCCCTAGCCTACTGCACCGACTGCTACCAAGACGTAAGTCCCCTTCCCCTCCCCACCCATTCACCATCCCATAACCCGCCATACTAACACAACATCAACAGATAATAGGCGACGCCTTCGTCGGCATAGCATTCACCCGCAACATCCTCTCCGTCCTCATCCTCTTCGTGTTAGACGCCTGGGTTGACGCCATGGGCCTGCAAAACATGCACATCCTCATGGCGACCGTGATATGTGTTATTTTATTGATACCGGTGTTTTTGATGCGCTATGGGAAGAGGGCGCGCTTGTGGACTATGAGGAGGTATAGGGAGATGGCGCTGCGGCAGGCTACGCAGAGGACTTTTTGATTGGAGTTTGAATAGGTTAGATAGAGGGTTGGTAGATAGATGATTGAATTGGATATATTCAACGTGTCATGGATGGCTCTTTCACTCTGATGCACATCTCCTTGCTGACCCCCTTCGTCCTTCAACATTCAATCAAACTCACCACACACAGGTACTGGTAATGCAGGAATATATACCCGTGTAGGTACCTAAGGTACCGCAGTACCCTCCCAGCGTCCCGGCATGGATACCACCATAAAATGTTCATTTGCTCCACATACAGTACAGTGTTCGAACTCACTCCCAGTGCCGGTCAGGACTTACAGAAACTACAGTAGTTATCATTCCTTTTTTGATGCGAGATCGTTTACGAAATGGCTGGTAGGTACAAGTGTACTGCAGTGTATTTCTCTGCCTGGGATGCAGTGTGCATTGATCTGGTTCGTATAGGCGTCGGACGAGGACGTAGTGGTTATATGTCACTGCTGTAGGTAGGTAGGTACGTATGTATATACACGTACTTATGTGGATACTACATGTGCTGCATGTACTATGTAGTCTAACAGGTATACCACGCTCGAAAGATCTGCGTATACACCTAGTACATGGGTACCTGTGCATCAAGTACCTAGCCAGCACCGCTCACTCAAGGCGGAAACACAGCCCCAAACCCCCCTCCCTATCATCCAACCGCCGATCCCGCCGCTCATCCCTCTCAGTCCAAAGAACTAATTCCTGAAACCCTGGATTGCCGCTATATATCGCCTGCTTTCCGACTTCCCGCCCCGCACTCTCACGAGCGACGTACACGTCTATGGAGGTGTGTTTCTGCGTCTCATGCGTCACGGGGGGCAAGAACCCGAACCTCGTGCCTCGCACGTACGGAGACGGACATTGATCAGCTGATAACGAGCTTGTTTGCACCCCCTCTGGTCCTAGGATAGCGCCGTATAGATCGACTGTTGACTGGTAGTGCGGCGGTGGAACGCTGGTTATTAGATGTGCTACACCTGTTGCGCCGCAGGGGTGTGTTGTGATTTTGGGATCGTCGTATTGCACGCGTAGATTGCGGGGTGTTACGTCGTGGCAGAAGAAGGGCGTGAAAGATGAGTTGTTGTTGTCAGGCTGTTGGGTAGGGCGGGTGGTGGTCCATTTGAGCGCTTTGCCGTCTGTGCGGTTGCGGCCGCCTGGGGCGGGTTGGGAGTATGTTACGTTTATATTGCTGTTTTCGAGACGTTGTGTCATGGCGGTGTAGTTTGCTTGGGCGTCGTCGCCGGTTAGTGCGAAGTCGATTATTTGGCCTTCTGGTTTGTTGGCCCAGGCTGGGAAGTCGGCGTGGGGTGGGACGCCGGATGGTTGCGGGTCGACCCAGCTGAAGAGTTCGAGGTATGTGCCGTCTTTGAAGATGATGAGCTTGTTGCGGGATGTGCCTTTTGTGTGGGTTCCTCCGTCGATTATGGTGAAGTTATCGGATAGCCAGGACGGTACGTTTTCAAAGTCGTGCGGGGACACTAGGAGGATGATGTGGTCGAGAGTGTTCGGCATGGTGGTCGACGGCAATGGAGATGGTTTGTGCCTTTATTGTGGGTGGGATGGATTAGAGATGAGCGTTTCACAGGTTAGTCATTGAAATGAGTACAACACTGATCATATTTGTGATTGCTGAAAATACTAGGTACAGTATATTGATGTCCCGCTTTCTCCACTATCGCTAATTTCCTCCCTTTACCATAAAACACGTCATTGCTTGGAATTTCCTATTCTTGCCAACTCACTCTACCACTTCTAAATAAGCTTACCATACCCATGGGCAAAAGTCCAGAATCCACGATACCGAAGCCACCAAAACGCTCAAGTATTTCAGGTCCATACAGCGTAGTAACCCATTTCCAATACGGCTCCATCATGTGCCAAGGCGCAATCGTGTCTGACCATGGTAGACGGCCCAAAGCTTGATCGATCTCCGAGCGTGCTGCCTCCAAGGGTTCTTCCACCGGTCTCTTCAGTAGGGTTTCATATATGTTAGCCAGCTGGTTATTGTACTCGTAATGAGCCTCTTCTCTGAACCGAGCGTACTCCTCGAATGGCATGAACTTCTCCGGGTTATCAGGCCGATATTCCTTGTCTCGTGTGGGATATTGCCACGTCTTCCTGTACAAGTAGAGCCTTTTAGCTTTTGCGTATGCTTCAAGTTCGGCATCTCGAAATTCATCGAAGAGGCCTGATGGACTTTTAGTCACAGAGTCCCGGATCTGCAATAGACTGATGAAAGGGCTTTTGACCTCCAAACCACCGAGACTCGTTGGGAAGAACAGGTATCCATCAGGTATATCTGTGACCCCAAAACGTTCTGCAATCTGTTTCTTCAGCCAATCCACGACGCTTGTCACGCCATCGTCAGACCCAGAAAAAAGTGTTTTTTGAATGTGTTCATGCGAGCTTAGCATCATATCAATATGTTCGCGCCCGAAGCAATTAGCTGGCTTGCCGAAGTTTGCGGTGAAGAAGACTGTCGCATAAGTCGAGTAAGCTTGAATCCAGGAGAAAATGCTTCGTTCCTTATCCTTGAGTTGTCGTCGAAGTTCTTCGATATGCTTGTCAACCATTTCACGGTCAATGGTAAATCTGCCAGTATGTGCATCAAGGTATATCATTCCCCACCGTATCTCGGCATCTGGCAGACATTTATCTAGCTTGCCTGCTTGTGTTTTATCGTCCTTGTTGACAATCCGCACAGCTGCGCTTCTGTTTTCGTTCAGCGAGGTCCCCATGACCTTGTTGAAGTTCTCAATCAATTTCCACGCTTTGACGCAGACTGTGTGATCAGCTGAAAAGTACCAGAAGTCATCGTGCATTCGCCACAGATTTTGACCTTCGCAATTCTGATTAATGGTGAAGTCAAGGCAGAATAGCACCACCTCCCCGAAGAAGTCGCTCAATGCGTGAGCGCCAGGAGTACCTCGTTTTCGTACACGCGGTTCCTCATCCTCTCCTAGAAACTTCAGAGGTGCTTGTAGGAAGGTGTTAAAGAATGTCAACCACTTCTCAGACACGCCGAAGAACGACAGAACTGTGCGAATGGTGGCATGAGGCAGTGACGGGTTCCATGCCTCAAACTGTGACCTGAAGCACGTAATGTCACCATTGATGCGAGTTTTGAGCAGAACTTCAGCTGACAAGAGGTGAAGAAGACGCTGCTTGGCATCCATAGGATTTCTTGGCTTGTACTGAGACAGATCCAGATCATCTCCAAAATGGCCGAAACCCATGTCTTCCTCTACCATCTCGCATTGTTCGTCCGCTAAAATTTCCTTCTTTACAGATTTTCTCGCCGTTTGTTTGGCTTGTACTGCACCCATATATGCTTGTACCGTCTGCAGAGCTTTCTGGCCGACTTTCCTCTTTTTGGAAGCAACAGCCATATCTTCGAAGTCAGCTTCTTCATCCCCTTCATCAATGCTAAATTCTTGGTCGACGTCATCGAGAAGCTGCGAAAGGAAAAAGCCTTGCTCATAACAAGCAGATCGAATTTTTTGAACTGTTGGGCCGTGCGAAAGTCCCGGCAAATACCACTGCCTTCGTTGTCGGTCAAGAGGAGTCAACTTCTGATGTCCAGTCTTCCAAACATCTGATTGTCGTAAGAAGCTCTTGAGAGCCTTCTTGATCTCAACCGACCATAGAACACCAATGTACTGGAGAAAGATGGCTTGTAAGAGGTCTTCATGCATGTATATGTTGTACTGGCCGTTGAGCTGACGACGTAGCTCCACAGCAACTTCTGAATCCCATGACCAATTCTGCAGTGCTGCCATCCTCATATTGAGAACATCAGCCACTTCTATAAGGATGGTTGGATTTGATTCAAAATCTTGAAGGACTTGTCGTTTCTCATCCGTTAGCAGATCTGACATAAGAAGGCCTTTAATGATCCATCGAAGACTGCGCTCATTGAATTGGTTTCTTCCCGCCGACAAAGTCTCAATATTGGCAACCTTCTGTCGCAAGCTCTTCAGCTCTTTTTGAGATTCCTTGGTGTTGAACAGCTCCTTCAGGTAATTGATGATTGCCTGTTCATCAATATGAGCTTCCTCGAACACGCCTTCCTCCCATGTCTTTCGCGCTTCTAGCTTCGCTTTAGTTGAAAGCTTTTCAAAATCTTCGAGGGTATCCATAGCGTCTGGATCAGCGTCTCGAGGCTCAGGTTTTGGGTGCGACGAGTTCAACCACTCGACTGTCAGCTTGCCGTAAAGGTCAGCATACTGATACTTGAGTGATTGTACATCCAAGTGATGCAGCAACGTGTCCTGCCACTGCTGTATGATTGTTGTAGAAAGTGAAGGATCAAACCGGGCTTGATCGACGAATCGGTCGAGATTTTGAAGCTCTATCTCGAGGCTACCGTTCAGAAAGCGATTATGGCTTCTAATGACTTTGCCATCTTTGATGGTAAGGGAGAAACACTTTTTGACACCATCGGCCAGAGCGGTCAGCATGCTCAAGCCATCTTGTTCGCCTTTGGCTGCTGCAATGGCATCTGCTTTCTCCTTTTCAAAAGATGCCCGTTTCTTCGTAAGTTCTTCGAGCTTGGTTATGGTGATCGCTTGGAGAGTTTGCGAGAAGACGCTACCTGAAGAGGAAGCCATACCGAGCTCAGAGACGCTTGTTGGAGGGTTGAGAGGAAGAGAGTGACGGGAGCGAGGAAGAGAGTGACGGGAGCGAGGAAGAGAGTGACGGGAGCGAGGAAAATAGTGACTGGAGCGAAGAAGAGGGCTGAGCTATATACCTCTGGCATCAGCCAGGCAGACGATTGAAAGGGTGATTCTCGATGGGGCAATATCGGTAATTCTGGTGGGTGAATGCTTGATTGGGCAAGAACAAACCGGGCAAGTACTGACTTGCCGTCGAGCTGTGAGTCAGTACAAATCCTAGCATTGTGATGCTCTCGATCGCGGCTATTGGTTGTGATACTGCTGCCTGTCCATCCTATTTTTCGGATTGGACAAAGCTGTCTAGCTGGGGTGGAAGAGAACTGTCACGTGCTGTAACACTCCCCCGGCTTCACTTTTAGTACCTTCGCGTGCAAGATACAAACTGGGACTTGGATCCTTGAAATGTACAGTTATGCGATGCCTGTTCTAGGTGCCCACTTCTGTTCTTAGCATGACCTCGATAACGCATTAAAAGATGGCGAAAATCTGACTAAAGCAGATTGACAGCAGTGATTCAAACTCTGACCGAAAAGATTTGGAGCCTAAAGACCTGTTCAACAAAAAATCCTTATGTAATCTCGATAAATGACCAACCTCTTAAGCCCGTATCTCGTCAAGTTGTTGCTTTTATGACTTTGCATGTAAATAAACGCACATAACTCACTCGTAGTTCATGAATATCAACGGTCATCAAGACAAGCATGGGTCGTAAACCTGTAATTCCGTCTCTCGGCAGAAGTCCCATCATTCGTCGAGACTGATGACTGTAGCAGTACCATCTGTGGCATTCCTCGAAGCTTTGCCAACTGTACTGATGCCGACTTCAGTTCCAATGTCTTCGAATTCAGAACCAGCTATACTTCCACCCAGAGAGCTTCCAACTCCCGGAATGATACCCATTGCCCCGCCTCTGAAGCCTCCATCCAATACATCGGGAGCATCGGGAATTTCCACACCATCATTAAAGACTCCACCACTGCCATCATCAAGACCGCCCGCCCACAAAGGAAGGTATTTCCATTCGTTTTCATCAAGGCATAACAGCGTATTCACCTCATTCATCGGAATCTCGAAGTCAAATGTGCCATCTACCTCATAACCTGGAGTGAGGAGAAGTGGAATGACTCGGCGAATACACTGGTTCAGCCCGTTCAGGCTGTGAATTGCGTATATGAGGTCATTGTCAGGATCAGACAAATTGCTATACGTTCCGATCTCATGTGGTATATTGCCTTGTGATGTTTGAGCAGCACTTGGTGAGGACACGGCTTGCGCTCGTCGGAGTTCATCTTGAAACACTTCTTGCAGGACTCTCTTACCTCGATAGCTTTTGTTAGGGCTGTTAATGGCCGTGGTCGCGTTGGTTCCATCGACCTCACTGGTGAGAGTTCGAAAGGCTTGAGCTGTTGCATTGTGGGTAGACACGGGTAGAACTAATTCGGGCAGATCTAGGCCATTTGGTGGCAATGGTATTTCTTGTACTTCCTGAGCGAAGCCTTCAGTGAAAATGCTTGAATGTTTGCGTGTGCGGAGTGGCAGATCGATTTCAGCATCGGATCCGGTGTCTCTGAGCCTGACGGCTGGCTTTTTCGCTAAGAGAGTGTCTGTGTATTTTCTCGAAGAGTGTGATTCCGGGTACAAGCCCGGGAAGCGAGCGCAGTTGAGCTGATAGACTAAATCAACAATGGCTTTGCTCGATACATAGTCCAACTTGAAGTCCAAATCGAGCAAGCCTAGCCCTTTGAGGTGCTGTACCACTTGTGCTAACCGGTCAGCCTCAACACTGTGCTCAGTAGTAAAGTCGATGTTTTTCAAATGTGCCCAATAGTCCTGCGTAAGTATACGAAGCTCTGTTCGCAGTTCGTTATACACCTTGGCGGATGCAATTGACGTGAATACTCGTTCATCGTCCTTGTCACGGGCCGTAGCGGATATCCAATCAGTAATTGATGCGCAAATTCGGCCTTGGACGTAGCTGAGCAAGTCCCTTTTTAATTTTTCACGTAGTCGCTGTGCATCATGATCGTCAAGGCGCATTTCAATCAGCTGCTTGATATCTGGAGACATTCCCATCCAGGCACCTTCAATGATCTGTGTGAATGAACTCTTGACTCGTTGGTGCAGTGAAATAGCTGCATGATCGATTCGATTGATTTCGTCGTCATCCAAGCATTGAAACAAGGAAGCATCAACGATATTGTTGTTCCGTGATAAAAACATCGTTCGAGCTGCGGAATTAGCATTTAATATTGCCTTTTTGCCAACAAGCACCGCGAAACTGCATCTCATAAGCCAGATCGACTGAATAGCCGTGGCGATGCGATAAGTGATGCTCGGATTGATCTGAATGAAAGAGTTGTTACGTCCCTGTAGCAACCATCCTTCCACCCAGTGGTTGATCGTATTACTTTGGGCGCAATCGAAGTATTTTGCCAACATGCAGAAGCTCCACATTTTAGCGGCCGAGTTGAGCTTCGGGTTCTTGCCAGCAATTGCGTATAGAAGGCGAGCAACAGTTGTGTGATGTCGTAAAGACGAATACTCTTCCTCCTCTGGCAAGTCATAAGGTGAAGTTTGCTTTTGTGTCGGTTCAGCCACGGCATTCGTTTGATCGTTGTCTTCTTCGTCAGCAACATTTTCCTCGCCTTGGGTTGCTTCCTTGATCAGTTTGGCATAATCTAGCTGCTGCTCAGCAATAAAGCTTTCTAACGCAGCCTTAATAGGTAAATCAAGCGTGTCTCGCCCGCAGACTTGATCAGGGTCAACGCAATAGTCCTTGGCTATCTGATGCCATTTGAGGGCACCCCTAGGTACGGTCAATTCGGTGACTTGAATCAGAGCCTCGTCGTCGTTTAGAACTGGACTGAGGTCAACATAATATTTAAGTCGTTCAGGTCGCTCGACGAGCTTATGTAGCCCAAGTTTTTTCAGCTTGCGCTCGGTCCTGGCTGACATGGGACCCAGAAACTTTTCGAACATTAAGGAATTGATGCGTCTGAGGGTGTCACTCTTCATCAGATAGGGCCGCTCGAAGAGGAGCTGGATATACTCGTAAGAGTGTGAGTCCTGACCAGGCTGCTGTGGTGGAATGCCAAGGTACACAAGCGTGTCGGCATTTTCCTCGACGATCGGTGAGAATTCGTTGCTCAGTCGCATGAAGGTCTCACTGACTGTCTCGCCAGTGTACGTGCCAACGTCAGAAGCAGGCTGGGCATGAGCTCTTAGAACGGGTTGGCGTGCGGAAGGATGACTTCGAGCTGTAACTCCTAGAGCAGAGTTCCTTAGCGACTCCCAAGTGTCGCCGTTTCGGATGCCTTGGGTGCTCCAAGCATCATCCTGTGGGTCATCTGTGGGCGAAGCAGAATACGAAAAAGCGTGACCAGTCTGACCAGCCATTTTGGAGATTCCAACCACAGTGGTTCGCGAAGCAGAGTCGAATGACTGACTGGCCGATTGAATGGAGATGTAGAAGGTGAGTTGGCAGTACGAAGTGAAGTAACAGATGACAAGTTAATGGTCTAAAGACTAGTACTCAACGAGTTTAGCCTCGTGAAACAGGTATGAGATTGTCATTCGAAACAGGGACTAAATCCTCCAGTGTATGACCCAAGAAGCAGAAGAGAATGTGACAAAGCTGAAGTGGTTGTTGATTCTGAGCGTGTGAGGCTGAGTCAAGAACCGTCCACTTGAGGTCGTTCATGATTGATGCCTGGCGATAGAGTTGATCTAGTCTTCCCATTGCCAACCAATGAGAAGACGGGTTGTCCTCATCCACATAAACTTCGACACCCGCATTCTCCGGGCCCTAAGGTACAGTATAACGAGAAGCCGCATTCGCATCCATTCTGCTTCTCGTGCTTGAACTGCTCCAACATAAATGGTGAAGTTTTGGCAATTCAGTGACTTGGTTTTGGGTCTTCTTTTGACCTACTCGTGAAAGAGTGCGGAGCGGCATTATGCAGTGCTCTGACCATATTCGTAGAGACACAGAGAATATCAGCATTATACTCACGAGTACGACTCATTCCCTCAGCATGGCTCACTGTGTTCACAACCACGTCCAATGTGCCGAGCGCTGTAGCCATGAAACATACCTTATCTCTGCCGGTACTTGATGCTGCTGTGAATTGATGTGGAAGCAGTCCGACATTGAAGAGATATCCACACACTGCCAATACCTGGAGATGATGTACAGTACCACGAAGTCACGAAGTCACAAAGTCACAAAGTCACTTATCAAGGCGTTATCGATAGCTAGTAATCTACAGCCATGGCGTCATCATCATCGTGGCATGAATGCTCCATAGAAAGACGCGGGCAAACGGCTGATTAGTCATATACGTCACTTACTTACAACAACTTGAATGACAATCTCACATACATCACAGATAGTGTTGCGGTGAAGAAATTATTGAAGGATTTCACAACCGAGGCAGTCGAGACGGCTTGGTGAGCATGTTGTAGAGTGATGATATGCAGGGCAAATTGACAGAAACCACGGCAAGGTTTCATAGGTGCAGCATAGGCACAGCCATTCCGGAAGTGATCGCAGGTGCTCGAAGGTTCCACTCCGGAACATAGCGCCAGTGCATACTGTAAGGTTCTCAGCCACCGCCGCGTTTGCCTGTGGTTGCACTTGCGTGACTCTGACTACTTATACCGCCTCTTACCTATCTTCTCTTCTTACCCATCTTTCTTCCCACACCACACTATTCCCAACCACAATCAGTCAATCTAGCAATTCTCTACTACTCCCATCCATTCTCAGATTACTAGATCAATCCTACAATCATGCAGATCTTCGTTAAGACCCTTACCGGCAAGACCATCACTCTTGAGGTCGAGTCCAGTGACACTATCGACAACGTCAAGTCCAAGATTCAAGACAAGGAGGGCATCCCTCCCGACCAGCAACGTCTCATCTTTGCCGGTAAACAGCTCGAAGATGGCCGCACCTTGAGTGACTACAACATCCAGAAAGAATCCACCCTTCATTTGGTCCTCAGACTGCGTGGTGGTATGCAGATCTTCGTCAAGACCCTCACCGGTAAAACCATTACTCTCGAGGTTGAGTCCTCTGACACCATTGACAACGTCAAGAGCAAGATTCAGGACAAAGAAGGTATCCCGCCAGACCAGCAGCGTCTAATCTTCGCTGGCAAGCAACTTGAGGATGGCCGAACACTGTCCGACTATAATATTCAAAAAGAGTCAACCCTACACCTTGTCCTTCGTCTCCGTGGTGGTATGCAGATCTTCGTCAAAACTCTTACCGGAAAGACCATCACCTTGGAAGTTGAATCCTCGGACACTATTGACAATGTGAAGAGCAAGATCCAAGACAAGGAAGGCATTCCCCCGGATCAGCAGCGATTGATCTTTGCAGGAAAGCAACTCGAAGATGGTCGAACTCTTTCAGATTACAACATTCAGAAGGAATCTACATTGCACCTTGTGCTCAGGCTACGTGGTGGAATGCAAATCTTCGTCAAGACATTGACTGGCAAGACAATCACATTAGAGGTTGAGTCCTCAGACACAATCGACAATGTCAAGTCGAAAATTCAAGACAAGGAGGGTATCCCACCTGATCAGCAGCGACTGATTTTTGCTGGTAAGCAATTGGAAGATGGACGAACTCTCTCAGACTACAACATCCAGAAGGAGAGCACACTTCACTTGGTTCTTCGACTCCGAGGCGGTCAGTAGACAACTTCTTTATGCATGATGAAATGACTAGGATGGCGTATGGGACTGCTTTATGAGCCACGAACGTGTGTTCATTCAACCTTTGACTGGACATAGATAGCTATTATCTGAATTGTGATGCTTAGAAGCACACAAAATATCGTCAATGAATGATTTTGTGTCCTTCACTCAATTACTTCCCTGAATATCTTGATCGTTGCTTTCACGTCCTATTACTCAGAGTTTTTGCCACTTAATAAATTTGGCTTTGCAGTTTCGAATTCTCTCACTGTTGCCTTAACAAAGAACATTCTCACTTGTTAGTAGTATCCGTTCTTGCCACCAGACGCTTCTGGAATGACAACGCTGTGTTTGTTGCTACATGCATTTCATGTATCACAACGATGGTCATAGACAACAGTTCGCGCGACTCTCTCTTCGGTACTAATGATGCTCGAATATTTTCCCATCTCCCTATTTTGTGGTTCCATTTTCTCACCAGCATGAGTATCTGACAGCTCTCAAGATACCCTGGAAGCATGCTGCACTATTTCTATCATATTGCCATTGAACTTTTCGACAAAGATTCGTCGTTGCCGGTTGACTTGTCGCAGGCATCTCAAGCACTGAAACCTTTTACCTCAACATATTTTCGTTCCACCAAAGATCATAAGTGCCATACAGGCAAACCCCGTCCTTCTGAGAGCATCGCGAGTCAAGTCGTCCCTTCCGGTATCAATGACAAAAGATTGGATGACATTTATGTGGAATCTACGGATATGGAGGACATCACGATTGGTATAGGCACAAGCATAGCGAGCGCTCAGACGAGGGCGTCCTTTACTGAAGTGGATGGAGGAGGTAAGACAGAACATGGCATTGTTCATTTATATCGAAACGCAGAGGAAACACCAGGATTGTACTACCAGAACCAGAAAATATCACCTTCAGAGTTAGTATGGAATGGAAGTGCTTCTGCCAAATTGCAGCCCTCGTCGAATAGGTCGATGCAACCTCCAAAAGACGATGAATGCACCATGCTCTCTATACTTGCTGTTCCTTCGTACCTAACACCGAAAGACTTCCTGGCATTCGTTGGCCAAGACACGAGGAACGCAGTAAGCCACTTCCGCATGATCAGAACAAGCAGACTAAACCGATACATGGTCCTGATGAAATTCAAAGACGGGAGGTTCGCTCGACAATGGCAGCAAGATTGGAACGGAAAGGTTTTCAATAGCATGGAGCCAGAAACATGCCACGTCGTCTTTGTCAAATCCGTCGAGGTCATGCGCAACCAAGATCTTCGATCGACGAGAGAGATGACTACAAGTTTAGGAGCGAAAAGTCCAAGTAGCAATGGAATTGACAACCCGTTACCTTTGCTTTCTTCAATAGGGACATCCAACAAACCTCTCGCACCACCTACACCCTCTTTGGTCGAGCTGCCTACGTGCCCTGTCTGTCTGGAGCGAATGGATGAATCTACTGGCCTACTGACTATACTCTGCCAGCATGTCTTCCATTGCAGCTGCTTGGAGAAATGGTCTGGTGGTGGCTGCCCTGTTTGCCGTTATTCTCACGATGACTTTTCCACTAGCGCAGCACTTTCGCGGACTGGTAAACCAAAGAAAACTCTGAATTCTCAAGGAGAATATGACGTCGACGACGATGAGGTGGAATGTTCTGATTGCCGAATTACACAGAGCTTGTGGCAATGTCTAATCTGTGGCTATGTTGGCTGCGGCAGATATGCTGGAAAGCATGCCTATAAGCATTATGAGCAGACTGGCCATACTTTTGCGCTCGATTTAGAAAGTCAACGTGTCTGGGACTACGACCACGACTGTTACGTCCATCGCATAATTGCAAATGGATCCTTCAACCACAGCGAGAAATTAGTTGAGATTCCTGGCCGAAGAAGAGACGGACAACCTACAGCTCTCGAAGACGTAGATCGAGATCTTGACATTGCAAAACGTGAGAACCTGGCGTTCGAGTATACACAACTGCTAACATCGCAGCTCGAAAGTCAGCGGGTCTATTTCGAGGAGGTTCTAGCTCGAGCCGCAGACAAAGCAGCAGATGCTTCGAAACGAGCCGAGCAAGCTGCTGAACAAGTCGCTAGAGCTCAAGAACGCCTCGAAGCGACGTTGAGGTCAAGCACTGAGCTTCAGGAGAGGTTCAGAGATCTTGAGAAAGAAGCATCACGTGTTCAACTACGCACTAAACAACTCCAGGACTCTACCAAAGGCCTCAAGGACAAGAATGGGGAATTAGAAACTCTGTCAGAGCTACAGTCTAGAAAGATTGGAGCTCTAGAAGCAGAACTAAAGACCGCAAATGGACGATGCTCGAAGGAGCGAGATGATCGACTAAAAACACTCGAAGAGGAATGTGCTACGAAAAACTTCTTCATCGAAGCTCTACAGGAAGAACGTCGAGACCTACGAGTTCGACTCGATGCCGAACAGCAAATTCTCAATCTCGTTAAGACCGGTCAACTCACCTCGGAGGACCTTGAAGGTGCAACCATCGAAGTAGGTCCGAGCGCTTCTACTTCATCAGCCAAGAGTGGTAAACCAGCTTCTAGAGGCAGCAAGCCAGTCACGTCGCTATCTTCAGCGCCGAAAGCCAAGCAATCGTATCCGCAGCAACACCGACCTGAGCCCACAGACGAACAAGTCGAAGAACAAATCAAAGTCGCTGCCCTGGAGACAGAAAAGGCAGAAGAGAAGAAAGAGATCCAAAGTAGATTGGTAAAGCTCCTAGGTAGGGGTTATAAGGTCAACCACGAAATGACACTGGAACAGATAACACAAGCGTTACTGGAGAAAAATGTCATTGAGCATAAGGAGGAAGTGGGCTTGTATGAAGGGTCTGATGTTGAAGGTTCTGAAGATAGTGAAGGTCGAGCTGAAGCGGATGCGAAGAGGAAGGCGAAAAGGAAGAAGCGGAATAAGAAAAAGAAATGAAGGGGGCTTTCCTTCTGCATTGTAAGCGGTATCTGCTCTGGCAGGCTTTGGGATTGGGCTGGGACCTGGGCTTCGAGTAACTCATGGCAGGTATGTAGATGGCTACGCAGCACCAGGCATATACACTAGCTTCCGCCTCATAACAATTGCAACACTCTCAAGCACAGCGGATCGACTGAGTACGCATCGATTTGCATATCTCCAACATTATTAATCGTTTAGTATACATCTATCTATCTTCTTGTACAACCCTGTTTCAAAGTTCATGCAATAGAAACAATTTACTAGCAGGTCGAAAAGGGCATAAACCGCTCTACACCCCAACCCGCCAACACCTCTTCTGCTGATACTGTTACAGCTACTGCAACCTCTGCACCCCAAAGAAATAATTCCCATACTCCTCACTCCCCTTCACAAACCGCCACCCCAAAAGCGGCACATACACACACCCTTCAACCCTTATATCCCCATACACATCCCCGACCGCCAGTCTCTGCGCTCCCTCTACAACTTTGATCCCACTCGCGTCATCCCCGTCTTCATTTCCGCGAGATCGTTCGAAATGCGCCGTATTCTCCTTCGCAAAGAACTGCTTCAATTCAGCCGGATTGATGTATTTGTTCCAGTCGTGCGTGCCGGCGGGAACGACACCGATGGGCCAAGGTGCTTCGGCGACGATTTTGGTGGTCAGGTATGAGATTGGGTGGCGCGATATGGTGCTGCCTATTAGCCAGCCGTGGGGTTTGAGGTGGGTTAGGCAGGTTCGCAGGAAGGTGGAGGGGTGGTCGATGTGTTCTAGGACTTCGAAGAGGGTTATGAAATCGTATTTCGGCGGTGGTGGGTAGGGTTGTGGGTGTGGGTGTGAGTGTGACTCAGGGTTGGTGAGGTGCGAGGAGAGGTCTTCGATGGCGCAGTTTATGTAGGTTAGACGGTTTGGTTGGGAGAGGAGAGGGTCCGAGCGCTTGTGTTGGTTTGCGACGGCGATGACTTCGGGGGTTGGATCGATTGCGGTTACGGATTTTGTGGTTGGGAGGCGGGCGGCGGAGGAGGCGAAGATGCCGCCGCCGCAGCCTATGTCGAGGAATGTGTGTTTTTCTTGAGGTTCTGGTTGGCTTGTTGTGGGACTAGGAGCGCTGGTGGCGAGACATGATCTTATGAAGTCGTGGCGGAGGGGATTCATGAGGTGGAGGAGTCGTGAGGGACCGTGGGGATCCCACCATGACGAGGCGAGTTGGGTGAAGTGTGACACTTCGGAGGCGCTGACGGAGCTGCCTTGTGTTGATTGTGAGGATGTTGAGTGGTAGCGGGGGAAGCTTGGGCTAGCTGCTGCTATCGAATTCGTGGTATAGGGCAGGGGTAGACATGTTGGCTTTGATGGACGGGCTGCGGCTCGAAGCGTTGAGGGCAGCACTGCTCGAGACATGCGACCACACCGGTGTCTGCAGAATTCGAGGTTTGAGGACGCTTAGGACATGTTCATGCGGCTCGGAGAACTCTACGCTGGACAGGAAGACTTGTCCGTGGATGGAGAGTAATGCTGCTGTGTCTTCAATACTGCGAGAATAACACTTTTTAGAGAAAACGGTCTATCTACAACTGAGATGCGGAGAAGTTCCGGTTACTGCACAATGCCAAGGGCGGGAAAGATCCACCTTGGCCTGTTCACTCTTGAACATCAATTTCGAGTAGCCGTCCTTTCTTTCATCTAAATGTAGGTTCATCAAGCTGTAAATCTTGATAGAGGGAAATTACTAGTGCATCAAAGTCGATGCATGAAGTGAGCTTTCTCCTTTCAACAAACAACATGTTCTTACCGAACGTGTATTTTACTTCCATCTGACAGCGCTCTGATACACGTCTACCAAACTTACCCCCAAATTGCATCTCAAACATACGTTCGTTTCCTATGAAACCACGATGCTAAACAGGTTCCCGATTGATTCAGATGGAGGTAAGAGGGGATGCGTGCTGCCAAGAAATAAGGTGCTCTGCAGCGAAGACTTACAAGGTAGGACGGTATTTGATCCGGTGAGTTCGTGGACAGCCTTGCTGTAAAATGCTTGATACCGAGCATATCACAAAGATGAAGCACACTCCAACATTGAGTGTATTCTCATTTTCTCCTGCACCTTGTTGCTTGTCTGAACTCGGTGCAATGCCTACGGAATGGAGTTATAGGGAGGTATTTGGCTTTGGAAATGGAATTCGACAAACTATAACTGAACTCAAATATTTCACTGAACGTCTATATTATGAAGGACAATTTCCCTTCTCTCTCTGTGATATTCAGCACCCCTTTTCGCATTTTGACGCTTGGTTATTGCATCTCATCGTCTTTACTGGTTCTGAACGGTTGATGACCTCCTCCACAAGAGCGAGAATGGTACGCTCATTGATTCTTCTACTTGGAGTCGCGGCCGCGGCGAACGTCGTTGTACGTGATGATGTGTATGTGACTCAAACACTTACTAGGACTCATTTTACATGTCCTTGCGATGGCAGTGAATCTGTTTTCTACAACGCATTGCCAACATTTTCGAATCCATCTACCAGCGCAAGTGACCCTTCCGACGAATCGGTCTCCAATAATGCATGGCAAACGTTTTCGAATCCTTCTACCAGCACAAATGGCTTTTCCGTTTACAGTGGAGCAACTTGGTTAGGTTGGTCGAACTCTTCAGCGATATGCACTACTTCAGCCACTCCTTCGAGCAGTGCAAGTACAACAGTATCCACGACATCATCTATCATCACCATGTCGCCCATTACCACATCAATTGTTACCACATCATCACCCGTTAGCACGACCTCTTCCTTGACCACGTCATCTGGCACGACCTCTTCTTCGACTTCAGGGTCTGACACGACCACTACCACATTCGATACTACTACTTCCTCGACTGTTACCACTACCACTACAAGTACACCTACCTGCACTCCAGGTCTTTACACAGCTTCGGACGGTACTGCATATACAATTCAGTGCAACTTCCAGTACAGTATAAGCAGCAATCTTCTCGCTCAATATCCAGTTGACTCCTTGGCTGTCTGCCTCAATCAATACTGTGAAAGCAATGCCGCTTGTATAGCCGTGGACTTCTCCAGATCTGCCGGGACTTGCTACCTATTGTCAGACATCCTCCAAGGCGGCCAGTACTTTGACGAAGTCGATGCTGCTATTCGAAGTTCCACTACTTCCTCTACTACTTCCACAACCACGGCGCCCGGCACTACTTCCACCATCACAACGTCCGAAGTCAAAACAACGACATCTGATAGTACCACTTCCATCAGCACTACGTCTGATACTTCTACAACATCGGACACCACTACTACCACGTCCGAAAGTACCACTTCTACCACCACGCCTAACACTACTACCAGTACTTCTGATACAAGTAGCACAACTACAGACAGTATTATTACTACTACTACAACGGACACTACTACAACTACAACCGATGTTACTACCACGTCTGATACTACCACCACTACAACGGACACTACCACTACCACTACCACTACTACCACGTCTGACACTACTACCACAACAATTGCCACTACATCTACTGCTCCTCTAAGTAAGTGGTCTATTTCCGTGCTTAATCTTCATCTGTTTATCTATCCTTGTTGTATAATTCGTGTTTAACGATTGCATTATTACTTTTTTCTATGTTATCCTAAAACCAGCACTAACGAGTACTGTGCAGGTCTAGTTACATGCGACCCCACTGTTGCCCAGTTTGGCGCTCAAAACCTGGGAGGATGTACGGGCGGTTGTTATTGTAACTACGATGCAGACCAAGTAAACGCCTACTGTGATGATGGTGTAAACGACGACGACGGGACAAGTTGCACATCGGATGCAGACTGTCTAGCTGGTGAATTCTGTGATGTCGGAAATCAGGGTTACACTGATGGTGTCTGTGCATCACAAAATGGCTGTGGCTCAAACTACAATCCCATAATTAACACTACCACAACTGGCACCACCACGTCCACCACGTCCACCACTACCACCACGACCGATACTACCACCACATCTGATAGCACTACTACGACGGATACTACTACCACTACTCCCGCTACTACTACTACTACTACTACTACTACTACTACTACTACTACTACTACTACTACTACTACCACCACCACCACATCTGATAGCACTACTACGACGGATACTACTACCACTACTCCCGCTGCTACTACCACTAGCACGTCTGATATCACCACCACCACTGACACTACCACCACCACCACTGACACTACCACCACCACCACTGACACTACCACCACCACCA
>Ga0115846_100002_pt1 | contig 99742 bp, 128 predicted proteins | sample InSIn5gowninarea_2_FD_83860 | JGI IMG/M metagenome (GOLD analysis project Ga0115846, IMG submission 83860) | reverse complement strand
GATTCAAAAGCTGTGCGATCCAGTATGGACACAAAGCGCGATGGCTCCATTTGATGAGAGTTCCGGCACTACCTGCGTAGGAGCGGGCATAGTCGGCCTCCCAGCTAGATAAGATAGCTTCTTGCTGTTCAAGTGACATCGAAGCTAGCTCGTCGAGCGTCCAGCTATCTGTGACTCTGACCATCCATTCCATCCTCCTCTTGACGGTCTCAGCTTCGCTTCCTGGTGCCTTCTTACGTAGCTGCTTTCTGAGCTCTCCGATGTTTTCAATAGCTTCCCCAACGTTGTCTGGCAAGCCGGCTTCGATTTGTCTCCTGATCCTGTTTGCAAGTCGAGGACCTTTACCATTTGTGGAAATCATAACCTGCAACGGACCTCGTCGAATTACGCTGCCAAAATAGAAGTCGCAGAGCGGAGGAACGTCTGCTACGTTGATGTTCATGTTGTGCTTCTTCGCAAGGGAGTATATATGCTTGCTCAGAGCAGGATCGTCCAAGGCAGTGAGCACCATATCCCAGTGCTAGTGGCAGACATGGTTATTAATGTCTGACATCGTCAATGAAGAATATCATTTGATAATACTCACCTCATTTTCAATGTCTGAATCTTCAAACTCCCGATTTCGCCATTCCAGACCCCATTTTGTACCTTCTTCCTGTACGCGGTACCTGACTTCATCACCCATGCCTTCATCGGGGCAAACGAGAGTGACTTTCGCATCAGCAGGTAAAACAGAACGAAGTCTGTCCGCTGCTACGTTGCCTCCTCCTACTATCAGGACTTTACGGTTCTTCAGTTGCCACGCCAAAAGTAGCGATCCGCCGGTCTGGACTGTTTCGTTTTAGACAGAACCCAGAGTAGATGAACCAATCAGGACAGACGTGGCCAGGGGAAAGATGGCAGGTGAAAGAGCATGAAGACCAAGCATCCCAGCATTATGGACATCATTTGACAGCGTAATGATTGGTGGAAGTGGATATCGGTCCAAGGAGGGTGATCGAGGATATTGGAAGCACGGTCAGACTTCGAACCAAGTCGCTAACGCTCTAGCCATATCAGCGACTCACTAGCAGGCCAGCTTGTACTCTTGGCTATGCTACTGTCTCCGGTGTATAGCGAGGTTGAAGTTGAAGCTTGCATGTCTGCTGTATTGTATACGCGGTTGATCTGAAAGGAAGAGCTGTCAATGGGAACAGGCGCCGAGCAAACTTAGTGGATATCAATGATGAGGCAAAGTTTCCACCACCAAATGAGCGAATTATGATAAGAATGTATTGTGTACATTGTAAATGGGTCGTAACATTGGTATCAGCTTGACGACATGCTCTATCTTGGGCTGTTCAACAAGCCGAGTCTACAATCTAACAGCATACATCGCTTTGCGTGAGGGTATTATGCGCAGCAGGCCAAGTCTAGGTGCTCCGCTGCAGCTCGGTTGAAGGGTGAGGGCATTGCCAACTTCCTTCCTTGCACTGAATCGATTGTTTCGTCCTGCTCAGCCATATATCCGAACACCACCATCTGCACCAGAACTCGCGATAAAAGGTAAGGTAGGATGATACTTGACATCAAGCACACCTTCGTCGCCCTTCGTCCGATGGGAATTAGAGATCTCCTGGACGCAGGATCGCGTTTGCAGTAGATCCCAAAAGCGGACTGTACAATCATGTGAAGCTGAAGCTATCGTCAAGCCAGAAGGATCAATGTCCAGAGAGGTGACGGAATCCGTGTGCCCAACAAGCGAGTATGTACATTGACCTGTACAAGAGAAAGCATCAGTATTCTCGCACAAGTATATTCGTTTCCCTAACGATGACTCACCACTCTTGAGGTCGAACAGTCGAATATAGTTGTCGTCGTTGGCAGTAATGAGCATAGGTAGCGTAGGGTGCGAAACAATCCTGTTGATCTGCGCAGGAGACCCATTTGCCGACTCGCTGGCTTGTAGGCAAATGACCAATTTACCAGTTTCGGTATCGAAAATGCGAATTCTACCGTCTTGATAAGCTACGGCCAGCTTGGTCATATCCGTCTGACAGAGAGCGAGGCTAGTAGGAGTAGGCTTTGAAGCAGTGTCGTCTGAGCCATCTAGGCCGGCAGCTGTCCACGACAGTCGAAGAGCACCTCCTGAAGCTACAGTACGCCCATCTTCTTGACTTGGCGAAACATCCCAGATCTTCACAGTTCCATCTGCACTTGCCGACGCTAGGATCTCCTTGCCCACATCCGCTGCTGATGAACCGGATTGATCATTGGTTCCAATGTAGGCTCCGGAAGTTGCTAAGAGGCATACATCCCAAACTCCATCGGTATGTCCTTCTAATCGAGCTATGTTCAGGCTTGAATCGAAGGGTGCATAAGTGTCCCTTTCTTTCGGAGGTATTTGCCATACTTGGATGGTCGAATCAAGAGAAGAAGAATAGATACGACTTGAGGTTGCAGTGGAGGAAAGACATAGAGAGGTGACAGGCGCAGTATGTCCGCGATATGTGAGAGATGGCTCCGAGTCCGGAAGGTGCTGAGACCGGTTACTGTAGACCTTATCAGTGACGATACTATCACAGCGTTATTAACCAGTGTGGCTTGCTTACGTTGGTGCCACGCTGTGTAAAGGCAGTCGCCAGAGCTTGACGGTGCAATCATCACCACCAGTGGCGAGTGTGACATCTTCAGACCGTTCACTTCTATCGAAAGCTAGGCAGCGGGCTGCATCCAGGTGTCTGTAGGATTGCGTAAGCCAGATATAGTCAGTCAAATTTTCCTTCATGTGAAAGGGATAACAGCTTACGCTCGTAAAGTCCTTCTCGGCTTCCACACTTTATGGTCATCTAAATTATCAATCGTCGCTGTAGCATTGGAGGTCGTGCTTGCGACACTTTGAACTGTATCACTTCTAGCTCTACTAGCGAAGCCGTTTCCCGCCGACGATTGAATTGTACTCTCTTTTTCCTGGCTGCTCAACCTCAAATCTTTCATCGACAGCAGCATACCAGCACTCTTATCCAGATCTTGGTGCTGGTCTATCCCACTTTGGATGATATCGCCTCCACCGCTTGTAGGGATTTGCTGTCCTGCTTTCTGGAGTGCTTTCTTCCATTCTTCGCTTGATTCGGGTCGAAAGATAGCTGTCAATCGAGTAGCTGCATCTGTTGCCATCGTGACTGAATCTTCTACATCACTGTGACCTTCGCCCGCTGCTGCTGCTGCTGCTGCGGAGAAGACATCCGCTGCTGTTTGTGGAGATGCATATTCCTGTCGAGAGGCTATTGTGCCAGTGGAACTCGCTTGCGTGTCGGTGCCGCCGCCCAGTGACAAACCTACAGCTGCTGAATTAGAGAAGGGATTACTCCCAGCTAGATCTGCCTGTTGTACTCCAGCTGATGATGATGATGATTCAGGTGTTGCAGAAGTGAGATTGGCTTGGGAAAGTGTTCCTGCACTATCAGTTGGAGAAGCTGCAGTTTGTGGTAGTGGAATGACTGTATTGCCACCGACAGACTGGAGTTCGGGCACGTTTCCAGTATTAGGCAGTAATTGACCTGGTCCTACGGGTGGTTGTAGATGCGGTGGAAGCTGTTGTGGAGCTTCAATCATATGTTTGCGTGGTCGTGACAGACCTGCGGGCGTTTTATCGGGAAGAGGATTGAGTGAAGTAGCACTTGTAAGATATGTTATTTCTTGCAGACATCTAAGGGCGCGAACCGATAGAGCATGAGCTTTCACATATGAGGAGAATTTTACCGGGCAAAGCAAAGAAGGACTCACTGCTTCAAGTATTCACGGCTCTTGGCTCGCCCTCGAGGATCCCGTCCAAGGGAAGGATTCCAAGACAGCGGACCAAGATTCATTGTATTCCCTGCTGCCGCTGCTGCACCGAGACCATTTGGCAATCCGACAAGAGAATTGGTAGAGGATACTCTTTGTACTCCTCCAAGTACCTGCTGCTGTGCTGCGCTTGTGGCTGATGTAGCTGAGGATGGCTGATTTGCATTCGAAACTATGACATCGGGGACTGTAGATGTCAAAGCGGCTCAGAAAAGAGTGAAGAAGTCAAGAGCAAGTCAATGGGACTACATACCTGTGGTTGGATTGACGCCATCATCAGAGCCGACTGTAGGCGCAGGGCTGGCGCGTCCTGACGCAACATTTGTCAATGTTTGTTCCTTCAGTAGACGTTTCTTCTCGCTAGCAATAGCAGAAGGTTTATCCTTATCCTTATCGTCACCTTCTTTCTTATTCTCATCTTTGGATGATTCTGAACCTTCTCTATTCTCGCGTTCTTTCTCCTTCTCATCTGTAGTGACAGAAGCAGCAGTAGCAGCAGTAGTTGTGGTGGTAGTACTAGCTCCCGCAGCCGTTGTTGATTTCGATTCTTTGTCTTTATTGCTGTCTAATGCAGCTTTTTGATTTGCGGATGTAAGATACTTGTTCCTTTCCGTTCGTAAAGCATACTCTAGCATCTTCACACGTCGCATGAGGTCAGTCTTTAGGTTCTCCGTTCCTCGACGTTCGCCTTCGAGGAGAGCAATGCGGGCCTGTGAAGATGGCACGGAGTACAGCAAGAATACGCAGATCATTCAGCTCGAAGTACTTGCCAGTTTAGCTATAAAAGAGTAAGAATATAGACACGCACTCGCATCTCTCCCCTCTCAATCTCCCATTCGTTGCGTTCGCGTTCATATCTCCTCCATTCAGTCTGCAAGAAGTGCAGCACCTGTGAGAGCGTCAAAGGTGAGGGTTGATTCTGCAAGCCGGGAGCTGAAGGATCATGAGGCTGTTGTTGTTGTTGCTGCTGTTGTCCTCCTTGCATCTGCATTTGCTGCTGCTGCTGTTGCTGCTGGCCTTGTCCCTGCTGCATCTGATGTTGTTGCTGTTGGAGGTTATTACCGCCCTGCTGGTAATGCTGCTGCTGTTGTTGCTGGTGGAGATTGGCCAATTGCTGTTGATGTTGCATACCGATAGAATGAAGCTCTCCTTGTTGCTGTTGATGATGTTGCTGATTACCTTGCATAGACAGCGAGGCTGGTGGTGTCCACGGTAGCATCTCGTTCCTCGCTCCTCCTTGAAGAGGGTAGGTCCTACACTGCACACGCTATGGATGCATGCAGCGGAGACCTATCTCGTACGGAGAATTGGATTACAGCAAATAGACTGCTGATTGGGTAATATTGAAGCGTCTGTGCTGAGCTTGGACTGCTCGAAGGTCCAAGGCTGCCTGAAGCTGGAAGGCCACTTGGTATAAGGCAGGACACACGGGGAAGCTCGAGAAGGGTATAGTTGCTGTTGAAGACTATTCGTGACCAGCCGAAGTAAGCTGTTCAGACCGCTGAAGACTCCTTTAGCGTTGATTAATCCGCCTTGTATCTTAACTGTGTTCGAAGCGATGATGTAGATGCAAGAACGGGCAGGCCAGCACACGACTATATACCGAGGTGGCCAATAATATAAGCAAAGCATCAGAAGCAGATAAGGATCATGCAAGACAGAACTAAGTAGCTTTCTGATGTTCTCCTCAATAATGATATATTACTGAGCTTCGGCTTCCCTATCACATTTATCAAGAAGCAAGTGTAACACACAACATGGAGATCACTCACGCGGATCTAAAAAGTAGAAATAGCAGAAATAGAAAGCAGGTATACAAATAGTATACTTCTTCTTCTCCTCCTTGCTCGTAATGCCAATGAGGATAGCGAAAAAGAAAGGTACGGGTGACAATGACAAGGTTTTCTTTGATGTTGAGTCACAACGACTGAGGACTGACTGAAATAGAGTTGATAGATAGATGGGTTACTTGAAAGATAGAGAGATCATTCCCGCGCCAGATACAGTCGGGCATCTCTTTCAATCTTTCAAGAAAAGGGTCTTGCTACGAATGTTTTGCTTTTTTGCTTGCAGAATTCCGTATGCAGTTGGGTACCGAGCGTGTGCGCGAACGAACGATGAGAAGAGCATGAACGATCGATCCTCCTCTGTTTTAGACGAGGTTTTGATACTCTAATTTAGTCTCTTCCAGTTGTAGGAGTATTACTACCATGACGTTCATGATTTCTATTATTATATCCTTCTTTCTCTTTAGGATTGATTCCATCTTTCCCATTGGCCGTAGTAGTAGTACCAGTAGTACTATTATTTGGAGCACCACCTCTTTCTCTCTCATTTGAATTAACACTTTGAGCACCATACTTTGTGACTGCACTTCTAGTGAGAATTTCAACTACAGGTCCTAATAAACGAGTGAATGCTTTTTCTCCTAATGTTGCTACGCGGAGTCGACCAGAGACTGCACGGACTGTAGCTGCTCGAGGCGCAGAATTGAGTAGGGCGAGTTCTGTGTGGATTTAAAAACAATGAGATAAGTTAAGTTAGCCAGTGGATGTTATTGGCTATAGGATCCGCGAGGGTAGTGTTAAAGGGAATAACGATGAAGGTGGAGCAGAGGAACGGAATAAACAGAGAGGAAAAGAAAAAAGGAAAAAAGAAAAAAGAGAAAGAGGGAGAGAGGGAGAGAGAAGGAGAAAGGAAGAGAAACCCACCTCCAAAGTAATCACCCTTAGTAAGAGTGCCGACTCTTTCTAAATTATTTCCATCTTTTCTTTTCAAAACTTCTGCTTTACCCGATTCAATAATATAAAAGTTTTTACCCAATTCACCTTCTCTAACAACATCTTCACCTTCTTCATATAATCTTTCTTCCAAAGCATCAGCAATTTTACTTCTTTCATGATTTTCCAAGCTAATTAAAATAGGAACTTCAGATAAAAATGATTCATACATTCTTCTTTTTTTACTTGTATGTTCCATCAAGATTGTTCTGAAAGTCATTCTATCCAACGCCCATAGGGTTGCGTTTTCGCTATTGCAGATTACGGTGGCTGCTCGAGGGGCATTGTACATCAATGCTAGTTCTCCGAATGAACCGCCTGATGAAATTGTTGCTACTAGCTTTGAGCCATCGGAACGTATCGTGCTTCCATCTTCTGTCTTCACGATGGATTGTAAATCATCTTTCATGCTTCCTTCAGGTTCAACAGATAGACTTCTCGCTCTTGAACCAGCATTCGCGTTCGCGTTCGCGGCAGAATTGGTGGCACTTGAGGAAGCGTTTGCTGCTGTCGATCCAACAGTAGGAGAAACTACCATACCAGAAGAAGTTTGAGGTTTAACCCAAATCTGGAATTCACCACTTTCAACTACATAAAAGAAATCTCCAACAGCGCCTTGAACGATCACTTCAGTTCCATTTGTAACATGTACTTCCTTCATAGCATTAACAACATCATTATGTTGTTCTTCATCTAAATTACGGAAAAGTAAATTCTTTTCTGTACTTGATTCTATTCTTGCTCTTTGAGAGGGTGTTTTAGGTATGACTACTTTCGGAAGTGGATGTGATGAAGAGGATAATGTACTAGGATCGATTGATTCGGCGGAAACTGATGTGCGTCGTCCTAGATTGTAGCCTTGTGGAATGCCATTGTCTGCTGCCGCTGCCGCTGCCGCTGCGGCTGAAGAGGAGAGAGAGCCGGAAGGACCGCCTCGTGAAGAAGGGGAGATTGCACCATGTCTATCTATTCTGTTGCCATCTAGGCGCATTGTTGTATCACGTTGGTTGTCATCGTCATCTAAAGGACCTGCACCAGATGGATCGTTTTGCATATCCACGTCATGAGACATGGGACCGCCAATGCCGCCGCCTGAAGAAGATGTCGCAGAAGTAGAATGCATAGCAGGGAAAGGTCTATTCCACATTATACCACCTGTAGAGGGTGATCCGGTTGCCGTAGCGTGGCCTCTCGAGGAGGCAGGAGGAGCGCCTCTTCCGGAAGCAGCAGGAGGTGCCTCGCTGAAGGGACTTGGATGACCACTGGGACTACCATTGCTACCAGCAGCAGAATTAGCACCGAATGAATAACCAGATCCAGAAAGTGATGGTAATGACTTTTTCTTCATGCTAGTGGGCAAAGGTGGTGGCGGCTGCTGGTGCTGTTGATGCTGATGATGAGCGTATGGCTGATATTGCTGAGGAGGAAAAGTAGACGTTGAAGTAGGAGCAAGAGATTTACTGCGTTGAGAAGTGATTGGCCCAGCACCATGCGAGTGACCGTGAAGATGATGAAGACCTTCAGCTTGTGCTATAGAAAGGCGGCCTGCGACACGTTGTTCTTCGAGTTTGGCGTTGAACTGGGGTAGCGCAGGACAGTGGGAGAGGATAGAAATGCATTGTCTATCAGTATGGATGTCGTTGATTGTCAGATATCGACATGCTCCACTTATGCACAATGACAACGTGACCTAGAGCGAGCATTTCCATGGACAATAGAAGACAAGACAAGCCGACGACTCACCCAATTCGCACAGAACTGTAGGACATCGTCAGGTTGAGATTGAGATACAGCTTTATTCAGGTCCTGCAGTATAGCAGCGTAGACTGGCGAGAGTGCCATTGTCCTAATAGATGGTGCTATCTCCGGCCTATTCGCGCCTGTTGTTGACCGTGGCTGGCTATATAAAGTGGTGAAAGAAGCGATACGACGGTAGAAGTGAAGCAAGTGCTTCTACAGGCGAAAGAGTGAACCTTGTTAAGGTGTGTGCCTTGTCTTGTCTTGTCCTGTCTTGTCGGTCTCGTCCTGACACAGACGATGCGAACGAAGCGAAGCGAAGGCGTTGAAGTTGGAGTTGGATGGAGATGAAGATGGTTGTCTTCTCACTTCAACCGACGAGGAGTAGTATTCCAAGAAGAGTATGGTATGGTGAATAGCTATCTATCTCACTAGCATATATACACTGCACACCATTCAAATTAGATGCACCAACACCCGCATTCGGACAAACCAGCCTCCATAATGCAACAGCCTTGCCTTTTCAGGAAGGTTTAGCTCGCATGCTCAAAGTGTTAAAGCAATCATTACATGGCGGGAGAGTCTGGCTAGATCATTATAACACACACGTGGATACTGTCTGCATGTGTGTGCTTGCTTGTACAACCTCTGTACAGGCTCACGGCACTGCTCGTGTGGCTTGAATGTCCTCCATGGCCCGTGTCCATGTCTGTGCCGCAAGAGCAAAGATGAGCTTGGAAGAGGAGAGGTCTAGGTGTGCAAGAAGCAATGGCAGCAGAGCAAGATCCATGTGTATGTGCAATGATTACTATATGGCGTATGGGAACCGTACTGCTCTGCTCCTTGTCTCATTCGCCAGTCTCTTCCTATGCTGCGATTAGGTCAGCATCAGCGTATACGTAGGTAAGAATGGAACAGAAGTGAAGCTGAAGTAGCCAGAAGCATTGTATTTCACTCAATTGTGTCATTCAAATATCAGCTGCTGTTTCTGTCCTCCTTCTCTTCTCTTCTTTTCATTCATTTATCCGCTGCAATGCAAAGGACTACTACACAATTCGCAAGAAGAGAAGCGCTTCTTCCATCTCGTTTGCTTCTGCGTTGACGTTATGCTTTTTCCACCTTCTTTTCTGATGCTCTCATCCTTTGACTTTAGTCGACCTCTCCCTCTTACCCCCTCTCTCTCTCTCTTTCCTCCCAACCGACCCAGTACGGCACTGCCTGCAGCACATATGACAGTATGACAGACTAGCGTGCAAGACCCACGACAACAGCTACTGCTATACCAACGTAACAGAGGACAGCAGATCCGCTGCAGATGCTCTGCTCTTTACACGAGTCTGTAACTCTGCTCACTATCGTCAAGCTCTTCTCGCATCCGAAGAGGAGTGTCAACACTCTCAACTGAAGACAACCTGACGCACGGACCTTGCTTCCAAGTCGGTGAACTACTCTCCACGACTTCTATCTATACGCACGGACCTCCTTCATACCCCTACACGACTATCACAACATCCTTTTCCACTCTCTCTTCGCCACTTCCACTCATCGTAATTTCGTAACGCAAAGTCACATGCCACGATGGCACGCAATGCACGTACCACTGCTGCTCTTTCTTCCTATGGAGCAGGAACAGGTGCAAGTGGCAGCACATCACGGGGCCGTTCAATGTCAGCTACACCATCCAGTATGAGCTATACCACAGGCTCCGGTACACGTGCACGTTCACGTTCACGTGCTCGTTCTACCACAGCAGGCACAGGCACAACAACTACAGGAACAGGAGGAAACGGAGGAAACAAAGCATCATCATACAATAGATGGATAAAGAACCCAAAGCAATATTGGGCACAGCAGAAGAAGAACAAAACCGCAAATGCTACTTTCGTTCATCCGAGAGACAAGAGGGCAATGTCCGTAATGAGCCAAGTAACAGATCGCATTCAACCCACTAGAGAAGATGATGAGGAAGACGACGACGACGACGATGGAACAACTGTTACAGGTGGTGGAAGGAGAAGAAATGCAGGTGAAGGTGAAGACGATCATTGGGTTACTAGTATCACCGAAAGTAAAGGCTCCACAGGTACTAGAACTGTTGGAATTGCGGCCTTTCAACCTAGTTCCGCTACCTGCATCTTAACTCAGCTTAATGACTCTCAAACTTATATCAAAACTATTCATACTCTTTCAGTGAGTTCATTTCTTTTTCATTCATTGATTCATTCACCTCTTTTCTTTCTCTTTCCCTCCCCGGCTTCGTGCCTTTTCTTTACTCCCTCCGTTTCTGACTGAGAATCACAAGCTGAATCTTTGCTTTTCTTACAATTCCTCACTTCCTTCCTCGTACTGGCTCGGGTCCTATTGACTACCCTCCTCACACTTTGCGGTCTTCCGGCTCTCCTGCTCACCATTATCATATTCTATCTCTTCTCATTATCTTATCCACGACATCTTCCTCATCATTGACCATCATGCCTTTCCTCGACCTTTTATCTCCTTTACGACCTTCTCCCTATGATTTTCACCCAGGTTCGATGGCCTCAAACCATCATCACACCAGGCAATACCGGTTTATCAGGTAGTAAATTCAATACAGCCGCAGGAATAGTAGATCCAAGAAGTAGTAAATATGAAGAAACTCAACTTACTTCTTATTTACGTGCTACTTTTGGTGTTCATCGTGGTGCTATGAACAAAGCCCGTGGAAATGGTAGCGGTAGTGGTAGTACAAGTCAGCAAGCTCAAAAAGGGAGTGGGAAAGGTGCAAGGGGAGGAATAAATATGAGAGCAGTCAGAGAGGACAGTATGTCACCTTCGGATGCTTCTTCTGCTACTAGCGCCATTGCTAGTGCTGCGGCGGCGGGTGAAGGCGGTGATGGAGAGGCCGAAAGTGGTGTACAGATCATTGGTTATGGAAGACGATTCTTCGATTCGGAAGCTGGGTTGGGTTTCTGCACGGAGCTTATCATTCAGGATAGCGATACTGTAGTCACACTGTGAGTAGCTGTCTCTCCTTTTCTTCCTCCACGCTTCAATGAGTAAGAGTGAAACAGTGCTGACCGTTCATGTCCTTCTCCCGTCCATGCATCCACTCCTGACCGCACACTGGTCCGGTGATCTTCGTGTACTTTCCCTTTTCTTTTTACTTTCCCCGGACGTTCCCTGTTTGCAGAGACTCGGTCAAAAACAAGTACTACGCCCTATCAGCAGCTTCTGCACTATTCAAATTTTTGGAAACGCAAAGAGAGAGAACTTTTCAAGCTAGAAGCTTGAAGATTCGATATTGTCCTTTGGAAGGCACTATGCTTATTGATAGTGAAACTGCCAAGAATCTCGAATTGATTGAAAATGTAGGCTCGAGCATCACCTTATACCGACATACTTTCCGTCTTACTAAATTATACGATTCTGTTATGGTGCAGCTCCTCGACAAAAAGACGAGACATACGCTGTATGGTTTCCTCAATCACTGCTATACACCCATGGCAGCCCGTCTTGTAGGTCACCGAGCACCCACACAGAGTACTAATACGCTTGCTAAACTAGCCTTTTTCGTCCGGCCTGTTCAATTCACAGCTCCGAAGCAACATCCTCTCTCCTTCGACTGATCCCAAGCTTATCGAAACTCGACTAGACGTAGTCGCAGAATTCATGTCAAGCGAAGATCGATTCAAGAATGTCCGAAAGGCTTTAAAAGCATTAGAGCGAATCGATGCAGACAAGATAACAGGTAGTATCCAGACTGCTATATCAATCAACAATGCTCAAAGAGCGGTTAATCGAACGAATTTAGATCCTGCTAAAGAAAGTGAAAGAAAATTAGCTCTTATGCTACAACTTAGAGCTTTCATTAAAGCTATTCCTCAAATAAAAAATTGTCTGTTGGAAGACGGTGGCTGTAAATCTGCTATGCTCAACACTATCGGAAAAATACTCGATGATGATAGATCGAGACTTATCGATGAGGAAATAAATGATACCCTCAATGAGCAGGTTCTTTCGGTAAGCTCGCACACTCATACATGCCATCATATTCTGAACTTTCTGACGGCTCTTTATGCAGTCCATGACCAAAACCGCGCTATCAGCACGTACTTCACGCGTATTCGCCATCAAAGCCGAAAGAAAGCGACTTCTCGATGTAGCTCGAGAAACTTACAAGGAAAACATCAACGATGTCGATGATCTACTCAAAGATTTGCAGATGAAATATCCCGATACGCTCGATGATGTAGAACTGGCCTACTCTGCGTCTGCGGGTTTCACCTTCCTTATTCACGAGACCCTTTTGGAAGATAAAGGTGGTGAATTACCTCGTATTTTCAGTAAAATGGTGTGTAACAACTTTCTGCTAGGTCTTCTTAGAGGAAAATTGACGTGTGTAAGCAGAACAAACGAGGAAAGAAGATTGTCTTTACATGTGTGGACCTGGTGAGCTGAACCAACACTAGTGGCGTAGAGTCGCTCGCTCACCGTTTTTGTCAACAGCTCAAGCGCAATCAGAGAATCAAACAGAGTCTAGATGAAGTCTTTTTGCTGTCCTCGGAGTAAGCTCTTTCCGTTCTTCTGTGCGAGCATGCAACAAGCTGACACATACTGCGTAAAGTGTACTCGACGAGCTTCTCGAGGCTATCAGGCCTCATATCGCCACCTTGTATCGATGCTCCGAGGTCATTGCGATGCTGGACATGCTCGTCTCCTTCGCTCATGTAGCAACCACATCTTCTTCATACATCAGGCCCGAGTTCACAGATACATTGGCTATCAAAGATGGTAGACATCCAGTCTTAGGTAGGGTTTTTTCAAGTGCAGCATAAAAATAGTCCGCTTATCTGGAGGACCGCCCACAGAACGCTACAAGTTCACCGATGGGGCATTTGTACCCAACGACACATATGCATCCGATGCTTCTAGCTTCCAGATCCTCACGGGCGTAAGCAATAATCAAGTCTTCATTCTGCAGACTGCGGCTGACTTCCCCTAATACCAGCCCAACATGTCAGGCAAGACAACCTTCCTCAAGCAAATTGCCATGCTAGTGATCATGAGCCAAGTGAGGGTCAAAGCCGACTCTGGCTGCAATCTTGCTGAGTCCTTCCCCTTTTAAGATTGGCTCATACGTTCCAGCGGACTACGCTTCATTTCGTTTGCACGATGCTCTCCTCACAAGGCTGTCTAACGACGATTCTATCGAAGGAAATCTATCCACCTTTGCCCTCGAGATGAAGAGCATGTCGTAAGTAACGCTAGGCATCTTTCATAATAACTGGATACTTACCACTACTCTCTGATAGAATGATTCTCTCCGCGTTGACTACAACAGAGAAGGCTCTCGTCCTCGTAGATGAGCTGGGACGAGGTACGAGCCCGCAAGAAGGTGAGTCTGTAACGCCAAAGCTTAGCGATTCGCAGCTAATTTCGGAACGTGAAGGCGTGGGAATAGCACACGCTATTGCAGAAGAGATCATTCGCTCGAAGGTGTGTTCGACAACTTTGAAGCCGCCTTTCCAGTAGCTGACAGATTCACTACGAACAGGCGTTTTGTTTCTTTGCAACACAGTCCGTCGCTGCATACGCAAGCCGTCTGTACTCCAGACTGACCCGGCTTCCTGCAGCTTCCTCGATCTTTCGACGACTCTATCACCGTATCCAAATGCGGTCTCGATGCATCTCGAAACGGACATGGGCCAGCTTAACCAGGAAGGTCAATACGATAACGATTTTGCTCTGACTTTCTCTCACAGAGTGCGAGACGGCCACACGACAGCCACCAACTACGGCCTGGAGATCGCCAAAGTGGCCGCATTGCCCGAGAAAATGCTGGAATGGGCAAGAGCTGCGGCAGGGCGGCTCAGTCACTTAGAGGAGACCAGAAGGCAGGAGGCTCCCGGTACAAAGGTAAGCAACATGCTCATTCGAGCTACCTAGCCGAGTTGACCGATTTCCGGACGTATAAGGTGGCAAATCGTCGGCGTTTGATTCTCACTGTCAGTATACACACTCACATCCTGGGTGGTATATGCCACTAACTGTTGTTCAGACTGCTGCCGACCTCCGTCAAGCCTTGAATAGGTAAGCAGTGTTTGCCTAGGAGATGCACAGAATGCTGACTGGCCTTTTACAGCTCGCGTATGCCGGAGTACGAGCTTTGCGATTTCGTAATGCGTTTACAAGAAATTGCAATTGGTGGTTTGACAACCGAGATCGACTTTGAAGACGATAGTACTCAGACGCCTACCCAGAAAACACAACAAGGCGACGCAAGTCAGCAGAGAGCAGGTCATCCCTCTGATTCAGATTCTGGTCGTGCATCCTCAGTATGCAGCAAGAGAGGAGCTCTTCTCGGCTGCCGGATCACAGCGACTTCTTCGAGCAAAGTTCGACCCCTCAAGCATCGGATCCCGTCAAGACCGAAGTTGATGAGCAAATTTTCAGTCAGGCAGGCAGAGAATGCGGTGCAACTATTGACGTCTCCGGATGAGAGGCCAGAATTGGTACAGAGTACATGCTACTCTCGTTAGCAATTCTCTAGGTCTGCGGAGTGTCTGATAGAAATAGTTTACAGGGAGATGTAAAATGCAAGTGTAGACGGGTACATGGCTCAAGTGTATAACAGAAAATGCAGCAGATCAGTCAGACGAAAAATTGGACGAAGTTGTAGCGCGTGGAAACCAACTTTGGTTTGTAGGTCATGGCGCAGTCTATAGCTGACGCTGTGCAGCAATACTGGAGAAGCGAGCTTGATCGGCGATAGGAGGCTCCTCGAGAACAGCTCCTTCCTCTGCTCGCTGCTGTTCTTCAAGCCTTCGTTGTGCTCTTGCCCGTCTTCTCTCGATCTCGTCCTCAGAGATCCCTCGTTCGGCTTTTTTCACTACGTCAGGGTGAATACCCATCACCTGCGCAGCCTCCGGATCCATGTATCTGACCGGCGATGGCTGAGGCATATCGATGGCAAGATGATCAGGCCTGGAATGGTACCCAGCGGTAAAGTCAGCGGCCATATCTTCTTCCTTTGCTTCAGACTCGACTGATGGCTGGATGGGTCGCGTGGTTGTGACAGGACTGAAGGGCAAGAAAGGCGAGAACGGAGCTCCGCTGCGCTCGGCTGCAGCTCGACGGAGTTTGGCCAGTGCTTTGGCGTTTGCGAAGGTCCGACCAGCTGAGGACTGGTTCAGATCGGCTGCCCGTCCAGCCTGCGTATGCTGCGTAGAGTGGCTCTCGCTGAGCCAAGGCGATTGTCCAGGAGGAGCTGCAAATGGTGAGTACGGTGGTAAAGTTGGGTCGTTCGAAGCACGGCCGCCAGAAAGAGGCAGAGGCGAAGGTCTGCCTTTCTGCCTGGTCTTGAAGATGCCAGCAATGCTAGACTCAGCTTGAGCATCTACTTTATTGACTGTCAAGTAAAGGCTTCGTCAACTTTTTATACAATACTGAAACGCGGTACGCACTCATGGCTTGTCCTCCATTAATAGCCTTCATTTTCTTGTGCTTCCTCCACAGGACCAGACCAAGACCTAGAGCAGTGATCAACACGGCAGCAATGCAGATGTAGAAGATTGTATCTACAGGCAAAGAGGATACTCAGCGAAGTCATATGGATACGGTTTACAAGGGTTGTTGCGTACTTCCGACACTGTCAGTGGCATTGACGCCCATGTCGAGACCCGTTTCAGTGTCGTTTCCGCTGGCATAACCATCGGTAAGCTGATCGTCTCCAAGCGTGTTGGCATCACTCGAGCCTGGTAAACCTTGGGCTCCCGACGTCTGGCTTGCATCGACTGTCTTAGTAACCATACGACGAGTGGTACTGCGAGCAGACGAAACAGTAGTGGCAGGGGAGATGGTGTGGAGATCAGCCATTGTCGTGAGGCTGCGGGAGAGGACTAGAAAAGCGGCGCCAGCAAAAGAGATGGCCTATTGGATAAGAGGCAAAGCGAGCAAGTCCCGCCAGCAGATCTCGTTACAAGAGGTACGCTGACATGGTCAACAAGTTTGCAAGACGCGGTGCGCCAGGCTGTGAAGATTCCGGAGACTGGACGACTGCAATGCAACAAACACAGTCCTGTCCTATTCGATGATGCTAAGTACAATCCCTGCAAATGAGGTCACCATCAGCAATCCGAAGCAATCCGTAAGAGCGAATCTAGACACACCCGCTGCCACCGTTTCGCCACCCCGCCGGAGTAAAATTCTTCCCATGCTCTTGTTCGCTGCGAATGTTTCTATAGGTATGCTGGCCGCTTTGCCAGAGGTAGAAGAGCGCAACTTGATGACAACCCTAGCCGAAGAGCCCTTCGACACCATTCTGCACACATTGTCAGCTTGAAATTAAATCGGAGCGGGGTGATAACGCACCTTGGGCTGTGTTTGATGACTTCGCCACTTGATCTATCCAGCGTGGCCTCGATTTTAGCTATTGTCGCAGGCGTTTCCTTGCTGTGGTAGAATAACTCGACCTAGTAGATCTATAAGTGTCAGCACAGTTTTGGTAACAGTAACAAAGCTGATTGACCTACCGCCGATCCCATAGTCACTGGAAATTTCAGATCGAAAGTTACAATCTGCGCCACAAAGGCAGTCGCCAACGGTATCTTCTGCTCAGGTTCACAGAGCACACATCCAACATTAACGTATAGAGGATCAATGGCGGCCAGATATAGAGTGACGCTCGCGCCTGCGGTGGCGTAGTTCACACTATCACCGTCCATCTCGATGTCTGCGAAATATTCAAATTAGTATGGAACGAGCGATAAGCTCTTTGTAATTGCTTACTTCTGACCACTGCCGTTTCCTCACTGGGAAGAACTGCAATCTTCTCTCCTACTTGAACAATGCCGCTTTCTATCCGCCCAGAAACGCCTAAGCCGGAAGGACCCACGCTCTGCCCCTTGAAAACATTTGAGACTGGTATTCGCAATGGAGCTTCAAGAGATCTTTCGGGAACTGAGAGACTGTCTAAAGTTTCTATGATCGTTTTGCCATTGTACCACGCCTGCAGTTCCGGTGCCTGCCGCACCACCAGGTTCTCGCCAGACATGGCTCCACATGGTACAAACGCAAGTTTTTGTTTGTTGTAGCCGGCTTGTACTAAGAAAGGCTCGAGTTGCTCGGTAATATATTCAAAGCGATATTGATCCCAGTTCACCTGTAAATTAGGAGTCGTCAGCAACGAAGACTTCCGACTAATACCGACTTACAGCATCTAGCTTGTTCACAGCTACTACTAATTGCTGCACTCCGAAACTTCGCACAAGCAGGGCATGCTCGCGTGTCTGACCGCCCTCGTTGAAGCCACTCTCGAATGCGCCAACGGAAGCGTCCACAACAAGCAGGGCTGTGTCGGCTTGCGATGCCCCAGAAATCATGTTGGGAATAAAGTCTCGATGTCCAGGTGCGTCCAAAAGTGTAAAGCGACGGTGCGCTGTTGAAAACGAGTCTATACCGATTTCAATCGTTACGCCGCTGTGGTGAACCTTTCAGCTCGGGCAGACAAATGCACAGTAGGATTGGCGACATACCGCTCTCGTTCTTCGGGTCTTGCATCGAAGGCCCAAGCGTACGCAAAAGAGCCCTTGCCCATCTTTTCTGATTGTCGCTGATTCGCATTGACAGCTCTTTCCGACATCTCCCCAAGATCTGCTAGCAGCCTGCCCATAAGGGTGGATTTGCCAGCGTCGACGTGTCCTGGACAACTTTGTATCAGCTTGGCCCGCTCTCCTATGAAGTGGAATATTATAGTCACCTATGACTACCATGCTCAATATAGGCTTGTAGTTCGCGTCCTGCTCCTCTTGCTTGATGTTCTCGATGAGCTTCTCCTTCGCTATGGACACTTTTGGCAGTGCGGTAGTGTCTTCTGGCAAATAGGCATCGTCATCATCAAGCCCTAGTCCTTTCATATCTTGATTGAGCTGACTCGTAGAGGCAGCTTGTCGACTTGTGCTAGGTGCATTGTCAGCCACGTTTGATTTCGAGAGGCCGCTAGGTTGTGGTGCTTTGCTTTTTTGCGATCCCTTATTGGGAGTGCCCGGCCGACTCGAAGCAGGCGTTGACGCTTTTGATGAAGAAGCGCCCTTTTTCTTTTGTGCGGCTGTAATGATACAGTAAGTGGGAGCACAGGCGGTAGTGGGAATTAAGGCATCAGCAGCCATGCTAGCGATACACACTTCGGTAGTAAATCTGTGGTGTCTCCGTCCATCGCCCGTCATTGGTTACCCAGTCATCATTTGCGAACCGGCTTGAGTGAGTTCGTAGGTAATTTGACGCTGCTGGTGGCGACATCCCTGGTAGGTGCGGTTGGCAGTGTATTTCTCCCGGCATTGACAGCTTGAGAGGTAATAAGGCTGGACCTAGCATCCATAGTATGTGATTCATGATCCGGGGCAATCACTTCGGCAAATCCAGAATGCTCTAGATTGATATTGGCCGTGCTCGAGAACAAGGTCGTTGTGGGAAGAACCCATACATCCTTTTCTTCTTTTACTGCTTCGACTTGCATAGCTGTATCAGGTTCCACCTTTCGTCCTGCCGCTTTGTTTCCATGCTGAATCCGCTGCTGTAGCTTGGAAAGCTTGGGAGTTGGCTCTTCGCTCGATGATGGTAAAGAGGCTTTGCCTTGGTCAGCATGACCGACAGCATTTGATGGAGGCGCGCTCTTGCTACTGGACGCAAAAGTACTGGGAGGTCGTCGCGCCTCTTGTGCCCTGGCGGCTAGTTTGCTTAGCCCTTGAGGACTAGCTGAGACACTGGTATCTGATTTCAAGGCAGATAGGCCTGATAGTTTGCTTTGTCCGTTGACCTGTGGTTTCCTTGCAGCCGCAGCAGCAGCTAGAGCGGACAAGCTCTTCTTGGCCGGTGGATCTGGAGAGCGTGTATTTGAAAGAGATGCTGGACTGGCCTGCTCGATATTGAGGGATGTTTCCGCTTGATGGGCTAGATCTATGTCTTCCATTCCATCTAGATTCACGAGGTCTCAAAGCGGGTCGATGGACGGCACAGGGAAAGCGAATGTGACGGGGGATGATTCAGTAAAACAAACTTACCTGTCTCAGCCTTCTCTCTGGCTGCGCTTTTCTTATGCTGCTGCTCTAGCAGGTAAGCGACTGTCTTCTCTTGATCGAAGTAGTAGTACCATAAAGCATCCTTGATCTCCTTTTCCGTAATGCCAGAAGAAGAGCCGAGGACTGCTTGCACGCTGCTAAGTCCTGCTATAAGTTGCTCTATACGTTGGACAGAGTTCACATATATAAGCATGAGCTACAGAAATAGGCTCGAAGCTGGTCTCGATTGGCTTTTACACGCCATTTGTAGACAGAGCCATTGGTTGTTGAGAGACGAACCTTGCTGAGCTGTCGTAATTCCAGCTGCAGAGTCGGCTCAATGTAAGTCATTCGTACCATGCAGCTGTCCACGGCAATGTACATCACTCACGATACTCCTCCTGATCCTCATCTGAAAAGGCAGCGTCATCGAGTTCATCTGTAGCATGTTTAATCTCAGTCTTGCAGGGGAGTGCAGGCCTAACAAACTGTAGCGCACCATCAAGATCAAGATTGCGAACCGCTCTATGCCGCGACATTGTGTTGAGTGTTGAAGGGGAGGATATGACTGACAGGTGGACGAAGGCAAGCAAACCAGAGCAATACGTCCGTCTTTTTCGTTTATGCCTCGAGGCGATCGATGGAACTCATGTTTCGGTAGCACAATGCAGAATCGCATGTTGTCGTAGTATACACACGCGCCTGACCTTCTCAAATACACACATAATCACAAGCCTCCGACTGCGGTGGGTATTGCAAATGTCACTGCACTGCACTAAACATGATCACTGCTTATATACGTCTGCTACGTCGTTTGACTTCCGTTGACTATCGGCGTGGAGGTCCCACTAGTTGCCCGCCTCTGGTCTCTCGCTACCTTAATGGTCTCTTCTTCTGCGAAACTGCCAGGCAGAGGTTCTTCGGAAATCTTTAAACCATGACACCCTATTCAGCAATCTATCACAACGCAGATTAGAAGCTTTTTTCTACTCACCGGTATGCTAATGAAGAAGTTTACGAGTGCGAGGATACCAGTCATGACAAAGACCCATCGCAAGGATACCTTGTAGCTGTCTATAGCTTTCTGTCTGATTTCAGGCTCGAGCGAAGGAATAATAGTAGCTACTTTGCGGATCTTGTCGATGAGCTCGGCCGATCCAGGGCCTGTAATGCGCTTCTTTAGTTCAGAGGCCAAGATACCTTGCAAGACACCTCCGCTTAAGCCGACACCGAAGACTTGACCGCAATACCTGAACAGGTAGCTGATTCCGGTCGCTGTGCATAGACATCAATAAATATCAGTCTATCACCAGACAGTACCTCGCTATGGTAATTAGAGCGTACCAACAGCCATATCGGATCTGTCGACATTAGCTAGAAGCGCGATGAGAAGAGCAGTCACTGTTTCGGCCAATCATTATATTAGTACTCATGTCAACGAGCGTCCAAATGTGTGCACAAGCTTACCATTTCCTCCTGTACCAATGCCATGAGGGAAGGGATTTAGCCAATCCGTCCATCTTGGTTTCTGTCCCATGCGAGCCATCATAATCGCTCCCACGATTGGGATAAATGCCAAGAACAGGTTGAGATAGTAATATTTGCCCGTTCGGCGCATCTGCAATAATTCAGCAAGTTGTCAGCTAGCCATACAAGTGTGGGTACTAAGGTGTGTCGTACGATGTAACCCGCTGCAAGAGAACCTATTGATAGTGCGACAGCATTTGGTACGAGGTGATAGCCTACGGACAGCCACATAACATGAGTCCTGCATGCTGGTACGCAGGCAAGAGCAGACCTACCGGCTTCCCGAGGTTCTGCGCTCTGGACGACCTCGAAAAATAGCGGGTAGTAGTATAGTACTGGCAAATAAAGTGATCATGTTAGACCCTTTTTCTTCTTCTTCCAAATCGACTTTCGCATGCCTGCTCACCTGTGAAGTTGACAGCGGAAAAAATAAAGTTGCTGACAGCGATGCCTGTATCGCAGTATCAGACAGTCAGCTTAACAATCTCAACGATGCGGAATCGCATCAAGCGGGATGATGGTTCCTCACAAATTGGCGACCTGTGCGACAATATCCGCAGTGGCATGACAGGATTTGGGGAGACGAAAGCTTCGACCGCTACAAAAACGAACAAGAATACCACGAATGCCAACATCGTAGCCCAAACCTTGGGATCTGACCATGGTAGGGAGAAATTGTTCTTGAATGACAAGCTGAGAAGGAAACTTGATATGCAAACGATGAGAGAGATGCAACCTAGCCAGTCTATTTGACGTAGCGCTTCTCGCTTGCTTGATACTTGGCCTGGTAGAGTGTATCGAACGAACATGAAGACTAGGATCCATGCTAATGCTAGGAAGGGCACTTGTATCAGAAAGGCAAAACGCCAGTCGTATTTCGCTACAATGAGACCTCCCAATGGTGCACCAAGCGCTGCGCCTGATCATACGAAGTAGGCCAGTTAAGATTGTCAGAGTAAGGACATACGAAGGTGGTGGAACACCTAACCCACCCAGTCCATAGAAGATGTTGACAATACCCTGAATCAAACCACGCTTCTTCAATGGAATGATATCGCTTGCTACGATAGATGAAATCGTCATTATACCACCCCCTCCGCAACCTGCTAGGCCGCGAGCGGCAATAAGCATGGGCATGCTCTTGCTAACGCCACATAGGAAAGTACCGGCAGTGAAGAGAAATATAGCGATAAGAGAAGCATATCGACGCCCGATGATATCGCTGAGCTTGCCATATAGCGGAGTTGTCGTGGCAAGTGCCAACAGGTAGCTGGTGCCGAGCCATGAAACTTGGTTGCTACTCTGGAAGCTCGAAGATATGGGTCCGACCACTGGGGGAATTGACAAAGTTGAGTGAGGATTGGGGGCGACCAGTGAGAATGCTGCTTACAAGTCGCAACTACCGTGGCTACAAGAGAGAACGGCAGAAAGAAAGGTAAAGGTAGGTGTCAATCAAAATGTCCTTATCGTTGGTTTCGGCCGGCAATGCAAGAGCTCACTGTCCAACGCTCCAAGGAATACACCGAGCTGTTCAGTACACAAGCATAAGGTAGAATGCTTGATGTATCAAAAACGTAAAGCGCCTCACCCAATTCGCTGCTAGAATCGTTGCAACCTTGGCTTTCGAGAGATTGGCCGGATCATCGGGATTCTGTTTGGCGCCATCGCCTTCGATATCTCCAGCTTGCTGTCGACTTGACGGTGTTAGCCCGTTAAGGAGGGGCGTACGCTCGTCATCAGCTACTGTCATCGTTTGAGCTGTGTGGCTTTTGTAGTCTAGTGGTGAGTCTGTGTTATCTGATGAGGCACCTTGTTCTCTTTATTTGTAGAAAGTCGATCACCAGAGCTACAGGCTATAACAGCGTAACTTCTTTTGCATCCGAATTACCACAGCGCCAATATATAGACACAAGTCAAAGGCACACGCACGGATAGATATCATGGACTTCTAGCTAGCTAGCTATAGGCCTGCCCATTCACTCTGGCTATCGCTCGGCGCGCAGCCCTTCTCGATCATCCTCTCCCACACATGCACGACGATTTAGGCAGGCAGCCCAGCCAGCCAGATCGGAAGCAATGTATTCTATGTATGCTCGCATGCTTGGAGTGGTACTAATATTAACAACCTGTCCCATATGCATCAGCTTGCGATGATCCGTATACGTAAACAGTAAGCTGCAGCGTGTGTAAATAAGGCGCTAATCTACTTCTTAGAAGTAGTTAATGGAAAGAGTACATCTGCCATTTATGCGCGGAGTCGCTCAAAGATCGCAATGCACGCATCGCACATTTTTTACCAATCAATCCTTCTCGCAACGTATGACACAAATACTCACCTCTATCAGAGGGTGTCGACTCACTCCTTTGCACGACATCCAATCCTTACTATAAATCATTAGTCTCAGAAAGCAAGCTCGAGCCCACTCTGCGCGTTACCACTGCATGCCTCGGTCTAACGCCACTACGTTTAGAGTATTCCGCAAATTACTTTGACAAGACAGTTCCAAACGATACACATCTCGGGCATTGAATAGCCGCTACATGCCTGTCGTCCACTAGGTCCAGGATCATATTGCAAACGAAGCTGTCATATATCAGGCGAACCTCTTTTGTTCACTTCCTGAAGCTGTCATGTCTGGGTTGGTTGATCGACTGCGCGCACTTGCGGGAAGAGACAATTCTATCTTGTTGCAAAGTCCGCTTCTAGGTATACCAACACGCTCAAGCTCTTCTACTAGTATAGTCGACGAGTCTGTTGGCCCTTTGAAATCGCGCTTCGTCCGATTCACACGGTCCAAGATCCTCATATTTGTCGCTTTACCTCTTGTCATCCTTCTACTAGTGATATCAGTCTCCTCAGACGCGTCAACAGCAAGTGTCTATGCGTCGAAGCTTTCCACTCTACACGCCGAGTTGGCGGACAAATGGCTTAGCAAGTGGAAAGGTCCTTCAGCCACTACTACAACAATAGGGGAAGGTCTAGATAGATCTTGGGATTATTACGCTCAGCATGGTGTCTTCGTCAGTGGCAGAGAAAACAAAACGATACCGCAAAGTAGGCGCGCTCGTTTCATACCAGTAGGATTGATCGACCAGCTCGCAGAAACTGGAAAGACGGGTTTAGAAGGAGATCTGCAGCTTGGAGATGGTTTTGATGACATTGGCAAATTTGTAGCAGGTATGTGATTCATACCAAGTCGGGATATAACAACGGAGGCAGCATCGGCTAACTTAGCTTTCATACAGGGGTGAGTAATGGGCAAAAGTCTGCGCTAGATAGCCTATCTTGGCTACAAAACAAGACTGTACTGCTCATAGTAGGTGCCGATACCTTCCAAGAAGTCTAGTATCATGATTCTGAACATATCCACAGGGCGACTCCATCGACCGTTTTTCTCTCGATTTCACATGCCGCACTATGTTGCACGGATCAGGTCTAACCTATCGCGAGCTGCACCACGAACCGCACGATCTGTCATACGTTAGTCGCGCCATGAATGATTTGGACGAATTCTCCGAACCGCACAAATGTACCCTGCCGGCCGAACATTTCCCCAATACTAGCTTGTGGTCGCTCATGGTATATGGAGTAACGTCAGATGAGGAAGAATGGGCGCACAAGCCGCAAGCTATGCATCCACGGAGATATGATGGCAAAATCAGGATGTTTGCAGAGAAATTTGCTGCTTTGGGAAAGAAGCCCGATCTTATCATTGTTAATACCGTATTGTGGGATCTAGCGACCGCAAATTTAAGAGATGCGCGCGCGGAAATACCTTCGCAGGAAACACTGTCCTGGCCATTTTTGAAGGAGTTCAAAGAGAAGACTTTAGATATGATGGCCCTCATAAGCAAACTCTGGCCCGATGCTGCAAAGATGTATCGGCCGAACCACGCGATGCACCAGAATTCGGATGGTGTCTGGTAAGTGCAGTCTATATTACAGAGCTTTTCAGAGCTGAGCTCACTACCGTTGTTTGTACTTCGCAGGTTCCTTCATGGCTTAGATCCGATGCCAAAGGCCATCAACCGTACCCCTTACTCCCCGAATAAAGTGAGTATCAGTATCTGATCCTGCGTCTCAACCGAAAAAAAAAAAAACAGCTGAAGCTGATATTAAAACGAACGCTTCAGGTTTTACAACTCAATCAAGTTGTTGAGGAACTTCTAGCCAATCAGACAGGAGTCGCCAAACCTTTCTGGCCATTTGATCTGCGCCATGTCACTCAAGAATATATCGTCGATTTTCCAGATGGTGTTCATACTGGAAATATGGGAAGGACGATATATGCTCAGATGCTAGCCTATTACATCAAAATGTTGACGTGAAGTCCTCCAGGAGATTTTGTTTAGAGCAAGCATGACAGTGCAGTTACAGATTGTCGGATGTGTGCTAATTTTTTTTGTCGTGGAAGATTACATGTATATCTAAATGCTTGTAATTCTAGTGAAGTAGCTGCAGTCTCTCATAATTTGGTCTTCCTAATCTTGTGACTTGTGCGATGACAGCATCAACAATCTTGGCTACGAAAATCTTCGTACTTTGCAAGGCTCGTGCCGGCCAAAGCGGGGTGTTGCTGATTCTGTCCACCCGTATGCGATGTTCTTCATCCACAAGTGTCCGAAGCAAGAGAAAGACAGAACAGCATACGCATAGTGTAGTGCAGGCTGCAATGAGGAACATGATAACCTGGTTCACAAAAAGAATGAGTCCGCCTCCGTCAGACCGGATCGGCCAGCTACGATGGACAGTATCCCACCATCTGCATCCTAGCGGCTTGTGCTACGTCTGCACCTCCAAGGATGGCTCCAGTCATCATCCCAGGTATCGTGATCAAGCCGACGCTGCAAGATGCAGAATATGAAATCAGCCGTAGCCTTACAATGATTATCAGCTGACAAGAAAAGCACGTACACACTCATTTGGTTGATTGCCGGCAGCAATGCCAAAGTGAGAGCCTCCCTTGCTAGAGGAATGCATGCCTCGCTTCGACTGGCTCCATGTGCGAGAAGTGTCTCCAGCGTATCTCGATTTACTACTATCTCTTTCGTGATGTAGTTCACAGCTACGGCGACACCGCTGATGGAAGAGCCTGCAAGCATACCTCTTCCAGTGCGAACAGTATATTATTTCAGCGAGGTATGATTCAAGGTCTCCTTCGTAGTGCTACTCACAAGATAGGAATGAAAGACTCCGGCGCCCTGGATCATGATAGGTATTTCCACGGAATGAGCCAGTCATGCGGTTTCCTGGTGGAGCGATCTCTTGACCTACCAGAAGGGAGTCTTCCCAATCATGAATCTGGCAGCTATAATAGTGATTGGCGCTACTGAGAGCGCCAGCGACGTGACCGTAGCGGTGAACTATTTTGATTCAGAAAGTCCTGGTCAGATACGCCTCCTTTGGCTAAGTCGACGAAGGCTTTAGCCCACCAGGCCTTGAGGATGCCGACTGGCTCGCATTACAGCGACTTCATTAGAGCCCAGAAGTATCAAAGCCAATACCATTACGACCACAGCTAGTGGACTTTGCGATGTGAATACGCGGTCGAGAATAAGGCCTAGTAGGCTCAACTGCACCACGCATCTGAGCGCTGCAACTATGAGATCTTGTGCAATTCCTAGCTTGAAGTAGATGCATACTACTACGTCTAGAAGCAGGATGAACGCGGCGCCTGTGACATTCAACCATGAGATTTCCAGTTTGGCAGTCATGATCGAGGCTTCTCCACGAGCGAGTGTTGAAGCGAAACGAGCTTGTTCAGGCCGCAATGATATAGGGTTGTTCAGTAAGACTGCGAGCCCTCATACTACTGTGACTGATACGACTAGTTAGAACAGAGGGAGTTGAAAGCACTTATAATAGATCAGCATATACATGCGCAGCTCGATCATCCTCAAGTCTGGCGTGTATAGTGGTGTGTCCCACCTGCTTCCTTCTCATCGGACAGCAGCCATGGCAGCTGTGCTTACAGCAAGAGGACTTGCTTCACCTTCGTTTCCAGCGAATCGCTCAGCTGAAGCAGCAACAGGAGCAATCTCACGAGGACTGTTCTCCGATGTATCGCTGTCCGTCGGCAAAGGAGATGTTCTAGCCATACAGGGTCCAAGTGGAAGTGGGAAGACTGTCCTACTCAAGTGCCTGGCGCATCTCTTGGTCTACCCGGCTGGTGAAGTACGACTGAATGGTCATACAGCAGGAGTCTACGATGTGCCAGCCTGGCGATGTAGAATAATGTATCTACCTCAGCGACCAGCGCTGTTATCTGGGACACCGAATAACTTCTTTGACACGGTCAAGCACTATGATGCGCGCAGACGCTACTGGGAAGAGAAGTTCGATAATATTTCTGGTAGAGGCGTGGATCCTGCGGACATTGCATCCAAATGGAACGTCCCAGAAGAGTGCTGGCATCGAAGCTGGGCGCACTTGAGTGGGGGAGAAGCGCAGAGAATAGCACTCGCTATAGCTTTAGCTTTAGAACCCGAGGTACTCTTACTGGACGGTGAGTGTGAGGGCAGCATAGTAGTACCCATACTCAGATGGCTGCTTCTGTACTAATGACTCCACACCACAGAACCAACCTCAGCCCTGGATCCTGCCTCAGCTGCACTCGTTGAAGACACCTTGGTGTCGCTGACCAGCAAGGCAGCGAATGAAGAGCATGCTCTGACCCTAATATGGGTAACTCATTCGCAAGAACAGGCTGCGCGAGTAGGGACGAAACAATTCTACTTAGACAAGCGGCAGTCTCAGTCTACTCAAGAGGTGTAAGGCGATCCACAGCTCAAGCCTCTTGCGCATACGGTACTGTATGTCTCGACGATCTCTTGAGCCAAGATCGTGGGAATGCGACGCTGAGGCTGTCATACCATTGTTCAAGAAGGTACTTACGCACTCGCGCGCGAGTTTCAGCTTGCCAGATTGGAATTTCTGAGAACAATTTCTAGGGCCGGCCTCCATGAGCTTCGCGGCTTCCCCCTGTCATCGAAAGGCTGCCATCCGCCACATTCGAAATTCGCTCGGCAAGACCCCGACCAGTACATGGAACGTGGATTCTCCATTCCTCAACTTGATTTGGATGCATCCTTTGTCTCCTCATTCGCCCTGGAATTTCAACTAAGTCCTTTCTCTGCCCGCTTCAAGCCGCCAAGTTCCATGCTCGTTCAGGCTATACCTTACAATGCTCAATCATCTCGGTGTGCCAGGAGGTCTTTTCAAGGGTTCGCTGCTCATGCAACCAGCGAGTTGCCTCATGACTACTCGCACTGGCGTGCTCTACGAACGATATCAGTCATCAAAGAGTGTCGTCCAACCTGCTATACTGCTGTTCGGGCAGTTGTGATGAAATCCTCATATAAAGTGGCTCGTCGAGCGCTTAAAGCGAGGCAGACAGGGCCGCTCACGGCCAAAGGTGAGAACCCTGATGTATGGTGAGTCGCATTCCTAATAGCACTATACGTTGCTCTGTGGCAGCTAATTCTTCCATTTCCAGTAAGCAGAGATGTGAGGACAATAACGAATGCGCCGAAGGTCTCTGGGTCAGTCTATACGTCCTTCGAGCAAGCTATCATATCGCTGAGAATATGCGTGTATGTTACAGGTGTGCAGGTGCTCAACAGATGTCAATGAGTCCGTTGCTCCATTGGATTACCTTGGCTTTACAGGAGTTGACTAACCTATCTGTCTCCACAGAAAGGTGTTTCGTTGTATCAACACTGATTGCGGGGCCGAGTATGGTGCTCTGTTTCGTCGGCAATTGCCTCAGGTGAGTCATCGACTAGCGATTGCTAGTAATTGTCATCTTGCATGACATTGACGGCTTCTCTTCACAGGTCTGCCCACAATCCTTTCTAGACACGAATCCGAATAACAAGAACCCAACAACCACGAGAGCTGTCCAGAATCCGCCTCCGGTCAATGTCGCTCCTCCTCCTCCTCCTGTTACGACGACCGTCATCATACGAGCTCCTGCTCCCACTTCAAAGCCAGTAGAAACACCGAGAACAACTGTGACCGCGGTAGTACAGCCACCGCAGGTAACGACTTCGCCTCAGGTGCAGAGTCAAACTCAAAGTTCGAACGTAGCGATCCCAGGACTAGCAAGCGCTATCGACTCCAAAATTTTGGTTCCCTCTGCAAACAGTGTTGCGCTCAATGACCTAGATGACGACTCCAGCACCTCCGCATCACCTTCCTCCTTAATTTCCGAGAACATGTCCCTCACAAGCATCGAACAATTTAGACCAACATCTACAAATGCTGCTGATGACCTCCTAGGCCAATCCGACAGTTCCAACATGACCGATGATGCTAGTGCCGAGGAAGCCGGTATCAAGTCTGATGCGTCCCATCCATTGTCCCCATCATCGGTAAATGCAGCCACTGCTACCGATTCTCTGGGTAGACTGCCCACATTCAAACCTGGTACAACAGGCGAAGTAAGCCCATTGAACATAGGTACAATCGTTGGCATTGTCATCGGCATCCTCAGTGTGATTGCTGTCTTCCTGCTGTTCTGGTTTCGCTCGCGAAGGAAGCGTAGACGTGGCAGCGGGATTACAAGCATCTCGTCACCTATGTCTTTCAACACCGATGGCGGGAATAGCAATTCAACATGGGTAGAGTTCGGCGGAGCCAAAGGAAGTATACTGTCAGACAAGGAAGAGACAGTCAAGAGTGACAAAGCTGCACCAATTTACACACTGTTCTCACGATCGAGGCATATGGCGCAAGGTGGAGATGCACAAAATTATACAAGGAGCAAATATGGATTATTGGCAGGACTTTCAACGGGCAAGTCTCCTTCATCACCGGTCAAGACTAATTCAAACCACCTTGTATTGCCTTTGCCTGTCAACGCACCTCGACCTGCCTATGAACAAGGTGGAGGAACTGGCTTCTTTGCGCGGCAACTCGGCAATCCTATCGAACTCACACCTGAAGCCATGTTTCACAAGCAGCCACCAGCCCCACCTCGCACCTCCGTGTACACCGTTGAAGAGAGCCAGAACTCCCCTATTGATCCTAACAACCGTAGTTCTGACCATGTGGATGCATTCCTGTACGATGACGATGATTTAGACGAACTGCAAGGTCTTCATGACCGTTCAGACCATGCCGGCAGTGGCCAGAAGATATCACTTTATTGCCACACGCCGACTAGACTCCATTCGTCGGAGTTTCCTATGCCACGCCTTGATCGCAACAATGATCCAGCCCACGCCCTGCCGAGTCTTGCTTGGTCTGCCAGATCGCCACGCAGCATCAGGGATGTTTCGGTGGTAGACGATGGTGGCGAGGATGGTGACGATGCACGAGCTGCAAGTACTCGAGCACCAAGTTTAGATCTCGCATGGGTCACTAGAAACGATGCTCATCGTATAGCAGTTCCATCTTGGGCTCAGCAACCGAAGAGACGGGTATCGACAAAGAGCAGAAAGTCGGCTAAATCAGCTAAATCAGCAAGACCCTCCTTCGGCCGCCATTCAGACATGTCAAGTCGCAGTGGATCATCTCAGCCTACAGCTAGGTCTGGTCGTAGCTCCGGATACATGCCCGATCTCCCTTCACCTTCCTCTCTACCCTATTTCAAGTCAGGCGTTCCATCATCTGTGTACATGAATGAGGTCATACCACCATCGCCAGCGCCTTCGCATGCCACAAACTACATCTAAGCCTGGATTAGATTCTTCAAAATGGATGCGTCTGATACAGGCTTCAGCCTACTAAGTGACTATCATAGTTCTCGTAAAATCTGCGCCATATCTTGGGATCAGCATTAGTTCGCATGCTCGGCACGCTCGTTTGACCAATTCTGGGTCTCTCATATATGTAATAGCAATAGTAGCGAAATCGCATCTTTCGTGGTGTATTTGGACCACTAAGTTATAGTTTACTGCACCTTTGACCGCTGAGAGCTTCTATAATAATCCTGAAGTCGCAGGCTCCTTTTGCCTCCTGATTTTTCTAGAGACGTCGGTTTGAAGTGAATATCGGTCTTCGTAACTTCTGAGAAGCCTGTACGCTAATATCCATTCTTAAAGAGCGTCGGTCAGCAGTTTCGCGCGCGCCAGGGTTTGACCATTTGATCGGAAGTGGCGACCAAGCCCCTCAGAAACTCGCGCATGTATGTATTCGTCCTGCCTACTGGAGCAACAGGGTGGTTCCGTACTACCGGTACCGGTACCGGTAATCCTATGGTTCGAAGTCTTCGATTGATTCATCCCTTTCAATCGCAACAACGCTACCCCTCACACGACGGCGTGCCGTAACCGATATATTCTCTTTCGTTAGGCAAGATTCCGACATGCACGCGGAATCAGGTCTTCTTAAGGTCTCATGGCTGCACTGTCATTCATTTGGGTGATCCTTTGTACCCGCAATGATCCTGAAACTCCAGTGCATTCCTTTCTGTCTCAAGTCTGGGTCCTTCAGATCGCATGCAGCCTTCGGTTTCCCTTCCAATGCGCATCCATGCTGTATCCTGTGGTCTCAGCGCACATTCGACACCGGTCGCTCAATTGACATGCACAGCTAATTGGCTCATAGCTGCTCCGACTTAGCTAAACTCCAGGATCCTAGTCCTAACACTCAGAGCAGGTGGTCTCTCCATTCGATTACCTTCTGCTTCGTTGTTCTGTCGTCGGTCTGCATCGGGCGGCATGATCAAGTCTTCCACTAAGGCGAATCGCCTCCGACATCAGAAAAGGCTGGTAGAGAAGAGGGAACTTACGGCCAATGGGGAGAATCCTGATGTATGGTGAGTTGCTTGCCTGATGGCAGTGTCCCGCGGTCGCATGGAATCTGATTCTTTTTGATACTCCCAGTAAGCAGAGATGTACAGACGTCTACCAGTGCCCTGAGGGACTCTGGGTCAGTCTACACTCTCTCTAAAGCAAGCTGTATCTCTCTGAATCTTTCTGTTTGTCAAATAGGTATGCAGGTGCTCAACAGAGGTCAATGAGTAAGTGTGTCTATGGCTTATTGCAGCCATGAGGTACTGACTGATTTCCTTCCCGTTCACAGAAGGGTATGGTCTTGCATCGATACAGAATGCGGCTCTAAATATTCCGCTGTGTTCCGTCGAGAGTTGCCTGGCGTAAGTTCATTTTGGCAGCGACTGCTCGTAACTAGTTGTCTGGCTGAATTTCAATGGCCTCCTAAATAGGTGTGCCCGCAATCCTTTCTGGCTTCGAATCCGAATAACAAGAACCCAGTTACAACACAGCAAGCGAGAACTACATCAAAACCGGCTCCCGCCGTTGTTGCACCTCCTGCCCCACCTGCACCTCCTCCTGTCACAACGACACCCGTCATACGTACTCCTGCCGCCGTTCAAAAGCCAGCTGAAACGCCAAGAACAACACCGGCCGCTGTGGTACAAGCTCCCCGTGTTGTAACGACTCCGCAACAACAAGTACGGACGACTGCCCCTGTGCAGAATCAAATCCAGACACCCATCCGGGTGATACCAGCAATCGCCAGCACGATCGTTTCTGAAGTTGTAATTCCTTCCCAAAGCAGTATACTAGCGCTTGATAGCCTAGCTGAAGACCTCAATAGCTTCGTATCGACTGCTTCCGTTGCTTCCGAAGTGTTGATGAGTATGGTCAGCGATTCATCCGACCTATTCAGCATATCTAGCGCACCACTACTAGACGCCTCTGCGGAACGGCAAAGCCAGGCCGACAGTTCTGGCGGTATCGATGGCCATACCTCCGAGAAAGCCGGCATCATCTCTGATGAGGCGTCACCTCTGTCCTCACCATCATCATCAAATACTGGCACTACTACTGATTCTCTGGGCAGGCGGCCCACAATCATACCTGGAACCTCGGGTGAAGTAAACCCAATAAGCATAGGGGCTATCATTGGTATTATCATAGGAATCCTAAGTGTGATTACTGTCTTCCTGTTGGTCTGGTATCGGTCGCGCAAGAAGCGTAATCAAGCCAGCGGAACCACGAGTATCTCGCCATCCCTGCCATCCGTCCCCGATGAGGCGAATAACAGGTCAACATGGGTCGAGTTTGGCGGAGCCAAGGGCAGTATACTGTCGGTAAAGGAAGACACAATCAATAATGAGAAAGCGGCACCAATATATACGATGTTCTCGAGATCGAGGCATATGGCGCAAGGCGGAGATGCACAAAGTTATACAAGGAGCAAGTATGGATTACTGTCAGGACTCTCATCTGGCAAGTCTCCATTATCGCCTGTCAAGACTACATCAAACCAGCCTGTATCGCCTCTACCTATCAATGCACCTCGACCTGCCTATCAACAAGGTGGAGGAACCAGCTTCTTCGCGCGGCTACTGAGCAATCCTATCGAACCTACTCCTGAAGCTGTCGCTCACAAGCAACCACCTGCTGCTCCTCGGACCTCTGCGTACACTGTGGAAGATAGTCAACACTCGCCTCTCGATTCAACCTTCCGTAGCTCTGGCCAGATCGACGGATTCTTGTATAATGATGATGACTTGGATGAATTACAAGGTCTTGATGATCGTTCTGACTATGCCGGAAGTGGTCAAAAGATATCGATTTACTGTCACACGCCTACTCGTCTTTGTCCGTCGGGCGTGCCCATGCCAGAACTCGCTCACATCGACAACTCAACACACCGTCGACCGAGTCTCGCGTGGTCTGCTAGGTCACTTAGGGATGCTTCGGTTGCAAACGATACTGGAGACAATGGTGACGATGCACGAGCTGCAAGTACTCGAGCACCAAGCTTAGATCTTGCATGGGTCACTAGAGACGATGCTCATCGTATAGCAATTCCATCCTGGGCTCAGCAAGCGAAGAGACGGTTATCAACAAAGAGCAAAAAGTCGGCTAAATCTGCAAGAATACCCTCCTTCGCCCGCCGTTCAGTCATGTCAAATCGCAGTGGATCATCTCAGCCTACAGCTAGATCTGGACGTAGCTCTGCATATATACCCGATCTCCCTTCACCTTCCTCTTTACCCTATTTCAAGGCAGGCGTTCCATCCTCAGTATATATGAATGAGGTCATACCACCATCGCCAGCCCCTTCGCATGTGACACATTACATCTGAGCTTCGATTTGGGCTCCATAGAATGGTCACCCTTGGTACTGCTACGGCTGGCGTACTTCTCGCCCCCACCAGGTAGATGACATAGCTCCCGTAATATCCCGCTTCATCTAAGGAATAAGCAGTAACAGTTTGCATAATCAGCCCCACTCGTTTGGCTGATCTCTGCGTAGCTTAGTTGCCGTAGTAGTAGTAGCAAAGTAAAGCACAGGCTTGCTTTATACCTTATATATCATCGTTGTGCTATTCAGTGGATGCACAAAGATACGTAATTCGCGACAGGTCAAGGTTGAGGGTTGCTGATGAGCTGCGTGTAAATCTCTTACGCGATAGATCATTCTTTCAAAGTATTTCTTTGCACTTTTGGCTCGGAATTGAAAACAAACTTCTACAATGTTCCAATTTATCTAGGGATTTCAAGATGCGGCCATGATAGCATTGACAATATCGCCGTTGTGCTCTTTTAAGGCTTTCACTGCCTTGTTGCGAGTACAAGAGCTCTGTTGCATGACTGTCTCGATATCCTTCTCGTCAACTCCAGTAGCATCGGCATCTCCCTCAGTTTCGCCATCATCTTTCTTTGTTTCGCCTGCACCAGCAAAGAGCTCTTGCTCCGACAAGCCGCCAGCTGAGGCGGATGCACCTGAACCTTCGGCTTCCTCATTATCTTCGATGCCTTTACCGGATGCTTTAGCTTTTCGCTCCTGCTCAGCACGCTGTCGTGCCTCTGCTGCTTGCGCAGCTGCCATTGCTTGAGCGCCAAAGCCCGCAGAGTTAGGGTCTTCGAACTTGGCCTGTAAAAGTGGAAGGAGGGGAAAAGGAGGCAATGCAGACCATCAGCGTGCCATTTACATAATGAATGCTAAGAACATGCTTGCAGCTAACTCACATCACCGAAAACGATATAGCAGTCTGAGCCTGGAGCTCTGTAGACTTCGGGCCTGCCAACGATGAAGAGGACCTGGCGTGCGTGCATGAATGGGTTCATCAGCTTCTCTAGAGCATTACTGTCCTTGTACAGACAACATTAACTCACACCTCCTGGTCTTCTCAGAACGACCCTGTTGATTCCCTCTACACGCTTGAGTCCTAGCTTTGCAAGTGACTGCCTTGCCTTTTTCTCTAGACGGGGCAAGAGTCTACCTTCCTCGGTGTTGATGATAGAGTCGGTGTCCATAGTATCTAGATGTACGTGATTACAAGCGTTTGAGGCTGCTTGTATGTCAGGTTATGCAATAATGATGGTTGTCTTGATGTCAAGCTCCCTTCTCCCCTTGAGCTCAAGTCAACCAGTCACATATATGAGCAGCGGGCCAAATCAAAGCATCTCGCTCCCTCTTTGAGTCTTCGAGACTGGGCGAACAATAGCATCAATATTTGTGTTAATACTACGTTCGAACGCACTCTCATTCTGTCGGTGCCGCATCTACCATATATCGGACACTCAGCCCTTGGTCGATCACCATCACGGGATAGACCACCATGTCGTCTCAAGCATCGCATCAAGAACAGGAAGCCTGCAAGATAGATCATGTCAAGTATTGCTTCGAAGTACTCTCTGCGCAGTTGAAAGGTACAACTCTTCCTCGCTACGACGGCAGTGACAAGGATAAGGAGTTGTAAGCGGGATGTATAGTCCTATTGCTACATAGACGTATATACACTGACGCCACGGTCATTGACAGTCCGCTCTTTGTGACCTGGAATACTATCAGATCCGATGGCTCCACGAGATTAAGAGGATGCATCGGCAACTTTGCTCCCATGCCTTTAGCATCTGGACTACAAGAGTATGCTCTCATTTCAGCACTTAAGGATAGACGGTTTTCGCCTATTACCCTTGCAGAGCTACCTAAATTGGAGTGCGGGTGGGTCAAAACATTTCCATCTCAATGACCCAAGCTAATCTGCTGCTTTGTATCGCAGGGTATCCCTTCTTACCAACTTTGAAGATGTCGACGATCCATTCGACTGGGAACTAGGCACCCACGGCATCCACATTCACTTTGAAGATCCAGCCTATGCTGTTCCTGTACCAACCGATTCTCCCGCATCCATGTCCTCAACAGATTCTAATGCAACAAGCAGCGATTCAGGCGGTCTTAAGAATAAGCTGTCCACTCTCACTGGAGTAGCGAAACGTAAAGCTTTGACTAGCCGTGGAGCGAGGACAATGTCTGCTACATACTTGCCAGATGTAGCACCCTCACAAGGCTGGAACAAGGAAGAGACCTTAGATTCTGCCATTAGGAAAGCTGGTTTCAAGTGAGGAACTGTATTTTATACAATGCATGCATGCATACTCAGATGCTCACACTTCCCCTACTCTCTATCGTGACAGTGGTCGCATCACCGACTCGATACGTCAATCAGTAAGAGTGACTCGCTATCAGAGCAGCAAACAGTCTTTGAGCTATGCAGAATGGCAGGCATAATCAAATTGGCGCGGTCAGGGGCCTGATAATTGAAGCCTAAAACTTCGCCGAAGCTCTTTAGAGGTAGACTTGTAGCAACGATGACACCGTACGTCCGATCTTTATAGTTGTACAAGAGTAGAGCTTTAGCATGGTGCTTCATGAATGTATTCACGTAATGTAGCTGCGGCATTGGTCCTCCCCCACAAACTCGCCCTACAGACAGAGTGTGTCACTCCAACAGTTCATTGTGACTTTTGTCTTCGGCGCGAGCCGTGAGTGATGTGATCTGGAGAGTCGTTCACGTATATTTCGGCTTTGATCCTCGTCCTAATGTGAGGTATGGGGAAAGTGACGTCTGTAGTGCGATATGTGCCTTGCTGTGCAGTACTTGGCGCTGTCTTGTACATATGGTGGCTCGCCAGAACATCATCTTGAGCATTCACAGCATCAACAGACCGTTTCAAAATATCTCCTTGTGACTGGATTATTCATGTCAACCTTTGTATAAGAAGATGTGTACTCCTTTTTTCGCATTTGTCCAATTGTGCAGTAGACAAGCGAAATCGATCTTACAGATTCGAGAGAGTAGCGGCTGTCCTCTTGATCCACCATCTTTCCTATCTTCCACAACCTAAACACCGTGATGAAGGAAGAGCATACGGTGCACAGCAGTACTCTATAGCCTCTCCTGCAGGACATGCCTCGACACTGCCAGAAGCTTTCAGGCCAGAAAGTAAGATTATCGGAAAGCACAGTTGCAGGAGAAAGATTCACCTTCTAGCTTTTCAATCAGGAGATCATATAGAAGGCCAGACCTGCTGCTGGGAACACTATCAACGTCCAACCAGCAACATTGCCCGTCTTGTCGTCTGCAAGGCGAGTCCTCCGGGCGGGGGTGGGCGTTGCTGCTCGAGCTCTTGGTACCGAGGAAGTGGGAACCACGACCATCGGCAGTAGCAGTGGTCCTAATAGCAACGGCAACATTGTATCAAGTGGAGGAGGAGGAGGTTCAAACTCGCTTCCAGGCTTGTACAGCGGTGATACAACCACTGATAAGAGCAAGCTGAACGGTGAATTGTCCTTCCCGCTTGCTGCTGGTGCAGCCGGAGCCGACAATACTCGCAACAAGAGACACTCGCATCGCAGAAGCAGAGACATAAAGCGAGAGAGACAGTTTGCAGGAGGAGGAGACTATCAGGGTGGGAGTGATCCACCATCGTCGTCATCGTTATCCCCCAACGGCGGCCAGCACCTCTATAGCCAAGCTGCCCGACCGAGAAAGATGCGATCTCACACTTCACCTCTCAGCGAAGCAAGCACCAGCGCCCCTACCATCTTTTACAAAGCAAAGAGCTACGTTGCTTCTACTTCCAACAATACTAGTAGCTCACGTTCGCCGTCTAAGAAGTATGGCTGGAAGTTCTACATCATCTTGTTGATCGCTCTCATCATCTTGGGAACCTTCATAGTCCTTCGAACAGTTGTGCATTTCTTCGGTACACACAAGGAAGACTTCATTACGCTGCAAGAAGTGCAATCGTTTACCAACATAGAAGCTTTGCCCTTCAATGCGGATATAACACCAGAGGAGGCCGCGGAAGAGGAGCGACAGCTTGGCCTTCCACGCGAGCTCATACCTCGCATAATCCACGCGACATGGAAGAATGCGACGCTACCAGAAAAGTGGGAGATAGCCAGAAGAGATTGCATGGCTATGCTACCAGACTATGACTTCAAGTTGTGGACCGACGACAGTTCACGTGAATTTATCGCATCCGAATACCCCTCTTTCATACCGACTTGGGATTCTTATCGTGAGTCTTTCGCTCTGTCCTGTGCAACGTGTCAGTGACTAACGCATAACTGCCACCAGCTTATACTATCCAACGTGCCGATGCTATCCGCTATTTCGTTCTTCATAAGTATGGCGGCATATATATGGATCTCGACATCGGCTGTCGTGCTCCTCCTCATCCACTCTTGCATTTCCCGGCCATTCTTCCAATGACCAAGCCAGTTGGCGTATCCAACGACCTCATGTTCTCAGCTCCAAGAACACCTTTCCTCGACCTTGTCATCCACTCTCTCGATAGCTTCAATCATAATTGGCTGTTCATGCCATATGCCACCGTTATGTTCTCCACGGGACCGATGTTTATCAGCGCTATGTACTCTATGTGGTCTCGCATCTTACAACGTGGTATGAACATCGATTCTGCAAAGCGCCACCTTTATCATCGTGTTCGGATTTTACCCAAGAGCTTATATGGCAAAAACATCCTTCCCGAAGATGCACCAAACTCTTTCTACTACCACTACTATGGTTCCTCTTGGCATGCTGGTGATGCCGGCTTCGTTGGATTTGTAAGTCTGTAGTGTCGGGGTTTCTCTTGCGGTGCCAAAAGCTAATGATGGCAATGTATATAGTTGGGCAAGTATGGCTATCGACTCCTTTTGTTAGGGACTACACTTGTATTCGTCGCCTGCTGCTACTTTATGTGGAACAAGCGTCATCTGTTATCCTTCACGCCACGACTTTGCAAGGTATCCACTGCTCCTTTCGAGGACATGACAGTACCTCAATCATCAATGGACAATCGCGACAACGCACCGAACAGTCCCTCATTTCTAAAGTCCCAAATATCGCAATTCACCAATCTCTTCAAACATTCAGATGCGGAAGTCACTAAAGGAAGCTATATGCCTTTAGCTACAATCGCCCCTAATCGCCAGATTCGCCAGCGATCAAACACATTTAACTCCGGTGATACAGATGATACTCGGCGTAGAGTCTCTTCGACGCCCCCGACAGCACGACGCGGACCCAAGGTACATCCTGTCACTGGGCGACCACATTCTCGACAACGGTCTCGTGATATAGAGCGCGGACCTGCATCTCCGGCAGTTCAAGCTGGTCTTAACTCGGACAACAATCAAAGTCCCTGGCTTTGGCCTGAAGCAGACTTGCAATCGCAATCCCGCTATCAAAATGTTGGCTATTCGCCACCTTCATTATCTCAAGAGCTTCCTTCCTTACATGTGACAGAAGCAGCCGATAATAGTACCCTGCTCGAAGGCTGGGAGCCCGAGACACGCCATGAACGTCGTACCCACGACAGACGGCGGCGTAATTCCAGATCATCATCCTCGTCTTCTGGTAGCGACGCAGCTTCTTTCACGGGGCAAAGTCCTCAAGGACCGCTTGGGAGACCTACAACTTCCAGAAATGCAAGTTTCCTAGGTGACTCTTATCGCCCGCGTCAGGCAAGCCCGTCTCAATACCAAGATCAGGACAACATTGTTACCAGGCCCCGCACGTCATCCAACGGTACAACAGATGGAGAAGTGTCAGCAAGTGAATTGTTAGATATGCTCACTGACTTGGAGCCTGTGACAAGTGCGAGTGCGAGCGTGGCTACGCGGTCAGGCGTTAGCATTCCAAGTGAAAGATCGAAAGAAAGTCAAGCGATGAGAAAGAGATCATTATCAAGCGAAGGCGAACGCTTTCGCGAATGAAGCATATACCTGCATATATAGATACAAAGCCGTCCTGTATGTTGCATAGGTAGTATTTTGTACAATATGGTTGCGAGAAATCCACTTGGTTCAGCCTCGCAGCTGACGTGGAGCATAAATGACGGAGCTTCTCTGAGAATCTGATATTCGATGACACGGTCTTGGGGGTTTGGAGAGATTACTCTAGTTCAGTTCTTACCATTCGGGTTGACTGTGTTACAGTCATGCAGGTACCATTGACGAAGTAGGCAAGATCACACCGAACCGAGGCAGTTTGATGACATCGCATGTCATCAAATGTACAACTATGCAAGTGTTAGGATGTAGTTCCGACATTTTGTGTATTCTACAGAAATTTGTTATATTATGTCAATTGACAATGTAGCACTAGTTCCATTGTTGTTTACTGATCAAATGTCCTTATGTGCAGTAGGCGTCTACCAATCCTTCTTCTCAAGCTGGCCTCGAACGGCACCAGCAACGAATTCGGCAGTGTGCACATCAGCGAAGAATCCAGATGGGTCGGCCTCGATCTGACTGAGACTGAATCCTGTGCCGGTGTCGGCTGCATATTGAAAAAGGATGCAGACGGTCAGTCAGAGCTGGTCGGTCAGAGCTTTTTCAACGTTGTGTTATAGACTTGACTAACCTCCGTTAGTGCCGTTGAGACCGGTGGTGAAGGGACCAGTGAGGCAGCCGTAAGATGTTCTTGTCCAATCATCTCCAGTTGGATTAGGGAAGGCCAGACGAGGAGGGCCAGCGGAACCTGCAGGTGCCTCATGGATGTGTGTAGCGGTTCTAGCAGGGCTCTGATACTGGCCAGTAACGCCGACGAGACTGCAGTAGGAAGCGATAGATTGTCAGAAGGCGACTCAGTACTAACATCATAAGATCATTTCCACTCACGTGATGTTATAGCAGATAACTTCTTGGTATGAGTTGATGCCGAAGGAGTAGTATCCTACTGCACCTGGCTGACCAGCGACTGAGGCGCCAGCATTGGTGATACTGTAATGTGCAAGGTGACATCAGCCATGACAAGGACTATGTTGGAAAAATGAGGAAGTTCGCAGCACGTACATAGTATCAGGGGTTGCCTTTGCATGGAAGGTGGATGTGAACTCGAAGGGGAAGGACTTTAGGCCGTGTTCTTTATCATCGGACTTGTGGACTTCTTCGGCATGGTGTTCCTTCTTGTCATCATATTTGTCACTGGTAGGCATGGCAGCGGCCGAAGCGAGCATACCAGCGAGGGCGAGTCCAATGAATGTCTTCATTTTTGTATGTAAGTGGAAGTAGGAGAGATTCTTGTTGGGGTGCGAGGTAAAGGCTGTTGTGGAGCTTGGAGGAGAAAGACAAGCAGCAGTCAATGGGCAGCTGGTTAGCTTTTATAGCCCGTCAGAGAGGGTCATATGGAGAACGTCGTTCGATGGTAAATATTGCGGGATACTTGTATCAGCTGCCAAGTGAACCGAACGGTTCCCTAAATGGGCCGAATCTACGTACGCCATGGTTTACTTCAGGAGGTGACCCTTTGCATGTGTGCAGTCAAGACCATGTTAGCCGCGGTTGCCCCTACCGTATGACGGGATATTCTTACCAGGAGAAGGTGAGCATGAAGAGACAGAGCTGAATGCGGTGCTGTCTTGTGCTTGGCTGTCAATGGTACTGACTTTCGTGCTCCCGCTCAAATCAATCGACGCGGCTTTATGCGCCAAGGTCAGTTGAGTAAGTAGATCGGTGTTCACAGGCTGCATAAGATGATTGTCTGGCGTCAAGGCATGGGTACGTAGGCAGAACTCGTCGTCATCGACTAGGATAGTAGCTTTGCTGCAAGTCTTCGGGCTTTGCTTGCCGTCTACGATAGTCTACCATGGCAATTGCCAGCCCTGAAGCCAGTACTTGTAGTAACGGTTCTTGAGAAACGCTGTTCAATGTAAACCGGGATTTGCAGTCTTCGCCGATTAGCATCTGGAAACCATCTGGTTTGAGTGTCGTACTGTGTCTTATGTGCGTGCAGCTCGAGAAAAGCGAAGAAGGGCTGTGGTCATCCAGCAAACCCCGATCATCATGCCAATCATGGGAGCGGTTTTGTTGCGCACTTGAAACCTTTCAGAGCTGCTAACTTATGTTCTTTCCTGCCTACACATCCCGTCAACAATCTTCTGCTAGAACGAGAGTTTTGCGCATCAGTCGCTGACTGCGAAGCTGGGCTCAGCCTTGAAATCACGAGCTTCGACTTGAATAAGATGTGTGCACGAGGCACGAGGCAATACTTCGTTCACTACAGTAGTTTCGAGCTCATGCCTTGACACATGAAAAGCCTCAGCTAGTACGATATCGTGACCATATCCGTTCCTATGAGGAAGGTTCTAAGTCGCTACGCTTTCCATAGAGGTGAGGTGACCGCTTCATGTACCATTACAAACAGCTTAGGTATCCTGAACCATTTCCACTTCGGTTCCGTGTCTCGAATGGCAGAGGAAGAACAAACCAGTAGTCTCGCAATGGTGATTTCAAAAGTCCATCTGCCGCCAGCTGTCGGGTGCAATCCCCTTGTCACGTCCAGCAAGATCTGCTCAGGCCGGTTCTATTCTTTCAACTGTATCGCTTTAACACTGCAGAGGCGATGGCAGACTCACCGCTCTGTAGGCCCGATATGACGCTCATGTGACCTGCCCTCGCGGTCGTCGCTTAAACTTCGATACCCACCAACGATTTACTATCTCCCTCCTCTCCTCTACTCTTCCTTGCACTACTACCCACCTCTTTTCTCCTCGTCGTCGTCGTCGGCTTCGTCCCCAGCGCATCCCATCTCCACAGTTCCAATCTTGCCTACACATCTCCATCGCACGCATATATCCTCAGCTTGAGCTCTATTTTCTCGGTGCACCGCCTCGACCACCCCGGTATTCTGTCCCTTAACAGGTAGCCTGGCCAGTTACAGTATAGACTTTTGTTGTCAATGCGATTCGCATTTGCTACGGTCTTCTTCAGCTCCTTGCTTCTTACTATAGCTGCTCGAAACTCCTCTCAACGTTTACAGAGACTCTACGATGACAAATCTATCCAAGGAGGTCCGTCGGACTTCCAGAATGTCCAGAAGCGACAGGCGAATAGAACGGTCTCGGAGTCCAGCACCAGAGTCTTCAATGGTGGTGATACTGAATATACAAGAGGAGGAAGAAAGCGCGATGTTTCAGCATCCTCTACTGCTGCCGCAAGAGACATTTACACCGGGACCGAATCACCCGCTCGACTCCCTAAACAGGGCACAACTGCCCGAACCACAAGTCAGAGAACAACTGGGACGAGATCGACGAAGAGCACTGCGAAGAGCACGAGTCGGTCTACAACAACGTCAGCGACAAAATCAGCAGTGATTTCCTCTGAAACAGCCTCTGTTCGTTATGATCAAGTCAATGTAACTTTGGCACAGATGCCTAAGGGGCAAGTCATGTGCAAGAACACAAGCGAAGTCGAGAGTGGAACTGTTTTAAATGTGACCTGGTTCAGTAAAGGTGCCTACACCAACACAGTCTATTTGCGCTACGCTACAGATGGCTATCAGACGTGGAATACCGCGCCCGGTGGCACTTTACCTCCTTATGCCGGACAGAAGCTTAGGAGCAATTCCTCAACACAAGACCCCGATGCAACGTATCGCATGACCTTTCAAATTCAAGTCTACGCCTATCAGAAAGGTATCATCATGACCATTCTTGTCTTCGATAATCAGAAGAACATAACAGTGGTGAGTTTAGAATCCCCGAGAATTATTGTTCAGCATACTTGCCAGCGCAAGAGTACTACTACAACCTCATCCAGCGCTGAGAGTGAAAGAACAACGAGTACGAAAGCTCAAGCGCAGAAAGTTACGGCGGGAATTGATGATTCGACGGACACTCAAGCAGACGTAGGAGATGTGGAAGAAGCGGAAGCGGAAGGCGAGCCATCCTCGGCAGCAGAAACCGATGCTAGCAGTGTGAACGATACGGAAGAACAGACGAGTGATGCCAATTTCGGTAACAAGGTTGTTATCGTACGACCGGCCTTCCTGATTCTAGTCTTGACAACTATTACTATTGTAGTTCTTTAAGCCCCGTCCATTGTAGAATTGCTGATTCTTTTACCAATTATTACGATCTTGTGTTTCTACTTATACCTCGGCCTCACCGTAACCTCAGAGCAGGAGGGACTTGTCTGCCTCGCCTTTGGAAGGAGAGGAATTCAAGGCATTTCGCTCACGTTTCCTGTGACTAAGATCTCAGGCAAAGTGTTTCCTATAGCTACCAAAGTCATTACCTACATATTTTCGTACGCAATTGAGCGAGGCCAAGTGGCAAACCAGACTCTGGATTTTTTGCTGGAAATTAGATGATCGTAGAATACGAAGCACCTCCACCTTTTTTAACGTGACACCTACTCGACTTCCGAGCGAGCATTTCGTCGCTGTTGCTAGAAGCAGTTTCAAGACTGGCTCTACTGTCACATCTGAATACCAGTGTCCGCGAGCAAACTCGACGAACGAACCACATCGCTCGCTCGATCACGCCGACGATTCTTGCAGGATAAAGCAGAGCAGAAGATAATTTGGCCTATACTTGCAAGGCAGCACACACTTCATACCCCTAGCCGTTCACCATGGTCAGAAGCTACAATCGCCATGGCGCTGTTGAGGCTTTCGGCGTCATCGCGAGCAACACTTCAAATTCGATTTTCGACGGCAAAGTTGCATATGTACCTGCTTGTGAAGATGTGCTTGTCTGTAGGTGCAAGGTGTTATTTGAAGAACAAAGCAGTAGCCAACAAGCTGACTCGGCCTTTAATGTCCAGGGAACATGAAGAAGGGAGAGATGATTGCAATGTGGCATGAGACCGGCTTCCGCTCAGCTGTAACTTGCATTGCGAATTGCCCAGACAAACGTGATCTTTTCGCAGTAGGATACCAAGACGGAAGTGTTCGCCTGTGGCAGCAAGGGACAGTACTCGTCACTTTCAATGGCCATCGAAAAGCTGTCACTGCACTATGCTTCGACCAGGAGGGCAACAGACTGGCTAGTGCCGGTCAAGACACCGACATAATTCTCTGGGATGTGGTAGCTGAAAATGGCATGTTCCGTCTTCGTGGCCACCGTGACCAAGTCACCGCTCTGGCATTCGTATCAGCTGCTCCAGTTTCAGCGCCGGAAGAAGCGTCGGAGGGCGAAGCTAGCTCAAGTAGCATACCGGTCAAAATCGCTTCACCGCAAAATCATCTCGTATCTACCTCGAAAGACACCCTTCTCAAGCTTTGGGATCTTCCAACTCAACATTGCATATCAACTGTAGTCGCACATCGAACGCAAGTGTGGTCACTCACGACATTCGTAGATCCCTCAACAGGCAACGTTCTCATTCTTACCGGGGGCGGCGAAGGCGAGTCCAAAGCATGGGTCATAGATGCTCGAGTACTAGAAGAAGGGCGTATGGATACAGTGCAAGGCGAAAATGGTGGACCTATGCGAATAATCAAGCCACTCGTGGAGGGTTTGCTACCACTCGCGACGCTCTCCCATTCGCAACGCATTGCACAGATTCAGTATCACCCAGAAGAGAACCTCATAGCTGTTCAAACTACGGAAAGGACCATCGAGATACTTCGACTGCGAACAGAAGAAGAGATCCGTAAAAAAGCGGCTCGTCGCCGTAAGCGCGAGAAGGAAAAGCGAGAAAAGAAGAAAGGTGTAGCGACAAACGGCGATGACGATCAGGCTATCGACCTTGATAACAAGGAACCAACTTGGAAAGACCGTCTCGCTAGCTGGATTGTCATTCGTACGCCCGGCAAAATCCGTTCCTTCGATTTTGGTGTAGGCAATCGCAACCTTAAAGGCGATATTACGCTCATGGCAGCCATGGCAAATAACTGCCTGGAAGTATATCAGCTACCTCCACAACCTAAGAAGTCCAAGAAGGAAACGGAAGATACTGCTGAAGCAACCCGTCTTTACGCTCTCGAGCTACCTGGACATCGAACCGACATCCGCACGCTGAGTTTGTCTTCGGATGATGCTTTGCTTGCGTCTGGATCCAATGGTTCAGTCAAAGTGTGGAATGTAAAGACGACTAAATGCCTGCGCACGATTGACTGTGGATATGCACTTTGTTCGACATTCCTACCAGGAGATAGGCATATAGTTGTCGGCACAAAGAGCGGCGAGCTTTACCTCTACGATGTAGGAAGCAGCACGCTGTTGGAGGTCTTCCAGGCACACACAGCGGAGATCTGGGGCATCTCACTCCGGCCTGACGGAAAGGGTCTTGTGACTGGAAGCGCAGACAAAGACGTCAAATTCTGGGATTTCGAGATCAAAGATGTAATTTTGAATGCGGAGGAGGTAGACGCACCGCGTGCAGTGCGCAAGACATTGACCATGGTCCATACACGTACCTTAAAGATGACGGATGATGTACTTTCCGTCAAGTATAGTCCAGATGGTCGTCTCCTGGCAGTGGCACTACTTGACTTCACGGTCAAAGTCTTTTATGCCGATACACTCAAGTTCTTCTTATCTTTATACGGCCACAGAGTAAGCGAATCATATTCTGGCGAATAGCTTGATCGGTAGGACGTATGCTGACACAACGTCCTGACACAGCTACCTGTCTTATCCATGGACATCTCGAGCGATTCCAAATTGATCATCACATCCTCCGCTGATAAGAATATCAAGATCTGGGGCCTAGACTTTGGCGATTGTCACAGATCTCTGTTCGCCCATGACGATACGGTGACACAAGTCCAGTTCGAAAAGGGAACACACTATTTCTGGAGTGTTAGCAAGGATAAGCTTGTCAAATACTGGGACGGAGACAAGGTAGGTTTATTCCCAGCACACTTCCATGTTTTCACTTCCTGCAGATATCTGACTTGACGATTTTGAACGCAGTTTGAATGCATCCAGAAGCTCGAAGGTCATCATGCCGAGGTTTGGGCTGTTGCCGTCAGCAACCAAGGGAAGTTCGTTGCAACAGCAGCACACGACAAGAGCATCCGTATATGGGAAAAGCTCGAAGATCAGGTAAGCATGCCATCGGTATTGACTTTGACGGGACGCCGCTGATTTTGTGCGCACGTATACAGCTGTTCTTGGAGGAGGAAAGAGAAAAGGAAATGGAAGCAGCCTACGATGCCAACGTTGAGAGAGATCGCGAACGCGATGAAATGCGAGTGCTCAGAGAAGGTATTACGGGTCCAGAGGCGACTTCGGTTGAGAAGAGTACGACTGAGACGTTGATGGCCGGAGAAAAGATTGTGGAAGCCTTGGAGATCTCAGAAGAGGATCGCATAATTTTGGATGGCTTCGAGGACAGCAAGAAATCTATGTCACCGGAACAGATCAAGAAGCTGGCCCCTCGTCAACGCAATCCTATCTTTTCTATCTATCCTCTAGATACAGAACCGGAGGTGCATGTATTACGGGTGGTGCAGAAAATTCCGCCTGCATCCTTGAATGATGCCTTGCTAGTTCTGCCTTTCGCAAAGGTAGTATCTATGCTGAAGCATCTGGATTATTGGGTTAAAAAGGTCCGATACCATGTCAGAGCTTTGCATTGCCTTGCTGAAGCTTAAACCGTTTTCACTCTTTCAGAAAATGAACGTACCCCTCACTTCTAGGATCTTGTTTTATCTCATCAAAATCCACTATTCTCAAATAGTGGCTACGCGATTGATGCGCACAACGATACTCCAGCTTCGAGAGCACCTCAGTGAAGCGTTGTCTGATCAAAAGGTGAGTTTAGCAGACTCTTTATCTAGCTTAAACCTTTTCACTAACACCAGACGGACAGAATACAATTGGCTACAATATGGCAGCTTTACGCCAGGTCAATCGCCAACAGAAGTCAAGCAAGATCAATGAGTTCTACGAGAAGGAGGGCTTCGAGAATGCCGATCGCCTTCAAGGCCACCTTGACGAGGGTGTCAAAAAGAGGAAACGCGCCGTCATCAAAGCCTGAGCTAGTTCAACTCGCTCCTAAGAATGATTTGCGGGAGTCTAGCCTGCCACACCTCTGAACATCAATACATTCTTGACAACATGTTGTTCTGATCGAGGAGCCTGGATGATTGACTGGGACTGACTTGCAGAGCTGGCATGAGAATTGGGAAGGTAGAGTCAAAAATGTGGTATTAATGTTGTTGCAAGAAAACAAAGCCTCTTCATTCATCTCTCACGCCAGGGGGTTTGCCCGCAAAGTGGGCTAGTCTTTGTCTCTCCAGAGTCTAACATCATAGCAGCGCAGTAGCTGTATCTTCTAAGCAACTCTCCAAACAAAACACAAAGTGCCAATACGCACAGCTTCATCACACTCGACCATCGACCTCTTGTTCGCTAGTATGGCGTTCAAGCTTCGACTCCTTCACCTCCTTCCCTTCACACTCGTCCTTTTACACTCAGTCGACTCCGCTTCTTCTTCTCCTCTTCTGCTTCACAATGTCACTTCTCGCTCCAACAAGTCGCTCAAAACACGCGGTCTCATCCCAGGTCCTGATCCCAATGACTGGATACCCTTCGACTCTGTCGGCATGATGCTTCCAGTAAAAGTACCTGGTGTCAGTCAAGGCGAGAAAGATAAATTCCCCTGCGATACAGTCGAATGCGAACAGCATATGAATTACATGACTCCCGGTTCTTCAAGTTTACCTCCCGGTGCAGATCTCGGCGCTCGCGACCTTTCGAAGCAAGGTTCAAGAGATCTCCTTCGCCGTGAAGCTGCGGTCGCTTTCGATAAGGAAACTGGGGAACCATCGTATCAGTTCATAGATGATGCAGATGAGCCGGATGAGCCAGATGAGCAAGACTCGGATGATGCCGATGAACCCGATGAGCCTGATGAGACGGAGGATGCCAATGAGAATAGCAAGCAATCAAGTGGAACGAACACTCAAGAGGTGGATGATCCATCTGACGAGGGCAATAGAGACCTGGTGGAGCGTCACTTACCTGTATTCCGGGGTATCAGCGTACTCGGTACTCCCAACTTTTCTCGCCGAAGCGATAGCTTCCTTACACGACTTTTCAAACGCAAGAAGTATTCTTCCTCTAAGGACTCGGAATTCAAGTCTGGTGAAGTAAACACCAGTAAGAGAAAGAAAGGCGAGAACAAGAAGGCTAAAGACGTCAAGAAGAGTGCCAAGAACAACAAATCCAAGAAGGGAAAGAAGAAAAGCAATACTAAAGGAAAGCTTGGCCTTGACAAGCTTGATCTCATGAAAGGTGCTACTATCCTGTAAGTTGCATTCAAGCTTTCTCGAGTGGATGGATATCGCTGACATACCGCATGAACATCCCAGAACGACCATCACATGGTATACTGGAATAGACTTGCTCAATCCTTTCTGCGACCGCAAGACCAAGTGGACCCCGACAGATGATTCATTGATCGTCGCTGTCACCGAGAAGTGGAGCTTGCGTCCGGCCTGCGGCGAATTCATGGAGATCACTACACAAGACGATAACAAGGTAAGCAAATTCGCGTGAACTGTCAATTTCCAAGGTCGAATAGGCTGCATTATTGACATATCGTTACCCATCTAGGAACGATCTATCATTGCTCGAGTCGTGGATCTATGTGGAGGCTGCATACCCGAAGTTCCTCATGCCGATTTAAGCAAAGCTGCCTTCAAGTTGCTATACCATCTTGATGTTGGCAGGGTGCACGGTCGTAAGTTTGATTTCAGATCTGCGGTGTGCGCTTTTTATCATCTAAAAACTGGGTGCGTGGTTGCTTTCTTTTCGACATGTAACAGTGAAAATGAGGCGCGTACCTCCACCCAAGCGCTGGGATGATAAGCTATATGGCCCGAAACAGCTGTAAAAAAAAGTCCGCCAAAGCCACGATGAGAATACCCATAACATAGGCGATATCCTAATCTAGATCTAGTACATGTATATACCCATCTCGTTGTTGACCAGCAGCGCATTTCTCTGTGCGTCTAAATGTTGATACACAATATTGCTCCGTAATTATGTTGAAAAAGGAAGCTTGCTTAATGCATCACGCACGGGCCTGTGAGCTGGTCGCTGCCTTCGTGATTCTTCTCCTCATGGACATGGGATGCTGACTGAATCCTAAACTGGTCTACCCTGCATGTCGTCTGTCTGCTCTTGTGCATGTATGACCAACGGAGAGAAGGTGATGCAGGCGGATAGCCACACATTCATGCCTCACCACACAAGGGCAAGAATCAGCGCAAGACGAGTCTTTGCAAGCCTTCCTCCCCGTTCCAAAGGGTGAAGATTGATTCTTTCAATTGCATGTATATCAAGCATTCAAAGTTTGGCAAACTTTCCAAGCCTAGCATACAAAATACTACCTTTTCTCCGTTTTCTTTTCGAATGTTCTACACTGGGGCAGGATGTCTGCGCGAGTAAGTATTATTGTTGCTATCGCCTGAACCCGAATCCAAGACGGCAACTTCTTCTATAAATGAGCTTTTCTTTCAGAGCTGAAAAGATTTTGCTTCATATTTGGTATTTTGAGTCTGTGATGGTAAAAACCAATGTATCAGTAAGATATGAGCACTAGTACTACGAGAGCAAAGGGACAGATAGCGGACACTCACCGCCGCTTCATCTGCGAACCAAAATACTTCGCCGGGAGCTACAGGTCTAACGAGAGATGCGGGCAGAGGGGGCTCATGACCGTCGAGAGCTTGACTAAGAATTTCCTTTTTTCCGTCACCAGTGACCACGAATGCTGCGCGATACGCATGAGCTAAGACAGGATAGGTGAGAGTAATACGTCTTGGAGGTGGTTTTGGTGAATCATCTAACCATGCTATCCATCTTAATTCTTCTTCTAGCAATGGATGACCTGGGAAAAGTGAACATGTATGTCCGTCTGGCCCTATTCCTAGTAGAACAAGATCAAATCGTGGAAATGCAACTGCGTTTTTGCCAGCGAAAGATGCGATGAGTTGTTGCTCGTAGTCTCTGTTGGCGATTCAAGCCCGCACAGAAGCGAAGTAAGTCAGTCAGTAAGTACACAGCAAAATGCTCTCGGAGAATGAGGCATTGGAGGAAAGAGAAGAGAGTGACGACGGGAGAAGCGGGTGCACTCACTCTGCAACATCCTCTGAGCTTCCATCTACTAGATCTGGGTTGATAGTATGAATATTTTCCCTTGGAATAGGTACTTTTGAGAAAAGCTTCTCATTATTGAGTCTGAAGTTTGAATCCTCATGGTCGAGCGGTACGATGCGTTCATCAGCGAAGAAGACTTCCCTGTGTGACAGGAGGATGTGAGTGAAGCTTATATCTCGTATGATGTGTCTACCCACCACTTTGTCCACTGAACTTTATCGTTATCAACGAGATGCTTTGCGAGTGTTGCAGCGAGTGAACCACCTGAGATTGCGAGCTTGAAGGATCCTCTCTTTGCAACAGCTTCATTCTGAGCTGATATAACAAAATCCGCAAGAGCTACAGATACTTCATCTGATGTCTTGAACTTGTAAAGCACCGGAGGTGTAGGACTGGCGGAGGAGCGAGCAAGTGAGCGAAATGGTGGTGTAGACAGGTCGAGGCAGATTTGAGGGTGTGGACCAGGGTGTGCAAGGGAGGGATGGAAGGAAGAACGAGACAGCGGGTCAGTATAGCCATGTCATTGAACGAAGGAGTGCCTCCTCGCCAATCTTGTCTTCCTGCCTGTCTTGCAAATTGCAATACAGCCTGCTCTCAATGCTTTGGCATCATGCAGCTCGCTGACGGCTCTATCACACGGCAAGCAGGCAAGGAATCCAGCAAGCAGAGTCAACTCACCTGTGAGCATGTGGTGTAGCCATAGTGTATGCGTGTATGAGTATCTGTGTGTGCGTGTGTATGTTCACTTAGAGGTTGTTGGCAGTTGACTGTGGAAAGAGAAAGAAAGAGCTGCCGTTGCTTGTGCGTGCCGTGATGCATTATTCAAGTTGGGAAGATGATCGCATCACGTTCATCTATAATATCACCATACCAACAATTACAATACTTCTTTTGCTCTTTCCCACTCACGTCTACGCACATCACCAAGGAAATGAATTGATATGCCTGTCCTCAAGAACAATATGCCACGCATGACGAGCTTGATATCATCAGGAAGCCTTCACAGTCACGCCTAACTACTGTACCAATAACTAGGCAAAGCAAGATGCAAGACAAAGCAAAAGCAGCAAGAGCGATCTTTGACACGCTCAGTCTCATTCTTGACACTTTGGAAATGTACTTGCGCTTCATCTAGTAGGCAACGGATGAGCCGAGCTGACATGACATATATCTCTTATAGTACTGAAATAGCAATATCACCTTACATTATACCACTACCACAGGAAGAAGAAGATAATGCAGTATCTTTGACACAGCATGCAGATACATCACTCGAAGCCTCAACGTCAGATATACCTGCGAGCGCAGCTATGTCCCGTCTCTCACCTCAAGCTATCAGGCCTTTCTCACTCTTCGACGAAGACAAGCTTGTTATTCCACAGGAACCACTTTATGCAGCTTTCGGATATGCAGTAAAAGCTTTATCACAATATCCAAGGAGAATCTTCTCGACCTCAACGACGTCCAATAATGTAGAGATGTCAAGGAGTACCAGTGGTGATACCGATGAAGACAGGGCCAGATCAGCAAAGGCGATCAATAGTCTCACTAGATGCATACTGATACAATGTCCAGAACATGTTCGTGCCCTCAACCTACGTAAGAAGATTCTCATTTACAAGCTCCGTCCTCACGTCGACAATCAAGCAGGTTCACTATCTTTACTTCGAGCGGAACTTGATTTCACACGACTTTTACTCAATATCGCTTCAAATGCGAAAATGGGTACTCTATGGCATCATCGGAAGTGGCTTCTTTCACTTCGTAAAGCGCAGTATACGGAGCAAGTCAAACCATTTGCTGCTACTGCAACTAAGGACGAGCTGCAACGACGACAGCAGTGCAAGTGCCGACAAGTTTTGCTGGACTCCTTACATGGCAAGAAAATAAGACGTATTCATCCTATACTTCTGCCTTCCTTTGAAATAGAGCAAGAAATACAACTCGTAAGTATCTGCGTGGAACAATATCCACGTAATTATCAAGCTTGGGCGTATAGATCTTGGCTTGTTAAGGGTCAAATGAGTCACTTACTTGAAATCAGCCAACCTCAGCACGAAACTTCCTCGACTCCGCTCCCGTCAGCTTGGTCGTTGAAGAATGAATATTGCAATACGGAAAGACACTTGTCTACACATATAGCGGATCATACAGCTGCAAATCACCTTCTAGGCATTCTTGAGATTTTCCTCGGCTCGCAGTCGAAAGGCGATCCGGGGAGGAGCACTACAATCTCTCATCAAGTACAAGACTTTCCCCTGGATTTTCTTGCAAGGTATCCTTATAGAGAGACCCCCTGGCTGCTTGTAAGGGGCATCGTCGCTCTTCTGAAGCAGAAGGATGAGGAAACGACGATATTCATCGAGTCAGCTCTGGAATTGGCGAGAAGGCTGTTAATAGAGAAGACTGCAGCTCTTGATTTGAGGTCACGGCAGGAGACAGAGAATGAGGAGCAAGAAGATTGGGAGATGAAGCAGGATAGACTGGCTGTTAAGTATGCTGAGCGGTCAATATTTTATCTGTCATGCCAGAGTGGCAGTACCCCAATTGAGCTGGCTACGCTTGGTTCATCTCAGGCCAAGCTTCTACTTGAAAGTACGAGGGGCTGTTGAATGAGGAGTGATGTATTATTACGTATGTGTAGCATGGTCTTATTAGTATAACAGTCTCGAGCACTTTACATTTCTATACCACATTTGCCACACATATTATTTCTATCTGCTTGATCGCTTGCCTGAAGAGCCTTTCGAGATTGAGGGAGCCAAATCGAGACGAGGAGTTGGACCAACAGTGAAGGACGGGGAAGACCACAGAAAGAGGATACACGCTCAAGCGTAGTGGTGAAGAGTATTGATTGTACACTCTCTACACACTCTGCAGCAGGTACTAGCCTCCGCAGCTGCTTGCGGCCAATCATTCAGCTCGAAAGCCAGCAAGAGCGCGAGCAGAGCCGACAATCAAGAATCACCGACACAGCGCAAGTAGAGATAGATAGACACGCGTACATTGGAGAAACAACAATCAACACCGCGCGTCGGTATTGCCTTGTATCAGGGCATAGGCGTCTCATCCTGTCAAGAAACACGTATAAATCAATTAGACCATAAGGACGGACCATGGCCTCACCTCCAGCACCAATATCAGCATCAGCTCAGCAGCAACAACATGCAAGCATGAACAATCCTGCATTTGCACAACAGCAACAGCAACAACAGCAGCAGCAACAGCAAGCTTTTCATCTCGCTAATCAACAGCAGCAGCAGCAAATGCATCAGGATCAATCTGCTTCGTCTTATTCCGCCCATTCGATGTCTACTCAGCAAGGCATGGGCAGTAATGCAGGCAATGGAGATTTACAGCAGCATTCACACCAACAACCGCATAATGCTGCAGCGGCAGCTGCTGCTTTCAATGCTGCTCTACCGCCTAATTTTGACAGAGAGAAACTACAGCAGATGAGCATGGTGGGTGTCTTTGGCACTGTTTTCTCTCACTCTTTGAATGTCCAAAAGCGCTTGAAGGAGAAAAAGACACAGAGAGACAGCTCGCGCCTCAGCATATCGATAACTGATTTTAATCGTTGACATCCGCAGCGCATGGCTCATTTACGCCAACAAGGCTTTACCGAACAGACATCTCAAGAGCTTAACATGATAAGCCAGACTTTCAATACTCTTCAACGGCAAATGGCAAAGATGAAACAAATGCAAATGCAACATCAACATCATAATAACAATCTCAATTCACCTATGAATTCTCAACAGATGCCTTCATATCCTGGTGGTCCTCCTCAGCAGCAACAATCGCAGGCGGCAACAACCAACGGAATGTCACATCCTACACCTCAGCAACAGCAAATGCAAATGCCAGTACCGCCTATGCAGATGCAAGCGATTCGTGAGTTGGTCCAAGCTAGCGTTGTGTAGCCTTTCTGCAGCCGTGATGTCCATACTGACTTCTTTCAATCGATACTAGCCAACGGGATGGTTGGTCCACTATCCGGACCGAGTATGAATGTTAGTAGTATGCAGAATGGACAGCGAGATGGACGATCAATGTCTGGTATTCCTTCACAAGATGGAAGTATGCAGAATGGAGGAATGGACTCACAGACTGGTCAGAACTCCGGGCAGCATGTCTTGTTGACGCCTCAACAGATGGCAGCTTTCAAAGCACAGATATATGCCCTGAGATTCCTTCAGAAAGGCCTGCCTATTCCTGCACCTGTTGCATCTGTTATTTTCAGCAATGGAAATCATACTACCACTCCGCCGCAAGATGGTGGATCAGGAAGCGGTGCACCAAGTCCTGGTACTATGTCGTCTGGACAATCTGCCAAATTGCAGAGAGCTTCACCTGACAAGATGGATAGTCCAGCTTCGTATCTTCAACAACAACAGCAACAACAACAGCAACAACAACAGCAACAACAACAACCTGCTCCTCTGATACCTACACCAGATGGTTCACGAGAGGCGCCTACTTTCCCTCAAGCACTTCCTGCGCAGCAGCAGCAACAGCAGCAGCAGCATCAAGCACCACCGCCTCTTCACATCCCTGAGCCAGAACCCGAGCCAGAACTAGAAATTGAAGAAGTACCTGATACAATCATTGCGCCTTACAATGCTTTCAGAAATCCTCGTCAAGTATTAGCAGCTCTGCGCTCTGCTCAACAGCAGCATCAACAAGAAATGCATCGAACTCTTCCATCTTTACCATCACTTTTACCATCTGGTCTTGATGCACATACTTTACAACAAGAGAGAAATAATTTCATTGAAGCTAGAATAGGACAAAGAAAGCGTGAACTTGAAAATTTACCTTCTTTACTAGGTGACGGTTCGGAAGAAACTCTTATTGATATTGATGCTCTGGAAAACTTACCAGATAGCAAGAAAATGGAATTACTAGCTAGTCAGAAATTGAAAGCTATTATTGAACTCAAAAGTTTAAATCTATTACAACGGCAACGACAACTTCGTGAAGATGTTGTGAAAGGTCTCAATCAGGCTGTATCGCTCAACCTTGTCGCAGATAGGACGCAATATCGCGCACAACGCAAGATCACTCTCAAGGATGCTCGTGTTGTTGACCAACTAGAGCGACAACAGAAGATCGACCGTGAGAATAGAGCAAAACAAAAACATCTAGATCAATTACTTGCCATTGCCAAACATGGTCGTGCATTAGAAGAAGCTCAATTAGAACATCGACAGAGACAAATCAAGCTTGGACGAAATATCATGCGTTGGCATATTGAAGCAGAAAAGGAAGAACAAAAACGAATCGAAAGAATTAGTAAAGAACGTCTTAAAGCTTTACGCAATAACGATGAGGAAGCTTATCTCAAACTTATTGATACCGCTAAAGATACGCGCATTACTCATCTATTGCGACAGACCGACTCTTTCCTTGATTCCTTGGCTCAAGCTGTTGTGGCTCAACAGGCGGACGCTTCAGATAAGGATCCTATGGCTGTTGATGCACAACGTGAAGACGACCTTGATGATAAAGGCGAAGAAGGAGAAGCTCAATTCGGTGCCGCACCTGTCTTCCAGGATGAGCCAGTCGAAAGTGGCAAGGTCGATTACTACAGCGTCGCTCACAAGATTAAGGAAACTATTACGAAACAACCTGTGCTTCTGGAAGGCGGTACCTTGAAGGAATACCAAATCAAGGGTCTTCAGTGGATGATCAGCTTGTACAACAATCGTTTGAACGGTATTTTGGCCGATGAGATGGTGAGACCGCTCGATGATCTGCTCTTCCAAATTTTCTATGATGTTCGCTGATTCTATTTGTTCTATTCTACCACGACAGGGACTGGGCAAGACTATTCAAACCATCTCTCTCATTACCTATCTCATCGAGACCAAGAAACAACCAGGTCCTTATCTATGTATTGTACCCTTGTCGACACTCCCCAATTGGATGCTTGAATTCGCAAAGTGGGCACCTAAAGTACACGTAGTTACATATAAAGGCTCTCCGCCTGTACGTAAGAGTGTCCAGGCTCAGATGAAAGTGACTGGGTTCCAAGTCTGTCTCACGACATACGAGTACATCATTAAAGATCGACCTTTCTTGTCCCGCTATAAATGGATACATATGATCATCGATGAAGGTCATCGCATGAAGAACTCAAATTCAAAACTTTCGCAAACATTGACTCAGTACTATAACAGTCGGTATCGTCTCATTTTGACTGGTACTCCTCTTCAAGTAGGTTGTCGTTTTCCTTTTGCATCTCTAAAAGGATAGATGTACTGATTCTGCATACGCTTCCCAGAACAATCTTCCAGAACTCTGGGCTCTCCTCAATTTCGTACTTCCAAAAGTCTTCAACTCGCAAAAATCGTTTGATGAATGGTTCAATACGCCTTTTGCCGGTACAGGTACACAAGACAAGATTGATCTAAACGAAGAAGAAGCTCTGCTCATTATTCGACGTCTGCACAAGGTTTTGCGACCCTTCCTTCTCCGACGTCTCAAAAAGGACGTCGAATCCGAGTTGCCTGATAAGGTGGAACGACTTGTTCGATGCAAGATGTCAGCGCTTCAGAACAAGCTATACAAGCAGATGAAGGAGAATGGCATGCTCATCACGCACGCGGACGGAGGCAAATCGAGCGGCTCCAATAAAGCCGGCATGAAAGGTCTGCAGAACACTATTATGCAATTGCGAAAGATTTGCAATCATCCTTTCGTTTTTCAACCCGTTGAAGATATGCTCAATCCACATCACACGACAAATGACCTTCTGTTCCGAGTGTGCGGCAAGTTTGAGCTCTTGGACCGAATACTTCCCAAGCTTTTCGCGACTGGTCATCGTATTTTAATGTTCTTCCAGATGACTGAGATTATGAGTGAGTCTGGAATTATACCTAAAGCATCGTTGTCCAACGGTCTGAACTAACCACATCATGACTCTAAAGATATCATGGAAGACTACCTTCGCTACCGCAATACTACCTTCTTGCGTTTAGACGGTTCCACCAAGCCGGATGAGCGAGGTCAAATGCTTGCCCAATTCAACCATCCTCAGTCTACTATTCCTATCTTCCTTCTTTCAACGCGTGCAGGAGGTCTCGGACTCAATTTGCAAGTTGCCGATACTGTCGTCATTTATGATTCGGATTGGAATCCACATCAGGATCTCCAGGCGCAAGATCGTGCGCATCGTATTGGACAGAAGAAAGAAGTTCGTATTTTCCGACTTGTCACAGAGAAGAGTATTGAGGAGAATATCTTGGAAAGAGCTAGGCAAAAGCTTGAAATTGACAAGAAGGTTATTCAAGGTGGTCGTTTCGATAATAAATCATCGGCCTCCGAGCGAGAAGAGTTCCTCCGTGGCCTTTTGGAGGCCAACGAGGAAGAAGAGGAAGACAATGCAGATCTAGCGGACGACGAGCTCAATGAGATGTTATCTAGATCCGATCAAGAGCTGGAAATCTTCACTCAGATGGATATCCAAAGACGGCAAAATGAAGAGAGGGAATGGCTCAGGCAAGGTCATCGCCTACCAGTCCCCGAACGTCTCATTACAGATGCTGAGTTACCAGAGGTCTATCACATGGAGCATGACTTTAATCCAGTTGTGGATGAGATCCTGGATGTCCGACGGAAGAAGAAGGACGTCCACTATGATGATGGCCTTACCGAAGAGCAATGGACGCAAGCGATCGAAGACAACGTTGATGTTCAAGAGGTCGCTGAAAAGAACCGTCGCGCAAGGTTCGGTATGGTTGACGATGATGGCTTTTCTGCTTCGGATTCGAGGACGCGAGGCAATAGCACAACGGGCGATTTTGATGACTCAGAAGCTGGATCACCAGGTCCAACCAAGAAGAGGAAAAGACTTGGACCAGGGCTAGTATCAGGAGGCAGCCGAGCCACATCTGTAGATACAGGGTCCATCAGCGGCGAGTTTGGCGGCAAAGCTCCCATGGCTGCTAAGCGAAGAAAGACTGGCAAAGCTGCCATCTCGGAAGACCCAGAATTGCAGAAGCTCAAGCAGAACATGGAAGCTATCTACGATGCAATTGAAGATGTAGACAATGAAGAAGAGGGTCATCAATGCTGTGGTCTCTTCTACAAGCTGCCATCAAAGAAAGACTATCCAGAGTATTGTAAGTCTTCATCCGCATACGACAAAATTCATTTCGAGACTCGCTGAAAACCTTGCATTTAGACATCATGATACCGCGACCTATCTGCATGAATGAGATCAAGAAGAAGATGGACAAGTATCAATGTGAGACTTTCTTCTACTGCGCCGGTAATGGACTGTGTGCTGACGTCGACAATGTGCGATCATGTGCGATCTATCAGATGGCAACTTGGATGAATTTGTTGCAGACTTTAAACTCATGTTCAACAATGCTAAAATATTCAACGATGACGCTTCTGTCGTCTACCGAGATACGTTACAGATGGAGCGTGTTTTCGATGCCAAAGTGGCTGAAATCACGGGCCAAAGTGGTCACAGTGGTCAGCAGCACGATCAGCAAATTATGCAAAATATCTATGGTTACCCTCATCAGCAAGCGCCTTATCAGTATCAGCAGCAGCAGCAGATAAAGTCACCAGACTCAGATGACGACGATTAGCTGATCATTTCGCCTGAAGCTGTAGGGGTTTGGATAGATGGTACCGAAAAGCTACGAAGTGCAGACGTGGAGAGGTATTTTAGGATTAGTATTCAGTGGTTCTCGTTCATTGCTGTATAGAATGATATCCTCTGTGCAAATGCAAGCCATTAGAACCTTTTTCAAGTGGCACTCAGTGTGGTGACGATGCCACAAACTCGCTTCTACTCAGCTTGCTTTCCTAACCACCCGACAGTAATTCAGTAGCAAGCATGAGCGAAGGATGGTCACTCACAGAGTCTGATCCTGCTATTGTGAGCTCGCGATATTGCTGTGCATGTCAGATGTCTTTTCTCCACAGGAGCTCGCTGACGCGCCATGTATTCATTGCAGTTCACAGCACTGCTCTCGGAGCTTGGCGTGAAAGGACTTGAAGTCAGCGAGCTCTACTCGCTTGATTCTTCACTCTTATCATCCCTACAGCCTATCTATGCCTTGATATTTCTCTTCAAGTATGTGGATCAGTCAGAAACACTCGCTGGTTCAAGTGATCCTGCAGCTACAGGGACGCCAAAAGAAGATACGGATTTCTATTTTGCGCATCAAGTCATTAATAATGCTTGCGCAACAATGGCTATACTGAATGTAAGACACGGAGCAAGCTTCTATGCATGTCGCTGGAGCTGAACGAGACCTTTACAGGCAACACTAAACATCACAGGTGGTCCAAGCAATATGGGCCAGGATGTGCAATTGGGACCCGAGTTGGAGACACTCAAGAGTTTCAGTCTAGCTCTAGATCCTACAAGCAGAGGCTGGGCTGTCAGTAATTCAGAAAAGATCAGAGAAGGTGAACTGGGCATTGTCTATATAAACCGCCACCCGCTGACTACTGATAAATAATACAGCACACAACAGCTTTGCACGGTCAGATCCATTCGAGCACACTCGGGATCCAGATGATGAGCGGGAGAAGGAAGATGCATATCATTTTATTGCATATATTCCCATCGAGGGCGAATTATACGAATTAGACGGGTTGAAACGTACGCCGGTATCACATGGTCCACTTCCTTCGGATGCACCATGGACAGATGCAGCAAAAGCCGTGGTCGAGAGACGTATAGCAAGCTACGGTGGTAGCGAGATCAACTTCAATCTCATGGCAATATGCGCGGATCAAGTCAAAGTCCTGCAGAAGCAAATCGAAGCAGCACAAGCAATACAGGGCAGCGCAGCAGGTGGTGATGTTAGCACGGAGCTGTCACAAGACAAACAAAACGAACTTTTCCATTTGCAAAGTAGATTACAAGACGAGCTTGCAAAGCGCGAAAGATGGGCGGTGAGTTAGTCGGCAGTATTTGTGAGGCGAAGGTCAACCTTTTGACTCAAGCTAACGTGTATCTCACCTTCCTTTTACTCTATGCAGTTCGACAATACACTTCGGCGGCATAATCACCTAGGACTAGTTCATGGTCTGCTTGTCGCACTAGCTAAAGAGGGAAAGCTTAGCAGTGCTATGGAAGATTCAAGAAAGATCATGAAGGAAAGGCAAGAGAAAGCTAAAGAACGTGCCAAATTAGCGGGCAAGGTGTAAATACGTGACTTGAAGAAATGCAAGTAAGCTAGTCGGAATGAGGCCATAGATCTTTATTCTCGACGTTCATCAATTTGCCTCTGCTCGACTTCCAAAATTCCAAGCTCCCTGTGTGGCGAAGCGAAAGTACACTCGTCGGCTATCGTACCGTATAGAAAGGTCGCATAGGATGTGCGGTCTCGGAACTGGTTTAGCTGGTGACACAGACTGCGAGGCTAATGTACAAGCTCACACGATATGATGATGAGGAGCGCACCATCAAAGCAATTATTCATGTGTTTAGGGAGACTCTGCAGGGAGAGCGCGACTGATCGAAGTAGCGGGCGGGAGGGACATTCACGATTGTCCTGCAGCTAGCTGTTCACTTTCGAATCAAACAAACTATCGCAAGATGCGATTCAGTCTTAGCCTCGTCTCGAGCGCCTTTGCGTTGCTGCTATCGCTGCAGTCAGCTTGTGCAGAAGGCAGCTTGGAAATAGATGTCTTGTCCAAGCCTGAAACATGCGACATCACGTCAAGAAAGGGCGACCTCTTAAGGTGCGTGTTAGGACCATAACGGGAACGCTCTGCAGGTACTGATGGTACATTACACAACCCAGCATGCACTACACAGGAACGCTGGCTTCAGATGGTACCAAGTTTGACAGTAGTCGAGACCGAGCCCAACCATTTGACTTCACGATTGGCAGAGGACAGGTGATCCAGGTGACCAACTACATCTACTGATATGTCTAATGGAGGATAATAGACTGATTGTTGAGCTTTCTACCTTGCAATTATCAGGGATGGGAACAGGGTCTCCTGGGTACGCTCCAGCATTTCAAGCATCTTGAAACCCGGTCAAGCGCTAACGCGTTGATGCTATAGACATGTGCATTGGCGAGCGAAGAAAGCTCACTATACCGCCAGAGATGGCATATGGTGGGCGAGCAATGGGCAAGATCAAGGCTTGGAGCACATTAGTCTTTGACGTAGAGCTACTTGGCATAAAGGTGAATGACTCGCCTGATTCGGACGCGCTTGTCAAACGTTTTTCTTCTCAGATTGTGATGCTCATTGTTTCCTTTACTATGCAGAATCGCAAGCCTGACACTGCAGCTGCTGGAACAGGCGAAAAAGCTAAATCTGTCGTCCCATTCAATGCGAAGTCTTTGGTTGATGTGAGCTATTTCTCCTATGTAGGGGATCGTCGTTACTGTTGCTGATTCTGCAATTTCCCCCAACCACAGAAAGCTGTCAAAGACCATCATATTGTAGTATTCAGCAAAAGCTACTGCGTGAGTGATGCTTCGATGGACCGATATATTCTCAAATCCTCTTGCTAATCGCAATACAACTCTTTTTGACAGCCGCATTCAAGGCGGGCCAAGCAGCTCATTGCTTCGATACCCGACAAGAAGTCGGAACCTATCATATTCGAACTGGATCAGATGACGGATGAAGATCAAGGTGCTCAAATTCAGAACTACCTTCTTGAGAAGACTGGGCAGAGAACTGTCCCAAATATATTCATCGGCCACAAGCATATCGGTGGCGCAGACGCTGTTGCTGCGCTGCATGAGCAAGGAGAGCTCGTTAAGCTGCTTATTGGGTGAGTCCGGTCATTCTTATTCTACGTCCTCGCACTTCCTGCTGTCTGCTGTGTCCCACCCGCCTAGTCAAGCTTGTAAAGGCGCATCAAGCTCACCCTCTGTGTCTTTGCTTGTCGTCCCTATATCTCAAGGATATCCGGAAGTAAAAGCGAAGCACTCAAGCTGGAGGACGAAGAGATTATCATTGCACCAGATGAGACGAGGGCGGACATGGCGCAACAGCCGCAGGAGGTCGAAGATGTCCGTCAACTTGTTAATTCTGCTAAATTTGCTGCCATGGACAGGCCATCCGGAGTATCGTTCACTCAAGCTGGAGCGGGCTTTGTCGTCATCGCTGGTCTGCTTTACTCAGGTATGAGATACTACAATAGAGACAACAAGGCTGTTCAGATCGGCCGCAAACAAGGTTAAATGTCCGTTCCGACGGAGCGTCACAGTGTAACAAGTAGTGATATTTCGAAAATACGAATTCTACTTTAAGCAACATGAAGTGGAATGTCATAGCAGTCTTATAGCTTGAACTTGGCGCCTGACATGCCTGTAGTATCAGGACCTGCCCCTCTTGTCCTGCGCTCCCCGCCAGTGAGAGCACTCTTGGCTGCTTTACCCTTGCCTACAACAGTGACACCTCTCTTGCCAATGAGACTGTTCATGGCTCTTTCCTTTGATTGCTTATTATTACGCGACTTGCCGCCGTATTTATCGAGGACTTTCTGTGTTTGCATGCGAGATTTACGCGCCTTTGCTCTAGCTGCCTTCTTCTGCGAAGGTGTCATTTCGCTCTTAGCAGTAAGAGTGCCTCTCTGTTCGGGAGCGTAGATCTCTTCCGGTGCAAGAGCAGATGCAGCCGACATAGCGGATGGCATGGCTGATTCGAATGAAATAGAAGGTGCATTTGATAGCGTAGTGATTGTAGTTTGAGCAACTTGAGGCGTAAAATGAGCATTGCTTAGGGCGTCCAACTTGCCGCAAATGTCGTCGAAGATAGTTCGAATGCTTTCGTGCTCTTTTGCAAGCTTTGCATCGATTTCTGGAGTTTCGGCTTCTTCACCAGCTGCCCGACGACGTTCAGCTGCGAATTCGTCTGCGTAGATATCCGCTAGGGAACGCTCGTTCTGGGTATCCTTGATGTCAAGAAGTCGAGATGGAATATAGGCAGCAGCTTCTGTGATGCTCTTGCGAACGACATCATCGAAGTTGTCCTGATTATCATGAAACGAGGAAGAGTCAGTCAATGCTCATGTCCCATTGTATTGGGCAGATGTAATTGGGATGCTTACATCGATGATACGCTGTTTGATACGATCTTCCAAAGATTGCGAGCTTTCCTCAGTAACAACCGGAACGACTTTAGCAGCCTGTTCAAATTCTAGATTCTCCTCGAGCAAACTATTTTGAGGTCGTGCTCTCGCATTGACTTCTCCTCGCATGGTCCATTCACGCTCTGCTACATTCTCCTGCTCAAGTGCTGTGATTTGTTCCGACAATGCTTGCATGCGCGCCTCGTAGCGAGATTGACTGCCTTTCTTTCGTTTCACCACTGCCGAGCCATCGTCATCATCGTCATCACTCTCATCCGCGAGTAGGTCCTTCTGCAAACGCTGCATGGTTCGAGCGCCTTCTTCATCGCCAGCTTCGGACATATCGTCATCTTGTTCGTCATCATCGTCTTCTTCGTCAAGGTCCTGCTCTAGATAAGCCTGCATTTCCTCTTCTGTCATATTATCAAAGTCAAGATCGTCTGCCTCCGCCTGATCATCATCATCATCATCATCATCATCATCATCATCATCATCATCATCATCATCCGAGTCTTCGCCTCCTGCATTGTTGTCCTCTCCTTCATCGACGAACTCTCCATCTTTAAGTTTTTGCAGTGCTGCTTTCATTCCAACTGCTTTCACTAAAGCAGCAAAAGCAGATTGTTGTCCTGTAGATTCGAATTCTTGTACTTTGACCTGATCATGGAAGCTAACTTTTCGTTTAGGCTTGGGTTTATCATCGCTGTTTGACTTTGATTGCTCCTGGTCGGCTGGCATGGGTTTAGCGTCTTCTTGTGCCTCTCTTCCTTTGCCCTTGCTTCGGTTGTCCTTGCCTTTATCGTTATACTTGCCGCCTTTACCTTTGCCCTTGCCTTGTTGCTGATCACGAGCTCCTGCTTTGCCTTCGCGAACATATGTCTTAGCGGGAGCTGCCCAAAAGTCGCTATAGCGCATATCTTCTGGTCTTGTACCATCATCTTCTTCTTCCTCCTCTTCTTCCTCATCATCCTCATCATCATCTTCCCCAATGCCAAGATCCATATCGCCATCAGCAGGCGCAAAGTAATCAATCTCCTCGTTATCACTATCATCCATATCCTCCAGACCATCAATACCTTGTCGTAAATCATTTATGCTCTTGCTCTTTCCAGACTGCATATAACGTCTCATCTCATCTTCGCCCGCTAATACTTGAGAATTGAAATCTTTCAAGCTGAAAAGACCATCGTCTAGGACAGAATCTGGCTTTGCAGAAGCTGGTTCTTTTTCACCCTTCTTGCCTTTCTTTTGTGATTTGGGGGAATCGCTCTTGACATCTGACGAACCACCTGAAGTGTCCCGAAGCTGGGCAAAGTAAGGGGCGGAGGATGCTTTCTTCGCAGACCTTTCTTCTAGATCTTGACTCGGTAAGTCGTCGTCGTCGTCATCTTCCAGATCTTCTTCGTCATCCATGCTATCCGAACCGTCAAGTAGATCTTCAATATCTTCATCATATTCCTCTTCGTCACTGTCTTCCTCCTCATCAGCCATGTCCTCTTCATCTTCAAGGCCCATGCCATCTTCATCGTCCTCATCGAAGCTATCGTCTTCATCATCATCCTCCAATCCTTCTTCATCCTCTCCATCAGACTCATCCCCATCGTTGATAATTTCCCTGACGATATCCAGTACTTTAGCATTGCGGTACTCGAGCTGCTCCCAGAGCATCTGGAGCTCAAGCTCGGCATCTGTATTTGATTGAACAGCGACAGAGTCGACGTTCGATGGTTTGCTTAACGAGGACGAACTTGTTGATGAAGTAGAAGGCAATGAGGTAGATGTAGATGTGGAAGCGGTTCGATCATCATCAATATACAGCTCGTCGAGCGGCGTCTGTTGAAAGACTGGATGAGAGAGCCATGGCGATGGAGCTTTGCCTTTTCCTTTGATATCGTGCCCACTATTCTGACGCTGATGAGATGCAGCTTTTGAACGTGTCTCAATGTCATCCGGTGCATAGCTTGAATCTCGGATGTCTGCTAAAAGTTTCGCAAGTGCTTTCAAGGATTGTGGTTCTGCTTTGAGGGCTGCATGCGACGAAGAGCGCAGGTCAGAACACCCAACAAAACAAGGACTCAAGACTAGAATGACCCACAATTATCGAACAAATACTTTGTAGCTTGCAAAGTAGCTTGGTAAATATCTTTGCCCCCACCGGTGGCATACGAGGTTGATGGGCTCGCGAAAATCTCAGCTCGAGTATGCAGGAGTTCATTCAGACTGCTGAGCATAGGGTCGGATGGTGTTGGCAGCAGCTGAACTTGCTGCTTGGATGCAGGAACAAGCGCTTGTTCTATAGCCATAGCTACTGATAGCCAACTTGCTTCCACTTTTTGCTGGTTGTCGCGCTGAAAGAAGTTGCTGCTTGAAAGCGTGAACTCTGGAGTGGCTGTGATCTTGATCACTTCGCGATCACCCAGTGCAATGGCTGCGATCAGTAATCAGTCTCGCAACTGCACTATTACAGCTTGCAGACTACTATGTACTTCAAGGTAAGTGTTACTTGGGTGGCTTCATCGGCCGAGAACAATCGCAAAGGTCTCGGTGAAGCTGTGTCAAATGTTCAAGCTGCCAACGACGTGATCGTAGATGATCAGGAATGATCGAGTTCTATATGAACGCATGCAAATATGTCCAAAATGGTGTATAGTTTGTAAGACTCAGCGCATAGATGGCTGATTCGCTTATTGTGTCACTGTGGTACTTCTATAGTGAAAACCAGCTTCGCAGAGACCGATCTATTGATATGGGGCTTGATCGCCGATCACCTGTCCGATCGCCTACCTAGCTTGCGTGCGGCCACACGTTATTCTAAAGGACCGTACTTATGGCCTGTAGAAGGAACATACAGGTAGCCCCATGTACAGGCTGATACAAGAAGAGAGTAGAAAGAAACACCGCCCGGCAGTCTCCATTGGCCCGTCTGCATGTTCGCCACAGCAACATCAAAGTCACGTGCCCAAGCGTGCCTATTTGCGAATCTTTTTGGAACGAAGTCCGTTCCAACTTATGTTCCACTATGTCACCAGGTGTCTCCTCTATGTCACAGCTTCCAGGCTACATACTACATATATTATATATTACCACATCGCGCACTGGGTCCCGCTCTGTGCAAGGGTGGCACAGTCGGGTCGCTGCTTCCCGTACTTCAGCCACAGTATACGTTTTGAAAGCCAAGTAGACCAGCTATCTTCTAGTGGAGAGCAAGGAGATTAATATAGCCAGTGTGTATACCTAGCTGAGAAGAGCTTGTCAACTTATCTAGACGATAAAGAAGAGATGCAAGCCGGGCTGCTGCAAATCAGGGAACTCCGACGAGCCACTTTACACGCGATTCGAGAAACGTGATCGAAAGCCTGAGTTAGAGGTGATGAGACAGCGAGGGCGGGGAGGCAGGATGCATGTCGTAGTAGTGTTGTGTACGCTGTGCGTTATCTTACTTGGGCTTATGTGTGTCTGGGTGCCCCGGTCATTATTGGTGAGTTAGTGAAAGTGCAAGCAGGGTCGAGCGAGAAGCGTGCATTGTTCGATGTTGGCATCAAACCTACTCATCTGGACAGTAACTAAGTCTTATACAACAAGGAGCACTGTCGCAGTCGTGTACTACTTAGATAGATACACTGCCTCATCGTGAGCTCATTCTATCATATAGTGGTCATTCATTCTCGCTGAGACTCTATATTGCATGATTTCCTTTTCACTGCTATGCCGTGCGTGCACAATCCGGGCTCGCTCAATTATAGGACACATATACCATACAGTGAGCTATTGGTCCTATCACTCTTTATGTCTTCCCTTTGGCATCATGACCCCTCATCCGCTACCAATCTACATACTATTCCCTGTAGTAGTTCATGATGATGATGATGGGGGGTCATCCACAAGGGAAGACAAGACCAAGACAGTTCCATCGGCATCCTTTCTCCAATTCGTTCACTGACTCTTTGTCTTATTATACAATCCAATGTCACTTTAACTGGTACTCAGTCACTCGCATTCAACGATACCTCCTTACCTTTCTCCCATTCATTCGTTTATTCCTCATCATCATCATCAATCAATCAATCAGTCAGTCAGTCATCCTCAAGCTCTCTGTACCTTCAACGATACCTGCATTTGATCTTGAAAACCCCCCATTACTGCGCGATCGATTTGAGATACACCTAAAGATAGTCTGTTATTGCTGTGAGTGATAAGAACATGTTAGAGAGTATTATCATGTTACGCCTGCGCTTGCTAATCGATTGTCCTCTGTCGTGTCGCTGCTTTCATCCTTGTAGCAGGACCTAGCTCGCGACTGAAGATCTGATCGCCCTGTAAAACCTAATCTCACACAAATCATGGACGTATACACCACTTCATTCTGCCTTCCTCATCGTGCAGCTCAAGATGAACTTGCCAATGAAGCTCCATCTTTCGAGCTGCCGCGTGATGTAGTCGCAGCTGCTGCTGCCGCAAATAATAGCCAACAACCCCGACATACCGCTACCGCTCCAAGCAGCTCAGGCCACCACCATCATCAGCACCACGCTTCATATTCAGTCTCATCATTATCTTCTTCTTCTTCTTCCTCCGGTTTACCTCAACAAAATATATCACGACATCAACCCAGTCGCTCAGTCTCATATTCGCGTCCTGTTTCTATTCCAGAAGATCGCGAAGAAGGTAGTAATATTCTGGGAGAGAGCGTCTCCTCCTCCTCAACAGGGGGTAGTCGTTCCGGTGGAGGATATGTTAGCAGCAGTAATTACGATGTAGGAGCAAGCAGTTCAAGAGGCTCAAATGGTACGTCTACTGTGGGAGCTGGCTCCAATGGCTTGGCCGCTAGACGGTCCACCTCGTCGATCGCCAGTCTTGGCCAAGGGACTACTACTACTGCCTCATCAAATGCTGGTGATAACGTCTCTACTGCACCTAGTAGTCATGCTGGCCATGGAAGTGTCCCTTTCCCCACTGCTACGAACGGCAACACAGGTGTCTCATCCGTCCCTCCACCTCCATCTAGCAGGCATGGCTACGGCGAGGACAATGGTGTCGCAGAGAACGCAGCTGCAGTCGCTGCTCTTGCTGCATCTCAGCAAAGGGCCAATGCAGAAATTGCAGAAGCAATTCAGAAGCTCTGTATTGAAGCAATGTCAAATTTCCAATGTATGGTTCAAAGCACACCTCTCGATGGCAGTCGTGGCAAAGCGTATAATTTCATACTATCAGGAGGTTATCAACAAGTCATGGGAGCTCGTGGTTTCATCTTACGTGCTTCACCATTCAGGAAAAAATCAATTGTTAAAGTACCAAGAAGTGAGGTACTTGATGCAAAAGAACTTGTTAAACCTGAAATGAAGAAGAAATTAGATGAAATTGCTGCTCTTACTAGGGCTCATTTGGCTATTGTTGGTCAAGTTAGTGGTACCATTGGTTTTGGTTTAGAAACGGAAAGAAATGTGGAGATTGTTATTACTGGAAGTTATGAGAGTGTGGAACAGGCTAGGGTCCGCTTGCTGGTCTTGCTGGATGAGCTGGTGAGTCGTCATTATGTGGTGTCTGGTCCCAGTGCCACTGGATATAAACAGAGTCCACTTAACTCTTAATTTTATGCAGAGTGGTCTCCATTCCGATGTCTGCGAGATCGACTACAAGCTGCACAACATCATCTCGGGCCGTAAAAGGGGTGTCATTCAAACGATCCAAGAAGAAACAGCGACGAACATTTATTTCCCCACTCCTCTAACTGGTATTATAAGTCCACGAGATCCAGCTCTTTTGTCTAAACAAAATCTCATCTTCATCACTGGAGAATTCTTTGGTGTCCAACGAGCTAGAGATATGTTATTTCAAGTTTCAATGCACAAATCAAAATGTATCATTTCAAGAGATACTGCTATGCTTCCTAGAAAGTTAGATTGGTTATTATCTGATAAACTGGAGGAAGCTAAAGCTATCATGCACGACAATGGGACTTTTGTTAATTTCCCAATGATTGGCAGTCAAGCTAGCTTGATATCCGTCTATGGTGATCATAGAGTAAACATCGAGAGGACGCTGCGAGCGATCATGAGCTTGGTAAGCCTGATCCTCTTTGCCAGTGACTGGATTACTTCATATTAAGCAAAACATGGTCACTAATGTAATTTATATGCTATGCTCTACAGGCCACTCAGTTTTATGTTTCCCAATTCTGGCTACTACCTATGAATTTCGACGTCTTTATGCCACCACCGACAATCAATCCTTCGCAAGTTCCAGCTATTCTGAAACTTATCTCAGCAGCAACAGGAGCAGAAGCAGTTTTCAAATCGAACTGTTTCGAGTATCACGGTTTAGAAAGTGAAATTCGTACAGCTGTGCAACTTGTCCTGGAGCTAGACGTTGTTAAAGCTTTTCATCACGAGATTAGATTCCAGATCGAATTGGCGAATGAACATAGAGATTTCATCAGTGGTAAGAAGAATGGTAAACTTAACAAGATTATGAAGACGGCTGGTGTCAAGTAAGTTTGACTTTGTTACTTTGTTACTTTAAGAGCAACACCGACCATCGAGATTAGGTTGCTTACATTTTACCTATGCTGCAGGATTAAATTTGAGACATTCAATGACTATAACTTCCTTATCGATATCGCTGGCAATGATACTGGTGCCCTACATGGCCTCAGCCTTCTGCAAGAAGAACTGCCGGCCGAGGTCTCCTTCCACGTACCTGAGCTTTACCACAAGCGTATTATCGGTGTCGGGGGCAAGAACATTCAACGCATTATGAAAAAGTATGGTGTCTATGTGAAGTTTTCCAACGCAGAGGAGTTCACTTCTCTTGGTGGCTATCACGAGAACGAAGATAATGTCATTGCTCGTACGCCTGCGAAGAACAGTGCAGCACTGGATCAGCTCAAAGCTGCTGTCATGGAGATGGTCATTCCGAAAGACAAAGACTATGTCGTTGAGACAGTCTCAATACCTCGCCGATACCATCGGACTTTGTTGGGAGAAAAGAGCATATTCATTCATGACATTGAGTCAAAGACCAATTCCACTGTTCGCTTTCCCAATAAGGAGACTGCTGCGGATGTCGTCTCAATCTTCGGTCCGGAGTCGCAAGTGCATATTGCAGCTCAGATGCTTCTAGATCATGTGCCATTTGAGGCCGAGTATCGACTTCCTCATAGCGAGCAAATGTCTCAACTTGCGCTGGCTCAGGATTTCTTGGATCTACAAGAGAAAATCAAGAGAGACCTGAATATTACCATCCTTCCATGGGTTGACCGATCTGGTGCCGGCGATGAAACAGTCGTTCGGTTCCTGCTTAATAGATCGAATGTGAGTCTAATAATGTTCCTCATTCTGCATGTTTTACCTTTTTCCCTTGTTGATTTGTCACTTCGTTTCCAGCAACACTTCTTGACAACTGCACGTGACACAGTGGAGGAGTTCCTCTTATCTCAAAGTATTGCCTTGTACCCAGGTAGCCTGAGACCAAGGAGCGATAGCTTCACGACCTCCTTCCCATTCTTCAATAGCAAACTGTTGTCCACCTTGGGAGACAATGAAGGCAATGCTTCTCCGGTTGTCAATGGTTCAGCAAACGCCGAATACAGAGATAGGCCTGTTCTCCGGCCTGCAGCTTCTACACCAGACATCAAAGCGCTCTTCGAGGCGTCGCCAGTACCTCAAGCATACAATTATTTGCCATCAGACTCCAATCATAACCCACCTTCGCACTCGTCGTCATATTCAAATCAACCTTCATACGCATCAAATAGTGTATCGCCCGCTCTACCCGACCTACATACACCTCGCTTCTTTGCTCCACCGACGACTAGTGCATCATCTTCATATACTACCTCATCATCTTTTGTCCCCTCTCATCCTACGCGTCTGTCGGAGGAGATGACCTTACCTACCCCTTATGCCGGCAACAAGCGTGAAAGCGATCCTGTCATGGACGATAAGCTGAAAGAGCTCATTAGACGTGGCGCTCTTGGTCATCATCTAAATGCTCGAGCACAGAGTCTAGACATCAGCCAACAGACCAAGACTTTCGGACGGCACGGAGTGCCAGGCGATTCAGAAGCTGTTTCTGCTGCTCTATCACAATTGAGATTGTAGACACACTATCCGCCAACGGGTCTCATTGAATGCAAATTGTTAATCACGCGGCGGTACCTTTTACCCCTTCAAAGCTATCAATCCCACCTCGATACAATTATTCACCTTCAGGATTGCCTTTGTACTGCCCAATTAGAGACCACGGCGGCCATCAACCATCAAACCAGGCCCTCGTCAAGCTGCCTTTTATCGTAACGACCCAAAAACAGCCAAATAACTTCGGCATTTCAGCCATATTTTCACATACGCTCTGCTCGCCTCTAACCCCAGCAATTGCCTGAATACTTATGCCCCGTTTCCGTACCTTCGTTTCACGTATGGATGACAGCTTTTACTCTCATATACAAGAATACTCGAGCCTCCGTACGTTCTTTCTCCTTGCAGGCTTCTAGAGGGATTTCATACAGCCTTTTGTTATTATTACCATCTTGTTTCCAAGACCCTCGTATCACCCGGTCCGTGTGTTTCAAGCAATGCATACCACCATTTTGCAAAGAACTTCTCATGCAACAGGAGAAGATATCATTGCGCGCATTGCACGACTTTACACAATTCATTCTGTGTACTCTACTGAAACGTTTCTCTCGTAAGGAGTACACCAACTCTGCTTGTACGATTACATTTCTACTGTATCTTGACTTCCGAATCGGGCTCAATGAACCTAGCATTGTCAGATATTCGTGGTTAATCCTCCGATGTCTAGAAGTGCTGAAGATCTTGTACTTACTGGATGCTAGGGTCCTTCTCCAAGGTACCGACGTGATCCTCGGGGAATGTGGCACTGAAGCCTATATGTTGCGTACGCATCAGTATTTGGCGCGATAATGCGTATCTTTCAGAGCCATTGAGGACCTACCCTTCATTACATCGCCAAAATGCTTGTCGACAGTCCCGCCTGTCCAGAAGAAAGCCGTCAGGAAGCACCATTAGCCGCGTCATGCGTGTCACGGCGCACCTTGAGCCTTGATCGCACTGTCGGTGACACCAGAACGAGCATTACAGTAAGACGAGTATTAGACAGACAAGAGCCTTAGTATCTGCATTGAGCGAATCTGATGCAGCCTCCTCAATAATGGCTCACTCCACTTGTCGCTGTCATACAGGTGCAAATGGTCAGTATTCCAGCCTGTTGCACTCCGTGATAAGGGAGGCTCACCTGGTAGTCCTCCTCGCTGGCGTCATCCTTAAGGCAGACAATGAAAGCTGGGAGACAGACGTAGCATCAGAGGCCGGGCTTGCATTTCAACAATAAGAGGAACTTACATTTGGATGGCATGTTTGACTTGTATTTACTTTACTATGAAACAAGTTCAGGCAGTTGTGGTGGCGGCTGGGTGTGGACGGTACAGAGACGAGAGGGACACATCGCGAGACTTGTTCGGTGAGTGAAGTGGACGGTGAAACAGTCGAAAAACTCAAGACAAGTAGGAAGTTTATATCATATCTGCATTACTGCTGAAAGCTCTATTCGTTACATTGTAGTTTTGCTGAGTGGGGGGATTGTATAAGAAAGAATCGAGACATGCCTATTAGGCTGTCTAGCAAGCAGAGCTTGGAGAGTAGGGAAAAGAAATGCTAGATAGGTACTGCTAACGAAGAACGACACGATTGTTTATACATTGTTTGACCCAGTGATAGCTTCGAAACAAAACTCCTTTATAAATCATAAACGTCCAGCGTTGACGCTGATTTCGGGGTATCTTCCGTTCTTTTGTCGAGGATATGAGGACTTGTTTGACTTCGAATGGCCAACCATTTTGTTTTTGATGCAGGTTGAGGAATGAGTCTAAAGCTGCAGGAGAGGAGGCAAGGTGCGTAGGTCTGACATCCGTTTACTCCTTCTTCTGCTCACCAGCGGGCTGCTCAGGGGCAGGTTCGCTGTTGCCACCGGAGTTCGCCTTGGCTCGTGCTTCGTAGACCTTCTGGAAGAAGCCAAGTGATGCAGTCTGTGTCTCGTTGATCTTTGTCCTGATTGCCTCGGAATTAACGGACTCGTCACCGGCCTGTCCCTTCATGGCAAGTTCGCGTAGATCCTTGAGTAACACATCGATCTTCTCCTTATCGGCAGCCTCGATTTGATCTTTGAACTCGCCCATGGCCTTCTCGGTCTCAGCGCAGACAGAGTCTGCCTGGTTGGCAGCTTCGATGAGGTTTCTGCGTTCCTTGTCGGTTTCAGCGTTCTTCTCGGCTTCATCAATCATGTTTGCAATTTCCTTGTCGGAGAGACCGGAAGAAGCAGCGATGGTGATAGATTGGTCCTTGTTGGTGGCCTTGTCCTTGGCGGAAACGTTGACGATACCATCGGCATCAATGTCGAAAGTGACCTCAATCTAGGAATTCCCTTTGGCGCAGGTGGGACACCGACGAGCTGGAAGTTTCCTAAAAGTTTGTTATCTCTGACGAGCTCACGTTCACCCTGGAATACCTTGATTTCGACAGCAGTCTGTCCATCAGCGGCAGTAGAGAATGTCTGTGACTTCTTGGTAGGGATGGTGGTGTTTCGGTTAATGAGACGGGTGAAGACACCGCCGAGTGTCTCGATACCGAGGGAGAGCGGTGTGACATCGAGGAGGAGGACATCTGTGACTGAACCAGCGAGAACACCACCTTGGATAGAAGCACCGATGGCAACGGCCTCATCTGGGTTGACACCCTTGGAAGGGTCACGGCCGAAGACGCTCTTGACGGTATCGATAACACGGGGCATGCGTGACATACCACCGACGAGAATGACTTCTTCGATTTCGGAAGGCTTGACGCCAGCATCGGAAAGAGCCTTCTTGCATGGGTCAACGGTCTTGGCGATAAGAGGACCAACGAGCTGCTCGAACTTAGATCGACCAAGCTTCAAGTTGATGTGCTTGGGGCCTGAAGCATCGGCGGTAATGAAAGGAAGTGAGATTTCGGTTTGAGCGGTTGATGAAAGCTCAATCTTGGCCTTCTCAGCAGCTTCACGAATACGCTGGATAGCCATTCGGTCCTTAGATACATCGATTCCAGACTCCTTCTTGAACTCTTCGACAATATGGTTGAGGAGGATGATATCGAAATCTTCACCACCGAGATGTGTGTCACCATTGGTGGACTTGACCTCGAATACACCCTTGCTCATCTCAAGAATTGAAACATCGAATGTACCACCACCTAGATCGTAGACGGCGATAACACGGTTCTCGGCGTTCTTCTCGAGACCGTAAGCGAGAGCAGCAGCTGTAGGCTCGTTAATGACACGGCGGACATCGAGACCGGCAATGGTACCTGCATCCTTGGTGGCCTGTCGCTGTTGGTCATTGAAGTAGGCAGGGACCGTAACAACGGCGTGCTTGACCTTTTTGCCAAGGTAACCTTCAGCGGTCTCTTTCATCTTCTGGACAACGAACTGTTTTCGCAAGGGTATATCGGTGTCAGTAAATGTGTAGAATACGATGGCAGCTCAGAGGCATAAAACTTACAGCTCCGACTTGCGAAGGAGAGTATGGCTTGCCCTGAGCCTCGAGCCAAGCATCACCATTGCTGTGCTTGATGATCTACATATTAGAAAATAGAGGAAGGATATCAATTTGCTGACAAGTTAATTGAAAGAAGCCTTTCCTGTCTTCAAAGCTAACTTACCTTGAAAGGAACCTGGTGGATATCCTTCTGAACCTCGGCATCGGAGAACTTTCGTCCGATGAGACGCTTGGTAGCGAAAAGAGTGTTCTCAGGGTTGACAACGGCTTGACGCTTGGCTGGCTGACCGACGAGCTATTGAAAAACAAAGAGGAAAAAAAAAAACGTCAGCATGCTTGATCCCTGCCGCAATCTATCAGTACAAGTGGCGTGACTTACGCGCTCGCCATCCTTGGTGAAAGCGACTACTGAAGGTGTCGTGCGAGCACCCTCTGCGTTTTCAATGACACGGGGTGTCTTGCCCTCCTGTTATTCCGAAAGAAAAAAGATCGGTCAGCACAACTGCAGAGGAAATATATCGGAAGAGGCACAACGCACCATAATGGAGACGCAAGAGTTGGTGGTTCCCAAATCGATACCACTGTAATCAAAAGTAATGTCAGTATGCTTGAATGCAGAACAGTCCTAAGGGTCAGATGGAAAGGCCATCGATCCCAGGCGAAAAAGAAGCGTACATGACGGGGCCAGAGACCTTCTCCTCGGAGGAGGCATATCGGACCTGGGAATGACACAACACAATGTAAGCAAGGTTATTATGTTAAGAGTGCTACACCTCGCCATCCAAGACTATGTAGGATGACGAAGCTGCAACAGCGGACACTCACCTGCCGGGCGAGCCTTGAAGCAGGCAGCCTTGTTGCTCTCATTGATCTAGCAGCGACGGAGAGCATGTTTATAACGTGCGGACGTCTAATGGGAAGTAGAGTTATGTATGAAGTCTCAACTGTGGGTCACAAATGTGATTGATGGTGATAGAAGAGGCAAGAGAAAAGAAGCTCCGATTGCTCTGCTCGACTTCTGAGCTTCTGGAAATTTTGCGATCTCATTTCAACGGTGGCGACTTTCTTTCTTTCCATAGACTTCTGTGGCGGACCAACGGGTTATCTGATTCAAGATTAAACATGGAACAGTGAATAGCAGCATATACGTACTTGCATGGATATGTGGCTTGGAGATAAACACACTACTATACGGCTTTTGGACGTCTGAACTGTGATACACTACTATGGACCAACCGAGACCTCATCCGGGTATGCCAATCGAGCAGTCCAACAGCATGGCAAAGGGTAAGTTGAATGTGACAGGTGAGCAAGCTCCGCGATTATTGTGGCTCGTGCTACCTTCTGGCTCATGCAATCCCGTCATTTGGAGTCCCTGGCTTAGAGCACGCTCAAAGGGATCGGGCGAACACACCACTACATGGCACTGACCCATCATCTCGGTTCACTGCGACTCAAGCGGACATTGAGCGTGCTGCTTTACATGACACACATCATGGCTCGAGCTACAAGGTTGGGCCAGCTTACTTAGACCCTCCTATTGCCCGCAAGACTGATGATGGACTTTAGGGACCTTGGTGGAGGTGTGGTATAGCCATGGACGAGTGCGCTTAACTCAGATTGGAGGCCGTCAGACCATGTCTGCTTTCAGCAGTCGAAGGGTGCAAAAGTGCTGCTTATACTCGCAGGTTAGTAACGTGCAGAGAGCCTCTGGCATTTTCGCATATCACAGCTATCGCGATAGGACCCTGTCCAATTTCCCGTATGGATCCCTGTAAAGGTACTACGTCACTGTGCACTACCCGTCGTCTGGACCTGTGAAGAGGCGGATGCGACATCGAAGCAACGCTTCTACTGCAGGTCTAGTAGTTTTTTTCCTGTAGCACGGTGTCATCGGCCGACCACTGTTTCCATTGCTTGTACAATACATAGACTTAATATCCGAAGGCATTATAGAAGATATGCAGAGTATACCACTTGATAACATTAGCACATTTCGCTAGCTAAGCTACTTGCAATAATTCAAAAGCTCCGGTATCGGCACCTCCATTAGCCATCAGCGTGTCCAAACGTCTCGCACTCGATCGCTGTGACTTGAAGAAGTAAAAGAGACCTCCACGACTGTTGACAAGCTTCTCTTCCTTCTCAACTTATTCGATAAGCTGCATCTACGTCTTTCATTTGGGCATTTGAATCAGACTCTGCACTCTTGAACCTTAGCTATAGCTCAGCTGTTCAACATGGCATCAACCTTGCAGCAACAGGAATATACGCCTCTTTCTACCATTCAAGGTATTCATGATGATTTGTACAAGACTTTCTACTCTGGCAAGACGAGAGACGTAAAATGGCGCAAGGAACAACTAAAATCTCTTGCTTATCTCGTTCAAGAGAATATGAAAGAGCTTTCAGGTTAGCAATATCTTCGACCCAGCGCCACACGAAGAATTGTGGAGAGCGAGTGTACCATAAGAGTTGTGCTGACCACTCATGCTGTCCAAACAGACGCCATTCAGAAGGACTTGGGAAGAAGTCATAATGAGACATACATCGTCAGTTCAATGACATACACACCCTTATCCAGGGTACTAACACTGGTGTCGGTGGGGTTAGGTTGAACTCGGAACTTTACTTACCGAATCCGTAGAGGCCGTACACAACGTTGAGAAATGGGCAAAAGTGAGCTTTCAGAAGAAAAGCAAAGTCTCCAGTTCTGATCTGCTTTATAACGGCCTTGCCGTCCATTTACTATTTTTTGGCAGCCCGTTAAACCTAGTGTTTCGTTCGACAAGACTGTCTTAAAACCGACAATCTACAAAGAACCAGTTGCCCCCGCCCTCATTATAGCTCCTTGGAATTATCCAGTTCTTCTGGCCTTGTCCCCTCTCGTTGGAGCCATTGCAGCAGGGTGCGTTTCATATACACAGTGGTGTCACCAGGAAGTGATTGAGGGCGTACAAGGCTGATGTATAGTTATTTCTCACCATAGCTGCCCCGCTGTCGTGAAATGCTCGGAGATCACTCCAACCGTTGGTACTCTTATAGCGAAGCTCGTTCCGCAGTATTTAGATCAAAGCGCTTTCAGAATCGTTCTAGGTGAAGTAGATGTCATTTCGAAGTTATTGGAGCTTCCATGGGGACAGTGAGTGGCTTTCCGGCAACGTTCTGATATCCGTTGACTGTATCTGACGCAATCCTCCCTTGTTTAGCATTTTCTATACTGGAAAGTAAGTCTTTAACAGGTCACATACATTTTTACGGTAGGTACGCTTTACCTGACCCTTAAAACTCGCCTCTTCAGCTCGAAAGTCGCACGTATAATCGCTGCTGCCGCGGCGAAGCACCTCACTCCCATCACACTAGAGCTGGGAGGTAAATCACCTGTCGTTATAGATCCTGCTCTAGAAGACTTAGATACAGCAGCCAAGAGGATCTTATGGGGAAAGCGTGTCAATTGCGGTCAAAGTGTGTGACAATCTGCTCGAAGATTGCGATCCGCATGCCACAAGAAGTGCTGATTCGTTCACCCACCCATCCAGCTTGTATTTCACCTGATTATGTGGTTGTCACTGAAGATCGTCATCAGGCATTACTCGATGCCTTGAGGAAGGAATACAAGCGAATCTTCCCACAGGAAGACTTAAGCAAAGATGATTATCCACGAATAGTTAGTCACAATCATTTCGACAGATTGCAGGCCACCCTGTCCAAGACCAAAGGAAGGGTTGTTTTGGAGGGCCAGAATGACAGAAGCAGCAAGATGATGGGAATGACGGTAGTTGACGACATCTCTTGGGATGACGAGGTCATGAAAGAGTACGTACAGTCAACGTGGAGCTCTCGTATTCAATACAACGGACCCCTTGTACTGACGACACCTGCCTATCCTAGGGAGATCTTCGGACCTATTCTGCCTATTGTGAAGGTGCGGAACGTGAATGAGGCTATTGACAAACTTCAAGGATCTACACCTTTAGCGCTCTATGTTTTCAGTCGCTCGCCTGAATTCGTAGAAAATGTACGCAAGAACACCCAATCTGGAGCTATCGTCACCAATGATGTGCTTCTTCACTTTACAATCGACGCACTGCCTTTCGGTGGAGTAGGAGAATCAGGCGTAGGAAGCTATCACGGCAAAAGATCTTTCGATGTCTTTACTCATGAGAGATCAGGAGTGACCACTCCATTTTGGTATGTCCGCAAATCTACTCTAATCGAGCTACTTTGCGGGGCTTAGAGATCGCTGACTTTCGTATAAACACGTTAGGGCCGACTTCTTGCTAGGAGTGCGATATTATCCTTACACGGAAAAGAATACATCTATTTTTCGAGCCGTACAGGTTAAGAAAATCAATTTCTCTCGACCGAAAACAATAGCTGCGCGTGCATCGGGCAATAATGGTGGTGGATCAGCCAGCGTAGCTAAGTCGTTAGTAAAGTATGCCGTCGTTGCTGTAGTGTGCGCTCTCGCCGCAAATCGGCTGAATTGGCTCATTCGCTTTGCCTCAAAGTGGAAACTCGTAAAAGTAGAATAAGCCTGATATGAGTGTCAATCGTGACTGCAAATAAAGCAACCGGCGATATCGATATCTTTTCTCTCAATACAGAAGTACACAATGGTCGTCGTGTTGCGGGTCCCTTGCAGCGTACACATACTAGTAAATGCTACCGAATTACTTGTTCAACGAGAGCTGCGAATCGCGGCGCTCGTTCTGAGGTGAAAGAGGTGCTGACGAGCTAGTATACGAGGCGTATGAACCTCGCGATGCTATTGAGCCTCTGCCTTCTTCGCGTAGCTGATTCACTCATATATGTGCATCAGATTGACGAGCCAGTAGCGAGGATGCCAAGTTAAGACAACTCACCAAAGATTCTTGTGCAAGAGCCATCTTTACTCGAACAAGCTCGTCCTCCAATTCCTCCTTCTCCAGTCTAGTGGCAACAACTTGCTTCACAAGGTCACAGTGTTCGTTGTTGATTTGGGCCAAGCTAGCTTCCAAATGCCGGACTTGATTTGAGAGTTTCTTGTTGATACTGCGAAGCTGCTCGACTTCGGCTGATTGTGCACTCTGTTGTCGGCACATCTCGGTCCACTCGCTAGTATATTGATCTAGCATCATCGGAGTGATCTTGACCTGTAAGGCTTCTTTGACGAACGTCCGCACCGAATAGATCGGTGCTGCTTTATCATCGGCACCCGCTTCCAATTGATGCTATTATGACTATGTCAGATTGACTGCACGAAGGCTTCTATCGAGTTTTCATGCACCCACTTTGTAATCCTCGAACAACCCAGTCTTTAAGAAGTCTAAAAGCTGCTCAAACTCTAGTTGCACTATTTTCGCTTCGTTTCGCTTCATGACCGCCAGAGCGAACCGGAATATCGCCTCTACGCCCTCAGCGAATATGAGATCGAAGACCGAACAGACCAGCTCAAGAGGGAAGCGGTAAGCAAGCAAGGTGAGGAACCATTGAGAGGCATACATGGACGATTTGATGCCTTGCCGTAGCAGATGCATGAAGACTGCTGGTAACAGCTCTTCTAGTAACCGATCGAACTGATATAAGCGTAGCTGTAGTCCAGGCATGTCCGGTATGTATTGCGACCGGAGATCGTATGACTTCATCAAGCGGACCAAAACGCAGAACGCTTCTTCATCTGGCATCTGTGTAAGTAAGGGTAACTTAGTAAATCCCACTGACCTTGGACAACCAAGCCCTTACATTCAATAGTAGCGGGCCGACTACGAATGCCATGCCTTGACAGTAGCCAACTTCGTCATCGTAAAGACTGTACGCCTTCATAATATTCAGTAGATTTACCTGCCCTACACCTGCTTTGTCATGAAAATATTCGTGGGTAGGAAACGTTCTATTGAGGTCGCGTATAATGGCTTTCTCGTGCACCGAAGGCAAGCGCATAAGCTGGGAGTATGTCGCTTCCAACTCTGCATCCTTGGAGGCGGACATCAATTGCCACATCATGCCCCGCAAAGCAGGCGGTATGCCATTTTGTATAGCTCTCGACAAGTCCCGCGCTGTACGTCAAGGAACTTGTCAGCATAGGGAAGGAAACGAAACGAATTGCAGGACTACACCTACGTCTCGACTTGGCAACTCCCTCGTAATCGCTCACGACTTCGCCCCAGAAGTCCCAATCGATAGTGTGCGAGTCTTGCGCTTGTGACATGGTAGGCTGGTCCACAGCGGGACTTTTTGGGCTTGGACTGGTCAACTCCTCTCTCAGCTTTTCGAAATTGTGTCGAAGATCCTCGCTGGCGCGGAGGGTGCGCCGCCGACGCTTTGGGTGTTCCTCGAGCTCCGCATGGTGCGATTCTGCACGTTGCTGTATCAGGTCGTAGTTATGAGAAGAAGATGTGGTAGACTGCCGCGTTGGACTTCGAGCCATGCTGCTGCCGGTCGCTTCGATATTTGAGCCGTTCGTATTTGATGATGGCTGCGTTGACAAGGAAACTGATACAGGGACAATTACGGATTTGACTGAGCTGACGGATTCAGACACTGGCCTTGAACCCGAAAGCGCGACGGAATCCATAACCGAGTCGACAGTACCCTCAGCTGTCGAGTCTCTCCAGCGCGGATCTTCCTGTGAAGCAACAGATGCTTCATTTGTCTGCGCAGAAGCGTATGCGTCCAATTGATGTTTCAGCAAGGAATGCTTGCTTTCCTGTGATGCTCCTAATTCGGCTTCGTGGGTCAGATCAGCTTCTTCATCTTGCAGCGGACCACTTTCCAAATTCTGGGACTCCGCATCGTTGACGGTTGACGCAAGCGTGGTAGGAGGTTCCATGCTGGCACGTCTACTACCAGGCATATCGTTCGATACTGGTGCATGATTAAACTCAACGCGAGTATCCTCATCTAGTGATACCGAAGAAAATCGGTCTTCCAAAGGTGTCGCAGCTGGACTATCTTGCTCCGCATCTTGGTGCGGTCCTTCCAATGTGGCGGCTGCAGCTACCGCCGGACTACCTTGAACATTATTGGCGGATGTGAAAGACTTTGCATCGTCTGATTCTTCATCACTGCTCGATGTATGCATGGAAGTGCGCTCTTCCTTTGCGATACTCGTGGCAACGGTTTCGATGGCCTCGTGTCCAGAATAAGCACTTTCCGCCAGGTGATTTGTCGGACTTGATTCACTGCCTTGTGACACTACACGAGTGGTCGACGCGCTTGGGTCTTCAATTTGTTCACTAGACAGTGATCCGGAGCCTGCTTGGTTGCTGGTGGATGTAGCCATCTTTTGTCGCGAGGTCGGACGAGCGTTTCGTCTGTTGCAGTTCCGCCTTTCGTGACAATGGCCACCACCGGCGACCTATTTAACAGTTGCTACTACGCTATGTCTAATACTTCATATGCAAGATGCGTGATGAGAGTGGAAAGAGTGCGGTGGGGTGTGCCTTCAATCTACTGCAATAACGCGTCGATCATCATGATCCAAATGCGGTATAGAGTACAAGATTCGCGCTCGTTTCGCTATCAGCACCATGTTTCTTCGCCAACAGCAGGTTTAGTGAAAGCCTCGGTTGATGATGCTGCTTCTTTCTCACAAGCCCGGAGCTGCCCATAGGATATAGACTTCATCGTGCAATTTGCGCGTCTCGTTTATCAGACAACGCATGATTAGACGTAGAACTATAGACCACATTCGACTATTCATCAGACTTAGCTCGGAGCAACAACTCTTCACAATGATAATGATGCAATTGGGCTTATATGGTCTGAATTGACCAATTTTAGTACAAGTTCCATGAGTTACTGTCCATTGTGTAGGATTTCCTTCCGAAAAAAAAAATGCGAAGACGAAACAAGAGAGGATAAAGCAGCAACAACGACTCGAAGATGTAGCACAGGCAAGCTGCGGAAGAGGTAGGAATGAAAGGGCACGAAGGGACTACGAAGGGTGAGGAAGCTGGCGAGACGACTGCAGAAAAAGCTAATGAAGGACTTTTCAACAGGTGAATCAAAGAGATGTGGGTGTAAATGCTGGCGCACGTTGCGGTTGCGAGTTGAAGATGTTTGTACGGATTATCGTTTTGTTGATAGTGTAGTGGATTTTGGCTTCAGCGCTATGGAGGATGAATGGAGAGGAGTTGCTGTTCGTGCATTGCCATTGCCATAAGAGGATTCAATTTGCAGCTTTGACGTGTTTTAGGAGCGACTTGCGCGAGGTCTCAAGAGCGAGGCTATGTCGTGTGGCTATGTATGTGTGCACAAGGGAGTGCTAAATATGGCACAAAGTTAAATATCCTCACGCTCTTTAAGCAAAAACCAAAGCAGCACCGGCAATACCGGCAAATATTGATCCAGCTAATGCTTTGCTTAAAGAAGAAGAGGCTGATCCATTTGCATCTGCTGCACCGAATACGTTACTCGCAGTTTGTTGTGCTTGATTCGCGGCTGGACCACCGGTACGGCTGGAGAGGCTTGTAACAGCTGGGGCCTCGGAAGAAGAAGAAACGGCAGTAGCGGCAGCGGCAGCGTTGATTCCTGATACTGCTGTTGTTGTTGGATTTGCCGTTGTCATGTACGCCGCGGGAAGCTGTCCTGTGCTTTCACCGAAGAATGTAATTGGTTCCTGTTGACAGATAAGACCAGTCATGGCACGGCATGAAACAAAACGGAAGGTCACGTGATCAGCAAAGCTAAAGGCCTCGACTCGAGAGGGAGGAAGGGTCTCATCGCGGGCGAGCGAGCGAACGAAACAGCAGTCGTTTGAGAAAGGAAACTAGATGCTCACCGTATATGCATATTGAACACCACCCGCTTGTACAACGCTACATGAAGCTCTATAGGGGAGAAAACGAAATAGCCAAGGATCAATATTGAAAGGGTTTTGTCACGCGCCAGAGAGAGATCAAACGCACTGTGCATCAAGTCCGAGAGCACAGTTGTAAACAACAGGTTGACCATTTGTATCATATTGTGTCATTATTGCGCTTGCAGAGTTCTCCTGCAGTGTTACTGGAAACAGACAAGGACGAGATGAACAGCGAGTTAGCGGAGTGAGTGCGATGCGGCCTGCTGAGGGAACAGCTGGGCCACGCTACAACAATGAACCAGGCAACTTACCACCATCGATAATATATGTAGTATATCCGTCAACGCCGGCACCAATGTTGATTATTGAAGCACCTGGGGTATCGTCTACTTGGCCGGGCACATATACCGAGCTTTGGGCGGCGACTAGGGATGAAGCAGCTGCGATGAGGAGGATCAAAGTGGAGGCGGCGTTTTTAGAAGTGGAGGCTATCATATTGGAGGGAAAGTAGTAGTTCGGGAGATGGGAGGAGGAAATGAGTGTGCTTGCTGGCGTATTCGTGCTGGCTGTTTACTGTCGAGTCGAGTCTTCAGGCTTCACAAGGTGCTGTGCAGTCTTGTTTCGAGGGCAGTAAGGCGCGTCGGAGGAAGTTGGAAGTTGCTTGTATGAATAGAAAAGAGCGTGGATGTAAATGAATGTGTGGTAAATGTCAAGAGATGTATCTATTGTGTGTTGACCGTTGGGAAGGAAGTGAAACGAAGGAAACGAGCAGAGGCCTCTTCCGAGTTCTCGTTGTTCCAGGTCTAATTGTTCGAAATGCCGAGCGAGGATGGAGGCAATATCGCGGTCAGCGCTAGCGGATGATGGGAAGATACAACGAACTGAATGGATAAGTGAGTGTTGATGGAATACCAAGTGTAGGGTCGTATTACTACTGTCAACAACAAAATCCACAACCACGCTATTCTATTACAGTCATGTTTATTCGAACATCCCGTCTTTGATTTCCTAATTCGACTGGAATGGGCTCAATCAGCTTGGATCAGCTTGGGCGGTAGTGACACATAGTGTGCTGTCTCAACACCACCAATAATCACACGGTGTTCCGCATTTCATAAATGCAGTCGTCAATGCTACTATGGTAGTACAGCATCTGCTTATCTCTCTCCTCGTGTCTTCTATACCAATCTGCTTCAGCTACTAATTACTTGCAATATTAGTTAATACCTAATTTCGGTCGACGCGTCGACGCGTTGATATTGTTGCCAGCTTGGTAAGGACTACATTGATCACAGACTACCTATTGGCTCTAGGCCTATAGTGACTTCAGTAGTCATTATGCTGTGTGTGTTTCTCCAGACGCATTGGATTTCATGCTGCTAGCGGATACCTACCGTTGTGCAGGAGCTGAAAAGCCGCCACTCGGATCTCTCCTCGATCATCGCCAAGCTGAGCCCAGGTAAACATTAATATTGATGCACGCACGCTTTAAGTTACCGTAAATGGTTGGCTATGCAACCTCGACAGACTTAAACATGGTCCTGACTATCGATACTGACCAAGTTATCAGGCGTGCATGTCATATTCCCGATGATACCCGACCAAGCGCCGCAGTATGTCTGCCATATCAACTCACGTACTAGGATCTTCCGACATCTGTTGCTGTGAGCCTTATGCAGCCTGCGACGACAACATCCGCAAGACTTCTGGCGAGAAAGCGTCATGTGCGACGAGAAAGGTGATGGGCCATGTACACGCTGTACGGATATTGGATCTGAATGCCTCTGCTTGGGAGAAGTACCAGAGCAAGTAAAGCTGAGCCAAACTGCTATCCATATGTTCAGCTCAGAAGCAATTGGCATACTGTACTGATGTTTCCCTCTTTACCTATAGGAAGATGCTTGATTTCTGGGCAATCAAACACATGCAATCTCCCGCTTCATCACTTTCCAAAATCGATATTCAGGCTATGATATTCGACTATGAAGCTTACTGGATTGAAGAATTTTGGAATCAAGAAAAGTATAATGAGCAATATCTTTACAGATGTTTCGTCTGCTACGTTTTAAGGTGAGTCTATATCTGCCTGCTCACTCATCGTGACTAGCAAGTCCAAGAGACACACGAGATATATGGGGGACATAGAACCTGAAAACACGCCGCCTTTTGTCAGCTTAACATGAGAGGGGTTCTGGGGTAGTTACTTCTGTAACGTGCCAGGACTTTGTACAAGTACAGACTGTTTGGGCGACAGCTGTTTCTACACTTCCTTCACTGGGTGAGCGCAGCACACTAGCATACATTGAAACCTGTATTCCGAGAATGCATGATGCACGAGTTACTGAAAGTGTCTCTAATATAGACCTGACATTTGAGAATTTTTGACCCACCTAAAGGGCAAGGGTTCCATTGGAAAATTTAAGGATATCATGTTCTGGAGTCGCTCAAAAATTATCAAACGCCTGCAAAGCTATTCCGACCGTTATTTGAAAGACCTCCGTTGGGGGCTACCCATACCAGAATGGCGAGATTTACACGCAAGACGTGGACAATGGATTATCAACCAGTTGTCAAAAGAAAAACAAACCCTTGAAACCGGCCGTGCTCAAGATCTTCACAACTCTGTCTTATCAGACACTGCGGCCGTATCTCAGACGTCGACCAGCAAAGACAAGAGCCCCGGTTCCTCAGCAGAACTCTGGGAATTAGATGTAATGAGTGCCATTGGGGCAGATGCCGCTTATCCTCCTGCAGATGCTGTTTATATCGGCTGTGACGCTAACCCCATCGGCTGCAGGAAACGCCCAAAGTCAGCGTCCACCACAAAACTCATTTGTTCTAGCCACGGCAGCTAGCATAGACAGACCCGTGTCCATTGGTCCGCGACATAGTATAGCTCCACGAGTCTCTGCATCAGCATCGAGTGGTGTCCGCCCAGCTACTGCGAACTCACTAGCCAGTATTGGTGGTACCGCGCCATTGGGACCTACGCTGCAAGCTCCGAGTCATATCGCCCCTTTGGCAAAAGTTGCAGCATCTCCCGAACTCCTAGCCTCGATGGACAGAACAGCTAGTGCTGGAAGGGTTCCCGCTCCTTCTTCTAGCCTCCAGCAAAGCTTGGCACAAATACAGCCTCCAAGTACATCTTTTCCTCCGCCGCAATCGCATCAATGCCTGCAACCGGGTCCAGTTCCGATGGCCCAGCCAAATCACACAGGCAATGATCAGACAAATATGCCGCCGAATCAATCTGGTCCTCCTCAGGCTGCCACGATAACACGACGCTTCAGTCTTCAACCCCCATCTCGCGTGACCATGGCCTCGCATTGGCTCAAAATGGCAGGCGTCGATGGAGAAGTGCACCTCCGGTACTTGGCTAAATCATCGTCACCTAGAGAATATGTCATTGGAGCCGTAAGAAATCACTTACACTATATCAGCAAGTCGTACTGGAGGAAGCTTTAGATAGCATGAAGTAGCTAGGTAAATTCTGTGCATGACGTCGGGGATTCATACGCCATTGACAGCGCCTCATGGTCAAGTTGGCATACATCCAGTGACAAACACCGGTTACCCTCATAGCATGCCGCCGGCTCGATTCGATATACCAGCGCCCTCACACCACCGCGCTCGCCTGTCCGCTGGCTGCACAATCTCCCTGCCTTTGAAGCAGAGTATATAGCAGTCTCGCGTTTGTTGAAGGCTGCGGGTGTAGATGGCGCGACACATATTCGATATTTGGCTAAATCGTCTTCGGCTAGGAATCAAGTTATAGGGGCAGTCAGAGGACAGCTCACACTGTATCAGCAGATAGTACTAGAAGAAGCATTAGATAGAATGAAATAGATTCCATGGGTGCCATGTGCGAATTCCAGGGAAGGTCATGCTTCTTGCGGTCTTACCAGGGCTGTTGCGCCCGATCACGCTCTTGCCTTCGCGCCGACTGCTATCTCACCATGGAACAGTAACAACGACAGCAGTACATGCTAGCACCCCATCATGGCCCTCTTCAACACTCTATCCACGCGCTCGCTGCCCTCAGCTTTGGTTTTGCATCCCCAGTCATGCTGTCCTACCACGGATGTTGCGGTCCTCTCAAACCCGACAAATGCAACTGCAAATGCAAGTATACAGCTTTATCGACTATCAGGGGATAGTGATCCCGCTGGAGCTTCTAGTATAAGTACTTCTGAAAGTACTTCAAACACCAGTCAGGTCTGGGCAACTGCACTTCAACAAAAGGCGGTCGTGGTCGTCAACGATGTCGCCGCCACTTCTAGCTACATACAACCTCGTCTACCGGAGACACTCGTGTGGCATCCAGAAGGTGCGCTTCCGCTCTCTCACCTGTGTATACATTCCCTTACTGATACATCGTGATATTATAGGCACAATGTTCGCTTTCGCCTCGGCCGAAGCTAATTATATGTTATATTCTATGCACGACGGCAAGCCTGCTTTGAAGAACTCACCTTTCGCACGTGCACAAGATGGTTCAGTATATCTACTCACCTGGGAGAAGACACTTGCCTTGGGCACCAATCTTATTAGAGAACAGTGCACGGCGCAAATACTGGAGAGTCAATTGCCGAAGCTCTCTGAAATCCGGAAGGTCCACGAGAAAACGTGAGTTACACTCACACCCTCTGCTGTAGAATGTGACACTTACTCAGTCCATCAGCACCGTTAAAACTGGAACTTTCGTCAATCCCTTCGCGGCAGGTTTCTCGAAGCCCTATGTCCCGACTGTCAACTTCGCACTTCAAAGCTTCCCTACCTTGCCCAGGACCGTCGCATCTGCGTTCGAGTCTCAAGGATCGGAGGATGAAGTCGATCTTGTTCCAGACGACAGTACAAAAGAAGCACTCCGTCTCGTAGAGAACCCAAGCCTTCTTCTGTGCGGGCATGAAGATGGAAGCCTCCACTTGCTTTGGGAAGGTGCGATCGACCTGGGCAGGGTCAACCTCGGTCCGGACGTGGATATCATATCTGCATCGCTTACCAGTAGCACGATACACCCAAAAACTCCTTTCAGAAGAATCAGTCACTCGACAAACATCTGTGTACTCGCATCAATTCCTTCTACCGCAACCGACACCTGCCACACAGCAATTTCACAAATCCTACCGAGGCAGACATCAGATTTACAAGACGCTTCCACAGTTGCGAAGTTCAATCTGCACTTGCCGAACTTTCCCAGCCCTGAGATTTCACAACTCGCCCAAGCAAGTACATCCATCCGGAAGCTGCTTGCGCATGCCTTTGAAGCCTTTGACGAGGGAAGAAAAGCATGGGAGGAAGTCCGAGGGATGTCGAAAAAATGGTTGGGGCGTTTGCAAGAAGACTCCCAGTCGCCGCTGCCCGAAATGCAGCTTTTGACGCTTCTACTAACAGGTAGACCTAGTAACACCAACATGCACGAGTACTTTGCTTCCAAAAATACTGAAAGAGTAGGTTGTGAACTCTTGAGCTTTTTTTTGTAAGAGCTAAAGCCGTCCTCCGTCAGTCTCTTGAACATTGGGAAGCTAGTCACCTTAAAGCGACAGCCCGCCTGCGTGCCTTAGCCTATCAAAGCATTGCTCCTGTCTGTGAAAGGATCACTCTCTGGCTTGAACAGCTGCGTGGCTGGCAAGCTTGGTACGTCGCACCGATCACTCGGTTCGCTCGCGACATTTCTGACATTATCGCTTTGTACAGGCCGGAACGATATGGACACCTCCGCCTGAATTTGGAGGAAATCCAAGACTGTCTAGCTCTGGTCAAGCTCCTCTTAGTGAGAGCTACTGTGCTAGAAGATCTAGCGCTCGAGGAAGAGACGGGCTACAGAGAGTTTTGCGGCTGGCTGAAATTCGGTATGTGAGATATTGCGTACAGTTCAAATTCTGTCTCCAAGCTAATGTCTTGGGTAATGCGTAGATTTAGAAAGAATCGCTGCTATAGAAGCTAATTCCGAATCGCGCCCTTCTCCGCGCCACGATGTTTTGGCCGTTGTACGGTACATTCGCCAGAAGATGAACAAGAGTGAGCTTGACAACCTTCTCCTCGTCGAGGTGGAGAGCGAGCAAGCTCCGTATGGTCCGGTCTTGGATTCTTGGCTCGGAGCCTACAAGGAGATCAATGCTTCGAGTGCTTCACCTCAGAACCTCCCGAATCTCCAGGGAGTATTTCAGGCTGTCCACGAAAAATGGGAAACACAAACATCGGACGATTTAGCGACAATCGCAAAGTCGAACACGGATTCTCCAGCTGCCGGCTTGCATTTTTTTAACGGAGCAGAGGTGCTATTCCTGGAACCTGAACGTTTCTTGCCCAAACGCCAGTCGTCAACGTCGAGTCGCAGAAAGTCTACGTTGCCACAAGACGCAAAGGCTCGTTCTACACTCAATGCGCTGGAGCTACCTTTGGCATTTCTACTATCCGAACTTTCGCAACGGCTGAATGTACTACTAGACCGCTCGTTTAAGACCGTCGCTTCCTCTGCGGTCATCCGTGAAGCACAGCCCATTATTATGTGGCGGCCACCTGCGTTAGAGGAAGATGATGCTATGGCGGCGCTTGGCCTAGCTCGTGATCCAACAAAAATCACCTCAAGGGTCGTTCGAGAGTCAACACAAGGCGATGGTGATTGTCTCTACATCGCTTGCGAAACACCCCCCGGTAGTCTTGCATGGACCTATAGCGCTCGCGCTGCATGTACGTATGCCGCTTACAACGAGGATTTGTTCATTGGCTGATAAAGCATAAGTAGTCTGGATTTACAAGATCACTCCAGATAATACATTTGCGCAAGCGTTCGCTTTGACTGCAGAACAGGATCGGGCATCTTTCGACATTCTCGATATAGACTTCTTCGATGACGCAGAGGTCGCGCTTCTGCTTCGACATACGCACAGTGAGTGTAGATATACATGTTTTGCATGCTTGAGCTCATATCTTCTCGATATACAGCCAAGCGATTTTCACTAGCAACTGTAGCGATTCAGAGCATTCCACTCTACCCAGGTCCCTTGGATCGCATCCTCACAGGAACAGAAGATTTTCCGCTGTCGCCTATCCCACTGCATCGAGTGCATACTTTCGAGTCCTCTTTTGAGCCTTTGCAGTTCTCTTTGAACGGGAGAGAAGGACGTCGGATTGCGGTAATACTCGGCAACGCCGGGCGCGTTTTGGAAGTGTTGGACATGGATGAGCCGGATAACGGAGACGCAACTTCACAAGAGGGCTATGAAGCCTTTGATGAGCGATGATAGCGCCGAACAAGCGATTCTTTCTTGCCAGGCAGGCGTACCAGCCTGCCTTACGCCACCAGCATGTGCATATCATGCGAGCAAGCGCGGGCGTATCACTCCGCAGCTGCCCAGGTTCGTAGTTGGTGGTCGTAAAAGCTGCAGGTGGCGATTAAGTCGGATTTGGCGGTTCCCACGGCCCAGTCCGCGCCATATGCCAAGGCATCCTTGCCATGTTCATCAAAGCGCGTTGTCGTACTGCAAACGGTGAAGCTCGAAGTATAGTCCAGAATCTTGAAACCGTCGTGCATGCATGCAGTCAAGAGCCTGTCTGCCTTTTGAGGGTGCCAGCGTACTCGCCAGATACCGCCGCCCACGTCGTGTGAATGCACAGGAGCAGCAATGTTGCGATTGTCAAAGATGCGCACAACAGCATCGTAGCTAGAGTTGATGACGAAAAAGATTTGGTCAATCGTATTACGCCAATAAGCGCTGTAGATATACCTGTCTCACCTCCCAACTGCAAAGATGTGTTCGAAATGCGCATTGCTTTGTATCGTTGTTACGCCGGCTTCGAAAGATCGATTCGTAGCGGAAGGTCGTGTGGTACCTTGCCGAAGGTCCCATAACTTGAGTTTGCAATCATCGCCTCCTGGACATCACAATCAGTTAGATAAGACAGCAAGCAGACAGGAATTTGTGACATCATCGAGGCTTTTACACACCTGTCCAAACAGAATTAGAATTCCAATAATCCCAGGCAGCTATCCACGGCTCGTAATCATGTGCTTTCCAGGATTGGTCTACTTGCATGTTGTTGTCGCCTCGAAGGATGGCAACCGTCCCGTCCGAGATGGATACTACGAGACTATCAGATGTCCTAGTGTCTCTGTTAGCTCAAGGTTACAGTGCGGAATTATATAAGCGGAGCTTACTCGTTTCGGCGGTTACTCCAATCTAGTGACAGACATAGCCTTGAACTGTCACTGACTTCAAGTCTTTGAGCCTCTTTGAGCTGGACGCCTATTCAGTCGTAGTACTATTTTGCGCCAGCGAGCCGCTCACTTTTTGACCATCATCCAGGGAGTACAGGCAAATCTCGCCAGTCGAATTGGCAACAGCCAAAGTTTGAGATGAGATGTTATTCGACCTGCAGTATACAATCAGCAACGACCGCAATGGACTAAGCTCTTAGACGACTGACCATGCCATGTCAAGAATTGCCGATTGCTCAACTCGATCAAGTTCGTGACTGTAGACCTCATTTCAGTGAAGGAATAGTAACACTGCTTAGACCGCTTTACCAACTTACAGCTTCCCATCATCGTCCATTTGCATCAGGAGGCATCGTCCTAGACGTTTTGTTGCTGGTGAGCTTTCATCGACTTGTTCTGCACTTTCGTCCTTTACGACTTGGTACAGCCCGCATGCTACGATACTTCGGTCTGAGGGACAGGCAGAGATAGAGCATGCAGAGTATTCCGTGTCCACGAGGTCTAAGGATGGTGCTTGCATCATGCCAGTTCCTCTCTAATCTCACGGTGAGGAGGGAGCTGCCTGGAGGCAAGTTTTAGGGCAGGTCACGTGTGCCAATTGGTGCAATGGCAGGAGGTATATCAAGGTCGGTTGTAGAAGAAAGCTGTCAAAGAAGAGCTCATCCAAACCGACCGGAGCAACGAACAATCCTAATATTTGTCGATGATACAGTCACATGCCTACTTGGCATACTCTACGGCTACAAGCTTTCCCGGGTTCATAATATTTTTAGGGTCAACCTGCCTTTTGATCTGGCGCAGAACGTCCAGCGTACCCGTACCAAGCTCGTTTACCAGATACTTCATCTTACCGTGTCCTACACCATGCTCTCCTGTGCAGGTTCCTTCAAGCCTCTGCGCCCGCTCAATCATATTATGTACACCTTTCTTGACCCTTTCAAGCTCTTCATCATTTCTGAACATCAGCAATCCATGGAAATTCTGGGCATGACCCAAATGTCAGCTTGTGGCCTGTTCAGCTGCAAGCATCACTTACTCCATCTCCTGCATGTCCAACGATGGGAGCGATGACACCCAAACTGTCCAGATCTGCTTTCGTCTCCGCCACGAGCGTGGGGAATTGGCTCATGGGGACGCAAACATCTGTCGTCCAGCATCGTGAGCCTGGCACATATGCCAGTGCTGACCATAGAGCAACCTTTCGTGCTCTCCACAGATCTTCTTTTTCTGCCTCTGTGGTTGCGGTAAGAAGTTTTGTGCCACTGTTGCGCTTGACGATCTCACTCGTCCGCTTCATATCCAGCTTGATTTGCTCAGGCGAACCAGCAAACTTGAAGAAAAGCGATGGTTGCTCCGGCCATTGTCGTGCATGTTTGTTTGTGCTCTCGGCCTTGTTGATCGCTTTCATCATGAGATCATCCAAGATCTCAATGCACTGTACAGCTACACCGTTCTGTACGACTTCAGCCACGGTATCTGCGGCAGCTTGAATATTTGGGAAGGACGAGACTGCTACAGAGTTCGGTAACAGCGGAGCGAGCTTAAGTGTGGCTATAAAAGATACTGTCAGTACCTGCGACCAGATACTATAACGCATGACTATTCACCTTCGACTACGAGGCCAAGAGTACCCTCACTTCCGATGAATAACTTGGTAAGGTCAGGGCCAGCTGAGGATTTGCGTGCTCTTGACCGCGTCTTAATAACCTCTCCATTTGCCAGGATAATTGTAAGATTTAGTACATTCTCTCGCATGGTACCATATCGGACGGCTAGTGGGGCCAAATCAGCCAAGCATGGAGTGAAAATGCAGAGCTTGCGTACCATTTGTACCCGAGCAGCCCGTGCCTACCATACCGCCAATCTCGGCGCCTGGGCCAGGCTGAAACATGAACGCCGCATAAGAGATTAGCCTGTCTGGCAAGTTCTGCTTGAAGGACCAACTACTCACGTCCACCGGAAAGAAGAGACCTTTGGCTTTCAACTCCTCATTCAATTGCTCATATGGCATACCGGGCTGAACTACTACATCTAAATCGCGTTCATGTACTTCAACGATTTCATTCATGTTTGCACCAAAGTCAAGTACGATGGTCGGACCAGTCTTTAAGTCTTCCAATGGGATTGGTGACTTTTTCTCCTGGCTACCCTTCACCGGGAAGGAAGGTGCATCGAAATGACCCTCTAAGCTGGCTGTTATTTCAGCAAAAAGTCAGCGGAGATTGCAAGAGTATCCTTCTGCATTTGAAAGCCTTACTGCCTCCGCTAAAAGGGACAACGGGAATACCGAATTCGTAGCAAATCTGTCACAGATTTCAGGTCAAGGTGGACTGCACACAACTAGATCGAGGTCCTTACCTTCATGATCTTCACAACCTGAAATTAGGGAAAGTATACAAGGTTAGCAGCAATCCTTTCATTAGTAAGAGGTGTAATCCACTAACATCTTCGGTATGTCGAGGATAGAGTACCGCGCCAGGTAGGACCTTTGGATCGTGATATGTCCAAGACGATGATCCATGAGTTATAAGCTCGTCGCGATCTGTCGAGATACAGTCTGCCGGCAAGGTAGCCTTGAGCTGACCGAAAGCCTTTTCAAAGTCCGCCATTGTTGGTTCTCGAGGAAGAGGCAGTCCTGGTTCTGTAGCGGTGGATGCGGGAGAGGAGCTGGTTTGAAGACCCAGCACATACGTCTAGTAGATCATAGCGGTCAGATAGATCATGCAAGTGGGGGTGCGCCTCGATCGGGTTGGTAGTGCCTACAGCAGCGCCGGTTAGTGTTGCCAGCAAGAGAGCGGTTGCGGTACTCCATGACTGCCTCCCTGAAGCATTCGGTGTTGCATTTGCGCCTGCTCCGGGAATGGGCTTTCTTGCCAGTGGATGGCTCTGTGGGCTTGATGAAGCGGACCGCCGGCAAGCTATCTTTCCTTGCGGAGATTGGCGATGAAGAGGCAGAGAAGGGCGAGCGAGCAAGCGTTTTGTGAGTGTCGAGGAGGACAGCATCTTCTTGACTTGATAGTCCAGCAGTCAACTAGGGAAGAAGATCTGTGCAGAAGAAAGCGTGCATTGTCGGATCTCGGCGTTTCAGGCCCGATCATCCTGCATGCATGAGGAGAAAGAAAGAACAAATTCCTAGGAAGATTCACGTCTTAGCTCTCATTAATCACCCTATAGCAGTACGTCTGAATTGTACAGCATCAGACCTGATACCTGTCGAAACGCTCAGCTTCCTTTCTCGATATGTCGCGGCTCTTCACTTTGAGAATCAAGCGCCGTCCGAGCTTCCAGCATGGGCACGACAATTCCCGCGCACGGTTCGTGCCTGTACTTGGGCGTAGACAATGACAGGCACATGACTCGCCTAGATATCTCTTACATCTATCAAATGGAGATGATACGAGAGTTCTGACACGACTTTGCTCTGCCAGCAGCGTAAATGCACATCACCAGAGAAACTTCGACAGTACTACTACTATATATGAAGCGAGGTGGTTAGCAGGAAAGGGCAGGAGAGTATAGGAGCATAAGCAAGAGCTAAAGTCGCAATTGTTTCACTATTGGGTTGATCTGCACTTGCCAAGCGAGGCGACTGTATTCAAGGCGCGTATAGAAGCGTCTTTGCTCCGCTGTGAAGAGGCGGAAGCGTGTAGTGCTGCCCTGGAAGCCTTGCAACAAGGATGGGGCTTCTCGATACGACAGCTGGAGCGCTTGGGAAGCAGCCCGATTCTTCAGCATCAAGCAATCTCAAGAAACCTCAACTCGACCTTGAGAAGTTCTCAGCCAACGCAACGCCGCCCGCGGCCTCCACTGGCGCTCGAGGCCGTGCACCACCCTTGCGAAGTGTGTTGACGCGCAACGTTGACACACCACTCACTCTCTTTGGAGGTGTGACCCGGGCAACGGAATTTACGGAGACGACTATCAACATAGCAGACGATGCACCCTTACCTGCCAGGTTGTCAGAGTCAGACCCTCTCGTACGCACTTTGCTTGGCATGACGAACATTGATTGCAAATCAGACCCAATTTCAATAAACGGCTCTTCACCATCATCACTGCCAGCCCTTCCGGACGAGCTTCTTGCGGCCCTGTCTCTAGCCCCTGGAAGTGCTATCCCTCCGAGTAAGAGCGGTTCGTGCGACATCCCTCGGCCGGAAACGTCTTTGAAAAGTTCCAAGTCGTGAGTCCGATGATCTCTATTTACCCCCACGGATCCACGAGCTAACGTGAACTCTCAGAAATCTGCTTACAGCATTCCCCCTCCCATCGGACCTCGCACGGGCATCGTACCGTAATGGGTCCTCTTCGAGTCGACCGCTTGCGTCCGACTTGTTGCACCCGCGTAGCTCCGCCCTTTCCAGTCACCAGATACAATATGGCGCGTCCAGTAGACTGTACACCGCTCAAATAATAGTTGCACAGCCTGAGAATCTGCAAGTGACGCTTGCCAGACCTCCAGTAGATGCTACCAGGTTGGCCTCGCCAGTTGCTGTGAATACTGGTAGCCGAACTCTGCGCAAGGCTGCTAGTGTGGACTCCTTAAATACTGCAGCGGACTTCCACTCGGAGCAGAGTCTTGGGCTTTCTCATCATCAATTGAATGAGACGAGCAGCACCGCTTGGCCGCAAACTAGTGCAGAAGTAAAGGGCGTATGGCGGTCATTCGCAGATAAGCTTCATCTTCGTCCGGGAAAGCAACGAGGCAATCTGGACCCCTTTCGACCGGTTTCACTGGTACGGAAGTCATTCGATAGTAGTACACGACACAGCCTGTCCATCTATCCACGTCGATCAGCAGACAAGTCGCAATTTACTAGTCCTACCCAGAGTACCACTCTAGGTGATATCAGTCTTCGGGACACAGATACATTCATTCGCAGTCACGTCAACGAAAGGGCGTTGCGAAGCTCCACAATCACCTCGCCTCGTGCATTGGTGACTACAGACTCGCAGGCATCTTTGGGGGCATCGACGGAGTCCGAAGACGGAGGAAGCTGGTTAGGATCAGAGAACTTCACCATTGATCTGTCTCAAAGGAGTAAGAAACTCAAGGCCGTGTCAAGGACAGTTTTACGACGGCATAAGAGCAGACAGAGTTGCACACGAGATGAGATCAGTCGGAATGAGGAAGAGGAAGAGGAAGAACTTCATCTTGGCCAAGGCGTAAACCGTCTCGACTCGTCAGAAGACGAAGACGATTCCAACGAGCACGCCGGTCGAGCGATAGACCTGATGCCCATCGAGCCCACCGTCGCTCTGAAGGTTTCTCCCAATATGCCTGCCAGCGGTCACCTTAAAACGCAGGCAGTGGCGGAGACGAAGGATGCTTGCCTAGCGCAGAAAGAAGCTTTGACTCCAATCATTGCGCCTGATACGGCATCTACAATCTATGTCGACGCCTTCTCCTCTCCCGTCACACCGACACCGCCTTCTCCATTGCCAGACGCGCTCTACATTTTTCCAGACGCTCAGCAAGGCTCAAGTGCACCGATGGCCTTTGGCATCATCCCCGCTCCGCCTTCTCCCCATCGTATTCTTCGGCCTCGAAGCATGAGTGAAGGTTGTATACTCGGTAGTCACCACTCTGGTGTGCATCAGCGAGCTGCATGCTTGCCAAAGAAAGCTGTCTTAGACACCATCAACGATCACAATATCCTAGAGGACAGGTCTAATCAGCACACCACGATTCCGCGCTACGGTAGTAAAGTCGGGCTAGTTTCAGCCTCCCATCAGGTCCACCCTAAGGGTAATCTCACTCGAGCGATTGACGAAGTGCTGCCCTTGCAGTCAGATCTCATGGTCGACGTCTTTGATGAGGAGGCTTTGCCTCAGGACTCCCTAGCAGATTATGTTGTTGCTGTAAGTCGCAAACCTCCCTGTCACGCACGTCACATGACTGTCTGACATACATTGCCCGGTGCAGATCGTGGGGGCGAAAGGAGTTGGGAAGTCTACTGTTATCGTCCGCAACCTGAGAATGATGGCGGGAAAATCTATGGTACTATTGAGAGACAATAGTGGCAATCAAGGTACGTAGTCTCGTCCTCACAAGACCACTACCAACACCGGTTGACTGGTTGTGGTCTTTCTATTTCAGCAACATCATACTTTGGCACATTCTCTGTTGCCGGACTTCCCTGTACGATTCAGATACTCGAAGTCGATATGGATATCCTTGAGGACACGTCCGAAGGCTTTTCTTGGCCAGCAAGTCTGCCGCGTCCAGAAGGTGTAATGATTTGGTAAGGACCGAGATGCTTGCGGTAAGCGACGTCCATGCTGATGGAGCACTGCAAACAGTTACAAGTACGGGGATCTGAAGGGCCTTGAACAGCTCAAAGCATTACTACGTGAGTCCTCCCGATAGCTTTATCGGCTTAATCAGCTAACCATCCTGGTCTCTTTTGTGCCGATGTCACAAATTGTAGACGGATTCTGGACACGAGGCGGCCTACATCTTATAGCTTTGGCTGCTCAATGCCCTCCGAGTCCAAGAGCGGCATCCTCGTACAAGGTGGAGGGGGACAAGGCTGCTGAAATTTGCAATATATGTATGGAACTTCTATCGGCACGTTGAAGACGTCTCACAATCTGAATCGGCGGGCACTTGCTTTGTAGATGGCGCAGGTCTGGTACATCTTGACGGAGGTCTTGACGATCCACATCGGAAAGCAAAAAATAGCTTGCAATGGGTGCTTCGGAAGATTTTGGAATCCAAAGGTAATTTGCGAATTGCTTCGACTCACCTCAGACGCTGAGCTGAGTTCTTCCCTACTGGTTTTAGGACACAGCAGCAGATCTGCATCGCGCTGTAATCGAATGATGTCAAGGAAGACGTCTAGTGCACTTCTGCAGCTCGTAGAATCTAAAAGCGGCTGCTCTAGCGAGTCTGCAACGGTGGCTCGTATGGAAATAGGAGACAGTACTCACTCTTCTGCTCAACTCCTCACTTCGGTGATTGCATCGGTGCGAAAAGTGAAGAGCCGCGACATATCGAGAAAGGAAGCTGAGCGTTTCGACAGGTATCAGGTCTGATGCTGTACAATTCAGACGTACTGCTATAGGGTGATTAATGAGAG
>Ga0115846_100001_pt1 | contig 116093 bp, 105 predicted proteins | sample InSIn5gowninarea_2_FD_83860 | JGI IMG/M metagenome (GOLD analysis project Ga0115846, IMG submission 83860) | reverse complement strand
ATTTGTGCTTCCGTGACCACTATGTAGCCATGACTACTCAAGTCGCCCACAAGATACTGAGCCTGGCTCTATAGTCACGATTCGTGATCAGAACTTCTTCCATTCGAGTGAACCACGGCTGACAGGAAGCATAGTGAACTGGAAGTCGACAAGTAGATCTTCCCACTATCGACGTGTTGAAGACGTGCTCCCAAAGCACGAAGATCAAATATCAGAAGGAATCTGATAGCTCAAGTGTCGTCGAACATTTGCATCGGTTGCAGTAGATCCATCAGGGTATGACACATGATGGCAGTCACGAGCTTCAGAGCTGGTGAAGACAGAGAGTTAACTTCAGTTGTGAATCCAAGAGATCTTTTTGTAGCAATTCATCCCCAAGTTGGTTTAGTGTTATTGACATAAACCTGTCATATAAGTGGAGCCTTCACAGCAGATGTGGTTGGAAGCTCCACTTTCTTGGCTCTTCGCGTGTTTCTACGAATATCTGAGTACCCACCCTTGACATTGCACATTTATCGTTATCACACGTTTTCATCTTCGTCGGTGTACAGCACTGGTACAGCAGAAGGCCATGTTATGAAAGTCAGTAAGTGCGGTTGTATTCATGACGTATGCCACGAATACAATGTATCAATGTTTGAGCTGGGGATTAGTTGAGAGTCTCAGCTCATCACCGCCCGCAATACACAACCATCCGAATCCTCCAAGGATAGGGTTGTGAGGATGCTGAAGACCATCATCATGACCAATGGCCTCGTACAACACATCAAGATGATGGATGCAGGAATGGCACCATGACCAGTCATGCTCGAATGGACCATCTGCTCACCACCTGGAGTGTGCCCTAAACCCCTACTTGGACTGATCACTGGCAGTCTCGAAGCGTGACTATAGAGCCAGGCTCAGTATCTTGTGGGCGACTTGAGTAGTCATGGCTACATAGTGGTCACGGAAGCACAAATGCGAGATAAATGGTTGACAATACTGAAAATGACACAAACAGATCTACTAGAGGTATCGAACTGATAAAACAATAAAAACTGTGACATTGTCGAGTTCGGACATTGCACTTACTTGAACATACTTCCAACTTGAGTCAGCGTTGTATGGTCAAGGCTTATATCACGAGCCGGGAAGTGCTTGACTGCCCCGTCAACGGTTGCATCGATTTTCTTCTGCTTTCGATGAAGACTTGCAGGGCCTGGAGTGAGAACACCTTCTTGGACATCTTCGAGAAGGAATCGATACATCATGTGTGAAAGACTGGGCTCAGGTGCTGTAGTGCCTATGAGAGTAAGGTAAGTCAGCATGCGTCAGGATGTTTAGTGTCAGCCACACTATATGGCACGACAACGAATGACAGAGAAGGTCGACAACACATGGACGTGACGTACCAATGGAAGGGAGAATGTTGTTGTTATCGTTGATGATGGCAGACATGTTGCTGAGAAAGTGTTCCGAGGCGACAAAGCCAGGCAAGATGCTTTCTTGCTTTGCCAGAGCAGAGTAATGAGAAATGAAAGCAAATTGGCGTGCATGAAAGAAGAGAGAGAGTGTGTGTGTGAAAGGAGGAAGGCAGACAAACCAGGAAAGCTCAGTTTGCGGTGGGATTTATATGTTTAGAAAGGCTGTTTCCCTAGAGCTGGATCATTGTCGAAGTCGCGCACTGGTCCAGTTCTTGATGCACAAGCAGGCCAATGCCTGGAGATCCTGCGGTACCCATCCCAGCTACCGAGTCTGAGATACGTGGCGGATAAGTCTCCAATGACATAAATTCACCAATGATTCCAGGCAGGGTCAAGGTCGATAGCAAAGGAAACTTCTATTGGCTGCTTGTCTCTACAAATCCAGCTCCTGTGTGGTTGAGGCAGATATGTTTGAACTCCAACCCCCTCGTCTGTGCTTGCCTTCCCGTAATAGGCATCAGTTCTGCATATGCTGTTCTGTCAGACGATCAGCTACCACGAGCACCGCGAGCACCAGGAAGCTGCTCAAGCGCTTCAAAAAAGACGTAATAACGGCCCAATAGCCGTGATCTCAAGTATGAGATGACAGCCACAAGCAAACCCCAACGCCCGGACCTACCAAGTATGACAAGGAGGTGGAAGCTATGGTTGTCACACAACACGGACACTTTGACTGGCTGGTCACACTTCCCGGTCAGTGGCTTGCGACAAGATCACCACTACGATGCAAATAGCTGTATGTGGCAGCACGTTAGTCAAGTGTCGAATTTTACCTCCTCGCAGATTTCCAACTGTCCCCTGTAACAAATCACCACGTAAATTTGTCCACTGTCCATTCCTTCAAGGCACACTAAGAAAGCGGAAACTTACTGACGAATACAGATCACTCAGTCAGCTATTATGGGAGAGTCTTTGGCATCTTCCTAACACCTGATGCAGATTCACAATGCCTCCCTTCGGAAATTGGTTTAGTCGACCAAAAGAGACTAATCAGAAAGGGCCGTCAGACAAGGCTGAAGATCCGACAGCATCACCCAATATCAAGTAAGTAACAAGGCTTTCTCAAATCACCACTAAAGACCTCTAAATTCACACGAGATCGTTGGACACCAATCTAGTTTCACCTCAGTGGTTACACCTACATAATCCGCCTCCAATTAGTCCTTATCCGCCGTCTATGATCGGCGAAAATGAGCATTCAAATGCTAGAGATCATGGTTCGTATAGAATCGCTATCCACGATGACTTGGATTAAGGTGATGCGTTCTCACAATCAATGCTGCGCTCACTCACTATTGAATTTGGCCAGCAAGCAGTTGAACAACGCGTTGATAGTCCTCCACACCTCGCCAAGAATTGGAATGTGGGCTAACCCATAGCTCTGCTCCGATTCGCAGAAAATGTCGGTCCTACCGTGCGCTTTGACCAATCGGAGAGTTAGAGCAGCCGGCATTTCTAAACACTTTCAAAAGTTAAGGGAGTCATTGGCGGTGGTGAGAAACGAATTGCCAAATTGAGAGAAAGTAGGGTTGCGTATACTCCATATGCACCTGCGTCAGTAACACGATCAAAACTCCTTGACTGCCCCGATAATCTGGACGTGGGACACACAACCTCCGGGCGGCTGACAGACGAGGTGATCCGATTCCTACCCACGGCAGTCTTTTGCATATACTGTAACAGGCACCATCACATCTCTGACTAGGCCATTATTCGAATTAGCCGAATCACTGAAGTTTCGTCTGTGAGGCTGAGTACAAATCTGATCCACGACCAGCTTTTCCAATCCATCTTATCGTGTTACCGTGAAGGTGCGAAACGAAGCCCGTGACACACGCTAAAAGTCATAAGAAAATGCTTGTTGAGGTGTAGCGGGCCGATGAGAGCCTGTACGGTGTTTCCGATTAGAAGATGTCGGGTCAGCAAAAATGGAGCACCGCGACCTTCATTGGAAACATTGGAGATCCATAATTTTTGTGTCCATGGAGGAATTGTCTACGGCGAGCGCAAAGTGAACACAGCCGCTTCGCGACGTCTTGTGCCACTGGTGTGACAAGTCACAGGACCTCTATCTGTACTCGAAAGACCTGCTACAAGCTCAAACGACGACAATCTGGCTAGAGTCAATCTTCAGACAAACAACAACAGCTCCTGAGCTCTTCAGCAATGCCGGCGCAAGCAACCAATGAAACCTCTCTATTGCAAAGCCAGCATGCTTCCGTCTTCAACCACAGTCCTTACAATCCTCTTGAACTCCATTTTCCATGCACTTTCCCTCCACTTTTCATAGTACCCGAATTCCATGTCTCCTGCACTTCCTGCTCCAGCAGTCTTAGTACTAATGTTATCCATGACGTCTCCAAGCGTCTCGTGTCCCTCCCCAATCACTTTCTGCACCTCTCTCGGTGATTGATGCTTCTTCGTACTCGTTTTCAGCAAGTTCTCATAATGAGCTGAAATAGTGGTAAGAGTCTCGGTGGCCTGTCGTAGTTTATGGGTTGGTGAGAGAGATTTTATGCTGTACGCTATTATGAACTTGGGAAGAATGGCGTCGCCTGCTTCGATGATTTTGTAAAAGAGGTCATCATACGAAGCCGGATCAGGAAGGAAATTGTCGCCGTGTGAGAGACTGAATGCAAGTATGCAGGTCAGAGGCTGGCAGATTTGTGTTTGCATGTCGGGTAACCGCACTGCCTGCGTCAGGTCTGAAGCGTACGTGGTAAGGAAACGCAAAAGAGATATCAAACTGAGCCAAATATAAGACCAATGGTGTTGTAGGCGGATTCGTGCCGACTCAAGCGAAGTCAGCGTTTGGTGAAGGATAGCGAGGGTTATATTATAAATAGATAAAGAGATTCGCTTGCGGAGATTATGCGAGATGGTGTCTGTCAAAATGTCGAGAATTGCTGTTACTGGGACTCGGGTGGCCGTGATATGAGGAAGTTGTGGAGCCCGTTGTCGGGCAAGACGGACTGTTAGCGCCGACTCAGCGGAGGAGAGACGTTTGATGAGAGTTGGATCCGAGGTAAATGAGCGGACTGTGAAGAGGGACAAGAGCGCGTAGTGGAGCGAGCGGCTCGTTCGGTGAGCGTGATGGCAGAGATATGAGGTCGCTGACAAGAAACAGGCTAGCGGTGACTCAGAGATGGAGTTAGAGGATATTGTGAGAAGGTGGGAAGCGAAAATATTGTTGGCATGTGCAAAGGAATATATTGCCAGAAGCGAAGTAGCATTTGCGGAAGGCAAAGCATTGAAAAGAGCTTTTGCTTCATCTTCTGTTGGCGGAGCTGGCTTCTTGGCTTCTGGTGTGAGGGAGCGCAACCCAATATAGGAGAGTGTCGAGCCTATACTCCACGACGCGGGAACATCATCCTGTATAGAAGTGTAATCATGCCTAATGGCAATACACGTCGAAGCAAATCCATTGATCAATTTGTGCATGATTTCTTCGTTCAGAAAGTCCTCCATACGGTTCTGATAGACGTTCTGTGATTCGAATCTGTTGTGGTTGGCAAGCAGGCCTAGTAGTGAAAGAGCTCTAGGAGTGGGTTCGGCTGTCTCCTGTGCATACTTCATTAAGCTGTGGAAATAGTCCTTATGCATGAAATATGTTGCGAGACTTGTTTGATAAGAGCCAGAAACAACGGCTAACGCATTATCAATCGCTTTCTGTCTGAAACTTGCATTCTGACTCTTGCCAATGACCACGTCAAGGCCATTGACCAGCTCAGTCATGGTGCGGTCCACTTTGTCAAGTCCAGCCAAGACATCAATAATGTCGGTGCTAGGATTTGTGTAACGCTTCGAAAGGACAGCAGCGAGAAATGCCGTTAGGTTTTCCAGAGCATTCTCGTTCCGCGGCGACATACCGGAGCCAAATTCGGAGATTGCTCTTTGCGTGAAATTCTGAGTCTGATGCTGGAGATGTAACAAATCATCTGGTGTTAATGGTTCAAGGACATCGTGAAATTTCTGCTTTTCTGGTCTAAGTAAGAAGAACTCCTGCCAAAATCCTTCCGTCGGTAACTCGTCCTCTTCGCCATGGTACTCATTAAAGTGAAAAAGATTAGAGTATAGTTGTACAATTTTTGGTTGAAACGTGTCGTGAATTTGACGAGTCAGGGGAGAAGTCGGGTCCATTAGCGCGTGTATAAATCAAAACGTGATATGCACAACAACATAAGAACGAGGGAAGATAAAAGGTCGCTGAATTGATGGATAGTGTTAGGAATCCAGTATACAAGGATGGCATTGAAGAATTATAGAATCGTTGAAGCTGACGACGGCTGCCATGGCTAATTGCCCTATCTTGGCTTAGTGTTGGTTCCTACCTCTGTATGTGATTGGTCGTGTTGAAGTTCTGTGCGAAGGAGTTCCTATGAGGACAAATGTTACTAATTCATCAACGTCGCTGATATATGTTTGCTAACAATGTCGACCATCCGACGATCACAATGGTAGCAAAAAGGAGGGACCAAAGCAGTGAAGGGTGTATTAGTATCAATTAACGCTAATTGGCTGCCATTGTTAGTGCGGCTCAGAGACGTCACACCATCCGCTTCTTTCCAACTGCGCCCATTTTGCCTGACTGAAGTTAATGCTGCCAGCTGACCAATCTGTCAACCATTGTTAAGAACCACTTGGACTTACGCACTATCACCACTCCCCCCCTGACCCTCCTCTGATCGTGTATTAGCTTTGGTGTTACGGCGGAACTCGAAATGGCTACAGCGCATATACTGCCCACGTCGGCAGCATCAACCATGTTTTTCAGAGCGCTGGCGACAGCATCCATTTCCAGAGCATGCCCTCACGCCGCAAAGACATTTTCCTCATCGGCCTTTCGAAGGGTGTCATCCAAACGCGAACTGTACACTGCACCCGCATACCAACCCCACACCATGCCACAATTTCCATTACCGCCGCGAAATGACAATATACCGGATACTTCAATAGCTGGTCCGAAGCCTCGAGTCAACGATATAAGGAAGCCAACTGAGCGTCAGATGCAAGAAACAGCCAGTATAGAAATGCCCGAACGCGAAGCACAGCAGTCAAAACCTGTATCAAATCAAAAGACTGAAGCTGCCTCGGAAAGCAGCACAACAAAGAAGCCTCGCAAAAAGCTGAGACCGAGAAAAGCCGCTATGACAATCTCGTCAACTGCGTTGGAACATCTAAAAGAGCTACTGGAACAAGACAAGAAGATGATACGTGTCGGGGTGAAGAACAGAGGTTGTTCTGGTCTTGCATATCATCTGGAATATGTTGATAAGTCGAATGCATTCGATGAGGTGGTGGAGCAAGAGGGTGTCAAAGTTCTGATTGACTCGAAGGCTCTTTTCAGCATTATCGGTAGTGAGATGGACTGGCAAGAGGACAAGCTCAGTGCACGATTTGTCTTCAAGAATCCCAACATTACTGAGCAATGTGGATGTGGCGAGTCGTTCAGTATTTCATGATCAGCCTAAACCAATGACTATCAATCGTGGCGTTCAAGCGATATATCTAGAAATTATTTACAAGCAGAAATGAAGCATTTTCATCACCCACGGTTATCAATGCTTCTGCGATATGCCCGTCAATACACGCCCTTCTCATAGTCGATAACTCTAACATCATCAAAACGAGGTCTGTTTTTCTTCTGAAACGCCTTGTGCGACGGGTCTGTCGATACATAGTAGTCACGATCTTCTTTGGACGCGAATTCAACAACGAAGCCATGGGTCAAGCCTTTCTGAGAACAGTCAGTAACCACAATATCCTGGCCTTTCGTAACAAACCTGTGCTCCCTCTGGACTGTTATCAACCCCACCAGAGGACGATACTATGTACGGTTTTCCGGTCTCAGGATGAACGCAAGTTGTCCGCAGGCCTATCATATCATCGCAGAACTAGCAAGTGGTCAGGAGTATAGCTCACACCTCGGAAAACTGCCACGTACATCCCGAGTCTCGTGCTCAGTCAACGAGGACTTGAGCTTGAAGAGGACGACATGCACAATCGACATCTTGAAACAGCTGCCTGGGTCCAACCTATACCGTTTTGAGTACTTTTCTTTTCCGTGCAGCCACAGGATCTTGTGAACGTGAGTTCTTACTTTATGCCTCTGATCCGAACCGCTTCGCCGCTTCGGCCGTGGTCCGGACTAATGCTATCATCTCGCATGAGGGGTCCTTCTCCCCACAACCCCTCACTGTAAACAAAAGAAATCGCGTGGACGCACATGCAAGGCCCAGAACCGCGAATGCATATACAGCAAAAGAAGTCTTATCGCAAGCGCTCGCTCCCATCTTGACCTCGCCTACCTCCCTTGTCGCATCCGTCCAACTCATACATTTCCTACATCGAGTCAAGGTCGCATGCACATCAAGCAACCTCTACGTTTCGATTGGACACACAACGCTGGAAGATACTGAGCACGTTATCACAACTTCTCTTATCTCCTCTTCACCACCAACCTCACCTCCCACAATGGCCACACACTCCCACGACGAAGGCTGTAACCACTCCCACGACACCGCCAGCCATGGCCACACCCACGAAATCTACAACGGACCAGGCTCCTACACGAACCGCGAAATGCCCCTCTTCGACAACCGCGACTTCCGCGAACGCGCCTTCACAATCGGCATCGGTGGCCCCGTGGGCTCCGGCAAAACCGCCTTAATGCTAGAACTCTGCCTCGCCCTCCGCGCCGAATACAACATCGCCGCCGTAACAAACGACATCTTCACACGCGAAGACGCCGAATTTCTCACCAAGCACGGCGCCCTAACACCCGAACGCATCGTCGCCATCGAAACAGGCGGCTGCCCGCACGCCGCCGTCCGCGAAGACATAAGCGCCAACCTCCTCGCCCTGCAGGGCCTCCAAGCAAAATTCAACACAGACCTCCTCCTCATCGAATCCGGTGGTGACAATCTAGCCGCGAACTACTCGCGCGAACTCGCCGATTTCATAATCTACGTCATTGATGTCGCGGGCGGTGATAAAGTGCCTCGAAAGGGTGGACCAGGTATCACAGGCTCAGATCTGCTCGTGATAAATAAATGCGACTTGGCGACTGCGGTGGGCGCAGACGTGGATCTAATGGAGATTGAAGCGAACAAGATGCGGGATGGGGGACCGGTTGTCCGGGCGGTGATTAAGAATGGGATTGGTGTTAAAGAGACGGTCAATTTGATATTGAGTGCGTGGAAGAGTACGGAGGGCTATTTTATTGCGAGGAAGAATTGGGCTAGGAATGGGGGGGTTAGGGGGAGTGGAGAACAGCCGAAGAGTAGTAAGTTGACTTATAAGACGAAAACTCTTGATTGAGGGTTGGGTATTTCTTTGGATAATCACATTCAAATCCTGCAAAATCCTGCCGACTTGGTCCTGCATTACCTTGCTTTGTTTTCCTTCTACAGGAGCTGGTGAGCGCGAACACGGAACCGTTGCGCTTGGCAAGAGAAGAATTGGCACAACTATATATCTCGCACAGCAGCACTAGTGTCCATCGCAATTCGACTATAGGAGGCGGATAACAGAGGTTCCCGCTCGATCACCTATACTTATACCCTGAGTAGCCATCAGTAGTAGTGGTTGCCAGTACGAGGTCGGTAAGCCCACTATGTACTTTACGGATGAGCCGAACACTAACGCGCTCACACCAGCTCACCAGGGATCGTGGTTACTGAGCGCCCCTCGTACAACAGAATCATGGCAACGATTATTCGCTGCTATGCGCCGGCCGTCACGGCGGCCACAAGTAGTAGTGATGAAACTCTCTGGCCTCGTCAATCTCTACGGAGGTCTATGCTGTGACCAACTTGCATACCTACACGATATCTTGTGCCTCGTAGAGTCTGTGCTGTATCTTAAGTTATCAGGAATCTGCTCAGCAATGGGGATCTGGAAGGTCAAAACGCTATGAAAGTGTAATATATTCAATGCTATCGTGTGGTGACAACGATACAACGCTTGGAAGAGGACAGGGAACATTGAAAGGAGAACAGGATATGTTCTCGCGTTACGATTCGCGTACACGAATCGTCGCTTAGCATCTTGGCTGTTTCCATCTACTGTACAGTACTTGGTAACCTAAGTTAAAGAAGTAAAGGGAAGATCCACGACCATACCCCATAAGGAGGAGATTCACACTACAAGTATCTCGAGTTATGTTTGGTTCAGTACCCTTTGTTTGTTATCCACAAGCACAATATCAATCATGTATTGTACTATTGGTCTGAGGTAGCTCACGTACTACTTGTATAGCCTACCGATTTATTCCACTATGTAAAACAGACACATTGAATCCGTCGAAGCCTACACACACATTTTGAGGTCAATGGAAAAAACTCATAACATCTCGGAGCATTTCTGCGTACGACTGCATCCTAAATCTGCCGCGACTGGTGATGTGACGTCTTGTCTCTTAATAAAGCTCTCACTTCTTCTTGTCCGAGCGAAGAGTCTTTGAGGAGAGGTAAGCAGGGCACAGCTTGCGCCAGTATTGCAATTGGCGTAACCACAACAATCATTAGTTTGGCATGCATTTCCTGGACCACAGTCCGCGTCGGCTGAACACTGGCTTCCACACGCCGTGTAAGCATCTGCACAGAAGGTACCTCCACTTGCCGTTGCGAAGCAGGTGCAATGGCCGTTGTTAGGGTTACATGCAGAAAGAGCTGCATTTGCGCCACATGAGAAAGGATTGGCGCAAGCATTACTCAATGTTGCGGTAGCAGTAACGACACTTGTAACAGTCGTCGTTGTCGTTGTCGTAGTAGTGGTCGTTGTAGACATGATGGTTGTGTCAGTCTCGGTGAATGTTTGTACGTTAGTGGTGACTGGTGTGATAGTGCTAATTATGTTAGTCAGCAAGAGTTGCCACCGTAAATTAGATAGGGCGAAACTTACGTTGATACAGAAGCCGTCACACTCGTGGTCGTGGAGGCGACGATGTTACTTGTGATTGTCAAGGTCGACGTCGTGGTCACTGTCGAAGCCTTCTCAAGACAGGAAACACAGACTGTGCTGACGAAAGCATTGGCTTGAGACACAAGATTACTAAAGGCAGACTCCTTAGCATTGAGAGAAGCTGTTGTGGTACTCTTTGTTGTGGTTGTAGATGCAGTTGTGGTGCTCTTTGTTGTGGCCGTGGATACAGTCGTAGTTGCAGACACTCCTATGGCGCTCTTGGTTGAGCTCACAGATGCAGTTGTGGACGATGTACCACTTTTGGCGGAGGACTGAGTAGTGCTTGCACTCGTACTCGCTGTAGCCTTGGTGGTTGTAGTTGTTGTGGTCGTCGACGGCGGCTTCGTTGTAGTCTGTGATGAAGCCGATGTAGTCGTGGTAGTCGTGGCTGATTTTGTAGTTTCACTGGGCGGATGGCGTTTGATCTTGCGCAGGTTGTATACAGTACTAACAGTAGTGGTAACGGTGGTGGTGGCAGTAGCCGTATCCGACTCTGTGCTAGTTACTGTGCTGATCTCGGTAGATGTGGTTGTTACTGTGGTTGATGACGAGACGGTGACTGTGGGTAATGTAACACTGAACGCAGTTTGTTAGTATGATTTCGCTTGGTGGACAATGAGTCTAATCTTACGGCAGAGTGACAGTAGTTACTGTGACGGTAAAAGTTGTGGTTGAGGTTGCAGAGGTCGCCGTAGAGGTAGCTATGATCTTGCTCGTTTGTGGTGGGATAGGGAATTTAGATGAGCAATAGCTCTGAGCAGGAGAATAGTCTGCAAGAGCTGAGGCCACAGCTGCGTAGACACCCCCGGGGCATTGCGCCGACACCGATGCGCAGAGGGAGGTGAGAAGGGTGGGGAATAGGAACGAAGTCTTCATTGCGAATGAAAGCACGGATCACAGGCCACGATGTTGTAGGTCAGGGAAGATGCTATCGAAGCAGAACGAGGAGGAATCCAGGTTGAGGGTAATTGCAGCAGCATATTTGTACTCTGCAATGTGACTTTCAGGGCGTAACGAACGATCAACTTTTTCTGCTACCTGATTAGCAAAGTTTCATTGATTCTGGGCCTTTTGATCCAGTTGAATGGGATGAATCTAGATCGCTGGGACATTGTGCGTAGTTCGAGCTACAGCAAAGCTACACTCTTGTGAAGAACGCCAACAGTGCGCTGAGCAGTAAGAAGCAGTTGTATCCTTGGTCCTTTTCTACTCCTTGATCAGGCATGGCGAATCTAGAACGTACACTAATTCGAGTTACTAGTACAACTATCCACGCGTTAGCATCGGAGTTCACCTCCAAATGGGATCAAAGTGGACAACTTCTGACCATTGACAGCTTTGGTTTCTGACGCTGTCTGCCGTAGCGCTGTGCACAGTTGTGCACCTTCTTCAGCCGGACAGAAAATTATCGTTTATGGCGAGCGCATGCACTACTCTCCAGGCCTAATTTTTCATACTGTAGTTTGCAAACTCAAATTTCTGATCAATAGGGACACAATTATGGAGAGAAATGCTGCCTCGTTGCTCGATTAGAGCTAAACAATTCGATGAGAGACGTTCCGCTACCGAAATTCCGGCAGAACTGTTTAAAGTAGGAAGTTGTCCAAATGCTCTAAGCTACATTAGTCCTCTTCTATATGACCGCCTAACTTGAACGATGCTAGATTCGAGTGTCGAGACTAAGCCTCATCTTGAAAGCTGGTTTTTATGCGGATCATCTCCCAGACACGAACAACTGCAAGGGGGTTGAAGTCCTGCCATTTAGCCCCACTAGCTTACATTTACCGAGGACTTCCCCAGATCCCGCCGTCAGATTTGTGGGGTCCACGATCCCCTACACCTTCATACGGCACAACCCAAGCTCGCAAGATGTTCACTGCAAGATTGACGCAAACCCTGCGTAGATATTTTTGCTGCCAAGAGGAACTCCGTCCGTTGCTGTATACTGTAGTTAGTAAAGCCCGTCTGATACCGTGTACCGCGCCTCCAGCATGATGGTAGACACATTCCCCCGACTTGGAATCCAGAACGGCACGGCAAGGCGTCGGTGTGGGCCGGGTGAGCTATACAGTAGGATCAGTCGTGATGGTCTCTGGACAGAGCGGATGGCTGAGAAGGACAACGCGACCGGCCCGTGCTTTCTTGCTACGCGTGCAGATGCGAAGTGATGACAGCCCGACAACGATAGCTGATCAGCCCGAAGACTCCGTGTGTGGAATGACCCAATGAACCAAAGGATATGAAAATACCTTCCAAGGCTTCAGCATCCTACGTGGAAAAGGACCGCTCCTTCTATCTGCATAAACCCGTCGCGGACGCGTTTTTGACATAGACTAGCGTTGCGTAACTGATAAATCAAAGGCGGTGATGTGAGCGCGTCCTTGTGGCTATCCTAACGAGCGAGAGCATCGGTAACCGACGTGCTACAAGTACGCTTCGGGTAAACAGTAAAGACATCTATGTGTGGCAGGCTTGTTTGAAGGTAATCACTGTAGCACAAGGTCATCTGCCTAAGTAGCACACGACGGATCTAGATCGTGTATTTCCTCTCCGTTGGGAGAGAAGAAGAATGTTTCGATTTATTGCGTTGGAAACAGAGTCAATTGAGGTGGCACGGACAGCAACATTTCTGCAGGGCCAGCCGCCATGGGTAGCCTTGAACACAGATGTGTTCCTCGTGTTGAAGGATCCAACATGCAGTGTCATACGTCAGACGAGGACAAACCGTGGCGCGTCACGGTTACGCACCGCAACCCGGGAATTTAGTGCCGAATCAGCATGCGAATCTGAATAGCGACACTGGTGTCAGCGGTCAATCCAGGTCGGCACGTGCACCATCTGTTTCTGCTTTTGCTCGGGTGTTGAACTTTATGATAGAGTTTAACTCACGTCCATGTACAGTAGTGTCTACATTAGGACATCAAATGTGCTTGCCTAGCGTCAACTGCAGCACAGACGCCGGCTCGCTAGCAGGTTTCTATGACTTGGTAGGTAACCCATATTGGCACACTTGCTACCTGCCGAATCGACATGGATGGAACCCGTAATTCGTTCTAGTCATGGCCATTCGCTTTCTTGCTATCTACAGTATGCACAGACGACGTCCATGAAAATCAGCTCAAGCACCGGGATTGGACCAATGCCTCTTGAAAGTCGATCTCCTTGCGCTTCTTGCTCTTACAAGAACTGAGGAACCGTGGCTTCGGCCAACGAACATTGATGGGTGGATTGCAACACCGAGTTAGTGCAGGGTGCAGCCTCACAAACAGCATATGGCGGTTCGCTGAAATGCAATTTTTTCAAAGCAACCGGGTAATAAATGTAATGTAATCGGACCGCCCTGATGACTTCGTTGCTTGCTGTGATTATTGGTTGTTAAAGCGGCCCATGAGTCCGTGGTGCTTGGCTTGAAACTCTCCATACGGCATCTTTACTAACGGCTTGTTCGTAACAGAGGATACCTGGACTGTTCGGTAACAGATACCACCGATTCCTGTCACACATGATGCTGGACGGCCTCTGTTAGCAAGTTGGCTCTGCATGGATCACTGATTGATGCTCGTCTCCTCGTTGTAATTGCCTTCTAGTGTTCTTGCGCCTGTTTCCTTGAACATTGCTCAGGGTGCCAGGTATAAATGGCTTGGACTGCTTGGGCATTGCTCTCTTATTCTTCTTTCTTCTCATCACACCTCTTACCTCTCACCCTATCCTTAGAGATCAGCTTGTCGTGTCTGTTCAACTCACTTGTTCAATTGACTTGTTCGTCTTGACCAAGTCTCGAAGTCATGTCTGGAAACATTGGAACCAAAACCCTACCTTCGAACGGTACGTATGTCGTTGACCATGACAATGATTTCATTGCTTTCCTATGTCGTTATTACTATGGTTGCTTTTGTCCTGAAGTAACGAGGATACGACTGAAGCTGCTTGTGCCTCTGGAGCTTCGCTGAACTTACCTAGAACCAAGCCCCATGAACCCTAAAGACCAAAGCGTTATGCAACGCTTCCTTCTCGAGGATGCCCGCGATGCTCCTCTTGTTCTAGGTGTCGTCGGCCTCCACCAGAGTGCCAAGAACCTTGATTCGGTCATCGGCAAGGTGTCGACTTGCTTCGATCATGGTATTACAGGTGTCAAAGACCACTTGGTTCATGTTGGGAGTGTCTTCGAGTAAGTGTAATACCTTTCCATAGTATCATCGCAATTATCCATACCATTCGCAAAGATCGTGTGTCATGCAAGCTGCGCTGCACAAATTCGTGGTTTCGCGGGTTGGTGGTGGTGGTGCAGCAACCTTTTTGCTTGTAACTCGACAACCACACATCGGATCACGTTCAGACTTTATACCTGAGGTGTCTGTACGACTCCGCGTCGACAAAATATTTGCATCCATGATGATCATCGCTAATGCCATGTATAGTGATAAGTAGTGTCGACAACGAAATGTCGCGACATGGATGTTGATGGTTTTGAGGTTGCAGTGTTGTTCGGGAACTGGAGACGAAACGCTCCGGAGCCGAGAGCCAAGGTCTGATTGAGGACCAGATTATTGGAGAACCCGAGAGCCTATCACAGAACTCTTGGCAGGATCCACCAAGGTGTCGACCTAGAGTTTGGTGGCGGCATCGCACGGTCAAAGAATGCGTTATGTCAAGGAATATCATTGATGAGATGCTTTGCAATGTTTTCCTACGTTACATTGTAGCTTGAAGGTGTTTGCGAACGTTTCAATCACGACCTTTGCTTTCGAGCCTAGACGTCAATTTCCGGTTTCTCATTATTGGGTTCCCCGAACCCGGTGAAGAAAGTCTAAACACAAAAAGGATTAGCCCCAGCCACCTTGCACCACACTTGAGGTTAGGTTTTCCATCACTCATCTCCACGCTAAGCTGAATTCGTAACCCATTTTGGTCAAGCTATCCAAGTGAACAGCCTTGCAAGCTTCATCACGAACAGTCACATTCAGTATCATCGTCCGAAAGCCAATGCACCTAATCACCGTCAATATATACCGTTGGGATGTATACAAATGATAGTATGCGATTTGTGTCAAATTTATTCTTCGAACTACTAGTCCGAGCTATTGTACTTCTGCTCACATTGTATAAACATGGTCGAAGTCACTGCAGATACTGTGCTCTTGCTGATCAGAAGAACAAGACCAAGCAAATGGAAGGCAATATCTCAGCTGCGTTCAGTGGAACCAACAGTTTGGCTTTGCCAGCACTTTAATGCAGTACGTGAACGGGCTTCTGGCGCTTAGGCCAGGCCCGAGACACCTTTGCGCCTCACGACTATTGGAGAAGTCATATTGAATCTTACCACCAGCACACTGAACAGTTGGGATCCGGTGAGATCTTAGCGAATCAGAATGACCGAGATGGACAAAGTTTGGTGATTCTAAGGTGTGTACTCGGGTAGTTATCTCGCGCCTATCCTGAGGCTGAACATTCAAATACTAGTTGATGTCGAACTCGTACTCGTATCAATTCTATGATATTCTGAAAGCAGTATATGGAGGACATCGGCCACCTTGGAAAGCGGGACTGAAGTTCACAATCAACCTCCGATATTGACTCCTCTGGCTTGCTGTCGATAATGCTTCCTGGAAACTAATTTCAAAGCCACTTCAGCAACCTCCGGATGGCCCATCGTAGACTGAAAAGTACTGCTTGGGGAGTCAAGTCCACCGTCATGACTATTATCAGGTAAAACCAGCAACGACAATCACTCCAACAAGTCCTCCTGCTCGCCGTTCACCTTCTTGTCGTCCTTCGTGTTATCCTTCGTATCCTTGTTTCCACCCTTCTTTCCTTTTCGAGCGTAGAATTCGTCCAATACCTTGGCTGGTATGCGATTGAGCAGCTCCTTGGGGAAGATCCTGAGCAGGTTCCATCCAAGATCGAGCGAGTCAAAGATTGATCGCTTCTCGTACGGCGATTGAGTAATGAAAGTCTTTTCGAACTTCTCCAAGAATTCCAAAGACAGCTTGTCTTCCGAAGATAGAGCTTCTTCACCAACAACAGCCTTCATTGACGCAGCATCACGACCAATAGCATACTTGGCATATAGCTGGTTCGAGACATCACCGTGATCTTTTCGGGTCAAACCCTCACCAATGGCAGATTTCATGAGTCGTGAAAGGGATGGCAAAACGTTGATAGGTGGATAAATACCCTTGTTGTGCAGCTGTCGGTCGACGAAGATTTGGCCCTCCGTAATGTAGCCCGTCAAGTCAGGAATAGGATGTGTGATGTCGTCGTTAGGCATAGTCAAGATAGGAATCTGTGTTATGGAACCGTTTCGACCTTCGACACGGCCAGCTCTCTCGTAGATGGTGGACAAATCAGTATACATGTAACCTGGATAACCACGACGACCTGGCACTTCTTCTCGCGCAGCAGACACCTCTCGCAAAGCATCGCAGTACGACGACAGATCTGTAAGAATAACCAAAACGTGCTTCTCGAGCTGGTATGCGTAATATTCGGCCGTTGTGAGGGCAAGTCGGGGTGTAATGATACGTTCGATGGTGGGATCGTTGGCCAAGTTCATGAATAGCGTGACACGCTCCATAGATCCGTTCTCTTCGAAATCGCGCTGGAAAAATCGGGCAGTTTCCATGTTCACACCCATAGCACCAAAGACAATGGAAAAGTTCTCCTCGTGTCCGTCGTGTACACCCTTGGTAGGCTGGTTAACCAAGCCTGCCTGCCGACAAATCTGAGCGGCAATTTCATTGTGTGGCAGACCCGCAGCTGAGAAAATAGGGATTTTTTGTCCTCGGGCGACAGAGTTCATGCAGTCGATGGCTGAGATACCTGTGGAAATCATCTCTTCTGGGTATACCTGCTCTGTGTTAGCTTTTACAGCTCCGTACGTTGATTCAAAGCGCTCACTCTTGAATATGGATTGATCGGGCTGCCGTTGATGTCAAGATAGTCCTCAGCCAGCACTTTGGGACCTTTGTCAATAGCTCTTCCTGAACCGTCAAACACTCGACCCAACATGTCTTCCGACACACCAAGCTTTAAGCTGTGTCCTGTGAATTCCACTTTTGTCTGTTGTCATATCAGCCATTGACGTTCAGACCGAGTGTCTTAAATATGTACCTTCTTAACATCAATACCCGTTGTGCCTTCAAACACTTGTACAATGGCACGGTTGCCTCTTGCTTCCAGCACCTGACCACTCCGTTCTGATCCATCTGGTAGAGTCAAGCTGACAATCTCGTTGAACGTGGGAAACTTGACATTGTCAAGAATGACTAGAGGCCCGTTAACACCACCAATGGTGTTATACTTCAGTCTTGGTTTGATCGATGTCATGCGGGCATCGACACCGACCTCTGCTGAGGGCGCCATCTCGTTTCAGGCGGTGCTGTTGGCTGCAGAATATTAAGTTAAGTCGACTGTACAGAGGCTATCTTATTCGGGAGGAGTGGGAGCGCTGTCGACCTGAATTTAGATCCTATCCGCAAGAGATCTGATTTGATCCGCAGGCTGGTCTTTATGAAACTAATAAGCTCCTGCCGCAGCCAAGGAAAGAATGATGGCATTAATGGAGCTTACCCGATTAGTATTGACGTCGAGTGTTTAGCATCTCTTAGCGACAATGGTTATTGCTCGCGTCGCTACCACATGATCATCTATCTTCTCATCACATGGACTTGATGAAGAATCGTTACAAAGCGAGGGTCTTCATAACGATTTAGACACTGTGACAGATGCTGTCCATGAAATGTGAGGCGATGCCAGACAAGAGGAGTTATTCAACCACCCCTGCTGATGTTTACTGCTTTACTACAATATTATTGTATTCTCATTTTTTTACCTATTCTCTACGATTGTATTTATCAATTGACTCGAATATCAGCGCGCAAACCGTCCCATGCTTTCGCAGCGATCAGACTTGACTGGTCAGTATCATCATCTGCCCAGAATCTAATACCCCAACATCGCTTGGTAGCAGGATATATCCTGGTCGCAAATGTACACCGGTCGTTAGCAAACACTTCTAATATAGACTCGTCAAAGAATGCTCGAATCTCCAATTGCTCCCTTACTATTGATCCGTTCGGTTGTAAGATGCTGAGCAACGTAAAGGGTGCCATCTCGGTGTGTGTACGTATGTCGGGGTCTACCTGACTTGAGTCCGGTCTATCAATCATGAGTGTTTCACTCTCGGTGGTAAGATATATCGAAGTCGCTGATTCCGCTTCCAGATTCTGGCTGTGGTATATACTGAAGCCTATTCTTCGGCAGTGGTCCGACAAGCTAAAAGTAGCCGCCATCTCGAATCTGCACGTCTGCACGTCGAGTCCTATCCTGGATTGTATCGAAAGTGGGTGGCTTGTGGAGACCTGCACTTGTCTAGCACCTTTACGGAGTACTTCAAGAGACGACGAAGGTGACATCCCCAATGTCCTGATAGTGTACAAACCGTCGCCTTCCGGCTCGATCTCGAACGATGTGATCTCCTCAAGATCAGATTTGAGGGTACCAATAACCCTGTTGATGCATATCAGGCTTAGATCGCGAGGTATGGAAATCATGCCTGACCAATTTTGGCGGTCAACAATACTCTGGGGTAAGTCTTCTTCAGTCACCCAACCATAGGCGATCTGCTTTCCACTCTTGGGATCCGTAAAGGAGTTGACACCATACATGAGTCCGTGATCAAAACGACCGCCAGAGATGTAAGTCAGTTGTGGAGTTGGCTTGCCATTTTGCTCAGGCCCAGCTCGAAGGTTTCCACACATCCACTGCAGTGATCTCTCAGTTCTCGGAAACTTGGTCATTGGTTGAGGATACTCTGTGAATGTTGAGTTTGGGTGCGTCGAGTCAGATCCTTCAGCGCCAACGACAATGAATATCCTACTGCTGCCATCAACTGGGCTAGTCAGTGTCATGAAGTTCGCACACTCCCAATTGATACCCATATCGCCGGACCATCTTGATATGTTATGGTTCAAGCCAATATCTATCATCGAGCTCAAGTACACCCATTGTGTTAGCTTTTCGGGATTGATTGCGTACAGAAACGCCGTCGGTGTCCGACCTTTGATGCCTCCAGACACCATACCGTACAATGTCGAACCAGAGGACTGTTCAAGCATAGTGTCCACATGTGGCCATCGAGCCACGAATGGATCTCTGAAGCCCGACACACTCACACCCTCTGGTGGCTCTATTAAGATCGGATTCCCTCGCATTTTTACCCAGTCTCCAGATGTGCCAGGCTGCATGACAGCCAATGTCTCTGTGCGATTGATGTACGGCAAAGTATAGTGCAGAGGTAATCTGCTTACACCTGTGTAGAACACCGTCATTCCTGGCTTTCCATCTAGCCCTGTGGGAATCACGCAGCCAGTGAAACAACCCTCCTTGTCATACCATGCACCTGGTCTGATCGATGGCTTGCCATCGACTAACCAGTTCACCATATCTTTGGATACAGCATGGCCCCAGCAGATCGAACCCCAAGCAACAGCTCCATACTCATTCCGTCGTGGATTCCATTGAAAGAAGAGGTGGTATAATCCAGTTGCTGGGTCATATCCGGGACCACATGGATCGTTCATCCAGCCTGCCGGAGCTTGCAAGTGATAAAGAGGCCGCCATCTCAAGAAATGTAACGATGGAAGTGTTCGATTGTAGATTGCTCCAACCTGGTACTGAACGACTTCCTGATATGCCGGATTCGAGACAGGCTTTACGGAAGCTGAACTCCGTGACAATTTTCGTCGGTCCTCATATATAGCTAATGTTTCAGCGAGCGAGGCTGGGACTTGACGAGCTACAGATCGTGCCGACATTGTGGTCGCTTATGTCAGCCTGCATTGACGAGGACGTAGTTGAACTATGACGAAGTGGTTCCTGCGTTTTCTCCGCACCGCATCTCATCAGAGACAAAAAGTAGAAGTTTGGTAGAGAGAAGCAGGTGCTTCAGACAAATCTGCGCACACAAGGTATGTAAACTTGCGTACTCCTAAACGTGTCAGTAAAGGTGTGGTATGTCATAATTCAGTTCATCAAAGAGCCCCTCTGCTATGGAAGGAAGACGTGCCTAAAATGCACCCAAGTTGTTTAGTATTCCACTTGAGCTGCAGGAAACCGATGAATATCTCCGCATCTCTGTGTGAGACCGGACCCTCTTCACTTTGGAGATCGGATTCCCGAACTTCTACGATGCCTGATTTGCTGTTGCCGAGCATCCATGGACCAGCAGCATAATCCATGGTCAAGGTACTATAGCCCCGTGATTGGATGAGACGACCTATAGTGCGCTAGAGATGGTGCTAGTAACACAAGAAACACCGAAGCCACTGACATTTTGGAAACACAAAGTTTTACGTGCTGTGAGAAGCAGGCAGGATACTGAATAGCACCGAGAGTGCCACCGATATCCTCGTCGTCTCGAGCACGTGAGGAGATCATGCGCATGTCGATCTCACGTGCCCTGACTATCAAACTCGTCAACTAGTCGCGTTTTCCATTGAGATAGCTATTTCGCAAATCAAGAAATGGGACTAATCATGGACCAGCTTTCGAGGAATATTCAGAGCCTCATTGTTGTCGAGTACGGAGTCCAGCTGCACTACGAAGGTATGGACTAGAGCAGGGAGACCTTTATCTTGTGGCGAGCGGCTCAACTCCATCACCGTCGTGAAGCAAGAAACATCTGCACATAGCTGTGTGGAACTTCGGGAGTCACTCCTCTGGCTGAGTATTTGTATCAACGTTTATCGGAATTGTGACATGGCCTTAGATCGGTGACGCTCTATCGTGATCGTAAGCCAAAGCCGATATCGACCACGAGAGTCTGAAACTCGAAGGGTGAGAACGTCTGTTCTACCTATCCACCTTGGCCGCGGCCAGTAATGAGCCCGATTCAATGCGTGCGAGAACCTCAGTGATAGTCACTCAATTAGTAGAGCATCAGGTTCGGCCACGAATCCTGCTCTGGACGCAAGTGTTCTGCCAAACCAAAGAGGCTTGCCGTGTAAGCTTTGAGACCGTGTTCGGACATGTTATGATCCTACTGGCTCAGGTCTGCTTGCGAACAATATCTTGTACTTGATGACCGCCAGTATATCCAAATGCTCCTGTTGTGGACCATTGCCCATCTCTGAGTCATCAGTCATACTTGAGGCAGGGGTTTCACCCTTTGCAAGGATGAGCAAAGGCTTTGAGAGCTTCTTTACTTCGCCGCTAAGACGTTGGTGCTTCCCGATATAGAGATATACCTTCCTCATCCAAGCACCTCCCTCTGCATCTCGACCATCGTGGAGCGGAAACTCAAGTCGTCCCACCTGTAACGACGACGACGACATATCATCCTGAGTAGAAGGGAAGTCGATTTGGCCGGGTGCATGGATTGTGCCTTGAATCTCGATAACGGCAAGCCCAGCTGGGGTTTGAAGCAATGTCGGTAGAGGGCTGGGCGCTGCATCAACGGCTCGAGCGTCATCAAAGCGTGGGTGCAATTGTACCGCAGGCATGGTCTTTTTGTTTTTCGAGGAGATAGACAACAGCGTACCGATGGATGTCCTTTAGTTCACAGTGGTAGCAGTACTTCTCATTTTTGGATGATGAAAGTATTCGTCGTCTTCGTCTATGACAGTCGCACCAAATATAAACAGCTCTCAGACCTTTGTCTACATGCATGTAATGACCTGTCATGCATTCTCCAATTGTTGTCTAATGGTAAACGTTTTCTGGCGTTTGAGTTCACCGTGGGTGTCTTTCCACACTTCGCGCCTTGAAACGCGTAAAGCGCGTATTTCACTACACCATGGCACGTGATTTTAACCCTTGCCCTCAAAGCAACAGCAGCTCAAGAGTGTAATCCTTTTACCCACAGCTATCTTTAATCTTTGTTGACGCAGTACACAGATCGAGAGCAGGATGTTCTCATTCGTTTGGGCTCCTGACTGAATCGTCCTTTCACGGACGAAAGACCCTCTTCCCCCCAGGACAAACAATGCCTGCCACATCATTCAAGTTGGCGGGTGTATTTGTTCGCAGACACTCCATCATAGAACGATGAGCAGGATTGAGCTCAAGACCATCTCAATAAGCCCCTGCTAGCACAACTTTTAACTGCTCATAAATAGAGGACTTTCCAAGGTTCGCTACACTTATTATGTATGCTCTCTTACCATGGCGACCATATCTGCTGAGGACAATTAAGCTGCTCTCCAAACGTCAACAATGGCAGACAGTCAAGAACGTCTACGACAGACAGAGATTTCTTGACGACTGCAACGGCTACATCATGTCGAGTCTTGGGAGCCATGATTGGCACATGTCGGTACTGTGAAGCAGCCGAAACTCGACTGAATCTGTGCTGGGTGTGGCAGCTTTACAAAATTTGTCATGAGAGAAGGAGGCAAGCTCGGTCATCAAAGCAAACCAGACGCAGCTACGATGATGATGCCTCCCAAGCTTGCGGCCTGAGGACGTTGAAATGTCAGATATGCAGGGTCTTTTAACATCTGTGACATTATCCGATTGCGAAATGGTTTCAAGCATGAGAGCTGTTTGTCACTGAGTATGGAGGTTCATGTCATTGGCGTTGTCACGAACACCGTCTTGGCCTATATCAAGTTTCAGTGGAGACAAGAAAAGCAGTCTGCTTCAACTTGTTAACTCGTTTCATTCTGAGTCCAGTATACAATGACACAACTGCCCAGCTCCGACCGATCGACTACGAGCTCTCAATCTGAACATGTCGACCGGTCGGTCCTGTGTAGACCGAATATCAACACGGATCAATCAAGATCGAATCGATCTGGACAAAGCCTCACATCCCTCCACGACTGAATCAAGCATCGAATCCACAGCACTCCTACCATTGAGTGTGCCAGCATCAAGCAACACATCTACTCAAGTCTCGACGTCAAGTCTTGAAGACCTCATACCCATCAATATGTCTACTCCTCTCAATACAGACCCTCCTTCAGGAGCTCCTCGAGCCCCACGAGCTCACCGAGCTTACACCAGTACCACGAGCATTACCACGCCTGGTGTAACCATCAAGCATATATACAGCACGCAAAGCATAGTATGGAAAGCATTCGAGTTATTAGAACTTGAGAGGTTCGGCCGCCTAAGCAGCAAGGCAGTCAGACCAGGTTCAGTCGCCCAGAAGTCTCCTTTCTTTCCTCATACATTTGAAGAATACATCAGCCACCGAGCCAGCTTCTTGGATGACCAAATCAAAGCACACAAACGTGTCATTGCTGTGAAAGCAGAGCAGTCGAAGGCCGAGAGGAAGGTAGGGGCTAAAGCCGAAGTGATGCCGGCGTTTGGTGGAAAGAAGCTCGCCTGGTTCATGGCTCCTCTGCCTCTCAAAGGTGTCAAGGCTTCGGCTCGGCACCTGGACAGGGACGAGGAGTTCTGCACCAGGGGGCGAGAGCTTCTAGGTGACGATCTCATGAAGGAGATCTGAGTCAGACAGGCGGCTTGGGGACGATTTTTTGTTTGCTCGTTGAGGAGGGAAGAGGTGGGCTCTGGCAGCCAATTGAGCGTTGTGTGCTGGTTTTGATCTTGATTTTGTTTTCGAGCCTGGCGCTGGTGGACAGTCTTGTCACTTTTGCTCTTTGGATTTGCATTCTGTAGAAGAGCTTCTTGCGATGATCCCTGAGCATTAGCTCACACGAATGCAATTTTGCTTTCAAGCACATCAAATATTAACCTATTCTGCTTCGTTTCACGCTAGTAAACCCTCACTTCGCTACGAATGAGAAACTGACGGCTAACTACGACTGGTGTGAGCCTCGTCCTGACGTGTTGCTGCCAAAGACATGAGAACACATCATGATTCGTCGTTCCTATTTACGATAAGTCTTTGTGATATTCAAGTAATCACTATCAAGGACGTAACCAGTATCGTTGTCTGACGGAATTGGCGCTGCCCGAGAGAATACGTTATTTGCTGACTTGTGTATCTACAATTTTCCGGGACATGACGAATTCGATATGAATTGTTACAGTAAATTGCCAGAAAGGTACTTTTGCCAACGGTAATGAAAAGCATGATGGTAATTTGTACCACCCCAATGCGAAGCTTTCACTACCCACAGCACTAAGCTGATTTAGGGGATGGATGCTAAAGTCGTACTCCGAGTGGAAGCCTGCGAGGCCACCAAGCTCGACTCATGCGGGGACGGCTCACTGTCGATCAAGTAGACATCAAACCTCGGCTCTAACGCGTCTGCCGGATGTCTTGCTCTCACAAGCGCAATATGTGTGCCGTAACAATGGACGGTGTAGGTTGCCTCAAGTCTCACACAATCTTCATTGCTCAGTTCATTCCAAGATTCGAATATTGGGAGGACACCGGCATTACCTAGCCACCAGGACGCCATCATGGCTTGTAAGTGGTTATTTCTCTGGACGAGCAGCAGTGAATCTGTGCTAATATGCGAGAGCAGTAACAACAGCAGCAGCCGGTCTGGCAGCAGCAACGCTGGGTGCCATGTACGCCGATGCGAAGTTTCTCATTCGACATGATATGACCTCAGGCGGGACAAATCGCGTCTCAGCAGCATCTCAGAAAATGTTGGCAGAGCGAATGAAAGACAACCGCATGCTAGTATACCACAACTTTGAGTATTGGGCGACCAACCCCAAGACGGCCGACATTCTCTTCCTCATCTTCGAAGGACGAACCTACACATACAAGCAGGCCTTTGAGCAGATAGGCCGAGTAGCCAACTGGCTCATCCAGGAACTCGGAATCAAAAAGCACGAAATAGTAGCAATAGATGGCGGTAACAGCCCGGAATATGTCTTCCTCTGGTTCGGCATCGAAGCAGCAGGCGCCAGCCCAGCCTTTATTAACTGCAACCTGACCAAAGACCCGTTGGTCCACAGCGTCAAGCTCTGCGAATCTCGTTACCTAATCGCCGATGAGGACGTTCGCAATCTGGTAGACCCATGCGCCGACGAGCTAGCCTCCAACAACGTTAAAATAGTCTATTACAATCAATCACTGTTCGAATCCTTCGCTCAGTCCGGTAAATACGCCACTCGCCCTCCGATCGAGCGCACGACCGACTTTCTGCCCACCCATACTTGCTCTCTCATCTACACCAGCGGCACAACCGGCCTACCCAAAGGCACAATCATGCTCCGTGGCCGCGAACTCAACACCGGCTTCAGTGTAGGCTCCTACCTCAAACTCTCCCACAACTCAAAGCACCGAAAAGACAACGGCCCCGACCGAATGTACACCTGCTTACCCATCTACCACGGTGCCGCACACGGCCTATGCTTCACGCCCTCCATCCACGCCGGCACAACCATAGTCCTCAGCCGCAAATTCTCGCACCGCACCTTCTGGCCCGAAGTCCACGCCTCGCAAGCCAACATCCTGCAATACGTCGGCGAACTCTGCCGGTACCTAGTCAACACGCCACCCCGCCCCGACAACCTAGACCGCACCCACAGTCTCCACCAAGCATGGGGCAACGGCATGCGGCCCGACGTCTGGGAACCCTTCCGACAACGCTTCAATATCCCCGTCATCAACGAACTCTACGCCGCAACAGACGGCCTAGGCAGCTCCTTCAACTACAACGCCGGCCCCTTCGGCGTCAACGCAATCGGCAAACGCGGCCTAATCTGGCACCTCTACAACTCCGCCAACGAAAAGCGCATAAAAATGGACATCGACACCGAAGAAATCGCGCGCCACCCAGCCACAGGCTTCGCGATCGAAGTAGGCCCCGGCGAACCAGGACAAGTCGTGCACCGTCTCGTCGACCCAAGTGTCAAAGAACTGCTGTTCAAGGGGTACTACAACAACCCCGCCGCCAGCAACAAGCGCTGGGAACAGAACCTGTTCGAAAAGGGCGACGTGTGGTTCAAATCAGGCGATATGATGCGCCAGGATCCCGATGGAACAGTCTACTTCGTCGACCGGCTAGGCGATACATTCCGCTGGAAATCAGAGAACGTGTCTACGAACGAAGTCGCAGACGTCTTCGGCCGGCACGCTTCAATCGCAGAGACCAACGTCGTAGGCGTCCAGATCCCACACGCAGATGGTCGATGTGGCCTTGCGGCCGTCGTGCTAGCGGCCGGCGTAAACGAGCAGAATCTCGATTGGGCGGGCGTAGCGCGCCATGCGGTGGCGACATTACCGAGATATGCGGTGCCGATCTTCGTGCGTGTGGTCAAGGAGTTGGATTATACGGGTACGTTTAAGATTCAGAAGGGGAAGTTGAAGGCCGAAGGGGTTGATTTGGATAAGATTGAAAAGGGGCCGCAGAGTAGTGATAGTATTTATTGGTTGCCGCCGGGTGGGGCGGCGTATGTGCCGTTTCGGAGGAAGGAGTGGGAGGAGTTGAAGGGTGGAAGAGTTAAGTTGTGAGGATGCTTGGTGGACTGACGGTTTGGGCATTTGGTCGGACTGGCTTTATCTTTGCATTTAGCAGTCGCATTGGATGGGTAGAAAACTACACGCATGCGATATATTGTAGATGCTGGATGGGGTGGATAGTGATGATCGTATATTATTTATTTCGTGCCATTTCCGTCACGACGGCACTCCGAGCTATTCTTGCTTGTACTTGACAAACAGCTGCGTGAGCCTAGTGACTGGTGGTAGTCAGCTCCATCAAACCTATGCTTTATTTCGAACAACGCTTTTCATATACATCGCTAAATATACTGGTCAATCCAAGAATACACCTATTTTCACATGTTGCCTATGCCACGGTTTGACCTCGCTATGCTATCATGACAGTTATACCGTGACTTCGTTGCTAGAACTGTTCGCTGTTGATGTTGTGCATGGCGTACACGGCCGTTTCGGGGTGTATCTCTGCACCAAAACGAAACGACACTGCTCAGAAAGGAGAACAACTGCAGGCTTACTCTATGGCCTTGCGTAGATCCGTCCATCGCTGTTTGAGGGTCTCATGATCGGCACTGAGCTGGGAATTATTAGTCTCTGGTAGTTCTATGATGAAAAGGTTGCAACTTACTTCAGCATATTTCATCTTCATCTCGACAAGAGCCTTCTCCATCTCCGCCATCTGATCTTCCATATGCCGATTCTCATTCTGAACTTCAATATTGCGTTGCATGACCTTTTCAGTGCCTTCTCGCATACGTTCTTCCACATTGGCTGCTTCACTGGCTGCGACCTTGCGCAGCTCATCAACCTGGCCTTTCAGGCTTTCGTTTTCGTCAATGAGATCCTGGTTTTCGACCTTAATTTTGACAAGCTCATTAGCGATTTCGATATGCTCGGCATCTGACTTCTCAGCTCGCTTCTCTAAAGACTTGATTTGTGCGGCTTTAGTCGTTGTGTCCGTCCTCAGATTCTCCAGTTCTGTCTCTCGGTTCTTTTCAGCTTTTGTTTTCTCTTCCCATTCGGCTGTGTACCGTGTAAGCATCTCTGGAGTGACTTTCACCGAACATGCATCCTGTACAAGCAAGTCTGCTCTGTATATATCGTTCTCAGACCCTCCTGAGCTGCCAAGAAACCCGGATTCGAGGATTGATTTGGAAGTCGGTGTTGCGTCAATATACACGTCAAAAAGTTTTTCTTTGAGATGGTTTGTTAACGCTTGCATATCGTTCATTTCAAGCAAGGTATCAACATTTTTCTGCATCAAAGCCATGCCGAATTTCAATATCGCTCCTTCAAGGCCTTCGCACAAGATAAGGTCGAAAACGCGCATGACGAGCTGTAGTGGTAAGCGATACGCGAACAACGTAAGAAACCATTGTGTAGCATAGAGCTTCGGCGTGACACCTCTGCGATTGAGATGGCAGTAAAGTGCCGGCTCGAGATCCTCCAACAATCGTTCAAATTGATACAGATGCAGATGTAGTCCTGGCATATCTTGTATAAACAATTCTCGCAGCTGATATCTGTTCATAATCCTGACCAGCAAGCAGAATGCTTCCTCTTCGGGCATTGTGAAGAGCAAAGGCATTATTATAAAGTTCATGCCTTGAGGATATCCTACGCCCTCATCAAATAGTGCATAAGCTTTGCACACATTGAAAAGTCCGTCTTGAAAGCCGGCTGCAGCTGCATACTTTGAGTAGCTTGTTCTCGAGCCCATGTCTCTTCGGATCATCTTCTCCAGCTTCACGAGAGCTGCAGCATCTTCTTTGGCTCGTCGTGCACGATCAGCAGCCATCTGTTCCTGAGCTTTGGTATCCTTGATGAGATCTGCACTTTCTTGAGAGGGAGAGGGTGGTGATACGGGTACGTTGGCGCTTGTTGCAGACGTTGATGGTTCTGACTGCACTGATGATCTCGATGAGACTGTAGACTCTTTCTCCTTTGTATCTTGAGATGGCGCCGGTGTTAGTGAAGTGCCTTGAGGCATCTCGTCTTTTGTGCCTCTGACTTTGAGTTCGTGATAAACAGCCTCGAGATCCTCATTCTTGCTGCTAGCAAGAACTTGCCAAATGACACCTCTGATCGTAGCTGGGATACCACTTGCAATTGCGGCAGTTAACTCTTCCGGGCTAGTCCGAGCTACAGCCTGTGGTCCTTCATTCACAACGGTCTGCCAGAAATCCCAGTCTATCGGCATGGCAGAGTCCGCGGCAGCAACTGAAAAGCCAGAGACAGTCCCAGCCGCCAGGTTGTCATCGATAGTGGGTGCTGGACTTGGGGGAATCTGGTCACCCAGTGACGCAGGCCAAGCATCCTTCTCAATCACAACAGCGGGCGCAGGAGCCACGCCCATGTTCAAGCTAGTGGATCGGCTGACACGACCGGTTGGTGTGCCCCCCTCACCACCTTCTGAGTTTTCAAGATTCGACACACCGACCTCCTCCCGCATCCGTAACAGCTTGAAACGCTCTTTAAGAGAGTTTCTGGCAGGATTTCGACCTCCGCTTTCCTTGCCCTCATCTATCGCCTTCAACATCAAGTCTTGACTGCTTCCCAATGTCGACAAAGAAGCATTGGTACCCCTTCGGTCCGCCTGAGGCTTAAGGGGCAGAGGGTGTAAAGGAGGGGACTTCGGGGCATCCTTGGGAGTTGATGTAGCACGACTTAACCATCCAAATGGAGTAGATCGCTTAGCTGGGGCAGGATGATCTTTCGGTGGCGGTTGAGGTGAAGGAGATCGAACATTCGGAGGTTTCGACTGACTAGCCCACGGTACTGAAGGCAACGAGGCTGAGAAATTGGGAAAGCGAGAAGGTCGAGGTGGAGGTTTCATGGCCAGGTCTGTAGCAGGTGCTCCTCGTAGGTCAATCGATTGTGATCTTGATTTGGCTGGTGGGTGCTCTGCCAAATCTGAAGCTTGTGACTGCGTCCTTTCCCGGACAGGTGGAACAGCCACCGGGGTTTGTATGATTGTAGCATTCACGGCGGAGTCATCCTCTTTCTCAAGTCCTGATGCTGCACTCGCTCCGCTTTGTGGTCTGATATGGGCGGACGTCCTCTTAGAGATGGGTGAGGCTGGTTCTTCCATTGTGCCATTTGGCTTGGAAGGAGAACGAGATCGTTCAGATGTGTCGGGAGCATCCTCGAACTATTCAAAATCAGCAACCAACGCTACCAGTGCATGAACTGGCTTCTGGCACGTACATCCTCTTGCTCAGAATGATCAGTGCTCCTGCTCATTACTACATTGTCCGCCATGATTCCCGCACCAGTCCGCACAACTTCAAGTCGTCAACCCCATGCACAAGTTACCATGTATCGAAGCGGTTTCTAGGTCGAGTTGTGAAAAGCTGTTTCTCGTTGGACTTTCGTACCGCAGTTGTAGTCTCTTTGTTGACGAATCGGGTTGTTCTCAACAAAGTTGACAGGAGTCGGCAGGCATACCACATGTAGTGGTGCAAAACTCAAAGGCTTGACAGTAGAAGGCTTCTTCAGGTCAGTGATACAGCAGAAGGAGCTATAAGTTGCGTGGTCTTGTTCGTGCACTGCAGCTGTTCTAATTACGATGTTTTTGTCAAGATTCTCAATACTTGAAACGTGTCGTGTGCATTGATACAATTATTTTGGGACACCATGCGCCCTTCTTCGAGGTCGCGGCCTCCATGAATGGGGCGAGTCTGAGCTGGCGTAAGGCTTACAGCAGCACTAAGCAAGCCCGATCGACGCCTAGCATGTGGCTTGAACCGCTACTATGGCTCCTCTTTGAGCCGCTTTACCCTGTTCTGACAAGCACGAATTCTAAGGGGCATGGAGCACATTGAGACAGTCCTGAAGTCAGCCAGTGTCCTTGTCTTTCATCATTTCCAAGTGTCGTTTTTCTGGACCATTACATGTGGGTCTCCTTTCAAGGTTGTTTCAGAATGAGATTTTGATGCTTGCCTGTTCACACTGAGTGAACTAGGTACTCAGCATGCAAAGTACTTACGCTACCGCTGGTCCATACGACCGTTTGTGCTGTAAAGAACCATTCTATACATTTTCATGCAGTATTGTACGCTGTAGATCCGTCCACCGACCATTTCGTAGGGGGTCAAGCTCCCTCAACTTTTCCAGCCACGTCCTCACGTTTTTCTGCATCTCAACTGACAAGCCACTAGTCAGCTTCTCCTCTGTGAGAGCACATCCTATCAACGCCTGGTAGACCCATTTGCTATCTGCTGCGTCTTCAACGAGATCTTCCACAAACTCGCGTTCCTCTTGGATGTACTCAAGCTTTTCCGCGTTGGACAGTTGTGGAGCTATGCCTTTCTGGCAAGTATCAGGATCGAAGCTACTCATGAGGTTCTGATGGTAGAACCACAATGACTGATCGTACGGGTCGAATAAGGCTTTGTGAATCAATTTGAGTTCTACACAGGTCAGTATGTAAATACAGGAAGTGCCTGTAGACAGTTACCAACCTTCTTCTAGCATTTGTTTTCGTTCCACAGCACTAGCATTCTCTTCATCAAGGATTTTCAAAATCAACCTGCTGCGAGTATGCCAGGCAGAGAAGTTAGATAGATTTTGTCGAATCATCATGGTGGTGTAGTCAAATTCGGCACGCGAGAGGCTCTCTCCTTTGAGCTTGTCACTCTCGAGTCGTTCGACTACTGTCCTTCGATATCCCCACCCATGGAAATTCCTGCTATCTCGAGTAAGCATTTTACTTACTAATTTCAGTTCATCTTCCCACAGAGCTCGCGCCCGTTCGGATGGTAGGTAAGAGGAACCCTGGTTCAGGAGCCAAAGCCTGTGGTTCCATATCCAGTAGCACTTCGGATATTGCAATAGTAGTGGGAACAGGAAATGTAAATCCAGATTAATGATGTCGAGCACCTGTGACTGTCTTTGCACTTCTTCGAGTTGCTGGTTTTGCACCTGATTGATTAAATTATCGAATTCGTTGCCAAAGATGCGTCGTCGAACGTTCCAAATAGTGTAGTACTCTGGGTTCGTCCTCAGCAAGGCAGAAGTTTTCTCGAGTAGATCTGGTGAGAGATCATCCTTAGTGACCTTTTCAATGTTCAGGTATGGTTCTGACAACAGCACTACAGACGTACACCTTGCTGGATCTCCGTGATAAGAGTCTGGTACTGCTCAATTTCTCGAAGCTCTCTCTGCCTTGCTTCGGCGGTGCGCTGTTCTCGTGTCGCGCTCCTCGGTATCCCGTGCTATATTTATCAACTTTCTAGTGCAGCTTTCCGGATCATGAGAACTCACACTGGCCATGCTAATATTCTCGAGAGGTGCTTGATGTCTCCAGAAGAAAAATTGGACTTGAAAACATCCAGTCAGCCAGAGCAAAGGTGAGAGAAGGGACGATCGTAGATGGCGAAGAAGAAGCAGTTACAGTCACTGGAACCAGGCAGTTCTCGAAAGAAACATGAATATGCAGAACAGCCACGAACTGGTGCTTCAACAAACGAATTCTATACTAACGATCAGCATGTTTACTATTACGTTCATTGTTTTCTAATTTTTGTTTTGTTACTCAAGACTGTAACACTGACATCCTGCACATCCTGACTGTGATCCCACCGCTGGGATCATCATGAACTACGTTGAATCACACGGCTCGAGAACTTCTGATAACGCAATCCACCACACAAGATCGCCCGTCCAAATTGCTACGAACAACACTCTAAAATGCAGCACGTGTTCGTCTCCTGGATCCTGCAGTCGAGAGGACAAGCAGAAAGCAATAACGAAGAGAAAGGAAGCAGCAAGTTCGACACAGGAAATATCTGGATCATTGCCCTCTGCATCGTCGCAATCATCGTCTTCTGCCTTGTGTTGTGGTACCGTTGTCGCTCAAAGCTCAGATGCTCCAGTCACACCCATTCACACGTCTAGCCCATCAACCATCAGGAAGCGAAGCCGACGAAGCGACCTACAAGCAAGCGAGAAGGCCAGAGCGGCTAAAAACGATCGGACCATACGTTCTGCGAAAAATGGAAGCCCAAAGACCAGAGGTCGACCTCCACACCACCCAGATGGGACATACATGTTGAGACGCTTCGAGGTACCCGATCGTCATACATCCCTGCGCTCGTCAATGTCTCAAGCTAATTCTGTACTCCAAACCAATCTCGACCCTCATCTTTTGTCTTCTCAAGAGCGATACTCAAGACAGCGAGACTATTCCAGGGACCCTTTCCGTTCTGTGAGTGAATCAGGACTGCGACGCGGGCTGAGAGACCGAACGGCCGGTGATGGCCACGGTGTATCGGCGCCCCATTACTCGCCCTCATTTGTCCATGCCCAAGATCCGAGAGATTCAGTGGATGTCAGGCGTGAGAGCGGCATCCGATATGTCAGTATGGATGGTGTTTGGTCCGTAGGTGGTCGGGTTGCAACTGTTTCTAGTCCACTACAAGGCGTCGATACGGGCACTGGAGAAATGCTGACCAGTGGCACAAATGCGCCTATGATTACAGCACAATTCTTGGAGAAGTCTACTGATGATAGCAAGACTAAATCACACCAAGCACGACTGGCCCTTGCCTTGGACATCGATCAGGCTCGCCGAGTCTTAGCCATCAGCCCTCCAGCTTCGCCAGGCTCGGAGTCTTCAATGAATAGGTATAACAGCTTTGATTGGAGGAACAGCACTTGGAGCAAGGAGCAGGACTCACCTTGTAAGAACAAATCGTGTCTAGCTTCCTTGACTGCTAACGAGGTTCCAGGCAAGAGCCGACGCAAAAGCGGCCCCGATGCGAGACCAAAGAAAGCGGTGCCGTCAGTCGCTTTTCGAGTATTGGATGCTCCACGACTCAAAGACGACTTCTACTGTTCAGTACTGGCCTACTGTTATACCAACCGCACCCTTGCCGTCGCACTCACGCATCGAGTCTATCTATGGACTGAGCAATATGGTGTCAGGTATCCTCCTTTGACTCCAGCGAGGCCTGCAAATTACGTGAGCTCCCTTGCCTTCTCCTCGACCTTCGGTGGTAAGGCGATTCTCGCCATTGCTCGCAACAGTGGTCATGTCACACTCTGGAGCCTGTTTGAACGAAAGGCTCGGTTTGAAGTACCGCATCCTTAGGCAGCATGTTGCGTAGCATTTCGTCCCACCTTGAGCAAGAGACAGATATCTGGAAGCAATGGAACTGTGTCTTGCGAGGATTTGCTGGTCGGAGATGATTCTGGGTGTCTGTATTACTATACCATCTACTGGCCTGAATTCGCAGCAGGACATATGATATTGCTCACCAAACTAGATGCACATTCGCAAAACATTTGCGGCCTTGCTTGGTCGCCTGATGGTAAGACATTTATCAGTGGCGGAAACGATAATACAGCACTGCTATTCGAGGTCGACACCGTGCTCGAAGGTGTCTCGACTGGCAGCAATGAGCAAACTGATGAGGAATGTGATACCTCAAACAGCGTCTCCAATAAAACTTCAGTCTCGTGCAATCCAACACCTCCACAGTCTCCGGACAGGCCAGCTCTGCCAATGAATCGTCCTTACATCACTGGCAGTCATAGTTTGATTGAACATTTCGGCATAGGCGATGCCGTCACAATAGGGATAGATGTACTGACACCGTCTACCAGCATTGCTCCTGGGGAACGACCAGGTAGACCCCTGGAGAGAAGCCAACCAAGTAGAACTGAAACGGGGCGCCCACCATCACCACTACCAAATGGCGCACGAGTACAAGCAAATCTGGAGAATTACCTTGCAAACCCTGGCATAAGTGGGAGACCGTTCATGCACAAGAAGTCTTTCTGTCACTCGGCTGCTGTGAAAGCGATTGCATATGCACCGTGGCAATCCACGCTTCTTGCAACGGGGGGTGGTAGCAACGATCGACAAATCCATTTCCATCATACAGAATCCGGTTCGACGTTGGCTGTGATCAACGTTTTTGCTCAAGTGACAAGCTTGACGTGGAGCTCGACACGACGTGAGATTGTTGCAACGTTTGGATATGCGCAACCTGAACACGATATCAGAATCGCAGTCTTTGCTTGGCCCAGTTGTGAATGTGTTGTGAGCATACCCTGGGAGCGTAAGGCTGATGGCGAGATTGGAAGAGCTTTGTGGGCGATTCCTTACCCCGGTGGACCGAACGATGCGACCATGGAAAGCCACGACGAAAGTGAGACTAGTTTCTTAGCTTGGGAAGCGACGCACGGACATGACGTTAGCCAGGAGGAAGAGGCCAACGAACCAACTGGATTTCGAGTCTGGCAGGCAGTCCGGGACCGCGAGCGAGCGCGGCAGGAAGGAGCCAGTGCAGAACAAACCTCGCAGAACTTGAATGGCTCCAATTCTCCTATGACTCGTTGGTCACATCGTAATTCAGCTGATGGACGATTTGACCAGGTTCGAAAGTCTCGAAACTCAACGCGAGGCGAGGGCGAGACATGGGCCAGCCGTACAGAGGAGGAGGGAAGTTTGATCATCGCATGCTGTGACCAAACTGTCAAATTTTTCGAGGTCTGGGCTGGAAAGAGCAAAGGTCGGAGTAGAGGGATTGGTGCCAAAGCTGGGGTACTAGGTGGCAGTAAAGTGCTTGAAGGTTGGTGTGAAGGTGTCAGTGTTGACGAAATCAGTCAAAGTGATAGCATTCGTTAGGTTGTTTCAGAACGGTAGCTTGGTTATCCTCAACATCGTACTATGTAGCACGGAACCTCTGTGTCTGCTATTTTATCCTTATCAGTACCTGGCCAACATATGCTGCGCGCCCCTGGAATCGGGCTCCTTGAACTGACAAGATGAACCTGATGTTGGATGTCTTTATCGCGCTAAATGCCACTAACAGATACGCGTCATTCACGCGTGCCTTCTGAATCTACTAAATTGACCACTCTTCGACACGAGACAAGAATTTGCCTCTTCCTTCATGGCGAGAGCTTCTTGACCCCTCCTAGCCGACGCTTCAGTCATCATGGGCTGTTATGGCCGCGACGATCAAGCCCATAGAGGCAAAATCTGTGCATCAGATTCAAGCAGGACAGGTCATCGTCGACTTGTGCTCCGTGGTCAAGGAACTGGTCGAAAATGCCCTTGATGCTGACGCTACATCGATAGAGGTGCGTTTCAAAAATTATGGACTAGATGCGATTGAGGTTCAGGACAATGGCACGGGCATCTCGGAAGCGAATTATGAAGGTTTAGCACTGAAGCATTACACATCTAAACTGTCAACATACGACGACCTTTCGGAATTGCAAACCTTTGGCTTTCGAGGAGAAGCATTGTCGTCTCTTTGTGCGCTGTCCACCTTCTCTGTCGATACTGCGCAGGCTCATGAAGCACCGAAGGGCAAGCGACTCGAGTTCGATACTTCGGGGAAGCTAAAATCTACCAGCTTCATTGCTACAAAGAAAGGCACAACGGCTATTGTGGAGAACTTGTTCTCTAAGCTTCCTGTCCGTCAGAAGGAGTTGAGCAAGAATGTTAAGAGAGAATATGGCAAAGTTTTGGGCTTGCTCCATGCTTATGCATGCATTTCTACAGATGTAAAGTTCACCGTCAAGAATACTATGCAAAAAGGTCGCAGTACTGTTGTGTTCTCCACCAATGGTAACATGACGACTAGAGACAATATTGCCAATGTCTACGGCGCAAAGATGCTCTCTCAACTGATCGAGTTAGACATGAAGCTCGACTTCCAACCAAGCTTGACTCAGATGAACAAAAATAGCGCGGATGCTGCAAATGTCAGCGTGGTAGGCCATATCTCCAAACCTGTGTTTGGTGAAGGTCGTCAGACCCCAGACCGGCAGATGTTTTTCGTCAATGGTCGACCGTGCGGTCTGCCACAAATTGCCAAAGCTATCAATGAGGTCTACAAATCGTATAACGTCTCACAATCGCCATTTATCTTTGCAGATTTCAAGATGGACACGAATGCATATGATGTCAACGTTTCTCCTGACAAGCGAACCATCTTCTTGCACAACGCGAGTGACCTCACGGACAGGTTGAAGGAGGCGCTTGAAGAACGGTTTGACAGCATTGATCAAACCGTGCCACAATCCGGAGTGCAAGGCGCAAAGCTTCCCGTCTATCGACCACTAACAGTGGTCAGACGTGCTTCGAAGCCTGACGATGGGAGTGATGCAGATGATGGCACACGAACCAATTTGCCCCTTGAACAACTCACAAGTGATCGAGAAGTCAGGGATTCAGCTCCTGACATGGATGGAGCGCGTGAGCAGAGCCCTACACCAAATTTGTTGAAAGCCTATTTCGGTAATGTTGCGAGCACAAGAGATGATGAACCTGAACCAAGGAAGACACCGGATCCTGCGAAAGTTCATAAAGCTGTGGCACGACAGGCAGAAAAAGTTGCGAAGGCTATCGAGAAGCAGAGATCTCTCCTGGTAGGGACAACGGCCAGTGATGATGAAATTGACGCAACCGATGCTCGCATCCGGCAAGAGTCACCAGAATTGACTGAACCGTTGAATAAACATGTTCAGGACTTCAACGCGCGGATGAATGAACAGCAAAGGAAGAGAAGCGAGATATCACATGATGTACTCGAGGCGACCCGAGAGCATTTGACATCACAAATGGTTCAAAACGACAAGGGGATTGTGCCAACTGCACTTGACCGAATGAGGCCACGAAGACTATCACCTGAGATTGCAACCATCACTATCGGTGAGAGAGTTGTTACGAGAATGATAGGTACACCCAAGATCAAGCATCTTGAAGAGGTAAGGCATAAAAGCTTTGGTAACGCAACAATATCTCAGTTCTCACAAGCCCTGCAAAAATTTGGTGCTGGAGGTAGTACAAGTGCCTTGCCTGACAATGACAACGGAAACTTAGACCAGGAATTACCCAACGAACTTTTGCAGAAAGAAGCAAGAACTCCGGACCAGAGCGGAGATGACATTGAAGATAAGGCAGACAGAAGAAAAAATGACCAATATTCAGAATACGAACAAAACAAGTCAGAAAGTAACGCCAATCCCGTCCAATTCGATGCTGAGATTATGCTGGACGAAGCTGCGGAGAAGGCCCAAGAGGAGAACCGAGTACAGAAGTTGATAAATGAAGCTGAAAAAACACATGTAAAGCCCGGCAACGATATGAGACGAGTAACTCAAGCATTGAAAGGGACATTATTGAAAGACTCGACAGTGAACCTCGTTGCAATATCGGACACGAGCTTGGAATTCCTTGCAGAGCAAACAGCCAATATGAAAGACAGGAATATAGAGCAGCTCTGTGAAGAAAGGCAATTTGTGAGGCAAGAGTCGATGAATGTTACTGAAGAGGAGAGATTGTCTTTGACCATTTCTAAAGAAGACTTTAGCATGATGCACATCGCGGGACAATTCAATCTCGGCTTCATCATCGCTCTTCGCCATAAAGATGTGACTAACAAAGCGAGGCAAAAGGACGAAGTATTCATCATAGACCAACATGCATCTGATGAAATCTACAACTTTGAAAGACTACAAGCAGAGACGGTGATTGGGAATCAACGGTTAGTGCACCCAGTGATGCTGGATCTGACGGCGGTTGAAGAAGAGATTGTCCTTGAGAACAGCCGGGCTTTGCAACAGAACGGTTTCATCGTCGAGACAGATCTATCAGGCGACTACGCTGTAGGGCAGAGATGTCAGCTCATGAGCCTACCCCTGAGCAAAGAAACAACATTAGGAATCAGAGACTTGGAAGAGTTGATACACCTTCTCTCTGAGACACACGTCAGCGAGAATACAGCATCGATACCACGACCAACCAAGATTAGGAAAATGTTCGCGATGAGGGCATGCAGATCCAGTATCATGATAGGCAAGACCTTATCGAAGAGGCAAATGAAGCACGTTCTCGAACATATGGGCATGATGGAAAAACCATGGAACTGTCCCCACGGCCGTCCGACTATGAGACACTTGTCCAGTCTCGATAACCTCGATGGCCAACTGTGGAGCGAAGGCGATGGCCTGGTGTCCGACGAGACAGAAGCACGGGAGTTCTCGAATGCAGATATTTGGAAACACTACATAGCATAACATATGAATCTTCACCTTGTGCCACTGCATATAACCCGAAATTTCTTCAAACGACCGTCCTTCATGTATGCTAGCAAGCTGGGGGGCATAGGGGTAACGGCGCGGTTAAGACTGGCAAAGTCGTGTCAACCTGGAAGTATCCGAACAATGGCGATGGTTTTGTGTTGTTCGTCGGCTAGATGTCATGTGACATTAAGCCGCGGCTCTTTCGAGGTTTGTCAACCCGCATCAGCGGAAGTTTGTCCGTCGCCTAGGATTCGACAGCTTGTTATTCTTTTCGACCTTCAAGCCACCAATCAGATGGAATGAGATACGGCGAGATCTCAAGACCTTCCAATAGAGTACTCGAGCGAACCGCGGCTTTCAGATAACTTTCTAAGCCGAGTTTACCCTGCATCTCGTGCAAGGCTGCCGGTTGTCCAAGCCGTCCGGGTGACGTTGTTCAAAACTTTTGAGCTCGGTCGTTACTCGTGGTGTTTCCTTCACAACATTGTTGTGCTCGAGGCATGTTGTCGACGTTTAGGCCCACTCTATCCTCCCTGTTGGGTCTGAAACGAGCTTCGAGAGCTAGCACAACAGCACAGGCACGTCACGACGACCTTAACGCGAACCTTGTGCTGACCTGTTAGCAGCTATTCAAAATGGCTCCCACGCAAAAGAGAAAATACACGGGGAAGTGTTTCAAGGTCGCGGAGGGTGAGACTGAGTTACACGCAAGCTAAGGCTCGAGCTGACCAATATATAGCATACAAAGAGGACCATTCGAAAGGAGCTATGCTACGATTCGAAGACTCCCTTCCCAGGTTACCAGTACCCACCCTGCAAGAGACCTGCGAACGATACCTCAAATCGATACACCCTCTGCTTACGAAAGAAGAGTATACTGCTTCAGAAAAAGCTGTTGCCAACTTCCAGCAGCAAGCCACCACACTACAAGACAGGCTGGTCGAGCACGCGGAAAAGCCAGAAACCAAGAACTGGATAGCTGAATGGTGGAATGAAGCGGCGTATCTCGCCTACAAGGATCCCATCGTGCCATATGTTTCCTACTTCTACTCATTTCGTGACGACCGAAAGAGACGCAATCCCGCCAAGCGAGCTGCTGCAATCACATCCGCCGCCCTTGAATTTCAACGTCAGGTTGTTGACGGTTCTCTTGAGCCAGAATATATGCGCAAAAAGCCGATGGCCATGAGCAGCTACGAGTACATGTTCAACACCTGCCGTGTCGCTGCCGAACCTGCCGATTATCCCATTCAGTACCCCTCCAAGGAACATCAACACATAATAGCCATCCGAAACAATAATTTCTTCAAAATTCCAACTCATGTCGATGGCAAGCAGTTGAACACATCCGAACTAGAACAGCAATTCAACAAAGTTTACAAGAACGCCCAATCATCACCACCCATCGGTTCTCTAACGTCGCTTCCCCGGGATCAGGGCGCCAAAGCCCGCGCCAACCTTATCAGTGCCAGCCGAAACAATACTGCTTCCTTGAAAGAAATTGAGTCGTCCTCGTTCATCATCTGTCTTGACGCCGCATCCCCGGTAACACTCGAGGAACGCGCTCACTCGTACTGGCACGGTGATGGTGCAAACAGATGGTACGATAAGCCCCTTCAATTCATCGTCAACGACAATGGTACAGCAGGTTTCATGGGCGAGCACTCCATGATGGATGGCACACCGACTCACCGTCTCTGTGATGTTGTCAATGCACTGATCGTGAATAACCGTCTTGATTTCAGCAACCCATCTATCCGTTCCTCCCTCTCAGACCCGCAAGCGGTTCGCTTCGACGTTGACAAGAATGTGATCGCCGACATGGCATCTGCTCAACAACAGTTCGCAACCACCATGGCGGCTCACGAGCTTCGTGTCCAGGCCTACCAGGGCTACGGTAAGGGTCTGATTAAAAAGTTCAAGTGCAGCCCCGACGCGTATGTGCAAATGATCATCCAGCTCGCATACCACAAGATGTATGGCAAGAACAGACCTACTTACGAATCTGCCGCAACACGAAAGTACCAGCTTGGTCGTACTGAGACAACACGAACCGTGTCCGAAGAGAGCGTTGCGTTCTGTAATGCGATGGCCAACCCGGACATGGAACGTGCAGAGTGTGAGCAGCTGTTCAGAAAAGCAGTTGACGCGCACGTGAAGTATACTCAGCTTGCGTCTGACGGGTATGGTGTTGACCGACACTTGTTCGGTTTGAAGAAATGCTTGAAGGAGGGCGAGGAGGTGCCCGATTTGTACAAAGATCCAGCCTACAGCTACTCTGGCTCATGGTTCATCTCATCGAGCCAGTTGAGCAGTGAGTACTTCAACGGCTACGGTTGGAGTCAGGTCATCGATCAAGGTTGGGGTATGGCATACATGATCAACGAGAACAGGCAAGTACAACAAAGTCCTTCATTTGGAATTAAAACTAACAGAGACACAGCATTCAATTCAATGTTGTGTCGAAACACCTCGGTTCAGAGAAGATGTCACATTACTTGAACGAAGCAGCAGGTGACATCAGAGAGATGCTCCTCCCTAGCTTGGAGGCTCCTAAGGCGAAGCTATAGCGCAACCAAAAGAGTGATGTTTCTAGCGATTACCCGACGGACATGCGGGTAGTTGATACCGGAGCGGACGGAGCTGGTGTAGGGACATATGGATATTGACCACATAGTATTTGTTCGGAAATATTAGGCACAGATCATACTAGCAGAACATGGTGCCCAATTTAGGTGCGGACGTAGACATTACGACAACGAAGATATAAAATCAATAGATGAAGTATTCGACCATGGAGCTCCTGGGTGTGCTAGTACGTAAGTCCCCCGACCACAGACCCTATCTATGTAAGAGCTCCCTGAAAATCAGCAATCTCGCCAAGGTCCTGTACACTATAGGCTATCCACATTTAAGCAAATGGTCTTCACAACATTTCCAACACTACTATCATTGCAACACCGTCATCTTCTTTTCTGCCCTGCTAGCCATCGCGCTATACTTCCACTAGAAGTAGAATGGATCGAGCGGTCGGAAGAGAGGATCCGTTTATCGTCTCGAAGACTGCTCTTCCGTTTCACAAGAGGTTTTTTAGCAGAACTTTGTGTTTTCTTGTCCACGGGGACACTTGATGTCTGCCCGTCTCCTTCGTCCTGTGCATCAACTTGGCTCTTGTCTGGAACAGGTGTCCGGTTTCGCTTATTCCCGGATAGGGTTGACTTCTTGGAGGTCATGGTTTGCCGCGTTGATGATGGCTGGGTCAATGGTATTGGTGATCTGACCTTTGGATCTGTTGGCGCAAGACGTTCCCCAGGCCGTTCTTCCGGCTCATCGTCCACAGCGCTTGCGGTCTCCTCAATAACCCCAGAAGAGATGTCTGAATCAGATTCAGATACCACGGCAAGATCCTCGAGCAACGGCAGAGGGTTTCCTCCTTCCATGTCACGAGGTCGCTCGGATGAATAACCTGAATCGTTTCGAATGTGACCAATCTTAGGTGATGCTGATTTGTTTGCCCATCTCGTCATTGATTCTCGGGCGCTTGTCATGGTAGTCTTCTCAGAATAGGCGAATACAACAGCCCCTGCAGGTGGTTTTCTGAACTTGATCCGAGGGCAGGAGGTGTGTTTTCGGTGGCTTGGTACTAGCTGCTGCAAATGATTACAAGAGCACGTAGTCTTTTCTTTGCAAGGAGTATATAATCCATTCTTGTTCGGACAGTGCCACGTGTGACTTGATGTCAATCGTTTGATCGTACCGTCATTCCGCTCGCCTTGTTGTTCCGCCAGGTACAACAGACAAGGCAAAGAAGCTGCGAGCAGGTTGAGTCCTCGAGGGATTTCTTGCCACATCGCCTTACCACAGGCCCCGGCTCGAGTCCAGGCTTCTTTAGATGCCATGGAAGGTGCAATAGGAGCCTCCATTCCTTCGTAGAAGAACACAACCTCGATTGTTTCCAGAAGTGGGCCCCAGCCATCAGTCAACGCGTCCAGGTCACATTTCTTCATGACGGTCGAATCCTTGTATTTGGCAATGGCAGCGAGTTCGTATCCGAGGATTCGATCACGAAAAAATCCTCTGGCAAGGCTTGTCTCTCGTCGCGTACACTCTATACAAGCCATGACTTCCTCAACGTGATCAGCAATCTTGACAGTCTTCTCATACTCTGTCAGAGCTTCGTTCTCTTCAGGCTGTTTGATACACTCCTGGTAGCAAGACTTGATGCACTTCCAAGCAGCACGTCCACCGTTAGCTTTTCGCTGGCATGCTGGCATATGGTAGTTAAGCTCAGCTCTCGATAATGCTCTATATCGTGCGAGATGCAACACAACGCTCACATATGAAACAAGCCAGGCACGCTTCTCGGATGGACTGTAGAGAAGCACTGGGGCATCAACCTTGCTGTAGAGTTGATCTGTCACTGGACCTTTGAGAAAAGGCGTCACCCGTGTTTTGGCCACTTTGTAGGTCACCGAACCTGTGAAGGAGATGAGTCTTGGAAGGCTAATGGAGCCGCCAACGGTAACACTGTCTTTCACTCGAGTCGACTGGAGCTCTTTTGCCCGGGAGTAAGCAAGTTTGTGGTACGAAAGACTCTCGGTTCCAAGGAGGATCTCTGGGTCTGTCCAAAGGCCAAGAAAATGTCTGGTCGAATTGCACAGATCGGTCAGATCCAGATTTTTTAGCCGATCCTCTTGTAACCCTGCGTGTGGACTGTCGCCAGGTTCGCATGGCTGAAAATGCCACTGAACACAGCCCTCAGACATGAAGACAGGAAAGACGAATGCACGCTCACCATATAAGACCAGACCGCCCTTGTGTTTGGTCTCATAAGATATACCGCAAAGAAAACACATGAGTTCGAACGTCAATTCAATTCCACGCATTTGGTGCGGACGCCAGAAAGGAGTATCAAAATTCGCTGCACAAGCGGTGCGAGGTAAAAGAGGAAGCCAGCACGAACTATCTCTGCTGGGGAAGTCGGGCTGATGTGCGCTCTCAATTATATACGTCGTTCTTTCGGCACTCACAACCGGGACGTTGAGGTTAACTGTGCAAGGGAAAGGACCGTGCGACCCGTTATGGAGTACAGCGAAGAGCCATGCTAGAGCTTCGATGAGTTCCAGTTGGTGATCGACCTCGCCTACTATTGACAGAATTGATTCATGTGAGCCATGATTGCTTGAAGACATGCATGACACAGACAAGTCCCCAATCAATTCGCGTTTCAGGGTCCAGAGCGCAAGATCGTGAGGCAGGGACTTTCGAGCAGCAGATATTTGAGTAACAGTGGCCGGCAGGTCTTTACTATGACTGTGTGGAGGGTATTCCGAACCTGAATCTGATGCCTCGTGGTCGATATCATTTTTAGCTTCGAGAAAGTCCACTTCTTCTCTTTCAAGACTGATGTGTTGGTCAGAGCCAGCGAGAGCAAGCATGATAATTTTAATGCGCTCACTGGCATCCGGCCATCGTGCCTGTACATACTCTCCAATACTGCCGGCCCACAAATTGGACCTACTCCCACTGAGCACCACCAAATCCCATAAAGCACTAGGATTGGAGTCGAGTTCCACCGAGACGAAAGCAGCCACGTTCAGCGGAATGGACAGGAAGGCTCGCTTGCTAAAAATGTCTGATTTCTCTGCATATGTGCTTAGCCTAGAGAGTTGATGGTTGAACAAAGCTAAGTCTACTCGGTTGCTCGATCTGGCTTCACTGCGATGTACTTCCCATTGTTCCTTTCCGTGCAGGCTGTTGTGGCCATAACGGCTGTAGGAAGACTGGAGAGCAGTATGAGGATTTTGAGGCAGAATTCTAGATGAAATCTGACCCTGACCGGGTTTTGAGGAAGACAGCCTTGCATCGAGACTCGATGAGGTATCCACGAGCGTGTCGTAATCGGTAGCCCAAGAAGAGCTCTTCGTGTTTTTACTTAGGTCGGCATAGTGGTCCTCTTTCTTTGGCAGGGTTCCCCTTTGGCGGGTTCTTGAAAATGATCTTGCTCTTGGTAGTTGGGTTTCTCGATGCAACAAATAGTTACCATCGGAACCCAGAGGTTTTCCATCAGCTGAAAAGAGAGGTTGGGAACCGAAGGGGTCGACATCGTTCGAGTTAGTGGGACGATGGTCTTGAGACATATTGTCTCGCCTAGAGTTGCGAGGACTGCTCATGTCTGATCAAAAGACAAAGGTCATTGAATCATGATAGAGCATACTCGTAGGTAGGTTTCATCTGTTGAAGAAGTCAAGTGAATAGCACTGACTGCAGTCGTTCATCAATCGAGTCGACCTCTTTCAGCCTGACGAAGTCCAGAGAGTTTCTATGGATGTAGATTGCATCGTGCCAAAACCCACGACAATCGTAGACACAAGATATGTTGTTAGAGATGGTGAAAGCCAGGATGTATTGCATTTCATGTTTCAAGGCTGAGTCTCGTACCGCAGCGCATTCATGAAAGAGGTTGTCCAGTGATTGACCATCCATGCAAGGGCAGGAGGAGCTTGTACAAATATGGGAGGAGCTAATAAGCGACAAATCAGGCAGCAATATTCTCGACACCGATACCTGCGATTGTTTCTGGAAATAATGTTTTGTTCGGGCATATTATTGCAGGCTCATGGCTCGATGAAGTAAAAGTGGCAAAGGAAGAGTGAGAACTATCAAGGTAGGTATGTCAAGATGACGGCTCTGTACACTTTGTTATGGTTCAAAATCGGGTCTTCTTTGCTCCACCTCGATGGCTCGTACATGCTTACTGTAGACTGACACGACTACCTTATACCTGCCTAGGTAGGTACACGATGGCTTCATCTGTCCTTGGGACACTGGCTAAGTCATATTTTACCGTGAGTCGTTTACGCGAACATTCAGGCATTCATCTATAGCCGTACGCAATACTGCGTACCTGCCTTTGTGCTAAGCCACCGAAACCTATAATACATTACGAATGTTCATACCGAACTGTCTACAAGTTCCTGAAACACTCCTTACAATGCATTCCTACTACCTCCGACGGGCCATTAGAACATTTCCTGTTTTTGAAATGAGTTAAAGGGGTCGGATATTTTAGCTCAACTATCTTAGAATTTCGCTTACCTTCTGATTACACGGCCTTGCAGCAGGTAGAGAGAGTGCACGACTGTGTAGCTGAACCACACCATGCATCAAAATGCGCCAAAGTGCAGCCTCGTGTATTTCTGCCAATCAAAGGCCGAATTAGGGGAACAAAGGTCAGCTTGAGCAGGGGTCTTGGTAAGATTTATATTTCAATTGGGTTTTGCTTACCTGCATACAAATTTGCGGCTAAACATCTTCTGGGAGAACTGATGATCTGGACAGGGGCCCATCATCGCATCAACCATTGCATTCGATGACTGCTGCAAACCCTATCGTGTGACCATGGTTCAATATCAGCTGAAAACACAACTTGCAGCCTGGACGACTAATGGCTACCATGTAAGCCTCTCGACACAAAGAATAACCATCAGCTCAGCCGCCTCACGCGGTAGACCAAAGACCGTCATACAGCTCCATTCAGGCCAGCCACTACTTCTGTCCCTGTTGTATAAGATGGTGTTATCCTACCATGTTCCAAAATCATCAGGAATAATCTTGAAAACCTAATCATTATGTCGAAAGAACCATCCCACGACTTCGAGGTTCATATCCTTTTGAAACCGACCGAAGTGCTTGGACCAGATAACAAACTCAAAGATGTGGTCCTGTCAGAGTTCTCCATCTCGTCGACTGTCATGGAAATGAACATCCAGTATGTGGACACCAAGGATCTGAAGTTGTACAACAACGGATGGGACCTTCGTATCCGTAAGAAGAATGACGAAAAGAAGTTCGAGTTAACGTACAAGAAGCGTTATCCAATCATCAATGCAAACTCCGGTAATGGCCAGGATAACATCAATGCAGCACTCGAAACGGCCGTCAAAGACGGTTTCGATATCTCATCATCCAAATATCTAGCACAGGTTGAGCTTGGGTACTCGAAACAGACTCTCTCCCTCAGCTACGACGAGAAAGTTGATGCCAAGCACAGCAAGGGACTAGATCTCCCAGCTGCGGCAGACTCCCACAAACTCCTTTTGAAAGACGCACCCGAGAACCTGAAGAGAACCAACCAGGACCTCCTCGCTAACTCCATAATTTACGGACCAATACTTGCGAAGCGGTACAAAGGTACCTGGAATGATATCGAGCTTGACATTGAGGTGTGGCCCATTCGAACGAGCAAGACAGATCCTACGCTTGAACCGGTCGTCGAGGCATCATTCAAGACGTCTACCTTGAAAAAGGCGATAGAGGGGCAAGATAATCTCACGAAGCTTCTAACAGAGCGAGGCTGGTTTCTGGCTAAGGACTCCTTGAAGACAGGACTCATTATGGAAGCGTACGGAGAGGTTAATTCGGAGACCTGATTGAATCTTGTTTGCAGAGGGAGAGATTGTTATTTTTATACTTATTTCTTACTAAACATTGTTTCTTGCTAGTTCCATAAGTGAAACTGAACCAAGGCTCAAATGAGTTACTTGTGAACTTAAGGGACTATCAGCTTATGCAGTTTTCAAATTGTCATCTAGCGCATCACACTCAGATCAGAGGAAATAGTAAGCAGCAAACGGGACGAATTATCAACCAAAATATTATACTGAGGGATTACGTCGGCCTGCGTCTAACCCTAAACCTTATCCCCTGACGATGCTGGTACTTCAGCATGCGGAGCCTCAGATAGTACAAGGCTGCAAGGTATTCGGTCAGCTATCGGCCGCTCATGCATTGAAGCTTAGCTGCTGGAGCAGCGTTTGCAAGTTACGTAGAGGTACACACCTGCCTACAATACTTCAAAACAAACATCGCGACGCACTGAGTACAATCCCTACTCAAATACTTCAGCTCAGCAAAATACATTCCAAACAGACTCGACTCTCAACCTCGAACCTCGAAACACAGCATCGTCAAACTCCTCGGCCTCCCAACCTTCCTCCACCTAGGTATCTACCTACCAAACCCACCCAAGTCCCCAATCCACAACAAACTCACAAACCATGGCCACCCCCGCCAAAAGAATAGAAAAATGGGAAATAGACCGATACTGGGAGATCTTCGCCTCCCTCGTCCAACAACCAGCAACCCAATCCTCACACCTCACAAACGCAGCCGCGGCCTCCGTCCTCCGCAACTCGCAACTGCGCGACGACCAGCTCGAGCGAGTATGGGATCTCGCGGACGTCGATGGCGACGGGGAGCTCGATTTCGAAGAGTTCTGCGTTGCTATGCGTGTGATCTTTGATTTGGTGAATGGGGAATTGCAGGATGTGCCGGTCCAACTGCCGGATTGGTTGGTGCCGGAGAGTAAGGCCTACTTGGTGGCGGCGAATCGCGCGGTCAAAGGAGGGGCGGAACGGTTTGAGAGGATTGAGGACGATGATGATGGGGATGACGGAGATGGGGGTGTAGGGTTGAAGGATGGTTTTGATTGGTATATGAAGCCTGGGGATAAGAGGAAGTATGAGGAGATTTACTCAGCGAATAAAGATCGGAGAGGGGAGGTTGGGTTTGAGGGACTGCAAGGTTTGTATGCGAGTTTGGATGTGCCGGATACGGATGTTCGGTCGGCGTGGAATCTGGTTAATACGAGTGGGCGGGACACGATTGGGAAGGATGCGTGTCTGGCTTTTCTGCATATCCTGAATTACAGACATGAGGGGTTCCGGATACCGCGGTCTGTGCCGCCGAGTTTGAGGGCGAGCTTTGAGAACAATCAGATTGACTATCAGGTTGATAGTATGCGGAATCGGCCAAGCAAATATGACGAGGACACTCTGACGGGCCGGAAAGCGAAGTTTGGAGATGCGTATCTGTCGAGGGTAGGAGGCAGGGGAGGAAATGCCTACGAGCCTAAAGGTACGGATTTCAGCTCTGTTACTGAAGACGAGGAGTTGGAAAAGGTGCGGTTGCTGAGAGAACTGCATGAGCTTGAATCTCAGCATGATGCTGCGATTGCGACGGCTGAGAAACGTCGACAGCAGAAGCAGGAGAATGGCGGTCAGCGACAGGCTGGGAAAACTAATTGGACACTAATCAAGAGAGAGGCTCAACAGATGCTGGAATACAAGCAGAGACAGTACGTCGACCTAAATTCGGAGCAGGGCAACAAAGCAGGTAACGACGTGAATCGATTGCGGGATGATCTATCGCTTGTGAAGGACCAGATTGACGGTCTTGAGGCTCATCTTAGAAAGCGGCAAGCCGACTTGGACAATATTCGAGCGAAAGTTGAGCGTGAGAAGACTGCTAGACAGTTGGTCATTTGAAACATCAATTTTGATGGCGAGCCATCTCCAGCTTCCATCTAGACATCCATCTACTTTTTGAAGCTCCATCCACGTAGTCCCTGAACACCAATATGTACTAGACTCTTTGTAATCGAAAAGTGTTACATGCTCTGTAGGCTGATTCATCGTTCATTGCGCACTCTTCGTAGGCCATCTTGTATCGTCGGTCGGTCGCCTTTTCGGAAGTTGGCTATGTTGTGTTAGCTGACCTGCACCATACATCTTGACTGCGAGCGTACCATCAGCTTCCTCCCAAGCTCTTCCTGCACCAAAACCTGTACCTAGGAAAACTGGCCATGCCCTTCGCTTGAACAAGAGCACTGAGAATATAACGCCAAAGGAGAAGCCGAGTCCAGATCTGATCACTAAACTCGACAATGCTCGATCCCACTGTTCTCAATCCGTTAGCCTGTACTTCCGAAACATGTCGTGTGCCTGCTAATGAAAATGTCTTGCGCCCTCTCATGGCCATGAATCCTCGCAAACTCAGGCCAGAGGCACCCAGAGCCTCAAGATCAATAGCGACCATAGCGTACCTTCTCATTCAGCAGTGCCTCACTCGCAGGCTTTGTTGTTTTCGGAATAATAGTTGGCGGATCTGAGACGTTCTTGTTGTCGGCCATTGTGCAGGGTAAAGATTCGGTAGGAGGTTACGAAGTTGTACCGATACTGGCGTAGTGACCCGACAAACGGTGTTGCGCAGAATTTTGTATTGTTGGTTGCTCTGTTGTAAACGCGATAAAGTTGACTTGTGGTAAGCTCAGAGCTTGCCCGACCCTGTTCAGGGATCTTCAAACTACGGATCGGCTAAAGTGCGGGAAATCCCCATGGACGCTGAAATATTTCTTGAGAACGATGGCTGCTATATGCAATGTTTATCATACATAATTGTTAGCAGTCGTGCTGGTTTTTTGTGATAAAACTCTGCATCAGTTTGTGTTTGTGATCGTCAACTTTGGGTCCCTGTCAAATGCGTTGGAAGTCCAACATGATACTACAAAATCACTATGCTGAAGCAATCGTCAGAGCAGGCGCTATCAGCCCTTGAGCATTCTAAAAAGCCAGCTGTCGATCTTTTGGATGATGCTGTAAACATATTGAACCTGTCATGGGAAAGTATCGGACAAGTTATCAGCTCTGCTAAGAATCCCATTCTCAATGGCAGTAATGCGAGGTTTCGAGAGCAGTGGATATTGAAATGGTTAACCAAGAAACTGGCTCAAGCCACAGGACAGCATGGCCAGCAAAGCAAGAAGCAGTCGAAAGGTCAGCAATCGGACAGTCGACAGGGTGAGATCATTCAGAACGTGAGGGCATGGGAGTTGCTTCACTATTTACTGATCATAATCCCTGCACGAACAGTCCAGGAAATACTGATCGAGAGGAATCTGTGTCGCACTCTGAATGCAGCAATTCAAGCGACTGTCCAGAGACCATCAGCTGTCGCTAGCACGACACAGCGCTCTATCAGCCTGACGCCGCCTGATCATGAGAGCGAGCGGCCACTCAAGAAACGAAAGCTGTCCTATGAGGAAGAAGCAGATGGTACGATCGAACCCAAGGACCCGAGCTTCAAATTGATCCACCAACTGCTTCGGGTTGCAGGACAATGCGCGAGGATATTCGGTGCCCCTCAGGAGGGAAGTCAGCCTCTTTCAGAGTCCTCCACTCAGGCGTGGGCAGATAGTCTTGAGAGTGCCACTGAATTACTTGGTGGTATCATACAGATGACGTCCGTCGCTATTCGAGAGATGGATCATGCATACTCTCATGCGAGTGATGACCAGGACGCCGTTCTGGCAGTAGCCGACCAATGGCTACAGTTATGGCATGGCTATAGCGCTTCTGGGGCATTCACATCAAAACAAGAGCCGCACAAGATATTCAATACTCTTAACCTAATCCCCGCGCTAGAGCTGCTACACTCAAGGAGAAAGCAGCATAACGAAAAGGCGTTCAGAACCTTGGAGAGACAGATCGCGATTCATGCTATACTCCCAGCCAGGGCTACATTCCGGAAACAATTTTCCGCCACCTGGGCCTCGAAAAAGGATGGACTCCAACAGTCGGAGGTACGAAAACTGGCGTCTGAAATCGGCAAGATCTGGGGCTCAACTGCGGTTGAACTCTCAAAATCAAACGGAGGAGCTCTAGCTTCGTTGTTACTGACGATTGCATCTCGACTTATTCCTCGAGCTGAGGTTGCAAAACGAAAGGTAGAAAACACTTGGCTCGAGGCACTGTTCTTGTGTCTTATCCACCTTACGCAGACGATATCACCAGACCCCGACGTGCCAAATGGGGTGTCATTTGAGGATGCACCGCAACGTTCCGTTACACAAATGTCACACCTAGTCCAGCTAGTCGATGCTTTCGCGACTATGGACATTGTACCTTCAGCGTTGATTTGGCACTATTTTGTTGAGAGATACGTTCTAGCGGAAGGAACTCATGCACCATACTCTTTGTTAGCAAAGGTCGTTACACTCAATCCTTCAATCTTTACGCCCGACTCTGACGTGGGCAAACCTTCCCTGCTCAATGCTGTCGATGCACTAATCACGGATGGTGTTACGCATGATAAGGTTGAACATACTCTCATCGTGAACGATATATTGTCTCCCATATTGCAAGAGTGTGGTAGGTCACGACAACTCACCAAATTTGCCGAGTTCTGGGAGGTCAAACTAGTGGATACTTTCCACGATCGTATGAGTGCAGCTTCCACAACTCCGGACATTTCGAGACACTATGTCTGGGATGATCCGGATCTGCTGAAGACTTTCAGTACGATAAGTCAACGATATGCTATACCGTCTATATGTCGGGACATGCTAGATCAAGCTCAGAAGGAAATCGAAGGACTCCCAAGCATTGTTGGTCCGACACATCGTGCATTCGCTCGAATCACCATCGCAACGCAGGTTCTCAATTCAGCGAGACGATCTCCGCCAATGAGGGCAACAATCCCTCAGCAACTGCATTCCGTGGCTGAAGCTCTATGTCTCGCCTTGGGTCGAACCACTGACTACCAAGGCCATAGATGGAGGCTGTGGAGTTTTCTTGACTCAGTAATACAACTCGATCCCAAAGCCGATTGGGTAACTCCATATACGAAATGCAAAGCCGTCCTTCCTCTTCCACATTCTTCAGTTGCTGACATCGCGTCGGTCAGCACAAACAAACGGCGAGCAACTTTGATGGAACAGCTCAGCTGTGTGAAGACCATCGTTACCAGTTTCGAGTCGGGCCAACCAGGTATCCAACCAATTTTCGAAAAAGCCATTGGCCTTATCACCGAATTGATAGAGAAATACGTCGCACAGTGTTCCGCTGTTCCAAGGTCTACATGCTGGGATGGCAGTATTGAATCTATGGACAACCTTAATGTTTTACTATCCGCCATTCTCACTCGCTTAGCGGCTATGCCAGTGTCCTGGATTGATGGCACCAAATCATCACATGATTTGCTTACTGCTGTTTGTACTTTGGCGTTGATGGAAGAGCCCACGACTCCGGATGGTGTACTCAATATAACCGCAAGTGCTGAAGTCCTTCTGGCCACAATCTCATTATCCAATAGTGTTGATTTGCCTGGTATCTTCGCAGAAGTCATAACAGATAAAGCAACTAATCATTTGAAACATGTGCCAACACTGCTACATGATTTCTTGGTCCACAGCACAAGCCGCAAGTGTACGCAACAGATCGTTGACTTCCTCCTTCACGAATTGGAGCGAAATGGGTCATCAATGGATGACACCTGCATTACAAGCTGTCTGGTGCTGATTTCCGAATCAGTCGCAAGGTGGACGCAGCATCTTGGAACAGAGGAAAGCTTTGATCTGTGTGCTGATGGACTTAACAAATCCGATATAAGCGGTGGTTTGATTACTTTTGTACTCGTGGCACAAAGCGTTGGAAAATTGATACAGTCCCTGATCACGCCACCCACATCTGCTGATACACGAGTCGAATGGCGCAAAAGGAGTCATGCAATCCTCAAGAGAGTCAAGACTGAATTCAAGGACCAGCCTTTGCACGGAGAAGCGATGCTCGATACTTACCACGGTATTTTACTTCTTGCTGTGGTACGACAGTTGCAGAATTTCCATACCGGTACAGCTGACGGCGAGCTCGTGAAGACATCGAGCAAGATCGTAAAACGCTTTCAAGGAAATGCGTTCAAAAGTGCTGCTCATTACCTTACAGAGGAGTCTAACATCACTTCGATTTACAAAGCTTCGATGCTGTTGGATGCTTTGTTATGTACAATTGATATGGAGTCATCCTCCAAAGACCTCTCAGATGAGCTTAGAAATCTTTATCAGAGGTTGACCGAGAAGATTCTGAGGTTTTCATCAAATTCGACACAGCCGCTTGAGATAAGTGTTCTCAACAGTGTGAGAGAGATGCTAGACAAGCTCGTTTCTTCGCATCAGATCGTATTCGGTCCTCAAATACCAATTGCAGTCCTTGCAAAAGACGTGAGCAAGGGGTCGAGTCATAGCAGCCTTGAGCTCCAAGCAAGTTTAGCTCTTGACTCTGCTTACTTGACGCCAACGATAGCACACGCAAGCATCGTCGTACTGGTAGCATCAGGCGACGAACAAGAATTCAAGACCAAGGGAATTAGCGACGACACAAGACCGCTGTTCGCTGTCGCAGCAATTATCAAGAATATATCCTCCGAACTACTTTCGACATCACCAGAACTAATACAAGCATTCGGTCAGATCGCAAGTCTACAAAGCGCACTTCACAGCTGGACACCTACAGGCCTCCTCCTCCGTCTTGAACTCAGCAAGCTCATCTTCGAGAACCATACCAGCATAGTGAACCAGCACATCATCGACACAACCCTCTCATCCATAACCCTCCTCGCTACCTCAGCCGGCAAACTCTCCCTCAACCTTTCCGAACAACCCCACAACCCACATCCAAACCACATCTTCGACCGCCTCTGCACAATCCTGCACATCATCCTCATCCGCCACCGCCGCCGTCTAACAGGTCGACACCATCTCCTTCTCCCAGCCCTCCAATCCCTCCTAAAATGCCTCTTCTACCCATCTTCTTCCCGCCACCAAACAACCAGCAACCAGGTCGCATCACCATCAAAAGCGACATACCTCTCCTCCCTCCCGCACTGGCTAAACCCATCACCACATCCCCTGCCACCAACCTCAGCAACAAAATACACCCGCGCCCTCCAAACCCTCTGCGAACCCACACCCTCCTCAGCCCGCCACACCCTAAAACGCTCTCACACGACCAACACCACCACCAATCTAACAGACCCAACGCACCACCTTCGCACCCTAGTCTCCCACCACACACCCTACCTCCTGCAAACATACTGCCAAACAACACTCGACGGCAGCATAACACCAGAGGCCAAAGAGAAACTGTTGCCGGGGTTGTATGCGGTGTGTAATGGGATGGATGTGCTTGTCATGAGGGGGATGAATGCTGCTATGGGTGAGAGTCAGAGGGCTGTGTGGAGGGATTTTTATGGCGAGTGGAGGAGATGGGGCGTTTGGAATCGGAGGTGAGAGATTTGAGTGTAATATAGGATGGGATGGGATGGGATGGGACGAAATGCACATGGTACTCACATCGTGGTGATGGCGCTGCTATCGTGTTGCTGTAGTCAGAAACGTGATACAATTATACTGTAGAGAACCGACACGTGAACATCATCACTTGGATCAGGAACAGTCGTGAAAAGAATCTCTTGCATTGGAATTAGAAAGCGAACTCCTGCAACACCAGACCACCCAATGCCTGTCTTTTGTATCCTGAACATCTGACCAAGATTCTACTCCAAGGTCCGGCTTCGCGAACATTCCCGTCTTCTTCTACTTCATCAGCGCGCCTATTCTTTATTCTTCCATAGTAGGAGACTCCTGGCTTCATGGGGCGCTCGTATCACTGCAGACATATCCCAAAAAACGCATCCTTACTCACACCCCCAATGCCATCATAATCAAACTCCTCAATCATATTCTGCAACTCCTGTTCCTCCAAACTATTCTCCCCCAGCTCCCTCGTAACGCGCCGCAGATCCTCCAAATTGATATACTCCTTATGATCGACATCAAAAAGGTAAAATGCCCTCTCGACCTCCTCTCTCGGGTCGCGTTCTATAATCTTTTGCGCCGCGATGCGTGTGAATGAGTTCTGGGAGATGAGCAGTTGGGATGCGTGGTATGTTGATTGTTGGGCGACGGCGCGCGGACCAGATGGGTTGAGCCGTTGGGCGGTGGGTTTGGGGTTGCCGTGGGTTTGGATTATGGTTAGGGCTTCTTGTTTGGGGATTGTGAAGCCTAGGGCGCGGAGGGCGACGCGGAGTTCGTGGTAGTCTAGGTGGCGGTCTTTGTCGACGTCGAAGAGGGAAAACTAGGTTGTTTCTGTCAGCGGCGCGAATGGGGTTGGGATGGGATAGGGTGGTGGACGTACGGCTTCGTTGATCTCTGCTTTTTGCTCATCGCTGAGCTCGTTTAGTATGTTTGGATCTTTTTCTGGATGTGGTCTGAAGCCTGATGGGCCGGCTGTGGTGGTTGTGTATTGCTGCTGCTGCTGTTGCGGTGGTGGTTGAGGCGGCGCATTCGAGTAGGAGTATGTTTGTTGGGCTGATGGTTCTGTTCGTTTGGGAAAGGTTGGCGCTGACTGTCCAAAGGTCGGTTGTGGAGGATTATGAAGGCTTGAGGCTGCGCGGTCGCCGATTTTGGTTGAGAATCCTGCTCTGGGAGGGAATTGCGACATGGGTGGTTGCGCATCAAGGGCAGCTGGTGCTGCCTCGGTATTTCGCAAGTCACCTTGGTTGTATGCTTATGTGTTTGTTAATAGACTGCATATTACAGAATGCTGAACGCTATGCGATCGAGGACGGATGGGTGAAGGCTTTGTTTATTGTTTCTAAGCTGTAATTGGTAGGTCGAGTAACTCGCGACCGAACGCGTAGTAACGCGCAGCATTCCTTAGGCAGCAAATTAAAATGGATGCCAAGACCTCAAATACAGCCAAATTGACAGGACGCCCGCTACGTTCTTACTACTGATATCTTAATGGCATTCCCCGAAGTTATTCGAGTTCGTGTCATCGTTTCTTATTTCAGATATTGAGGGCGCACGGAAAGTGCTACGAGACACAACTTTCCCTCCATCAACAGCCACGGTCAGAAGAGGCGCGGCGATATCACCATGTTTCGACCGACAATATGCAGAAGAATCATGGCTCAAAGAAGGACGAAGGCAGGGTGATCATTCATTTTGACTATGATGCCTTCTACGCATCTGTTGTCGAGCATGAGAATCCTGCTTTGATGTCAGTTCCACTTGCGATCCAACAAAAACAGATCGTAGTAACATGCAATTATGAGGCTCGTCGAAGAGGTCTGCGCAAGTTGCAACTCATCACTGAGGCGAAGAGAATTTGTCCAGATGCTGTAATTGTCTTGGGAGAGGATTTGACTCGGTTTCGCAATGCTTCGAAGGATCTATATCACTTTTTTCGGGAACGAATTTGGAGTGATAGAGCCGAGAGGCTTGGTTTTGATGAAGTTTGGTATGCTCTCCATGCAAGGCGCAAGCAGGAGTGAGGCATGAATTGACATGGATAGGCTCGACTGTACCGACATGGTTGACTACAACTATGGCCTCTTGAACCACAACGACTTGGAGCATTCGTTCTTCTGCATGGATAAGAACGATCCTACTCAAGGATTTGAATTCGATGCTCGCACGTACTTTGGCCCAACGTACCCGAAGAATGCAACCTTCGAGCCCCAGGCCCAAGAGGAAGATCAGGTTTTGCAACTACGACTCGTTCTCGGGTCACATCTGGCAAAGTGGCTTCGTCATGAGCTTGAATCACAGAAAGGCTACACAGCGACTGTTGGAGTGGCGGCCAACAAATTGCTCTCAAAACTTGTTGGCAACGTCAATAAGCCTAAGAGTCAGACAACGTTGGTCCCACCTCTGCATGACCAGGACGGGATGGAAGGTAATGCTCATTTATTCATGGATACCCATGATATCGGAAAGGTCCCAGGAATTGGCTTCAAATTGGCACAAAAAGTAAGAGCTAGTGTGCTAGGGCGTGATGCTGCCCATCAAGAAGGACTCGTATACGGTGGCACTAAGGAAAATGTAACTGTTCGTGATGTACGGCTACATCCATCCATGTGCCCAGAGAAGCTTGAAGAAATCTTGGGCGGACCTGGGTCCCAGAAAGGTATTGGTGGACGTGTCTGGGCATGGATCAATGGAATTGACGATTCGGAGGTTAGCAAAGCAAAGAGAGTGCCTTCCCAGATCAGCCAAGAAGACTCGTACATGAAGTACTTGCACACATTCGAACAAGTTCGACATCAACTCTTTGTACTTTCGGAGAGACTAATTCGGCGGATGCAACTCGATCTTATGGAAGATGATGATGGGGACGATCTGGTTGGTTCTTGTATCACAGGCAGAAGGTGGATGGCACACCCTCGCACGCTACGGCTGACAACACGACCACGACCACCACTAAACCCAGATGGAACACGTTTGAGAAGCTTTAATCGCATCTCACATTCTGCACCTCTACCTAATTTCGTATTCAATCTGAGAGAAACGCCTTCGGTACTGGCCGATAAACTTGTCGATACAACGCTGACCCAAATGTTTCGCAAACTACATCCAGAACGCAATGGTTGGAATTTGAGCTTGATCAACATTGCAGTGAGCAACATGGCAGAAACAGCCACTGATAGCAAAGATAGTAAAGGGAGGGATATTGGTCGCATGTTCCGTCAGCAGGATGATGTCTTGAAGGATTTCAAGGTGATTGTACCACAAGACGAGGTTCCTCAGTCAGAGCACGAGGAGGTCAGTATGCCGCTCGACTCGGGCCAAAGTGAGCACGCGATCGGGTCATGGTCAATGCAACCATTGGCAGGAGTTGACGAGAACGAGTGGGACTCTGATGACCAAGCTGAAGCTGAACAAGTTCACAAGTGTGATATCTGTGGCGTTAGCATGCCTGCATTCGCAGCAGAGGCTCACACTAGATTTCATAACCTGTCATAATAGGATGCCATCCAGGAAATGCTGGGCATTGTAATCACAATTTTCGAGCGTAACTAACACCGGCAGTAACCAGGATGAAGATGAATTCGTGGCATAAAAGAGCATTGGTGCCAAGAGTGTGGCTTGCGTAGCTTAAATACTGTTGGCCACCCCACCGTCCTAGAAGATCTATAATTATCTTCACTCACCAATCTCATTCGCCCAGGAAGGTTTGAGGCCGACCATTAGGACACCGCACCCGGCACCCCTTGCGAAACTGGCTCCTTAGTGCTCTATTTCTTGCCCGACAAATTCTATTCAATGCTCGACTCCGTCCTCGCGGCCGCCATGTCTCGAATGCTTTCTACTATCGGCGGCGAGAATGACCGGACCCAATACCCAACGGGGTCATACCTTGAAAAGGATCAAACTTGACACCACGTAAAAGGCAAAATGAGCGAAGCATGGCTGTCGCATCACACGTATACTTCACTCTCGTGGCTGCTTACTCGCTACTCTGATCATCGTTTGTACTATACCTCCAGTACACTTCTGCTGAAGCTTGACTTGCGGCCGGCTCATCCCTCTCGACCCAACTCTAACCACCAGCCGTTTTCAGCATTTAACTCCGTTGAGAATACTGTTTGACAGCCGTTTACTTCATTTGAGCAAAACCTTGCAAAATCTACAATAGTAGTCAACTTCACGATTCCAGGTACCTGGACGCCCCTCACACCGGTAACCACAATTTGCCTTATCCAGTCGCGCTTTCTCTCACATTACTAGTGAGCCCTGAGGTCCAAATCACCAGCAATAGTGCCCCTCATTACTACCGGCTGTTCACCAGGCAGACGCTGAGCATTCGCGCCCACCAGACCTTGTATCTTTATATCTGCATATTCCTGTTCAATCACATGGCCGTCTTAATCCCAACCATGTCAACCACGATACCACATCTTTCAAGTCACATGACTGATACTCATAGCCATTCTGGCTCACCCGGCCCACCAGCATCTAATCATGGATCGGATTTCGCGATTCCGCCGACTTCCAAGAAACCAAAGCTTTCGTTGCAAACGACCTCGTTAAGCAACACGTATGGATCATTAACACGAGGCTTGACAATAAATCAGCAAGCAACATACACTCCCACAACCACAAATACATGCGCCAATACCTGGGATCTATCATACCGACCGTCACCAACACCAAGAACGGAGTCTCCAAGATTAGGTCAACTTTCTAGAATTCCAACACAGACGCAACAGGAACGCCAACCATATACTATCTCATTACCATTCGGTGTAAGACCAATCCTAAAGAATTCTCCACTACCTCCCCGAGCCACATCAATCAGCGCAAGCCCAAGAGACTCTAAAAGAAAGGCGTTCTTCCCTCAACCTAAAAAGGTGATATTTCGGAAAAATCTAGAAGACGTAATCCACACAAGCCAATACACCGCCAAAAACTCCGATCTATCATCGTCATCAGAAGATGAGCACCTCAGCACCAGCGACAACAAAATGACGAGACCCGACATCGAGTCCGAAATCCTTCACCCTCAAAATTCACCACCATCGACACGAAAACGTAAAGATCGACGCAATTCCGAGATCTCGTCCGACACAAGCAATCCAGAGACACAACCGCCGGACCAGGACATTGTAGACTCAAGACCACTGAAAAGCTGCAAGCGGAGGAAATGGCAATGGACGCTCCCGTCAGCCGAGAAGTCGTCCGAAGAAGGGGAGTCGGTTGCCCACCAAGCCAATGACACCACTTCTGAGACGCACATTGACGAAACGGAAGAAATAGACCAGACTACGAAAACAGCTACTACACACAACGAACTCCAGATAGAAGACGACAGTACTATACCCAGCGACATCACCACGCATGCCCAGGAGCATGAACGGCAGGACCATCCAACGAACAATATCTAATCAATAGACGAAGGGATTGATACCCTACCTACTTATGTATAACACGTACTTTGATACCACTATCACACCAATATGTACATACGTACCCATCCTCATTTCCCCTTTGACCAGCTACGATACTACCACCAGTACCAGTGCCACTGCCATCACCGATCCCGCCCCGGCCCTCCATAGAATACTCCTACAGCCTATATGCATTCCCATACCCCCAGTTCATAAGCAAGCATGCATACGGTGCGCTCTAATCTAATCCCTCCCCTCCACACCTCCTGAACCTCCCCTCCTCCATTCCCTCCACTGTACCCACCCACCAGCCCCTTAACCGTAGAACCAATGTAAAGTCCCAACAACGCCCTATTCTAAATTTACCAAACATTCCGTTCACAGGGTGTATTGTAGTCTACTGTACAGTAGTAAGTGAGTGAAGTGGTACGTAAGCCCGCTAACCTAGCCCACCGTGAACAGACACGGAAATTAGATACCAGGAAGGCCGGATCCACTTCCCACGCTACAAATACCTGATCTATGTGCAGCACGTGTCTTACAGTAGCACTCACTCTCTTCACCGAACATTTAGAAGGGGGCCGTGGTTCGTATAGGATTGATTTGGGGTGCTTGTGTGCGTCAGGTCTACAGTGATTAACCTATACATACTGTCGTCACAGATAGAGCTGCAACTGCTATGAGGATTGACTGGAAATACTTTGTATACACCAAGGCATGTATACAGCTCAGATCGAAGATACTGTCAACACCGAGCGAAGGTCTGACGGTTTGCTATTGGATATGCAACCCTCTTTCATGTCTCGTTCCATAGCTATTCTACAATCCTCATCTTACGTGCACGTATTCGTAAAAGCATCAAATCCATATCATACAACACTGTCGAAAAATCATCATTAATCAAAAATCATGCCCCCACCTCAACACGCCTGCCAGGCGCACTCAGAAGTCCTCCTCGTCTTGGCGGTGCCTGAGCCTGTGTTCGTTGACGCTCAGGACGTCTCAGGGTGTACTTTGCGAAAGCTCTTGCCAGTGCTTTCTTCGCACTGACTTTCTGGCTGCCCACGAAACTGTCCACTGTGACTGCGATGGCACGGTCGATATCTTGGGAGGAGCAGAACTCTGACAAGCGCATCTTTGAAAAGGCTTCACCTATGCGCATTATTGCTTCGAGATGACGGACCTGGGATTGATGTCAGTAAAGTAGACGTGATGGAAAGGTTGTGAATGGCTGGATACTTACAGTGATAGGATATGCGCCAGTTGCTAGCGACTCACGTCTCATATCAGCGAATAGACGTGCTACCTTGTCCTGGTCGATTTGGTATAGTTTCGGACGGCAGCGGTCGCGAGCATATAGGATGTACTTTCGTAATAATTCTTGTGGAATGGCGCCTTCAATCTTCGGCTCACCATTGTTCACGGCATCTGTCTCTTCGATCTCCATAGCTGCACTCTCACCAGTTATCTTGTCAACACCGAGCTTCGAAGGATGTGCTCGGCCATGACTGTTGACTACGAAGTTTGCCAGTCTTTCATCTTCACTAGGATCAACAGTATCGCGGACCACACAGAGGATGTCGAAACGAGACAGAATAGGTTCCGTTAGTTCGACGTTTTGGCTGAAGGGAAGAGTACCATTGTAGCGACCGCCAACCGGGTTAGCTGCTGCAACTATCGCGCAGCGCGCTTGTAGAGTCGTCACGATTCCAGCCTTGGAAATAGAGATTGTTTGCTGTTCCATGGCTTCGTGAATAGATGTTCTATCTTGGTCATTCATCTTATCAAATTCGTCGATGAGGCAGGTGCCCTGATCGGCGAGCACCAAGGCACCGCCTTCTAAGGTCCACTCTGCAGTCAAGGGATCACGGCGTACAGATGCTGTAAGACCAACTGCTGATGCGCCTTGACCTGTTGCGAAGACAGCACGGTGAGCCGTCTTCTCGACATACTTCAAGACTTGAGATTTGGCTGTTCCAGGATCACCCAGTAGGAGGACGTTGATGTCACCTCGAATTTTATGCTTGCCTTGTGCTTCTTTTGCGACGCCACCAAACAGAGAAAGCGCAACAGCTGTTTTGATATCTCTGTGCCCATAGATTGAAGGTGCCATTGAGTCAATAACTTTTTCGATAATTTGTGGGTCTTTTGAAAGGGCACGAATTTGACGCTCATCTTCCTCTGTAAGGCGGAAACCAGCCAGCTGGTCATGAGTTTTAATGATGTGGTTTGCTTCAAGCATTGTTGCGAAGACAGGGAAGCCATTCTTGTTATTGAGTTGACCACTATAGTTGTTGCGGTAAATCGCTGTAACCTCAATTTCTTCGCCAGGTTTGGCGCTATCAATCAAGTCAGCAAGGAGAATGACTTCGCGGTGGCGTGGCAGACGGCCTGCCGGGACTGTGCCAGGGGATTCCTGGAGGGTAAGTTTTTGATAGTTTTGATATACAGTTGCTTCGGTGTTGAGAGTGAAAGGTCCTCGTTTCTGGCAGGCTGGACAGAAAGTGAGCTTGACTTCTGATGATGTTGATTCTTGAGCATAAGGACCGAGAATCTCGCCACACTTGGTACAAGTGAACTTGACCATCTGGAGTTGGGGGAAGACACCCGTACGTCGGGTAACCACTCCTGAAACACGAACCAAGCAATTCAGGTGTGATTGTCTGAGTTGTCGCAATGTGTAGTGGACTGGCATTTCAGAGATCCTGACATGAATTTCGGGATGAATCTGATCATAATTCGGGTAGTGTAGACGGACCACCTCGAATGCAGCTTGATCGAACAGTTTGAGAACTTCTGTTGGAGCGTTTGCGATGAACCACGCAATAATAGCCTTTGTTGAAGAGAGGTGGTCGTAAGACACTTCCAAAGACTCCGAATTGACCTCACCGAGAGTTCTGATCCGTGTGCCGTAGACAGAAGTGCCCTTCTCATCAATAAATTCGGTCAAAAATGACTTGAACTCTCTGATAATGGTTCGTCTAACAGAAGGTACGGCTACCCACTCTGCAATGCTCGAGGCCTTCACATCACCTAGTGACTCCAGGGTGAGTTCTTCGTCCATGATGTTGTCTTCCATATCGATGTCATCCTGGTCCTCGTCGTAGGCATGTCTTCGGCGTCGTGGCTGTCTAGTAAGATCAACTCCCAGATCGTCCTCATCATCAGGCATGAAAGCAGCAGGCATGCGTCTCCTTCTAGCCAACTCCCGATCCCTCTTGTTCAGACGGGCTTCGAGCTGTCTGCGCTCAGCTGCGTCGAGCTCTTCGTAATCATAATCATCTATCATGCGACCTTGATAAGTGTCTTGCTGGCCTCTCTCACGTTCATCTCGCATGAAATTGTCGCCGAAAAGATCGATACCGTCTTCATCTTCCGCAGCTTCATCGATGTCGTCGATGTCTTGTATTAAATCGTCCTCAGCATTAATTTCGTCGTCGTCGTCCAAATCATCATTCTCGTCGATTGCTGGTAATGGTGGGGAAGACGGTAGACCTATCCACCATTAGCCCAAGTTAATGGTGATTCCCCTGGAACAACGGACCAGGCGGAGGGGACGAAGAAATCATATCCTCATCTTCATCTCGAGCGCGTTTTCTCCTCGATTGAAGGTTTGTACCTCTATTAGCAGCCGACATGCTTGGTCGCAATGGAGAGCTAAATGATACGTCAGCTTTCGCAACATCTCATGTGCGAGACATCGCATACCTCATTTTGTTTCGTAGTGCAAATACAGTCTCTCAGAAGTTCCCAGTCATGGATCTAACAATCAACAATGAATGTGCTAGGGAGGTGGGCGGGTAGATCAATTAACGCGTGGCAGGGTGAACGCGTAATCTCGCGTTTGAGCGCGAACTTAACATCGGGCGGCCTTTTCCTGCATACATCATCGAGGATAGGGCACAACACTCGAGATCCGAACCACCTACACGCACCAAATACTCTACACTTTTCTCGATCCGCTACGTTCTCATTCAGTCGTTATGGAGACCGTCAAGAACGATGAAATGACTACAAGTATAAATGGCATAGCAAGAGAGCAACCATTGCAGAACTCTCAAACTGCATCTGAGTAAGTCAACATGCGCAACCTTCATAAAGTGAAGTGCTGACCAAGACAGATATATAGACGAACAGCTGGCACTCGAAGCTGACGCAAAAGAGATTCTCCCATACAAATTCGACAAGTGTACGAATATTCTCGGTCCACTTCGACAGGGAGTCTTCGCATGTTTGACATGCAGTCCTCCACCAGCTTCGGCAGCCCAAGTATATACACCAGCTGGTATCTGCTACGCTTGTTCCATATCATGTCATGGCGATCACAACCTCGTCGAACTCTTTCAGCGACGGAATTTCGTTTGTGACTGTGGAACGACGCGAATGCCTTCAACATCACCCTGCACACTACGGTCCAATCCTACCACAGGTCAGAAAGGTGTGACCTCGCAAGAGCCTGCGAAGGGCAATACATACAATCACAACTATCAAAACAATTTCTGTGGTTGTGGTGAAGAGTATGATGCTGAAACAGAAAAAGGCACCATGTATCAGTGTATTGGCCTGGGTAGTGTGGAGACAGGTGGTTGTGGTGAGGATTGGTGGCATCCAGAATGCTTGATGGGTTTGCCTAGAGACTGGCATGAAAAGAGTCTCGCAAAGGCACGGCCGCAGAACATTGGCGAGAGTGACGCGGTGCGGGAATCAGATCATCCTGTCCCTGAGGGGTTTCCTGATGAAGATGATTTCACCACACTCATCTGTTATAAATGTGTTGAATCGAACTCATGGATCAAGCAATATGTTGGTACAGATGGCTTTCTACCACCTGTTCATCATGACAAACCGTCTATGCAGGAAGGGGTCTCACCAACGACTGCACCAAATCTTAAGAGGAAAGCTTCAGATGAAGATACGTCTTCTAGCAATCCATCCAAACGTGTTAGAGAGGAAAGGAAGCCTTCTGCACTTCTAGGAGAGAGCAACACAGCCTCTCTAGAAGCTGAAGACACCACTATCCCCGACAACTCTTCCAATGCCACAGCATCTGCGATCGGAGTGCCTTCAACGACCATCCAAACCAAACACAAACACGACAATCTACCACCAGCACCATCCGGCTCTTTCTCAATCCTAGCCAAAGAAGACTTTAGAGACCATCTCTGCCATTGTCCACAATGCTTCCCAAATCTCATTCCACATCCACAACTACAAGAACCAGAAGATGAATACGAGCCTTCAATATCAGACTCAGCTCAATCGCAGGTCGGTGGTGGATCAGGAACTCGAAGTGCAGGCACAGCGAGTCTACTTGACCGTGGAGAAGCCGCACTGAGCACAATGGATCGAGTCAAGGCAATCGAGGGTGTTATGGTCTACAATCATCTGAAAGACAAGGTCAAAGAGTTTCTGAAGCCGTATGCCGAGAGCGGTCAGGCTGTAGGTGCTGAGGATATCAAAGCTTACTTTGAGAAATTGCGTGGTGATCAAGATGCTGTGAAGGAAGCTAGTGAGAAGCCTGTTCCGGGAGATGATGCAGACGGCAGTAATAGAAGAGAACAAAGCGGGTACTAAGTAACCAGCACATATATCATACTTGGTATCTCCTAATTCAATAACTTGGCCACAATAAGGTTACCTGCAGCATTACATGTACATGTACCTAGTTACAGTACAGCAGAACTGCAAGAAACACATCTAACCCAAAATCCCATCCATACCCATTCTATTCTACTCTATTCTATCCTATTCTCACAGACCAACACAAAAGCAAAGGGGTATCACATCAAAAACTTCAAATCCAGACCTAGTCCAACCGGTAACAACACTTGTACTGTATCCTTGCTTACTTACTAACAGCGTACTGGCTTCTCCCCCTAACCTTCCCCCCAAACCGATACAACACATACGGAATCGGCACCACAACAGCGCTGATACAAGCCAGTACCGTTAGCGTGTAGTGTGTGCCGAGGTTTTCGTACATTGGGACGCCGACGACGGTCCTGTAACACGATGATATTAGCTTAGCAGAGTGAGAGGGTAGCTCGTGGCTACTCACATTCCACCAGCCGCCAAATACCGCACCAACGCAACGAATGTTAGTGCCGAAGCGGCATACACCTCATAACTGTCGATGATGTACATATAAGCTGATATGAAGATCGTCACTATACCCAGCCCGATGACGGCGGACGCGATTATAGGTGACCATATCGATATCGTGCGCTACATATCACACATCTCAGTCAGCACACACATCCTCACTCATACTCATACAGTGGAAAAAAAGCAAAAGGGGAAGAAAACGCACGTAATCCGTCCACCCCATCCAAAAAAGTCCCACCGGAATCAGTGGCGCCCCAATCATAGCAAAAATGAGGCGTGTCTCCCGATTAAGTTTACTTCCACTCCCATCATCGCCATCTCTCGCGAGTTGTTTTTTGGTAATGTGTAGCACTAATGAGATCAGGGCGCCTGATGAAAAAATGCCGACTAGCAGCCCTAAAAAGCAGAGGTTTGAGAGGCCGGTGTTGATGCCGTATGTTTTTTCGAAGATGTAGGGGTAGCCGTCTAGGAAGGTGAAGAGGACTATGTAGCTATTTGTTTCAACGTTTCTTGGTTAGCTGGGGTGGTGGTTGTTTTTGGGTAGGGGGAAGGTGTGGGACGGGACTTACATTACTGTGAGGTAGAATGTGAAGAGGAATACAATCGGTTCAGGTGCGAACATGAACGGACGGGTGAAATTCGTTTTGACGACTGCGAGCAAGGTTTCGCCTTTGGCTTCGGCGGTTGTTTTGAAGCGGTTGTCGCCTGTCAAGGCGCGGAGATGACGGGATTTGTATTTGAGGATTTGGGGGGCCATGGTTTCACGCTTGAATATGATAATTATGACTATGATTAGGGCGTCGGATATGAGCATGATCCATTCTGCCCAGCGGAAACTTAGGACTTTGGTTACGGGGATGTATGCGGCCATGACTGGACCTAGGACTGGACCTCCGAAGCCTGGCGTTGTGTTAGTTATAGACAGCAAATGTGTTTGGGATAACGGGAGATGTTACCGATCAGCGCAAAGAGAGGGAAAGCCCATGTCTTCTCAAGTGGATTCCACATGTCACTCATGCTCCCACCGGCCACAGTCAGAGGAGCACTACCACATAGACCAGCTAGGAAGCGGAAAGCGATCTGCCCTCCAATGTTTGGTGCGAGCGCAGCACCTATCTCCCAGCACCCAAAGATGATCAATGCGCCAAGGTATACAGGATACCGTCCAATCATCTCAGAAGCAGGAGACGCGAGAAGCGCGCCAAGACCAAAGCCAATCAGATACATGCCCGTCCCGCTCAATGCTTCAACAACTTGCGACACATGAAACGCCATGGCAGCTGGTACTGCAACCGCAGAGTCAACACTGCTGGCTGCTGTGACTTCAAATGCAATCAGAATCAGAATAAGCGTGGTGCCCAGCCGGTGGGAAGTAGACCAATTCTTCGGATTTTGAGCATCGTTTGATTCGAAGTTTACTAGGTAGTACTTCTCGCCGCCGTCCGTCGTTTCAACTGAAATGCCATCGAGCCTGGCATATGGGAAATCCTTGGGGTCGTAGTCGTCTTTCTCTGGCGTGTCATTCCCATCTGGTTGCGCATTTCCCTCACCCGTTGTCGTTACACCGCTCAATCGATGTGTTGGCGTGTTGATGTTCTTTTCCGTGTCCTCTAATTCATCCAGTTGCTCCTTGATGCGCTTGTGCAGGTTTCTGTACTGGAGGAAGAACGCCATGGCGACCGGATCGAGTAGTCAGCTACTGGCACATACCAAGTCAAAGACGTAAAACAAAACACGAGGCGCAAAGCACAGAGCAATTCACAAGGAGCACCAAGGCTGTCCATTTTGCGGTTGACAGCATACAAAACTTAGTTAATGCAGTAGCAGAGTCCACGCGTCATCCCGGCCACTGCGTGTTTACGAAACAGTTCCGATCTGGAAACGACATCACTGACATCGTCGTGGATTTACTGTAGATCCACGTGCTGAAAATACAGATTCGGGAGCTATGAAAAACAAAATACAGTGAAGCAAGGAGAAAGCTTTGAAGTCAGAGACGTCATGAAGAATGAAAAGGCGGGAACTTCGGGATCTCAGGCGGGTAGTAACAAATTTCAGGCCGGCAAGGCGGTTAGGCACAAGATCCACCATCGTTCGTATCAGCCAATCAATTTCAGGAGAACAGTAACCACTCCTTTTCTCCTAAGAGCCTCTCTTCTCTCCTTTTTCAATTTAGTGATGAAGTCGAAACTAAGTAGAAAGTTGAGTAGTGGTGAGGGGTAGTGGCTCGCGTTGCGAGACTTCACTTTCGTAGAGGGCGTGGCCAAGTAGGTAGGTACGTTGTTTGTGCCTGGGTAGAAAGCGACAGCAGAAATAAGGATCCGAACCAGGAATGAGTAAAGGTATACTATATTCAACCTTCAATCTTCAATCGTCAGAGCCTTCAACTCGTCCTCACTCAACATCGTATACTCCCGCAATAGATCCTCAACGTCCTTTGACAGCCCAGGAACTCGATCCTCATCACCTTTACTATGCTCGTCCTCCCCGTGCTCAGGGCGATTTTCATTGCCCATAAGGTTCGTAGTGGCACGCTGTCGCGCCTTTAGAGCAGGCCAATGCCGCCTTCGAGCGTTGATGAACCAGTTAGTGATCTGTCCGAGAGTTAGGTTCGTTTTCCGGATCATCGCTTCCTTGTCCTCGTCTGTGGGATATGGGTGCTCGAGATGCTCGTAGAACCAAGCTCGTAGGATGTCAGTCACATGTTTCGGAAGTTGACCTTGCCGACGTCTGTTGGAAGCCGTACTTCCGCGATCACTCCAGGTGTAGTTGTGGCCTGTGTGAAACATGGCAGAAGGGTAGGAAGTCCCGGTCTCACCGATAGCTTCCAACGCATTGTTCGCTGGAGTTGCATCATGCCGCTGTATAGTTCTGGTTTCGGTACTATCTAAGTGATTTAGTGTGTCGTCCCCGAAATGATAGCCGTGGGGTTTTTGTTGAGCCATCATCTGTTGTTGAACTGCTCTCTGCTGTTGTTGTTGCTGTTCTTGTTGCTGTTCCGCAGCTTGAGCCAGGGAATGCTGCTGCAACGTCCGCTGATGGTGTGCCATCTGCTGTTGTTGTGCAAGGATTTGCTGTTGCTGTGGATTCATCTGATGCATCTGGTTGGACACAGTTTGAAGACTGTGTCTTTGAGGGAGCGGTGTGGTTATGCCAGGATTTAAATGAGTTCTTTGCGCAGCGAACATAGCAGTGGTCCAAGCGTCACGCTGCAATGAGTCAGTACAGACTCAGCTGAACACACCGAAAGATGAAAAGATGACTTCGAAAAGGTCAAAAGAAGACTTGATTCGATCGTTGGGATTGTTGTAGCTGGGACTTGTCTACGTCTCTATTTTCTTTTTTCCCACATGTCTGTGCGACGACAAGACTAGACGAGCAGTCTTCTTTGCTCATTATGGATGATTTGGTACTTACCAGGTCTGGGAAATCCTCCACCATAGACATGAGGTACTCGTAGCCGAACGTGTGAGCAAGTACTCTCCATTGTTGTACATGAAGATTCAAAGTTGGCACATGCATCGAGCTTCTAGTCATGCTGCTAATTGCGTATGATGGCTGTTCGATAGTACGCACAAGGTCACTGATCAAACGAGCTTGTTCTCGTATTTCGATAGCATAGAATGACAATTGGTTCGGCCAAATCCCTACCTGGGTCGGCGCAGATGAACCATGCTCCATACCACTGAAATGGACATCTGGGACATCTCTTGAGTTATTCTTGATTGATAGCTCGATGTCGTTCTGTGAGGCATTTGTATCCACAAGCGTCGGTATGCAAGGCTCCGACATTGAGAGTGATGTATTCGGAAATAGCGCATATGGATCCTGAACTAACTTGTCGCCAGTTTGAGCAGCCGTTTGAATGCATGGTTTCACATTGGAGAGAGTGGGCTGACCCACGCCATCCCGCAGCAGCCTCGTCTCTTGGATAAGCACTTCTAGCATCTGCCTTTGTTCTAGTAGTAATTCCTTAGCGTCCTGGCTACTTCGGTTAGCTTAGTGGAGTGGTACAAGAACACACACACCTTCCCGAGAAGCTCTTTGCTTGTACGCCAAGGCTCAAAGTGTTCAGCATGATATTCAACCAAGTCTTGACTCCCACTAGCTTATTCTGAAGCTGGGCTAAGTCGTCTGCCATGTATGGCATTTTGAGTCTTGTCTTCCACTGCGCACGGGATTTAGCACGATCACTTGCATCTTCGTCAACATCTGGTGTAATTCTTTTCCTTAGTATGTCGTATATAGCTGCACAATCTGTCATCAACTCCTTAGTCTTCTGGACAGCCGTAGGTTTGTGCAGTTTTGATCGATCTTGGTCCTCTAGTTCCGATGCGAGCAACTGTAGAATGGTAGTAGTTGAAGCAATTTCATTGGAGATGTCCTCAAACACTCGCGGAGCATTCTTGATTTGCTTGCTGATGGTGTGGAACTTAATGGATAGCTCAGCACTGACTTGAACGAGCTGTACAATCGATACAGCTGCCCCTAGTACAGACAGTGGATCAGTCATGGTGGGTCATATACTGTAATTACTCTGATCTCCACTGCCCGGATAACAGGTAGCCGCTGGAGGGGGCACGGCGTCAATGGATCAAGCTCATACTCGTAAATGAGAGCCTTCACGCTGTAATCGTGAAAGATGACACTCATCATCGAGACATACGGTGTCAGCAAGTGTCTTACTTGTTCTATCAGGACCACGTGCACAACTGCTGGACAGGCAGAAGCAGGCAGACATCACGGAAGGTTACTCGTCCGGTACTTGTAGGTTAGTCCTTCGTATCGACATCTGCATATGAACTGTTTTTGGCCCCATCGATCCTTGTCGTAAAACTCCAGAAGAAATCGAAGTTAAACATACTCAAACACTACGAGAGCTTTTTGCGTTGCGTTTATCACCCTCTGAATGTTGTCGAATATGGAAAAATGCGCGATAAACAGAGGATGAAGTTGTTACGGTAGACATTGTTTTGCAGGAATAAAAGCGAGAAGAGTGAGTAAATACGAAGCAGCCGAATGGAGAAGCAGAACGACGAGAGTTGTCGAAAATTCGCCCACGGTTAACGTTTATGTTGGGCAGGTACAACAAGCCAGATACTTTAGGCAGGTGGTGCAGCACACAGCCAGATCTGTTGCTGATGAGACTTGATTGCTTCGGATTTCACTCATGCAGGTTTAAGATAGATGACATGGAATGGGTACGTATTTATGTGTGTATATGCTACCTTGTAGCTGGTCAGTACCCAGTTATCAACATCCTTTCCCTCCTCGTGTCACTATCGTGGTTGCTTCTTCGTGTCTCTCCCAAGGAAAGACGAAAACATCAGCTGAATGCCTACCCGCATATGCACTTGGCTTCGGGTATATCGGCCACCGTAATCGAAAACTCCTTCGCTATGCCTGTACTGATTTCCTTGCTTCAGCGAATGAACGCATGTGCTGAGCTAGATAAATCCGGAGATGAACGACAGAACAAAACAGCCGGCAATAAACCCCATCACCACCAAAACTCCTTGCAAGCCCGCTCGGCGACCATCTCACATCTCACATATAGCCAAAAGCTGAGTATGTCTACTCGACAATCATTACCGGAATGGTTCCCACCTCACCTCTCTCGACAGCACTCTCGGTATAGAACCTGTTCTCAGGACTGCCCACGACGCCTGCGCCCCTCGTATCAAGCCTCAACAGACCGGGCCGCTCAACCGGTGTTTCAATTCCTCCGCCGTGAAAGTAACTGGTCCTGTACGCAGCATCGAGCATTGCCGTGCTAGGAGTTACAGCCCGTGCGGTCATAACAGTAGTCGCTGTACTTGGGGTTTCGACCGCTGAAGGAAGGCTTGTGGATGGAAAGCCATCGAATGATGGTCGAGCAGCAAGACGCTGTTGAGCCCGGGCACGGTAAGTCTCGGCAGAACTTGTGTTGATCAGTGCCGGTCGTGGAACATTACGTCGTGTAATGCCTGAGGAGGCCGATGCTGGCGTTGGAGCTGGTTCAACAATGGCGGTCGTAGCAGGGATAACAGCTTCAGTCCCTTTGTTAATCGATGCGGTTGGTTTACGTGCCCAGCCGACGATGCCACGAAAGCAGGCGCCTTTTGCATATCCAGCAGCGAGCATGTCGTTGATGCCGCGGAGCAGATTGGTGGCCTCGGATGCAGCGTCTATATCGTCTGGCCCTTGCTTACTTCCATGTCCACTTTGAAGGACTTCAAGTCTAAGTCGGACGAGCCACTCCTCCCATATCGAAGTACCAAGAAGGCCAGCCATGTCGCTGATGTCTGCAGTGCTACCAACTGGACCTTGTACCGCTTCAACATTGGAGTACTGCTCAATAATTCGTGTAATACTCGAGACCTCGGAAATTGGTCGCGGAGCTGGCGGGAAAGGGGTGCGAGATCGTCCATTCCCTTGCGAAATTGACCCAGCACGCTGCAAACTGCTTTTCGACGAAACAGTGGTCTCCGGAGATACTGCACAGGCGATGGCTGCAACTGTGGCTTCATCGGCAATATTAGCGTAGCTTGCTGGGACATTCTCGTGAGTAACACCTGTTCGACCGAGTGGTAAGCCAACCCATTGGCGCTTAACGTCTGTGAAGCCAGACTTCTTAAGACGCATCATCAACTTCGAGCAACCACCATCAGCATCATAGCCGTGCTTCTTGAGTTCGCGACCAAAGTCTAAGGAAGATGGAGTTCCGAGGTTGTTGCCAGTGAGATGCGTGGATGGTGGAGTAGTGCTATCCAAGACCTGGCCTTGAATAGCTGATGGGGATATGTTCGCATGGCCCACGTCGAGAGAGCTGTTGCCGCGAAGATGGACCCTCCTGCCATTCCGACTGGAGTTGTCGCTGCTGTTGTTCGAAACGTGGGAGTCTAGGACGATGAAATCAAGAACACCACCAGGTTTGAGTACGCGTAAACATTCCTTCAAGGTCAAATCCCACTCGTCGATGCTAGGAACTTCTGGCACCGGGCATGATCGAAGAAACATGTGGAGAGTTCGAGCAGAAATAACGTCGAAGAAGTTCGAGCGGAACGGAAGGTGCCAGAGCTCCGGAACGTTCACGACGTGATGATTCGTGGGTGTCTCGGGCAGCACTGGAGAACTGTTACAGCTCACAGGCCATTGTGAGGAAAGTTGTGCGTGCTCTTTAGTCTGAACAGTAAAGATTTTGACACGGGGCCAGTTCTGAGCGGCAGACCATGCCCAGGAACCAGTAGCGGCACCTGCCAAATCAAGAACACGGAGCCTCTTCGACGGTTCTTTTGACTTCGTGGTCAGCCTATCGGCAGCAAAGGGACATGCAAGGAGACGGCCTTTGTAGAAGACCTTCCGTTGTGCCTCCGTTTGCCAGATAGCAGGCAGAATTTGATCCATGGCTTGTTGCTTTCGTTCAGCTTCGGCAAATAAGAATTGCTCTTTAGTCTTATGGAACATACCCGTGGCTCGCGGGTTCAGACTGAACGGACCTCTGTATTTCGGTCTAGCGTGTGTCTGCAATGTGTCTACTGTGTGCGTATTGAGTAGTGAGTGAACGTGACGAACTGGAAGAGCTAACCGGCTGGAATTGACGCTTTCAAGCCTGACAGCGGCTTGGAAGAAGGCGTCTTGGCGATCCTTCTGGGACACACAGTGCTGGAAAGCTTCAAGGAAGACTGAGTCAGTGGCTTTCGGTGCCTTTACTCGCTTCTCGAAATCATGTACCGCAGCATTGGTGGCTTTTGTAGCTTCCTCAAGGAAACACACAGCCTTCCTAGCAGGTGATTCTTCGGTGTCCTCACGCGATTCGTCGTTAAGGAGATGAGGCGTTTGTGGGATGAAATCGGCTGGATCGTTAAGAGGATTGCTTTCTCGAAGAGCAGAGAGATAGGTGGTTTGGGCAGAAAGCCAATCACTTGTGCGATCAATATTGACTTCTGCTGCTTGTTTGAGATCATCGTCATACGAAGCATCATACTCATGGCTGCCCGGTGTTGGCTTTTTAGCGAGACCGAGCTCTTCTTCATTATGACTTCTATAAAGATCTTCCTCTTCGATGGGAGTATCGGCGCAATATTCGGCCGGGATGTCGAAGCCATCTTGGCGAGCAGTGGGTGGCCCGTCCGTACCTTCTCTATCTGGAACCTCGAGAATGACCTCTGTGATCGATGCCTGTCTCTGAAAAGGAACAAAGTAGAAGTTGGTGGCAGTTGCAGAAGATGGCAGGATTGGTGTCTTCGGCTGGTTGCTCATGCACCAAGTGGCTCGACTACTAGCTTGAAGTGAGCTAAAGAAACCGCCAGGTGAGGGGATGCTCAGTTGGGAAAAGCTGTAGTCAGAAAGTGGTGTCATGCCATCTGCACTGCGTGGTCGACTTTGAGTTTCACTTCGTTCCTTCATTTCCTGTTTCCCTCGTGAGGTGCCAGATTTATCAGATCTGAGATCTGGGCTGTATGATCTGGTCAGGTTTTGCAAAAGGTTCAAGGCATCGGATGGCAACCGAACACCATTCTCGGAGGAATTACTGCCAAAGCTCTTGTATTCCCTCATATCAGGCTCAATAGGCGTCTGGTCCTGAGGGGTTGCGCCAGGGATTTTGGGAAAGCGTACAACCACGTCACTCCAGTCAGTAGAGTAGTCGCTCGAGTCACGTGGTAGTCGAGGACGTGCTTCTGAAGGCGAGACCAGAATGCTCGTTTCTTCATCAACTGCGATCTCCAGCGGGGTTGTCAAAGCTGGCTCATCATGCATACCACCCCAAGCTTGGCCTTCAACAGGCACGAGATTTTGAAGATCCGGAGTAATCGGTGCACTGCTGATGGCAGGTATACATGGCGAGCCTGAAGCAATGCTACTACTCTCACCCAGCGAAGGAGGGGCATTCAGAGATGGGATATGTTGAGGTAGAGCCGAAAGCGCTTGCGGTGAGAGCAAAATCTTGTGTGCCGGTGACATGCCGAGGGTGACCTCTTTGATTTGATTTTCTTCATGCCATGAACCTCGAGGAATGAGAATAGAAGGATATCGGTTGCGATTAGAACGGTGGCTCGTACTGCTAGTAGCACTGTTGCGGCTCGAGTTGGTATAGAAGGATGTATCGTTCGATCCTGTTAGCGACGGGCACGAGTCCTCACTGAAGACTGTGCCTACATCACTGCCGCAGTAGGAGTCTCGCAATGAAAGTCTTTGTGAGCCATCTTCGATGCTGCTGCAAGGTGAAGACTCAACGGGTGAAGGCGACGCAGCGGAAGGAGAGCTGGAAAGTATACTCTTCGATGCGACTGCTGCTAGTTTGGTGTCCAGTCCCGGCGGTCGCGCGACAATGGTCCTGTCACTTTCATCTCCCTCGCTATCACTCCTCAGCCCAAAACTACTCGTTTCCTCATTCTCGATTATCGTTTTAAGTGGTCGACCTCGTCCCAGCCGAGGTGGCGCGTTGTAAGTTGTAGCTGGCAAGTATTCCATTATGTTTCCCCTGTCGTGTCAACTGTGTGGCTCACGGAGCCGTCCTAATGTGTGCTCGGAATCGCATACGTAGCAAAGCCAATATTAGATGGGGGAAGAAGCAAAGTCCACAGTACAAGCTGGAGAAGTCCCGATCTACGGTCTGCGATATTAAAAATTGTAGGGCAATGAACGGCAACTGACAATGACCTGCAATGCCAGCGATGAATTGTGAATGGGCAGAGGCAGTGAGGAGGAAGAACGGTAACGACACCCAATTTACCTGATGACTTGAGAGACTGGTAGCGCTTTACTCACTTGCTGGTTCGCTAACAATAGTGTCAGAGATTGCGAGCTCAATTGGGGACACAATGGTAACGATTGAAAGCAGTTGCATGAAGACTGAAGCGTCTCATTGGACGGTCGAGACAAGCTAGGGAGCATAGTTGGCATGAGAACTCTCAAAGGACCATAACGAGAGATGCTTCCATCAGTATTGTCCAATGCAAGAGAAGGACTGGCATGGCGAGACGCCAGCAACAGCAGTGCATGAGGAGAGGGCAAAAAGGTGGGCGTGGACAGGAAGTATGAAAGAATGATTGGAGGTATACGCGCCCGATACCAAAAATAGTCCGCATCTCTCCATGTCCACCAATCGAATCAATGCTGCTTACTTGGCAATGAACGCAAGGCTCGGGGCTTGTGCCAAGTACTTCACCAGGCTGAGTGGATGACCAGTAGTAATCGTGAGCGGTGAAAGAGGCCATCATTAGCGCCTTGGTCCCCAGAGTCGACTCCTTCCAGCATGTGACCCTTGGACAGCGCTTGGGCCCCTGTGATATGCAAAAGTCTGTAGTACCTCAGATTCATGACATTGAAGCTTCATAGGAGTTCGAAAAGTACGTCCCCGTCTTGTACGCAGTACAAACTAGAGATGATCAGAAAGGGACGACGTCCAGATGTACAAAGATTGGAGCCAGACCTTACCGCCGAATAAAATTCTTGAAATCTTCTGCCACATCCGCACATTTATCAACACGGGTTGTTTGGCAGCCGCGATATCCAAGATGCACGGTAAGAAATGCCCTTGGGTCACGGAGTATTGCTGAACGAAATAATTGAATAGTAATTGGCAAAATCATGATAGATCCTTACAACTGTGAATGATGGCAAAGTGTCGAAAGTAGTTTGGTGCACGGAGCCAGTTCATGAAACTGAGAAGCCACAAGGGAAGGCTTCTAGAAACACACCTCAATTCGCATGGTGCTGCACTTTGCATCTGGTGGTCGGACATTAATTGATCACCAACACATGTCCCATTCTTCATCTAGATAGTCTTGGAGGTAACGATATCAGGTTACTCAGCAGCGGAAATATCTCCATTCCTGTGGGACTTGGTAAATAGTCTCAGATCAGAATCTGTGATTTTATCGCATGCTCTAGCCCGACGACTCGCACTTGGTGTTGGGAACACAGCACTCTGCAATGGGTACACATCAATTCAATCAACTGAGGAGTTCCCGACGATGTGTCACTACGATGTGAAGAATGTTGGCTGTCAATGACCACTCACATGGTACACGGTTTAATCGATCGAAGCTCTTGCTAGACAGGTGCAAGTTTGCTGTCTGCAGCAACACTCGGCACCGTCGACATTTACTATCCAAACCGTTTGAACCCGAGCTTCATCAATCGGTGTATTCGAATATTCAAATAGGCCTAGTGTCCCCAGACGTTGGACAGTCGTGACTTGTTTCAGACACATGACGACCTTGATTTGCACAAGGGACACGTGAGTCATGATTAATGATCTCTCGTACGGAAAGCGTTGATAAGCCGTGTCCGAGACGTTCGGATGGAAAAACTGCCCGAATGTTTGCCTGAGGGCCTGACGCGGATATGTGATTCCATGTTGCGCTTGAGGGATGTCGGTTGCCCCACCACTAGGCACACAATCTTCAGGCAGCAGAATTACAGCTTCATGTTGGGAGTATACTGTGCTTGACTGCCCCTTGTGGGGACTGATGCATTGGTTGTGGCTGACGTTCAAAATTTCGACGACTGCCTGCGTAGCCAATACGCACACCAAAAGGACAGATGTTGACCTGGGGAAGCTAACACAGCATAAGCCACGGTAACATTCGTGTCCATGAAAAGAACAATCTTAGCAACATTCGTATTGATTACTAGATTGAGTAAGGTACAGGTTGCAGGTGTGTTTCCAGGTTATGTTACAGTGGAGACGTGGACTCCTGAGGCAATGAGTTGGCTGTCCAACAAGCCACTCTTGGTTGGAGCAAAGGCGTATTCGTACACACATTCGCACTCCCAGTCCACATAGCAGCGTTGCCAAAATTCTGGAAAAGAGATGGTTTTCATGCATAGACTCAGCGCGGCGTTTAGAAGTGCTTACTGGATCAACCAGACACAAGGTCCATGTTGCCCGTCTCTCCTGTACGAAGGAAAGTAGCGGTGTTAAGCTGTAACAGCGAAATGATTGCAGGTGCTCAGCTAAGCTGAGCTTACACAATCAAGAATGAACAATAAGCAAGATGCGAACAATGACCAATCACAGGCGTGAAACTGCACCTTCCCCGGCGATACCAAGTAAGCTCCTTGATACGCCCTTTAATGAAGACTAGTGCGAATTCGTCGATTGAGAAATTATTATCGTATGCACTAAACCTTCATGTGGTAAGCTGCAAGCAACACCGTGACTGTAGCTAGATTGTAGAGTCACAAGTCGACAATTCATTACTGAATCCAGCAATTGGAAGTCAGCACGATAATTTCACTCCTGGGACAACGAGCTCCCGAAACCGCCAGGCACTCGTGACTCGGGAACTCCAGGGAGTAATGGTGTAGTCATGATTCTTCCGGCGTTAAGTTGAAAGCAGAGTACACCATGAGTTTGATCAGGCCATGGCGTCTTGGGAATGAGTGATGCCTACAAGATTTGCGACAGTACGATTGTCCAAATCCAGTACGCGTGCTACCGAGAAGCTCAAGTGGACCCAAGTTCGTAGCAGCATTGAAAAGAATACGTGATCGACGCTCGGGGCAAGGCAGCAAAGAATCAGTCGGGCCCGGACATGAAAGGACGGGCAAACAATCAAGACGAATACTAAGCAGCATGTAGCGAAGTGGGGTCGGACGAACATCTTTGGGTACAATGCAGCGAGTGAGACGATGAGACGGGTGACTGGGATCGAGCTTTGACCGAGTCTCGCGAAATGGAGTTTAGTTCGCGCAAGCAAAGAAGATGCGGACATGGAATCAACCATGAGTCCGAGCTGGCCCCACATATGCAGCAATAACGTTGGAATTCGTGTTAGGATTACAACGCAGCACCACGCACCCGCCTCGCTCGGGCTCCACCATTGTACTTGGATCCGCACGGGCTGACATTCAACTTTACGTCCGAATCTGTACCAAATGAGTCGGCCTTAACGTAAGCCGCCAGTTACAAACATCCTTGATGGACGTTTGAGATACAAGTATATCAGTTTCCTCAATCCTCAACCAGAATGTTTTAGTCCATCACAACACAAACACAATACAACACAACAAGAACAACAAGCAACCAACTCATCACAATACTTGAGCATTGTCAACACTGTTCTACCTTTACGATCTTCAGACCCACTTTCAAAATCCTATCGATTGCAAGTGACTCAGGAATTAGACAAAAGTTCCAACAACACCACAATCAAAATGTCTCGCTCCATCTCATTCGCAGCTGAGGCCACTACATCTCAAAAACGAACCTCCATCTACTCTACTTCGCAAAAGAAACAGAAGATGAGCATTACACAAACTTACTTCCTTGCTCACAGCGCTCGAGGAAAACTTTCCCGAGAAGCTGCTCGAGGCGACCACAACCTCCGACTCTTGGTTGGTCATGCCAACATGCTCGACTCTCTCATGATCGACCTTGCCAACGCTGAACAAGAACAAGAACGATGGTTCAACCGATCCATCTCCGGTGCTCGAGAGGAGGAAGAAGTCTCACACCAGGAAACAATCATGGAAGAGGCTGAAGCCGACTGGGAGGCAGACGACGCCGAGAGCAGCGACGATGAATCAGAGTACGAGGAGGAACAAATCAAGCCATTCACAGACTTCTCTGACGAAGACATGGAATTTGACGACGAGGAGGACTCAACTCTTAGCCTCACCCGAACAGCCTCAAGACAGCAGTCTCCACCAGCACTTACTCTTGACTACGAGTCAGACTCTGACGAGGAACACATGCCACCATCCCCACCAAACCTTTCAATTGAGAGCCTAACAAAAGAACAAAAGGCACCCATGGACACCACCTCCTTCTACCCATCTCTCAAGGACGCATCGCAAACATTGGAATCAGACTACTATCAGTCATCGAGGCAAGAGCCAACCATAATCGCTGCCTACTAGGGCAGGTGGGTTGAGCTTTTTGCATCTACGACATTCCAATCTTAGCGACTCGACTTTAGCAATTTTTACAAGCAACCGGTGTTGGTGGACATTTATTTTACTTGTTGGACAAAAGATGCAAGCAACACGAAACAGAATCTCGATGCTCATTTGGAGAAGACAGTGGAAGTACCAGAAGTCGTGGCATCAAGCCAGCATGGGAAACTACTTCGACTCTTTCTGACCCATCGGATTCTGATTTCAGTGATTTACTGAGCATACTTTGTCAGCGACTCTACTCTTATTACATAGTTAGCTAGTTAACAAGCTCCTTCGGAAAATCCGAAGTATGAGCGATCAAAGAATCAAAACATTTTAAAATTATCATCGTTCTCTTCTTCTCACAATCATCTTTCCTTGTTTTTCATTCTTCAAAGTATTACACGATAAAGTACGTCCTCAACTCGGCGGTGCAATGTTCCATACACCAAGAAATCCAAGGAAAAACAGCACCAACCGCGTGTAGCACTTGCGTGTTACGGACGAATCTCGGAACAGCCACAAATCAACATTCGTAAGCAAGACTTCCCTGCTTACTCTTCGCTGACAATCCCTACAACCTCCTTTACCAATAATCCTCTACATCCATCACAAGAGCAACCTACACATGCCATTGCTGACAATACCATGCACACGCAACTCCTGCTGTATTGGGTAAGCAGAAGCCCATCCCCACAAAAAAGCTTTCGTACGAAAATCACAAACAGTACTGCAGAAACAACCGACTGCACAACCAATAGAACTTTAAACACTACAGCTGATGGCTCCGCCTACCCAGTAACGGATGGGCACAGTCGCATGAGAACACAGTGTACGGAGTACTCGGACGTATCTTCAGTCCGAGTAGCCCAAGACCCCATTGTGATGTAGACGATTGGTTCGCATCTAACATTAACCTTTTGCAATGAATGTTCGCGAGGACGGATTTTAGAAACGCCACCTGCACATCTTCTTCGGCTCCGAAGTGTTCGGTGCCGCACGAAGGAAAGTCCATGGGAAACTCCAGCGAATCAGATGATTGTACGAGTGTGAGTACGAGAGTATTGCTGGGCGTTCGGATCTTGCTGCAACCGTGACCGTTTGGACTGTAACGCAGGCTTTCGTGTTTCATTAGTTTCCTTTGGTTGCTTCATGTATGTTGCAGATCCTACTGCTGTTGTATGCTTCTTGGCTATGGGACGCCTTGTTTGAAGCGTAACAGACTATGGTTTCGACTAAGGCTATTGTATTGAATGCTTAATGACAGGTATCGTATATCTGTTCCAACTGGTCGAATATGGTGGAAGTCGCTACCAATCCTTGTGCTTTTGCCAATCAGAATGAAGAGACGGCGATGCTGCAAGGTGTACTGGAACTGCAATGAACAAAATTGCATCCCATAGACAGGATCTGCTAAACCGTTTGACGCAGTACAGTATTTCCAGTGTTCCTTCCGTCTCAATATCTGAAAGTTACTCCCAATTCCAGGCCTTATGAGTCACGCACTTCAATTCACAGCATTGACTGCGAGTCTCTGAGACTGTCTTCGCAGGATCATCTCCAAGGTATACCACAATTCACAAACACCCGTGCGGAAGTGATGAGGCATTCAAATGGCTTGTCGGAGATGATTGTTAACCACGACCATCCTTTTTCAACAATCGTCTCTGAAGCATGTGGAAATTCCGGCAGTGCCGAGAGTTGTCGAGTGTATCTCCATGCTCCGCAACGTTGTAAGTGGCATCGGCTGGCGGGCAATCAATTTGAATGTCCAAATCCTATGGTGATGAGCTTCAGTATTGTCCTCCACCTGTTTATGGGGAGGCCTATGAATAGGAGAGCTTGAAACCTGGTCAAAAGTGGTCGCAACACAATGCACTGTGCTCAGTGCTGTGTGGCATACCACAATATTCTGTGAGAACACTCACCTTGCAAGCCCCAACGTCACAGGTTGAATCAAATCTCGTAGCCTGAGTCAAGACAATACACATCCCAGCCAGGAGGACAGTTCCCAACCCAGATTGTATGTCCGCGCTACCTACCTAGTAAGTCTGTACATCTCTGTCTGCCAAAACGAAAACAAGACAAATTTAAATCACCACCCTTCACTGCCCGTCCCTTCACCCCCCGTCTTACCCACACCCCAACCACGTGCCCCACAACAACAAAAATCCAAACCAAAAAAAGAAACAAATGGCAACACCCGGACTCGAACCAGGATCTCTTAACCTCAAACAGCTACTCATACAAGCAGGTGGTGGCAGCCCAACGACATACCCTCGCACCAGGTCTTTTAGACCTCGCTATACATCAGTCAAACGTGCTCACCAGGTGCACCATGTCGCCTGATTTTCAAGCCAGCCAAGCAAGCAAGCTGGTTGGTTGTATGTTGACGAAAAAGTCGCGGTTTAGTCGTTATAGTGACAGGAATGTCGGCACCCGTGCCAAGGCTGGGCGGCTTTGTACATATGTCCCAGATGAGGGAGGACGGGTATTGCTAGCGATCACTTCACGGTGCAGGGTTGTCCGGGTGGGCAGGGTAGTATACACGGTCTAATCAATTCTTTTGTTCTACTTCACTGCTGTCCTCGTTGTCCACTTACGCTATGTACCTACCATACAGTATGCTCCACAAAATACATCCACGCCACGCCACGCCTGTCCTGTCCTGTCCTGTCAAATCCTCTTCAGTCCACTCCAATCCAAACAACAAGCAACTCAACCCTCGTCCTCAAACCCTTCACCCAAGACCTCCAGAACACCCCATCACCAAAAGCCACCAAATCAACTCCACACCTCTAACCCTGCCATTAAACCTACACCCATCCATCATCTTCACCAACATGAACCCGTAAGACAAGACTAACAACCACAATCATAAAGCAGTAAAACACAAGCCAGCATACGTAGCACGTAGCACAATCTTACTAGCCGGTATCAACATGCTGGAAGTCTCACATCATAGATAACTGGGTCAATACCACCACAGAATGGTATTAGTTGAGATAAGTTATCTAGTCAGATTTTTCCGGTGACGGGTATTGAAAGTGGGACGTTATTTCCGTATGCGGGTAGATAGGATATTGGAACCGGTAATACAGCAACTTCTGATGCATAATTTACGGATCTTTCTTACCTCTTTTGCTGATGGTGAAGCTAAGGTACGTGAAGAAGTAGATGTAGCATCAAGGCGTTGGCTCTAGCAACGTGGTATATAACGTGTCTATGAGATGGTACATGGTATTTGTGGACGGCTGGTGGCGGTGGAGGTGGTGGTGAGTATGTACAATTACTACAGGTATGCATGCACTTGTGCTCTCTGGTGGTTTCGAGGATTGGATGACATGACATGATACGGTACAGCTACACATAGCATCCGAGGTCAAATCATGTCCACATCTGTATACACAATGAAGAAACAGTGCTAACGTATCGTTCCTTCAACAGGCACCAATCACATCAACACCTCAGCAGTCCAATACTCAAGCATTCTTCTTCTTATCCCCCTCCATCCCCTGCACAATCCACTTCGAAGCATTCTTCGCATACTCCTCCAACTCCTCGGGCTTCATCTTCAATCTCTCCTTAATAGTCATCGGCACCGGCACATCACTACCTTTCTTCACCGCTGGCCTATTACTCATCATCTCCTCCCACTTCTTGACATTCGGGAACTCATCAATTTCCACCCCGGCCCAACCAGCAGCCATAACCCATCCAATCGTCGTGATATCCGCAATACTCACATGCTCACCTACAATGAAACCCGATTTACTGTTTGCGAGTTGTTTATCTAGAACACCGTATAACCGTCGCGTCTCGTTAATGTACCGATCGATACCGTATTGGATTTTCGTCGGGGCGTAGCGAAAGAAATGGTTTGCTTGGCCTTGCATGGGTCCTAGACCGCCGTGCTGCCAGAAGAGCCAGTTGTTGCATTCGTAATACTCTGCCGTACCGGTGGGGAAGGAGATTTTGTGGTCGGTTTGGTCGTATTGGGTTGCTAGGTATTGCAGGATTGAGCCGCCTTCGAATAAGTGGATTGTTTGACCGGTGGGGAGGGTATCGGTTAGGGCGGGGATGCGGCCGTTTGGGTTGATGGCGGTGAACCAGGGTTCTTTTTGGACGTTGGTGGAGATTTTTACGTGTTCGGTTTTGTAGGGCTGGTTGGAGGGAGTGGTTGTTAGGATGTGTGTGTTTGTTATGGGTTATAGGATGAAGAGGGGATGGGTAAGAGAGAGGTACAGGTTTGTGTGCTCTTGTGTTTCATGGTACGAAGCTAGAGAGTGTTTGTGGTGGTGATTGAGACTTACCAAGCCCAGTTCTTCCAGAGCTATGGAGATTTTGATGCCATTTGGTGTTTGGTCTGTGTAGAGTATGATATTGGATTTTGGTGGGCTGCTCATGGTGGTCGATGTTACTGCTTGAGATACTAGGTGGTCTGCTGATTGCCTCAATCTAGTTAATGGGTTGGCCATTCAAGGTTCTACGACGACATCGATCTCAGAGATTTTGATGTTTGCTAGGGCATAAAGGGATACTGTCCACATTGCGATGGCACCGACTGTCCAGCATTACGATATGTTTGTCAGCATGATTGATTATGACGTCCCTCAGTTGATTTAGGTTAATGCGGAGAGGTAATAACAACAGACATTGAATAAAAATGATATTTGGAGAAATTCCCGGCAAATCTGCGGTGCCTGCTACACCACAGGATCGTGCATTGGCGTTTGAGAGATGATGTCTTCGGAAGTTCATCGAGTATCTTTCCATCCATTGAACTTGTCACCAGCACTCGTACATTCTATTTTGGTAGTATTCGAGGTCATATACGAGATCCAGGCTCGATTTCGAGTGAAATTGCCCTGCTCTAATTCGCAGGTCATTGTAACGATGGAGCCGTCGAGTCATCGCATAAGTCGCGCAACATTGCGGTACGGAACTCTGTAGGAATATGATTGGCTCCTCAGCATAATATGCTGTGCCGACCAGCTCCTTATCTGCAGGTGATTGAGTCATGTTCCCCAGAATTCACTGATCTTCCCTCAACATGCGCCCTCCTGATGGATCCTGACGGCGATGGCGTCAAAAATTCTCCTCCGTTTCGATGTATGGATGCAGCATACCAAAGAAGGTTCAGTCTTTTGCCTCATTTTGCATGGGAGAGTCCCTTCTTTGCTAATGATGGATGAGCAGACCCTTTCTCATCGACAGGAGTGAAACCTTTATAGTCTTCGTACAATTTGTTGACCACATTGACGGCGTTTTGCATCGGTGGCTCTTCATGTTGTCGCAGTCATTGTCGCATACTTTTGGTTTCCTACGAGAACCTTTATTTCTTCGCGTTCCACTTTGATAGCGAGTTCGAGCAAAAATGATTTCTCCGGAAAAGCTTCCAGCTGAGGCACCGCACTCAGATATCGCAGCGTCGAATACCGAGCAATCCTCCTCGCAGAGCCTTCAGCAGAAAGAAGGGAACACTAACAGAAAATTGCCTCGCTCAGGCAAGCAAAATGATGCGGAAGACTTTCAACGTCTATCAAGAGAAATCTCAAGACAGAGTTCCAAGCGACAGCCTAGATGGTGGAAGATACGTTTCTTCAAGGGGATGATTGATGATGTGAAGAGGCGCGCTCCATACTATTGGAGTGATTGGAAAGACGCTTGGGATTATAGAGTCGTTCCTGCAACGGTTTATATGTACTTCGCAAAGTATGTCAAGAACAGAGATACCATTCACTACTTGCTACAATCCGAAGATCCGATCCCCGCAAGATCCTTACTTATCCCCCCAGGCACTTGTCAAGTTACAATGGCAGCCGTATTAATCCAATTGCAGCACAACAACGATGTAGTATGCTAACCAATGTCAATAGTATCCTCCCAGCTCTGGCTTTCTCCCTCGACATGTTCACCAAGACTCACAATTCCTTTGGCGTCAATGAGGTGCTCCTCTCAAGCGTCCTTGGCTGTGTTGTCTTTAGCTTGCTCGCTTGTCAACCACTGGTCATCGTTGGTGTTACTGGTCCAATCACAGTCTTTTCATACACGGTTTACGACATTGTTGTTCCGGCTGGCTATGACTTCTTCGCCTTCATGGCTTGGGTCGGTATATGGTCGTTTATCATGCACTGGATCCTCGCCATCACGAATTCCTGCAACGGTCTGACCTACATTACAAGATTCAGCTGCGATATCTTTGGCTTCTACGTCGCCTGTATCTATCTACAAAAGGGTATTCAAGTCTTGACCCGTCAGTGGAGCAACCACGACCCAGCCTCGCCATACCTTCAAATCACAGTCGCCCTCTTAGTGTTTGGTGTTGCCTACCTCTGCGGTATCATCGGCGAATCACCTCTTCTGCACCGGCATGCCCGAAAGTTCGTTGAAGATTATGGTACCCCACTGACTCTCATCTTCTTCACTGGCTTCGTATACATCGGCCTCATGAGAGACGTCACTCTCGACACACTACCGACCAGCAAAGCATTCTATCCAACAATTCCCCGGTCTTGGTTCGTTAACTTCTGGGACGTCTCAGCAGGCGAGGTCTTCCTCGCTCTACCCTTCGGCTTCCTCCTCACAATCCTCTTCTGGTTCGACCACAACGTCTCCAGCCTCATCGCCCAAGGCACAGAATTCCCACTACGAAAACCCCCCGGTTTTCACTGGGACATCTTCCTCCTAGGCCTCACAACCGTCATAGCAGGCTTCCTCGGCATTCCCTTCCCAAACGGCCTAATTCCCCAAGCACCCTTCCACACCGCCGCGCTATGCGTAACAAAATCCAAAACCGACTCCGACGGCAAAATAACTCGAGTCGTAGACCACGTCGTAGAACAACGCGTTTCAAACCTAACCCAAGGCCTCCTCTTCCTCGTCACCATGACCGGCCCCCTCCTAATAGTCCTGCACCTAATCCCACAAGGCGTCCTAGCAGGCCTCTTCTTCGTCATGGGCGCCCAAGCCCTCGCCGGCAACGGCGTCGTCGCGAAGATACTCTACCTCGCCAAAGACCACGAACTCACCTCCCCTACCGACCCGCTACGCCAATTACCGCGACAAAAAATGATCTGGCTCTTCGTCGCAATCGAACTCATCGGCTTCGGCGCGACGTTCGCTATCACACAGACTATTGCAGCCATCGGGTTTCCGATTATTATCATCGCGTTGGTACCGTTTCGGACGTGGGTTATGCCTCGGTTTTTCCGGGACGAGGAGTTGAGGGCGCTTGATGCGCCGACGGCGGGGGAGTTTGTGATGGAGAGTGTTGGCGGTGCATATGGTGGCAAAGCCAGCGAGAGTGGTGGGGTCACACCTGTGCCGAGAAGGGAGGCGGATGTTGAGGAGGGTGGGGGTCGTGGTGGGTTGGGGAGTGGTGATGAGACGGCTGTGCAGAGTGAGAGGGTTAGTCTGGAGAGGAACACTAGGGATAGAAAGGTTGAGTGATGTTGATGTTAGATTACATGTTAGATGTTAGAGGTACACCGTACCTAGATGTACAGGAGGATGGAGAACTCGCATGACATAGATGGATACAGCGCTATCACGAGATAAGACACAACCATTTTCATGGTTAGATACTAGTAAGAAGAATAGCAAAGAACGAATACATATTACAATAATAGATCCATTACCAGAACTAAGTTCGTAGTTCCGATACTGCTGCTTCTTATTCTTCATGTCCTGATTCACTACCGCCCTTCGAACCTGACACGTCCAACACTACCTAAGCACAGTCAATATCATCACCAGATACTACACCACCGTTCCCACAGCACGCATAATGATATTATCAACCCAACCTAAACAACCTTTCCTCTCATCCCATCTCAATTCTGCACACCCAAACCACAAATACCAAACAAACCCGAACCCGAAACGAAGTATATCACAACAACCATCTAGCCAGGCACTCAATCTCCTTACACACAATCCGATCATCGAGACTGATGCAGATGAAGCGAATGTTAAATATCTCACTCATCTTGATTCCACAGCATAGTGAGTCGTATATTGTACTGTACGTGTCCTACCGTCCCTGGCCTGACAGAGATGGCTGTAGGCTATGGTTAAGTGAATTGAATCCTCGTGTCCAGAAATTGATTCGGTGTAGGCGGAAGATGAACCTGGGAGCAGTGGATTATGTGTGACGAAGATGACCTGTCGTTATTAGTTGTGGATGGTGTGCACGATTATTGTTTTTGAGGGTGGTGTGGTGTAGTGCTACCCTTCGATCGTGTGTGGTGGCTGCATGGACCTTGAGGAGGGGAGCGCTGTGGTTGTGGTTGTGATGGTGTAAGGCAAGTTTTCCTTCCACTGATGTGAGCGAGGTTGAGATGTCGTTGCTCGCAGGGCTTCTGGTATATGTTGCTTCAACTCTCACAGACCGCTCTCGACATGTCATAATCCGCATTCTTGCAACAAGCAGGAACCGCTGTGTCCGGTGTTCTTCAAGGTCTCGCCGCATTCCGTTCCAGCCCACTCCTCGCCTCGGCCAACAACCTCAACATCTCCTTCCCATCCATACCCTCATCCCCCTCCAACTCAATCCCCTTCTCCAACCACTCGATCCCTTCTTCCCACCTCGCCATCTCAACAAGACACTTCCCACCCAACACAAACGCCCTCGGATTCCCTTGTACTTTCTGTCCCTGCGGCCCCTGCTGCACACCCCTCTTACAATCCGCGCTACACTGCGCATCAACCCATCCCTCCGCCCACTCCCTCATCAACACGTATACGTTCGCACGCTCCATGTAGCATAGCGCTAGTTCTTCGCGGACTAGGCCCACAGGCTCCCAGGGTGGTCGACTGGCTGCCATGTCGATTGCTAGGCTGTAGTACTTTATTGCGTCGGAGAATTGGTTTTTGCGGACCGCAGCAGCGGCGGCTTCGCGCATCTTGGTTAGTTGGGCGGTGCGTTTGGGGGCGACGGGGAGAGGGGGTGGTGGTGCGTGGTTGGCGGTGTCGAGGGATTTGAATTGGTTGTGGAGGGCGTTGATGTTGGTTATTGTTTGAAGGAGGTTGGAGTCTGATTTGGAGGGGTTGGAGGTGGTTGTGGTTATGAGTTTTGTGGATGGGTCCAGGTGGAGGGGGAGGTGGGTGTAGGTTTCTAGAGTGTCTTCTGTTGCTGCCATTGTCGTGGTGCTGGTGAGGTTAGGCTATGAAGAGTTGTAGTTGTTGATATGCTGAGAACTGTGTGGTGACGACGGAACGACTTTACGCCTGCGCGAGAGACTTGCGAAAGACCAAGTAGGTGCGTCAAGAGTCGTTGGACAGAATTGTTTGACTTGTGAAATGTGTCTGCACTGTTCGACGGTCGGCTGCATTTCGAAGGAGATGAACCGAAAATTTACCGACTCAAGCCATAGGCCTAAGTATCATATTCACCTGAAATGCAGCGGCGAGCGTTACCCTGACAAGCTCTCTACTTCGCAGAAATCCAATACTTGCAAGCTGTATCATGTCTAGAGAATACCTTATGTAGCCCGATATATTCACAGTATACAGGATGGCTCAGGTTGCAGCAACTTCATCCGGTACCTTCACTTCCTCTTTAATCTCCTCCTTAGTTAGTCCATCCATACTTACCACACTATTGCCAGTACTGGCAGCATTATTCTGACTCACACCCTCTTCATCACCATGCAAGAAGCTCGTTGCATTCAGATACCAAGTCAATCCCTCCACATCTGCTGTTCGTTCTGCAACAGCCCAACCATCACCAAACCAGCCAAAATCGTTCCCATCTACCGTCTCCATCTCGAAATCCTCCCACCTTGGCTTCTCTAAGGCTTTGACCGCGTGGATACTGCTTCCTGGCCACAGCGCCGTAATTCGACCTTTCTTCCTTTCCTCTGCGTTCGTACCTGGTGGGCTGGATTTATACCAACTTCCACACTCAGCGCTGAACACCGTCCGCTTGAAGAATGCATCGCAGTAGTTCGTGAAGTTCTCAACGACTTTTCGCTTCGGCTCAATGGTCTTGACATTACTTGTAGCTAACTTCTGTAAGACCTGGCCAACGTAGAGATGAGTGGCTTCGATGATTATGAGGAGGTTACCGTTGCCAACTCCGGCGTTTGGACCAAGAGATTGAAAGAAATTGGGGAAGGAGTCTGTACAGACGCTGAGGTATGTTTCTGGCCGTGATCTGTATTTCTCTTGCATGTTCTGTCCATTGCGGCCGTAGATAGGAAAGCGGCCTTGGAAGGAGGTGTCGAAGCCAGTTGCGCACACAATTGCATCAACTGGACGGTGTTTGCCGTCTTTGGTAACAACACCAGTCTCGTCGACATGATCGATGTGGTCAGCAATCACGTCGACATTGTCGGCAGTCAGTGCCTCGAGATATCCGGGACCAGGAGTCAACCGCTTGCATAGTGGTGGAAACTCAGGCAACAAGTGGTCGATAATCTCGGGCTTCTTATTCAATCGAGCTCGCATGTCCTTGTCGAACATTTCCCACGCGCCGGTATGCTCCTTGGTGTCTCGATGAGTCATGGCATATCCTCCTTGCATGCCGACTTCTAGCGCTTTGCGATACTTGACATAGCTGGCTGGATTCCTACGCCATTCATCCTTTTCCTCCTGGCTGTAAGTAAAATTCCCATCTTGGCCGTCATTGCGAGCCATCACGACTTCATGACCGAAACTAGCTGCTATCCAGGTTCTGCCTCGGACGTAATGATCCATGGATTTGACGACTTTCTGAAGATTGGGCACGATCTGTATGCCTGAGCTGCCAGCCCCGATTACCGCGACATTCTTATCCTGTTTATTGTCAGCAACATATCACTCTCAACCGCCATAGCACAGAAACTCACCTTGGCATCAAAAGACATATCCCAGTTCGCAGAATGCACTAACTGTCCCTTAAAACCTTTCAATCCCTTGATATCAGGCCACCTCCACTCATTCAACGCACCAATTCCGGTCATGAATACATCTGCCACATCCTCGATTATCTCGCCGGTCTCCAGTCGTTGCAGCTTCACATGCCACTTCGAGGTCTCCTCATTCCATCTCGCTTCAATACATTTATGCCCGAACTTCATGAACCGTCGGACGTTGTACTTATCCGCCACCTTTCTCCAGTATTCAAGAATTTCTGGACCACCAGCATAAAATTGGCTCCATTCGACATTAGACTCAAAGCTCAATTGGTATGAATGCGCTATGAGATGTTTAGTGAATGTAGTTTGTAGATTGGGCAAAACACCATACCTGGGATATCACAAGCACAGCCAGGGTATCTATTTTCGAACCAGGTTCCGCCAATGTCTGAATTCTTCTCATATATCGCTAGTTCTAGGTTGGACACAAATTTAGGGAATTGGATGGCAGCATCAATGCCTGATACTCCTGCTCCAATGTAGATGACCTTTAACGGCCGAGGCTCGTCGATTGACCTTTCGGAGATTAATGGATGGGCATATTGCTTAACATCATAGCCTATCGAGCCCATTGTTGTACTGCTGCAAGAAGGAAGCACACGGATGGAAAGTGATACTAAGAGAAGCGATTGAAGCTAGTGTGTACGGTGGAAGGTGATAGAGGATAATAGGTTATGGGTTAATCTCATTTTCATGTCCGATATTTCGTAACCATGAAAAAAGGTTCAAGGACATGCAAAGATTTCCACGGCCGAACCCCACGTTAGCTGATCAAGGTCTGGCATGATGAAAGCATTAATTCACTTGTAAAACATCTGCCGATGGTCCAGAGGGCGATTCCAGTTGGAGCGGAATGGTGTAGTGTACCCCATGGGGTTTCGTGAGACACTGCCCACCTCCGGCAAATAACAATGGGAAAGTCCTGAACCGATTATTCACACACGTGATTCAGGAAAGACCGATCGCTAAAAAGGACAATTATTCTATTCAACCATGATTGATCGATGATACAGCGATATCATGTCTACTCTTAAAGCACAAGAGCATCGCTCCGTGACTGCATAGTGAGTCACAATTGCCAAAATCGACTCAAAACCATTTGTTGAAAACCAACTGTCAAGACTCGGGAAAGAAGTTGGGAGGATCTCAAACCTGCTCGAAAGGGGTGGGTTGCGTGATCTCGTCCTCGTCAGCATAGACGTATCTGCTGTATTTGTTGCATCAGTTGTTAGTACTAATATTAGACCTTGTGAAGAGATATCCTTCCCTGACCGTAGCTCGAGTCGACCATGCTTCGTATCGCTCTGGAGTCCTTCTTGTAACAATTCAACTCAAGTCAAGTGTTTGTATATCTCAATCTGCTCTAAGTCGCCAGGACATCTGGCAAGATTCTTTGGGTCTACCATTGTGATTTGCACAAGCGTACAGGAACGAAGAAGGTTCGGGAAAATATCGATGGCTCTCAAATCGCGTCGAATGTTGACTTTTATTCAATGCAAAAGATCACACAAGCTCACCGTATATTTTCCATTATAACGATGCACTCACCTTCCTGGCTTGCTCTCCGACAGCCCATGTGCACGTCCACCGAAGATGCGCGCTGGGAAGAGGATATCTGCAACGATTCCACATGCCAGCAGCACCGGAGCTTCAAAGGTACAGCTCGAACCTTTTCGGGTCTTTGCATAGAGGACACTATTTTTTTTTTGAATCAGGCAAGCTTCACATTCGATTATGCACGCTGATAAGAGATTGGGCCTTTTTCAGGTGATGAAAACAGGTGCTATTGTGGGTTCCTAAAAGGTCACAGGAGAGTAGCTTGGTGGAGGTCATGGAAACTCCTCCGGCCTTGCGAGACTACCTAGGTGGTGGTGAAGGCATTAGGGACGGCACGCCGTCGCTGTGTCCGAACATCGACGGCGAATAATTGCCACACGCAGCTCACGGGTATGGCATCGCCAAATCATGCCAGCTCAAGGCCAGGCTAACTCACTTCTCCGTAAATGTAGATTCTTATAAGCCATCCGTTACCATCTCTTCTTAGTGATTCACAGTCAGAACTCCGAGATGGAAAAGTGCAAAAAAGCCAAAAAGTGATTTGGTGACACTTGGACTTGAACCAAGATCTTATTGACTTCCTTTGCCGCCGCCTTATCAAATGGGGGTTGGACAGGCCTTGAAGCCCGTCAGTTTAGCGGGCAATGGAATAGACAATACGTGCTTACCGGTTGCACCATGTCACCGCCTTGGGTTCATTGTGGTTGGCAAATTGCAACCATTATGATATCTGATTGTGAATCACTAGAGAGAGAGCGTAGTGAATGGCTTATAAGAATCTACGACAACAAGAGTGGCATTAATAAGGACTGGGCTTGGCGGACTGATGTATTTCTCTCCCTCTCCTTCATTAACGAAATGACGTCACAGGACGGCGAACGTCGGTCTCGAAGTTTCTTCTACAGTACATGTACTTTAGAAGGGTGCGACTTCAGGTCAGTGAAATACGAAACGTGTTCAAAGCAAGTCCTTCAAGCAATCGCGAAAGCGCTTCGGAAAGCCCTTGAAGTCCTCAACAACGAATGAGTGATTAAGACGTAGACATGTGAAGACGCGCCCTATTTAGGAGCCGATCATGCGGGCTAAGGTTGTGGCCGATAGTGCCGCACCGAGAGTCAGCTCGAGGCCGAGTCCCTCATATACAACGGCCCACTGTCTCAAGTCAGAATCTAGTGACCGCAGATAGAGCACTAAATCGGTTAAAGCACTTCTGGCAATTGCTAACCATGAGCGGCCACCGCAACCAAGGCGACTACCGAGAAGCTGACAGCCAGTACTATGGTGCACCGCGACAGTCTTATCGTGACAACAGCTACGAACCGCCTCGGGACGCTGCTTATGACCATGACAGCTCGGTAGTACGTTATGACGAAGAACGAAATCGTTATGGTGGTGATGAACGCCCCAGGTTCGGTAGCAGCAGTGGCCGTGACGGATATCGTGATGATGGAAGATCATATTACGATGAGAGGGATCGAGACTATGATAACGATAGGAGGGACCGAGACTACGACCACGAGGGCCGAGAACGCCAACATCATTCAGCTCACAAATCTCAATCGCACAATCTCCACGATCACGACGAGAAGGATCGCGATAGAGGAAAAGAGATCGGTGCTACACTACTTGGTACCGCTGTTGGCGCTTTCGCTGGTCATGAGCTCGGTCATAGCAAGACAACATCTGCCTTTGGAGCGCTGGCAGGCGCTTTTGCTGCTCATGAGTTCGAGAAGCATCATGAGAAGAAGAAAGAAGAACGAGAAGAACGAGAAGAGGAATACGAGGAGAGACATCACACCGGTTCACACTCTGGGAGCAGAAGAGTAGGAGTTGAGGAGAATGACGAGGATGACGATTATGGGCGACGCCAACACCATCACCGTCAACGAGATTCAGAAAGGTATGACTGATGCGGCACGAGGCGTGGAATTGGAACGCTTTGTCACGACAACTATTCCCAATTATACATAAGGGGTGGAAGACTTAGCAGGAAGACGCCTTGTACCAGGGCGATTATACTAAACCTGGAAGTAATGTAAGCTTCCACTGTTCGTGATATTTTGTTCTGTTTTCAATCTGTCGTCTCCGTTCGCCGCTCATCTGAATATGAAAGCCTGGGAGTGTTGATAGAGCAAGAGCGAGTATTTCGTGAACTGCCGAGTCGATAAAACACAATTTATTATCTGTGGCTTATCGATAGTGGCGGGCTGCCCCGCGATGAATGTTTGCAGGCACGGTACGGAATATAGCAATTGAGAACAAGTCGAGGAATTCGCAAGCAAAACTACATGCAGCCCAGGCTGCGCATTCTTTGAATGATTAAGTGATAGCGCATGCCTGACGGCCAAGGGAAACGCAAACAGGATTCGAGAAGGACGCGGCCGCGTAGCCGAAGAGACAGTCAAGAGTCGGTGAGCACGATGGGATGCTAGAGGCTGAAGCAATAGGTTTGTAATTCTCGGGGCTCTCAGAGGACAATCTGCAGGTGGTGGCAACCAAAATAGAATTCTTTGCAGTCAATGGGAAGACCTGTCAAAACATCGAAGAAATCTAACCGGGTCGGAGCATCATACCGTCTCTGCCAAATACAACACCGTACTGACTTTAGGCTTTACTATCAAAAGTCTTGTGGTGTTTTTCGGTAGTCAGGAATCACCCCGAACTTGCCCAGACCAAAGATTTGCGCAGGATCTCTGGCGAAAAAAGTGAAGTTGTGAGCCAGGCACTCGTTTCACCACTGTTGTCCGTTGAAGTTTGCCCGTGTTGGGATTTAGCTCAATTCAAGGACCAATCACCCGCCAAGCACGACTCGCCGGTCATCATCGCAGACTTTTTTTTTTTTCCCTTGATAAAACCCTTGACCGTACCACACCTTCGACCACTTTTTCTTCCTACACCATCCTCCTACTCTCTTCTAATACTCCCAATATCCTTCCCTTGCCTCTGCTCTATCGAGAGAGCAAGTCGTTCGTTATCAGTTCTCGAGTAGATTACTGATACTAGAGTGAGAGCGGTTATTCCCTTCACTGAAAAAATTGGATCGGCCATCCCTTTCACCGTCCAGTTCGCCGCCTCCCTCACTCTTAGACACCACCTACCCACGAAGCATGCCATCCGTCGACACGATGGATTCCGTGCCCGCTGTCTCCAGCAAAGAGACCAAGCAAACCCTCCAGACATTAGAAGAACTCCTGAACGCTCTGTCGATATCAAAATCCGCAGATGAGGCCAACGCTGCCGCTTTGAACCTAGCCACATTGCTGAACGGCCCGATAGAAGAGCAGGCAGTGCCACAAAAGGCAGTCGAGACATTCAAGAAACAACTTAGCAACAAGAAAGATGCTAATGCTCGAGAGCGTGCCCTTGACGGCATTCGAGGCATTGGCCAGCACTCCTCCGTCTCTCCAGCCATCGAGCCATATTTGGTTGATCTGCTACCACTCACACTTGCCGCTATTGGTGACAAAATGGTTCCAGTGAAAAACGCTGCGCAGGCCGCATCGCTCGCCATTGTTACCGCTATCAACTCCAATGCTGTTAAGTCAGCTGTTCCTTATCTGTGCAAGTCGATCGAGACTGCACAAAAATGGCCAGAGAAGATGACTGGTCTTGATTGCATCGAGTCTATGATTGAATCTTCTCCTGCCCAACTCAGGTATCAGGTTCCCAACCTTCTGCCGACCATTTCCGCAGCCATGTGGGACACTAAGCCAGAAGTTAAGAAGAAGGCTTATGGTACAATGGAAAAGCTGTGCAAGCTGATCGAAAACAAGGACATCGACCGATTCATCCCAGAACTGATCAAGTGTATCGCCAAGCCAGAGAATGTTCCTGAGACTGTTCACTTGCTCGGTGCCACCACTTTCGTCACTGACGTTCACGAGCCAACTCTGGCCATCATGGTACCTCTCCTTGAGCGAGGTCTTCCTGAGCGAGAGACCGCTATCAAGCGAAAGTCTGCTGTTATTATTGACAACATGTGCAAGTTGGTCGAAGATCCCAACATTGTTGCTGCTTTCTTGCCAAAACTGATGCCAGCCCTGAAAAAGAACGAGGAAACTATTGCCGATCCTGAGGCCCGTGACAAAACCACACAGGCTCTCGTTACCCTTCGAAGAGTTGGCAACGTTGGCCCTGATGACAAGATCCCAGAGAAGTCGACTGCTTCTGAAATTCCAACAGTCGCTGCCCATTTGAAGTCTATCCTTGAGCAAAACCACAAAGCCAAGATCGCCTCTTCTGAGACTGTTATCACATACGTCGCTGCTATTGCTGGTCAACTGATCCAGGAAAAGAACACCGAGGCTGCGGATTGGTCTACCAATGTCATCGAATACCTGAAGCCCCTAGTTGGTGAAGCAGATGCTCCATCTGTATGCGACCAGCTACGAAAGAAGGCTACTCCTGGTTTCGTCGAGGAAGACGCTCCAGAGGTTGACGAGGAGGAGGGCGTGGACCTCTGCAACTGCCAATTCAACCTTGCTTACGGCGCCAAGATCTTGCTCAACCAAACACATCTTCGATTGAAGCGGGGCCAGCGATATGGTCTTCTTGGTCCTAACGGATCTGGTAAGACAACCCTCATGCGAGCAATCAACAATGAACAAGTCGAAGGTTTCCCCAAGCAGAGTGAGGTCAAGACATGCTTCGTTGAGCACGATTTGGATGCTGCTGACACCGAACTTACTGTGCTTGGCTGGACATCCATGAAGCTCAAGCAAGTCGGCGTCGAGATCTCTGACGACGATATCAAGGCGAAGCTGGTCGAGTTCGGTTTCCAGTTGGATCAACTCGACGGTCCTATCACATCGCTCTCTGGTGGCTGGAAGATGAAGCTTGCACTTGCTCGTGCCGTCTTCGAGGACCCAGATATCTTGTTGCTCGACGAGCCAACGAACCACTTGGATGTCAAGAACGTTGCTTGGCTTGAGGAGTATCTCAAGAACTCACCTTGCACATCTATTATCATCTCCCACGACTCCAAATTCTTGAACAATGTCATCCAGCACGTTATTCACTACGAGAAATTCAAGCTTAAGCGATACCGTGGTAACCTCAAAGAATTTGCCAACAGAGTGCCATCTGCTCGATCTTACTTCGAGCTCGGTGCTCAAGAGCTTTCATTCACATTCCCAGAGCCAGGTTTCCTAGAAGGTGTGAAGACTAAGGCCAAGGCTATTGTTCGTGTCAACAAGATGTCGTTCCAGTATCCTGGTTCATCTAAGCCACAACTTACTGACATCACCTTCCAAGTCTCTCTTGGTTCTCGTATTGCTGTCATCGGACCCAATGGTGCCGGGAAGTCTACCCTTGTCAACGTCTTGACTGGTGAGCTCATTCCAACTGGTGGTGAGGTCTACCAACACGAGAACATTCGTATTGCTTATATCAAGCAACATGCCTTTGCTCACATTGATCATTTCCTTGACAAGACTCCTTCAGAGTATATCCAGTGGCGATTCCAGACTGGTGAGGATCGTGAGACTATGGACCGGGCCAACAAAATCGTCACCGATGAGGATGAGCAGGCCATGAACAAGATTTACATTGTCGAAAACACCCAACGACGAGTCATTGGTATTCACTCTCGAAGAAAGTTCAAGAACTCGTATGAGTACGAGTGCTCTTTCGTTCTCGGTGAGAACGTTGGCCTGAAGAATGAGAAGTGGACGCCCATGATGACTGCTGACAACGCCTGGATTCCACGTAACGAGATTCTGTCCTCTCACTCCAAGATGGTCGCCGAAGTTGATCAGAAGGAAGCTCTTGCCTCTGGTCAGTTCCGACCTTTGGTCCGACGAGAGATTGAAGCCCATGGTGCCAACTTTGGTCTTGATGCCGAGCTCATCTCTCACTCCCGTATGAGGGGTCTCTCCGGTGGTCAGCGAGTCAAGGTCGTCCTCGCCGCTTGCACATGGCAACGACCTCACTTGATCGTCCTTGACGAGCCCACCAACTACCTCGATCGAGATTCTCTAGGTGCTCTCTCCAACGCCCTCAAGGAGTTCCAGGGTGGTGTGGTCATCATCTCCCACAACGCTGAGTTCACAGAGTCGCTCACCAGTGAAGTCTGGGCTGTGTTGGACGGAAAGATGACTCCATCCGGCCACAACTGGGTTCAAGGTCAAGGTTCTGGTCCAAGACTTGGTCCCAAGGAGGGCGAAGAGGAGGAGGAGAAGTTCGATGCTATGGGCAACAAGCTCGAAAGCACAAAGAAGGCCAAGAAGTTGACTTCTTCCGAGCTCCGAAAGAAGAAGAAGGAGCGTATGGCTCGACGAAAGAGAGGTGAGGAGGTCTTCTCTGACGAAGACGACTAGATCATCAATAGATGACCTACCCATACCACTGCACTGCACGGTCAGTGGTCTCTCACGATCTCACGAGGCATAGAAATCGGCGTTTCTTTGTCACATTTCCTTTGTCACGCGACAGTCAGCATTTAAATGGATACACGGCGGGTAACCTAGGCGTTGTTTTTCATGCAGTCGAGTTGAGTTTCATGGTTTACGAAGCAGAGATGACTGAAGGCGGGCTGTAACTCACAGTCATGGTCTTGATCATTAGTCTTGAACACAACAAAAATGGGATACCCAGGATAGAAGGGACAATATGATAGACCATAGACATCCAGCCATAAGATGTAGCACGGTTCACCCTGCACATCGTAGCACGCACGAGATGATTCGAAAAGAATAAAAAGTTCACATTCAAAAAGTTCACACCTTTGAATATACAGTATTACTGTAATTCTTTCCCTCTATCGCATCCTCTCCATAAGACCTATTCCCTTACGAATACTCGTGGCTTGAGAAATTGAACACCACGGATGTTGTCTTTAAACTACAGTCCTGGTCTGGACCCCATTCTTAACGCTTACTTAACTGCGATCCTGCCTTGCGTTAAAACAAGTCCAGTCCACTTAATCTAAATACTTCACTACGTAAGTATTGTAACGACGTAGTGTAGCAAAAGACATCTGCAAGGTTCGCAACACGATGCAGGATAATAAAACGTGATAAACACGTTCACCCTGTGAACGCCTGTTCCTCCCATCACCACACCATAGGTGACCCACCCAGCCTCTGTCCAGCACAACTAAGTGTAATAAAATACAATACGACAACAGCCGTTCCTTAAAACCCATGTACGCCAGCCCCATATACATCTCCTATGACCAATTCTGCAGAAGTCCCGTAGTGATAAGAATAGTAATACCTTTACTTCCGCAACGCCATTTGTTTCCTAAACGTGTTCTCGCTGATCTTCCCTAGAGCTCTCCACCTATAGAGAGTTCGTACGGAAGGAGAAGAGAGGTTGGGAGGAGGCTGCTAGTCTTCCTCTGTACTCGCTTCTACTTCTGCTTCTGCTTCGTCTTCGTCTTCAACTTCAACTTCAAATTCGACTTCGTCTTCGTCTTCGCTGGCAGCGGCACTGGATACGGCTGATGGGACATCGAGTTCTGCGTCTTCTTCGTCGTTGCTTTCGTCATCTTCGTTTTCATCTTCGTCGACTTGTGCGTCGGGATCGTCGGATGCATCGCTTTCTTCTTCTGCATCTTCTTCGTCCTCGTCCACGGATTGATCGGAGCGATCGCTCATGTCTTCCTCTGAACCAGATGCCTGGTCACTAGTTTCATCGAGGACCTCCTGGTCGGCGGCAGATTTTGTAGCTATGTCTTCTTGTTCATCCCCGTCTTCATCATCTTCGTCTTCATCTTCATCTCGAACAGTGTTGTTATCGTCCCCTTCTGAATCGCTGTTGTGGGAGGTAGTGATTTCGTTGACCAGACCGCTTCTCCTTCCGCTCCTTCTGACACTTACGCTTCCTTTCTCGGGGCTTGTGACACGACTACCTACAGTGCTTCCATTCACGCTACCTGCTTTCCGTGGCGAGCTTCGTACGGCTAATGGCGTCTTCGGCTTGCCGTTCACAGCACCGTTGCCCCGAAGTATACCAGCCGTGCTCTTTTTCTTGATGTTTGGCTTCTTCAGCAGATATGCAGGGATGGGAGGGTCGATGGCGAATCGAATTGGAGGAATCTTTTCAACTTTGTATGCCAAAGCGTAGCCGGAGAGCGGCTCTTCAGCAGGGACTGTATCCTTATCACCGACCCCATTTGTAATGGCTTCTTCTGTTTTGGTGTCGGCAACTACTGGCTGTAATTCATCCATAACACCAACTGATGGGGGTCCAGGAGCAATGTTGCCATATTCATTAACAAGTGCTGGATCAATCACATTGTCCGTTGGTGATTCCCGAGAGACTGCATTGCTTGTCCTTGGTGAAAGTGATTCTAAGACGGGTTCCACCTTTCCGTGCAGAGGTTCGTCATCGCGCTGTGCCAGTGCCTGGAGTGGTTGAGCATCAAGAGTAGCTGCATCACTACGACCCATTATATAGGGTGTCCATACTAGTCGTTCTGGTTTGATATCACGGAACTCCTTGGACTCGTACTTATCGACAATGCCTTGGTAAAGGTTCTTGTCGTAGCGAATGGCATAGACCTTTGTCACAGGATCCTTGATAAATGCGTATAGTCGTTCGAGTGAGTGCACAACATCGTCGGCAGTCATGCCTGTTCTTACCATTATGTCCTTGATGCTGAATGGCTTATCGCCAAGCTCTAGAAGGTGTCTCGCTATGGTCAGATCCCAGTATGATCGATATGCTGTCAGTCCCATGTCGCTCAAGGGCTTTTCGGGACTACCCTCCTTGCCTTCGATTCGGGTCAGCAGATACGAGAATTCGATCAGAAACGTCGCATAGCCTTTCCGCTGGTGTATTGGCATGACCAGGATGCAACTGACATTGTTCTGGCTAGCCGGTCTCTTCTCCTTGCTGAAATAACCTACGAAGTGGTAGCCATACTCGTCATACTCAGTCAACACGTAGAACAGAAACGGATCGACATCGTAGTAGAGAGTCTTTGAGCCAAGAAAAAGCTTAGCCATCAAGCAGAGGCATTGGCAATACTCGGTCTTTTTCCTGCCATCAACTTCCCATATCGATAGAGATCCGTCTCGGTAAATTTCATCACCAGGAGGATGTTTAGCTGGGCATTTCAACTTATGCCTCCACGCAACAAATTCTGACGGCAGGTACTTCAAGCAGAACTCGCAGATGAAGAGCCTCGACTCATGCGAGTATTCTTCCGGATAAGGCGCAGCATACGAAGTGTCGATAACGTACTTGCCGAACTGGATACACTTAATCTTACTTGGTGGCCCAGAGACAGTTCTTTTCGAATTTGTTGCATTTGCACCTTCTCCATTCCATCCATTTATCTCTGCTTCGGCTTTGGCAGACGTCTTCTTGCGTTCTTCCTCAGCTTCCTTTCTCGCAATCTCGAAAACCTCCCGGTCGCGCATCTGTGGAAGTGATCTTGATGTATCTGCTTCACTTTCTGCTAGAATGCCTCCATACGGTTTCGCATTGATTTCGTTCTCTCGATCGCCGAACATCGAAGGAAAGATAAGATGTTGTGTCGGTAACGCAGGAAATTTAGGTACAGGTGGATGGTAAGGTGGAGGTGCTTGAATCTTCTGCTTTCGCTTCTTGTCGCGTCTTCGATTCGGTCGTGAGGGTTCTGAAAGCACGGCTGCTATTTTGCTTTGATCTAGCCTAAAGGCAAGTATGAATTTATGAGGTGGTGGCTTGTGAAACGGTCGGTGTTGAAGGACACGAGCGGTTGGCACAGGCGGCATTCCTGACGCAAGCTTCTGACTTGATCGTCTTGTTGCATGAGACACTGCTTCGGGCTCGACCTGCACTGCTGTCGGTATTTCCTTCATCTTCTTCTGCCGCTTCTCGGATCGTGGTATGCGCTCTGCGGATGCTGATTTCCTCTTCCTAAGAGCTCGGCCGCTTTCATCATCGAGTATCAGCGGTTGAGCGAAGATAGAATGAGCACCTGGCTTTTGCACACCTCGTGACACTGGTAGAAGGTCGCGAACAAGTCGAGGAGCGGAATGACGTGCCTTGTTTGCATTTTCCTTTGGCGATTCCGACGTTCGATTAGCACTGCAATTCGGGCACAGCCAAGAGTCCGCGCCCTCTGCAACAGCATCATTCAAGCGGGCGCATGCAGAGTGAGCCGGCCTCCGACACACAGCGCAGGACAGGTCGTCCTCATCAGCTTCGTCCTGCACTTCTCTTTGATTGCAAAAGACGCAGAGATCTTCGTCAGCTACACTGTCAGACTCGCTGTCTTCAGCCTGATTGTCTTCGCTAAGTGCTTGTCTGGTCTCCACTCGTACAGTATCCTCTTCAATCTCGGCGTTTGATGCGGCGCTTTCGTATTCGTCGTCGTCCTCTAGATCTTGTGCCTGGTTTTCACTATCTGCATCGATGTCTCGTGCTTCAGTCCGATCTCTCGGCATCTCTTGACCATCAATACCTTCATAGTTCCGTGCTTCGGCTGATGCTGCATCGTGAGGTGTGCCGATTGCGGCGACGTCGGCGTCTAACGGAGGTGCAGTCTCGTCTGCTGAATCAGAATTGCTTGTCTGTGGCGCGTGCCCACCCTGAAGTCCAGCATTTCGAGTGAAGGAGGTCGTTTGCGCGGCAGTGCTGAGTGCTGTATCACCAGTTTCCGTGTGAATGTTTGTCTCGTATGCAAACTTATTCTGTTCAATGGCTGCCATCAATTGCGATCGTAGAGCCTGGGCGTCATCCTCGTCGTCTCCAACAGGTTGCATCAGTGCAGGGTCGATGACCGCAGCCAATTCTTGCTGTGTTAAGGTAGGCATGGTGAGGTAGGTACGGATTGGCTTGTAAGGTTTTGTTTCACCTCATAGCACTTGCCGCAAGTGCATCCGATACGTTAGTACCCAAAGTACCATCTCATTGAATTCGCTTCCACTTCTAGAGCATTACATTCCTTGCTTATACGGTGGTGTTATGTCGACTTGGGAGGGGTTTGGGCTGTGGCGGCGTTTTCTTCACTTTCCCCGTGCGTTACAAGTTCCATACACTCTTGGAGTTCTTTGTCGCGTCAAACACGTAGTTGATCAGTATTATAGTATTCTATAGAATAATTCCACGCCATTGTAGCCTCTGGCTTGTCGTTCTTGATGTCGGAGCGCATTCAGCCTATTTGGGGAAGAGCAAGCCACGTGATTGTCGGCCGCCGCAGTCTGAGCTCATTCCTCATTGTTCATTGTCACGAAGCTGAACTGACCTACACCTAGGAAGCAGATACTGACCGAGAAAGCGACAAGATGGGTGTGCCGTTCGAGACTTTGCTGCCTTATGGCATCATGTTCGCCTTCTTCGGGGTGACTGTATGTTCTACCTTCTCATTTAGCAGCTGATATTGAGCAGTTCGTAGGGTGTTTCGGTTTCTGCGCTCCGATATTACAACAACGACTATAAGCGACCGAGATACAACCTAGACAAGTGGGACAGACAAAGTTTGTTACAAGAAAGTGGACGTGCGGTAGAGGACTAACAGATTCAAGTGCTGGACCGAGATCAGCGTATAACAGGTGCATTCCGGGCACAAACGGACAAGGTTGAAGCACCTGTAGGATTTGAAGGTTGGTCTATTGATACAGTGTGTCAAGCTCTGCTAACCAGATTCTAGTGAGCAACCGGTGGAAGGTAAGCATTGTTCTCAGACGGACACTGCAGTTTCTTAACCTTGTACAGATGGAGAGGGGAATTCATTAAGCACTTTGTTACAGCATTCGTATTCACATTTATGGGCGACTGAGTGTACATGTATGAGCTATACTACACAAGCAGTCGGCGTTGAGGAGTATTTTGCTGTTGACGAAGGCAGTCCCGATCTCTGTCATCCGTCAGTGAAGCAGCAGCACGGCAACAGTCTGGTGTGACAGTAAGCTTGGCTGTCGTGATATCTCGGTTGGAAGGTAGTCGCAAATGAACCCTATGATCCCCAAGGACGAACTTGACCAGAGATGATTGTTGCAGGTTGAAATACCCGTTTTGGATTGCAGGACCTTGATTACCACAATCGATTTTCTGACTACACTGCAACCAATGCAAGGAGAGTGCTGGTTTTGTTTTGAACATAGTTGACGTGAGACTGGTTGTTGGGTTAATCAAGTGTTATGTATGATACAAGTATTCCTTGGCTAGGCAGTGGTTGGGTCAAGGGTACCAACTGGACAAACTGCTCAGCATACAAACACAATTTCAATGTGCCCTGATATCATTCAGATAGTACATGACTCTGACAAATCTCCAGCCACCGTTTATCAGTCCTGGCCGGTGTTCAGTTCACATTGAAAACATAGAACCAATTGTAGATTGTGCTTTCAAGACAAAGTGACATTAAAGCTCTCGATCCCGACAATGATAACGACTGATAGAGCTTTCCTTTGCTCGGAAAAAGCACCGATAGACTTGTATATATTGTATTATGCTCCCGGCTTGCAGAGCTGTTTGGGAAACTGACCGGCTTCCGCTTTTGACGCATGCTAGCGTGAAATACATGGCACCTCTTCATGACCCCACGAGCCAACTAGCTACCTCCGAACGTATCCTCGGACTGATCAAGGGTCGGTGGCGTTGCTGAGGAACAGTTTGTCTGCAAGTACCGAGATCGTCAATGTTTGTTTGCATCAGATGATCGCAACTCATGCTCGACCTCATCTCCGGAAGACAATCTTCCATCGTTACAGCTTGAGACAACGGACACAGCGTTTGAGCACAACAACATACAAAATGACTAGATCTCTGCAGGAGCAAATTGAGCGACTCAAAGAATTCTCAGCTTGCGATGTCTCAGATGCACTGCTGCAGGTGGACAAGGCCAGAGAAGATGGCACACATAAAGGAGGTCACCTTGCAGACATAGGTACGTGATGTGCTCAACACACCTCGAGGGGCTTCCATCTGATTCTTGTCCAAGTGCCGTTTGCACCTTCGTCGCCATTTGTACCGTCTCTCCCTGATCAGCCAAAGGTGATCGCACCGGCAAGTACAATGAAACTGACGTGGAAGTATGACACCAATACACTTGCTCCGGACAGTCCGTATGCGGTACCAAAAGGAAGTCATTGGGCCGACGTGACTGAAGCAGATACCGTTCTGGTCATTGAGCAACCACTTGGCCAAACATGCGCTGCTGTTGGTGGCATCATGGCAACTAGAATGAAGATGCGAGGGCTAAAGGGATGTGTTGTTAGTGGTCGAGTGAGGGATTTAGCAGAATTGAAGCAATCGACCTTGCCAGTGAGTCTTTCCTGGGAAGCTTCAAAAGAGCTCCTTCCTTCTCAGCATATGACTTGTCCATTCGAAGACCTACTTGATGCCTGCACATTGTGACACCAAAAAGAACACAGACTGGATCTTGCCTTGACAATTACCTGTTTTGACTCACTAACATTTTCAACTTTCTCAGATCTGGGCTCACGGTCACTCGACTGTCGGTTATGGTGGTGAATCGAAGGTCTTGTCCCGTAACACCAAGATTGAGATCAACAGTGTCCAAATCACACCTGGCGACATTGTGTTTTGTGATCCTCTAGAAGGAGTTGTTATTATCCCTCAAGGCCTGGTGGACCAAGTCATTGACTACATGCCTACGCGTGTAGCAGCTGATGAAAAAGTGAAAGAGGCTGTAGAAGCTGGATCTGAGGTGCAGGCAGCGTTTAAGAAGTACCGTCAGTGAAGTCAAGATTGTCATTATTTGCACTGTTTCCGTCTTTACTTTGTAGTACATATTATCTACTAAGTTTAGACATATGGCCTTCACTGTCCTATAAGTGCGACTTTTCCGATTCACCTCTTCGATCTACACTTTCGACCTACCTTGCCGACTTATCTCGTCGACCTATCCTATTGACTTGGTATTTCGACCTATCCTTTCGACCGTCGCAGCTGCGACACTACCTTTCGCGATGCTACCATTCGCTTTATCAACATCGAAGTTTCGCAACACTTACGGGCGCCCACTAAACGAAAACACTAAGAACTTCATGGCTGAAATTAAAGCGACTGCTAAAAGCCGTCAACGGAACTTTACGGAAGGACTAGCAGAGAAAGATGCAGCACTAGACAGCGCCCAAACTCGCTCTTCTGTGGTCACAAAGGACATCACAGACGCGGAAAGCTGTGACGAAACTGACTCATCCACTCGCTTGTTCGGAAAGCCACTTCGCAAGATTCATCGAAAGCGTAAATATACATCGCCGTTTGACACTAGTCGCCGTGACGATCCTAGTGCGCAGTTGAAGAGCCAGATGCCTTCACCACCAGCTGAAGACGAAGGTCTCTTCAGAAGAAAGAGACAGTGTGCTGGTCTTCCTAAGAAGTTGGAGAGGCAGCAGCCGAAGGAGGGAGATGGAGAGCGTATGGAGGCAGAAAAGAAAGACGTGGAGAACCGCCTAAGCTCACCAGATATCTCATCGATATCGCTGAAAGCTCCAAGAGTTCGGAGACCGACAAAAGTCTCGAAGCCAATGGTAGGTCTTGCGCACATTGATTCCCGTTTGCCAACACCACACTCATCGACGTCCAGCGATAGTGGTATGTTACCCTCCCTCGAATCAAATAAAGGCTCATCAGTGATTTTGACACTAACAACATAAGCATTGAAGACTCGAGTCTAGACATCTCTACACCTAAAAGCACGTCAAAACTCGAGCAGCTTCCGACGGATTTAGTCCTGGAGATCCTTCACTACACTCTCGGGCCTTCACGAATCATCAAGCCGTTCTACAGACAAGGCATGATGAAGCATGGCATCCACAGCTATCAATACGACGATGAAGATGTCATTTCTGAAGACAACATCGACCTCTCCCTACTGTCAGTCAATAAGGCCTTCAATGCCACTGCCTCAGAAATCCTTTACAGCCAAAACCAATTCGTATTCTTCAGTGCCGATCCCTGCAGCTAGTGGGTGCAGCGCATCGGTCCGAAGAACTTCTCTCTCATCCGAACCATGGCTATCTCTATTCATACCGGCTGGCCGAGCTGGTATAACACTCGTAATGGCAGCTACCGCGTATATGAAAGACGCGAGCGCCTGGACATCTGCGTTTTCGATGACATGTGCTGTGAACAGCGATGGTTCAACGCTTTCTCCCGTCACATTCAACCAAACCACAACTTACGATCGTTGACCATCGAGTTCAGAGGCTGGCACGACAACCGTCTCAATCACTCCACCGATCGACGAAACTCTTCCCTTGCGATGGCAGCCCTCAAAGATCGTCGTACACTCCGAGACTGGCGTGGCAAGTTGCTGGACTTCTTCCACGACCAAATGAGAGGCATCAAGCAAGTGAAGATCCTAGCTGACACGGGCCTCACTCCAACCATGAGAAACCAGTTGTCCCTACTTATGGCTCAGTCTAAGACCACTGTGAAGAAGAGGATGCCTGCAGTGAAGATGTCATTCAGTCAGGTCTTGGCAACGCTGAGGGCAGAGCGAGTGGAAAATGAACGGCTCCAGAATCACAAGCTCGCGAAGCGATCTGAGCACGTCGTGCGGCTGTAAGCCGATAGCGGAGTGGATAGGAATGGAGTTGAGAGATTGGTTTTGGGTCACGGAATGAGGTGCAAGACAGTGTGAAGACAGTGCGGAGACAGCAATGGCGCCCTCCAGAAGGACGAGATGGTGGGTTGCTTGGAGCTCACAAAATGATGCATTTTGACGATGTATCTTGATCTTTGCTCGGGCTTACATCGGGAAGCGAGATCTTGCGAGAACAATAGTTACTTCTAGGGGTCTAATTGCTTCATATGAAGATGGCCTTCTGTGTTCTGTACTCTACTCTACTGCTACACCCGCTAAAACAACATTGACGGCCACAAACTGTCTCTCTCTCTCTCTCTCTTTCTCCCTTTATTCCTCTAACAAGCGCCTTTTCCAAACGCATTCTTGGCTTTCCTTGAATAGTTCTCTAAGTAGTAAGGATCCCATCACTCAACCACATAAGCAACCTCCCGCTCCCTCATAAGCTCATCACTTTCCGTAATATCCAACTCATTCAACTCGCCCGTCCCAACATCATAAATAACCCCATGCACCTGCAACCCCGTCTCAAACATCGCATCCAACACAACCGGATTCTCCAACAACACACTCACCGACCGTCGGACATTCAAATCAACCATCTTAAGCGACTGTTCTTTTTCCGACAATTTCTCCAACACCTTCAGGTTCTGCTGTCGCAGATGGCGCAAAGGCATGAGCCATGTGTCGATCAGCCCGAGTTTTTTGTTGGCGAGGGCGGCGGCGATGCCTCCGCAGGATGTGTGGCCGCAGATTATGATGTGTTTGACTTTGAGGTATTGGACTGCGTATTGGATGACGGCGAGGGAGTTGAGGTCGGTTGTGTTGAGGATGTTGGCGATGTTGCGGTGGCAGAAGATGTCGCCGGGTTGGAGGCCTAGATGGGGAGGGGTTTAGTTCGTGTATTTGCTTGGCAATTTTTGCGCTTTTGAGGCACAGAATGCTTCGTTTGAACACCTGATGGGATACCGAGTGGAGTGTGGAGGTGCTATGGTGGGTGCTTACCAAGAATTGTTGTCTCAGGACATCGTGAATCAGCACAGCCAATCCACAAAATTTCGGGAGATTGACCCTTGCCGAGTTTTGCGAAGAGTTCTGGGTGAAGACGGGAAAGATCACGGCGCCAGACGGAGTTGGACTCGAAGGCTACAGTGAAAGTGTCCTTCACTGGTGCATCGGAAGCCTTGGTGCCGTTGGTGCCGTTGGTGCCGTTGGCAGCTTGAAAAAGGCGGCTGGTTAGCATTTGATCTGAGAGCATTGAACAATTTCTCGTGGAGGTGACAAAGGTTTGAGTGATATGTGGAGGTTGATGATATGTCGGGCTTGGTCAGTGATTAAGCACAAGCATATGGGCTCCCATGTTGAAGTCTGCTACAGCGTCTCTCATTACGAGCTCGTAGCTGCAGGTATTTCGCCAACAAGACTGGTGAAGGTAGCCATGACTTACTAGTAGACATTGTTCTGTCCTTATCGTCAAATGTTGAAAGCGGTGGATCTTTGCTGACAGTAGAATGATGTTGAGATCGCCTGTATTGCGTGATAGCAGTTCTGAGGCCGGGACTGTTCCGTAAGTGATGCGAGTGATGTCTCTTGCTTGACACTCCACAATTTCGATACCACGCAAATGCTGGAATGATATAAGTTATAGGTCTTGCGACTTGCCTGAGAGTTGTACTCGGAGACCGTTTTGAAATGTCGCACAAGAGGATTTGGTGAGACAAAGGACGATAAGCACTTGCCATGGAATCCGAAAAATCTTGTGAAGGCAAGCACTAAACACCCGAGTCTGCATGAAAAGAAGCCATACGATTGGTCAATAGGAGCAACTAGGATGAACTGGTTGGGTTGGGGATTGAACTTCTGCAAGGTCGATCGGAATTCGTTTATATTAACGAGGGGAGTGCATGGTGACGAAAAAGCCGAGGATCCCGGAAATTGTGGATAACTAATTAGTGGAAGATAAGATTCTATTCACAGATAGTTTTGATCGTATATTGAGATCACGATAACTATATTAATAGTACGGAGCACTGAATTCTATGGACGTTCAAAAAACAAAACTCTGTGCACTTAGTCAACAGGATCCTCCTCCAGCAACAGCTTGAAGCTGAAAGGTTCAAAGGTCACACCCTCTCCGATCAAGTGCTTTGAACCTAAGGGTTAAGAAGCCTCCGGCTTCTGCTCTGCAGGAATATTCAAGATAGCGTCGCTTAAGTTCTCGGTATTGTGGTGGTTCAATATGAGCTGCAGAACCTTGGTATTGGGTTTTAGAAACACGTTCGGAACAAGTTGGAGAGTGTTAGGTGGTTCGGCCGTAAAAATGCTGAAATCCGGTCGTTCTGCACGACGGCTGCTGGGAGTGTATTGAGGAAATCGAAAGGTGAAATAACTAGAATTCCACGAGTGAACCAGTAGGTGTTGCTAGATTAGCTGCGTGTTGCGGGTCACTTGCAGAGTGGAAGAAACAATATGTGAGCTGTTCTGACGCTTCAGTGATCTGTCTGGTCAGCAAAGACGGCTATTATGATCGTCAAGGGTCATGTGTAAGTATCAGAGAGTCTCACGGTGTTAGATTGGTGCTTACACCAGACAGAAACAGCCAGTGACTTTCGATTTAAGCACTGAAATTGACAGCTCGACCAAATCCAGCTGGTAGATGCCATCTCGATTGTGAACTCTTTCTGCAACCCTCAGTCCCCCGGTGTAGATTGAGGTAGAAAGAGACATCAAGCCGGGTGCAGCCATAAACTTTATTATATTGAGCATTTCTGTCTTGCTCACTTGGACTGGGCAAGGAGGAGTTAGGTAAACTCTTGAGCTTTATCTCAGTTCATCATCTGATGTCTGTGAAGTTGCAGAGGTAGTTTAGTCTTATTAACAGCTGCCACCCATCGGATACGGCGACGGCCTTCAGCAGTTTGACAGGCCACGGCAAAAGCTGGTGTCAGCTCACAAGGCACGCTTCATGGTAAGCAACCGTCTGCACTCCCTCTACTGGTCACAAGTCTTGTGTTCGGTCATGTTGGTTGAATACCTCAACTCCCCCAGAGTCTCAATCGTGAGGCATTGGGCGTCTGGAAGCAAATTTGCAATTACCATGGGTTTTGAGTCCCGCATGTGGGATGATCGAACGAGAGGAAGAGTACACTTCTCAGATAATAAATAGTAAGAAAACGATATTGGAGTTAGTTGAAGCACCCAGGAGCTCGAGGTAATGGCTGGCTCCACATAGAGCGGGAAGCCTTTGCGTCAACCTTGTACGATTGTGCCAGGTTCTACAGTACTGTACGGTTGCTACCAACCACACAAGAAACGTATTCAGCTCTAGACCGGACGACAACGAAACATGTGACTTGATCAAGCGTGTAGGCTTACGATCTACGTCTCATGTCTTTTATGTTCATGTCATTGACTACGCGACGATTTTGAGTGTTCAAGCATCGTGATGGCAGACGACGACTACATCTCTGTGCCATCGACTGGTAAGCTCAAGCTGAAAGGTGTCGCAGACGGCAGAGTCGACAAGAAAAAGAAAAAGAAGAGACCGAAGCCAGAAGAGCAAAGCGAGCCAGGACAACCTCAAGATGATTTCAACGACAAATCAGTCGTGCTCAAGAGTCTTGAAGAGGAAGATGAACAGATACAGAAAGAGGCTCGACGGAAGATGGGAGTGGTCGATGGACAAGTCGTCGGGTCTGGAGCAGGGGTAGCGAATGACGACGAGAGGGCACAATTGAAGACGGACTCAGAAAGGAAATTTGAGGAGCAGAGGCGAAAGAGATTGGAGGAAAAGCTGAAGAGAGAGGGTGTCAAGACACATAAACAGAGGGTTGAGGAGCTAAATAAATATCTGAGTGGATTGAGTGAACATAATGATATGCCGAGGATTGGACCAGGCTAATAGGGATGTGCTGGTGGGATGAGTGCTATTGATCAGCCGTGGCTACAACCAGTCTTCAAGACAAGCCATTCGTGCACCGCAAAAGGCAATGCAATATTGACTAGCTTCATTGTACATTGCATGTGTTCGGACAAGGCACAGCTGCAGATCCAAGCTGAGCATGAATCCAAGTCTGCAACACAATCAAGAAACTTGTGTGCAAGATGAATTCATGGTAATGGGTGCAATAGCCCGCCACACGATTACAACTGCGTTCAATGTGCTCGGGCTATCGCTTGTCCTCGTCCATACATTCCACTATACATCTCATAAATGATACATGAAGTCTCTTGCTACAGGTGAGAAACAGGAGCAAGTGGTGTCCAAGGATGACATGATCCAATGGAGTACCTTTTGGTGTTGGAATTGTATATGGAATTTGGTACCACATTCCTCCTTCCTATTCTTCTGTACAGTGAAACAACGCTCTTGTTAATGAATCAATTGCTCTCCAAGTTCCCCTAAGATGTCACAGAGTCCATTTCTTGGGCAGCCTCCGTCTGTCTTCCAGGCTTCGAGTTTAGGTATTCGTTTCTGGTGATTGTCAGTCTTGAGTGGTTGGCCAACCCTCCTCACATACCTCTCTATAGCCCAGTTCATGGCAGCATAACCGAGGAGCAACGGTGGCAGCCAGTAGAGAATCTGATGCCTGGTTCTTCGGAACGTGTTGAAGACCGCAGCATGGGGAACACCAGCAAGAGGTCGCAGTCTATTCGGGGATATCGCATATGATGTGACCTTCTGGCTTTGAGAACCTTCAAGCTATCAGTCACGATTCTTCACTAGCATCAAGTCTTCCGGCACTGACCAAGATTACCCCAACCACCCATGTAGCTACCATGCCAATAATGTCAGCAATCAGTCCCTCGTGAGAAATTCGTTCTTCACATACACTCCATTCTTTGGGTCCAAACCACCACTCATGCGCGGCTGAGTAGCCTGCATGTAGAGAGCTGATGTAGGTCGCATATTGAGGGGGTCGATATCGCGTGAAAGTCGGCTTGACAGATCTTCAGTAGACTTGAGTTCTGAACGATGATCGGGAGGAACGAATGTCGTCGCTTTGAAGCTGCAGCTTGAGGAAATTGGCCCAATCACAGTCCTTTCATTATTGGATTGACTGGAAAGAACTTGCTGCGCCTTAGGTTTTAGTTTCCGAACGTAGTGGCTCGCAGTCTTGACGAATGCCAAGCTGAGCTATAATGCAGTAGTGGAATGCGTCTGCCTCTCTACTAAACGCCATCGTTCAGTCCATCATTCAATACCTGGCATAACGTCGACAATCCCGAGCCCTCTCACGGTGCTCTGACCCCTATATATCCGGCCTCGATTAGCCTGGGCGGCTTGATACAATTGCTCAGCTTATCAGGATGGCGACAAAGGACACTCTTTTCAGGTCGGCATCCATGTCATTGACCCAACTCTACATCTCGAATGAAATCGGTCGAGAGGTCGTGTCTGCTTTGGGTGAGCTCGGAATTGTTCAATTTCGAGATCTCAACAGCGACACAAGTACTTTCCAGCGAACCTTCACTAAAGAGATTCGACGTTTGGACAACATCGAGCGGCAACTACGATATTTCAAGTCACAAATGGAAAAGGCCAACATCCCAATGAGAAGCCATTGGGACTTTGACGAGAATATGCTGGCCGCTCCGCAGGCCGCTGAGATCGATGAACTGGCCGACCGCGCGGAGGGTCTTGAACAGCGAATCAAGAGCTTGAACGACAGCTATGAAACACTGAAGAAGAGAGAAATGGAGTTGACTGAATGGCAATGGGTCTTGAAAGAGGCTGGCAGTTTTTTCGACCGGGCTCACGGTCAGACCGAAGATATCCGACAAAGTCTTGACGATGATGATGCACCACTTCTACGGAATGCTGAAGCTGAGGAGGCCAGAGTCAATGGTGATGCCAGTGGACAACAGCAACAGTCTTTCGCAGTTATGAACATCGGATTTGTCTCAGGTGTCATACCTCGAGAACGACTAGCTGCATTTGAACGTATCCTCTGGCGAACACTGCGAGGCAATCTTTACATGAATCAGTCTGAGATCCCAGAAGCTATTATCAATCCTGAGGACAACGAAGAGATTCGAAAGAACGTCTTTGTCATCTTCGCTCACGGCAAAGAGATTATTGCAAAGATTAGGAAAATATCTGAGAGCTTGGGCGCAGATTTGTACAATGTAGATGAGAACAGCGATTTGCGACGAGACCAAGTTCACGAGGTCAACACTCGACTGAACGATCTCGCAAGTGTCTTGCGAAACACAAAGAACACTCTCGATGCTGAGCTTACTCAAATTGCGCGATCCCTCGCCGCATGGTTAATCGTCATCAAGAAAGAGAAGGCTGTCTACAACGCCCTCAACATGTGCTCCTACGATCAAGCGCGAAAGACCTTGATCGCTGAGGCATGGTGTCCGACGAACTCTCTACCACAAATTCGAGCCACCTTGCAGGACGTTAATGACCGAGCCGGTCTTTCAGTGCCGACCATTGTCAACCAAATCAAAACCAACAAAACACCACCAACATACAACAAGACCAACAAATTCACAGAGGGCTTTCAAACCATCATCAATGCTTACGGCACTGCCAAATATCAGGAAGTCAATCCTGGACTGTACACCATCGTTACCTTTCCCTTCTTGTTTGCCGTCATGTTTGGCGACTTCGGTCATGGTGCACTCATGTTCTTCGCTGCATGTGCCATGATTTACTGGGAAAAGCCACTTTCCCGATCAAAACAAGATGAACTGTTTTCCATGGCGTTCTATGGCCGATATATCATGCTTATGATGGGCACCTACTCCATGTTTACAGGTTTGGTCTACAATGATGTCTTCTCAAAAGGCTTCACACCCTTTACGTCAGCATGGGAATACCCTGAAACAGGTCGTCCAGAGGTCAGCGCACACCTCAAAGGTAGCTACCGCTATCCATTCGGCATTGACTGGGCGTGGCACGGAGCCGATAACGATCTACTTTTCAGCAATAGCTTCAAGATGAAGTTATCAATCTTGATGGGTTGGTGCCACATGACTTATGCTCTGATGTTCTCCTTCATCAATGCTCGGCACTTCAAGTCGAGGATCGATATATGGGGCAATTTCGTGCCTGGCATGCTCTTCTTCCAGTCCATCTTCGGTTACCTGGCGTTCACGATTGTGTACAAGTGGTCAGTTGACTGGTATGCCGAAGGGCGCAATCCACCATCTCTGCTGAACATGCTGATTCAGATGTTCCTGTCTCCGGGAAATGTTCCAGCTGAAGATGAGTTATATCCTGGCCAGGCCAAACTTCAAGTCATCCTCGTGCTGATCGCGGTTATCAACGTCCCGATATTGCTTCTTCTCAAACCACTCTACCTGAGATGGGAACACAATCGAACAGCAGCAAAAGGTTACCGTGGCATTGGGGAAACTAGTCACGTTACACATGCATTGGACGACGATGATGAGGATGGCGACACTCGACGTATGAACGGACGACCAAGCACAGATACCGATGAAGGGGCAATGATCACCGAGAATATTGATGACGAGGAGCATGAGGAGTTCGAATTCTCCGAAGTCATGATCCACCAAACCATTCGTAAGTTCCCTCTACCATACCTTCTTGTTTGTACTAACATGCCATAGATACCATCGAGTTCTGCTTGAATTGTGTCTCCCACACGGCTTCCTACCTTCGACTCTGGGCTTTGTCACTTGCGCATCAACAGCTCTCGGTTGTGCTCTGGAACATGACGCTAGGCAACGCATTCACCATGACTGGAGCTACACAGATCCTTATGCTTGTGGTCACCTTCTTCATGTGGTTTGTACTCACTATTGCTGTTTTGTGTGTCATGGAGGGTACCAGTGCTATGTTGCATTCACTGCGTTTGCATTGGGTGGAAGCCATGAGCAAGCACTTTATCGGAGAGGGTGTGACCTTTGAACCTTTCAGCTTCAAGCTGTTGCTGGAGGAGGATCCTGTTGACTAAGTGCACAGAGTTTTGTTTTTTGAACGTCCATAGAATTCAGTGCTC